>Ga0302325_10015962_pt1 | contig 15940 bp, 15 predicted proteins | sample Palsa_T0_2_FD_201948 | JGI IMG/M metagenome (GOLD analysis project Ga0302325, IMG submission 201948) | Peat permafrost microbial communities from Stordalen Mire near Abisko, Sweden - Palsa_T0_2 | ecosystem: Environmental > Terrestrial > Soil > Palsa > Peat permafrost | place: Sweden: Abisko... | reverse complement strand
AAATCCCTATGGCGATGCGCCGTTCGTCCTTGCCGTCATGACGCGCGAGCTGCGTGATTCCGGCGCAGGCAACCGCGGCATCGCCGCAATCGCACGCGCCGTCGATGCCGCGGTCAAGGCGTAACGCAAACGCCTATCTCTTAGGCTTCGTCTTCGATTGTGACCGTCTCCATCACGTCGCCGCGGCGAATCTCATCGACGACATCTTGGCCTTCGACCGTTTGTCCGAACACGGTGTACTGTTTGTTCAAAAACGGCGCGTCGTCTAAGCAGATGTAGAATTGCGATCCGGCAGAGTTCGGATTGGAACTGCGCGCCATGGCAACGGCGCCCGTGTTGTGCGGCAGATCGCTGAACTCGGCATCAATCTTGTAACCGGGGCCGCCGGTGCCGTCGCCATCCGGGTCGCCGCCTTGGATCACAAAGCCGGGCTCGACGCGGTGAAAAGCAAGCCCGTCGTAAAAGCCGGCGCGCACCAGCTTGATAAAGGCTGCGCAATGCTGCGGCGCTTCGTCGGGATAGAAGCTGAAAACGATGTCGCCTTTGGCCGTGTGAATGCGGGCACGAGCCGTTTTTGCTTCGGTCGCGAGCGCGCGCATCTCATCACCGGTGGGTTTTTCATAGGTTGTCATACCGGTCGGCGAGTTCTCCACCGGAGGGCAGTCTCCGGTAAAGTGGATCCTGGGACGCCGCCGGTCGCGGTCACCGCACCCTCCCGAAGCGGGCTGAAAGGTCCGTCAAACCGGACCGTGAAGGCGAGCGAAATGCACCTGTTTCGTCTTCGCGCAGTCGCTATTGCCGCCGCGGTCTTCATCGCGTCCGGCGCGGCGAGCGCCCAACTCATGCCGCCCGCTCCGCCGCTGCCGCCGCCGGTCGCAGATCCCCAGATCCAGCAAATCGTGAGCCGCATTTCCGCCGCACGTTTGCGCGAAATTGATTTACATCTGGTAGCGTTCGGAACCCGCAGCACGTTCTCCGAAGGTGCCGGGCCCAAGCGCGGTATCTTCGCCGCGCGCGATTGGGTCGCAAGCCAGTTCCGCGATATCGCGAAACGCTCGAAGGGCCGCATGACGGTCAGCTTAGACACCTACCTCCAGAAAGCCAACGGCCGGCGCATTCCGCGCGACGTCGAGATTTCCAGTGTCATCGCGACTCTACACGGCGACGAACCGGGCGCGCGCACGTATGTGATGTCGAGCCATTTAGATTCACGCAATTCCGATAACGCCGACGGCATCAAAGATGCTCCCGGGGCTGACGATAATGGCTCGGGAACGTCCGCCGTGCTCGAAGCCGCGCGTGCGCTCGCCGACGTGCCGGTTCACGCGACCGTTATCTTCGCAACCTTCGACTCGGAAGAACAAGGGCTCTACGGCTCCGCGCATTTTGCAAAATCGCTCAAAGATGCGGGCGTCGATGTGCAGGGCGACCTCAATAACGACATCATCGGTGCATCGCGCGGAAAGGACGGCGTCGCCCATCCCAACGACATCCGCATTTTTTCCGAAGCACTGCCGCTCGGAAGCGTTGTCGCCACCGTCAACTCGACCGGCAGCGATAATGACTCGCCATCGCGCGAACTTGCGCGGTTCGCGAAGGACAACGGCGATGTGTATGCGGCACCCTTGCAAGGCCAGCTGATTTTCCGGCTCGACCGCTTCTTACGTGGCGGCGACCACGAATCGTTCAACGCCCAAGGTTTCCCGGCGCTGCGCTTTACCGAGCCCGTTGAAGATTGGGATCATCAGCATCAAGACGTCCGGGTCGAAAACGGTTTGCAGTACGGCGATTTACCGCAGTACATGGACTTCGACTTTCTTGCAAAAGTGACGCAGTACAACCTCGCGAATGTTGCCGCGCTTGCGCTTGGACCGGGTACACCAAAGGACGCCAGGTTGCTCAATACGGACTTGACGCAAGATTCGACACTACGGTGGACGGCGGTTCCGGGCGCCGTATCGTACGAAGTTGTTCGGCGTCTTACAACCGAACCGGTGTGGACGCACGCCGACAGCACCGGCAACGTGACGACGTTCACGGAGAAGGGTTACTCGAAAGACAATTGGCTCTTCGGCGTGCGGGCTGTCGATGCACAAGGCCATCGTGGCATCGTTGCCTTCCCGACACCACTGGCGAGATCGTCGCCGGCACCGTCGTAAGACCAGCAGTGGAGGGCTGACCGTGACCGATCGCCGCACGTTTCTTGCCTCTGCCGCAAGTTCACTTGCGGCGCTCTCCGTTCCGAATACAGCGCGAGCTGCTGATTCGACCGTGACCCTGCCGTTTGAGAACGGGCGGCGGCCGGTCGTCGCATATCCCCAAAAGCGGCCGATGATCGTCCTAACCCCGCGTCCGGTCCAACTCGAGACGCCGTTTTCCGTTTTCGATAAAAGCGTGTTTACTCCGAACGATGAATTCTTCGTGCGGTGGCATCTGTCCGGCGTTCCAACCTCGGTTGACGGCGACGCGCATCGCATTTTTGTGATGGGCACGGTCGGTCGCCGGCTGACATTGTCCGTCGACGATCTCCGGCACACATTTGAACCCGTCGAAATTGCGGCCGTCAATCAATGCTCGGGCAATAGCCGCGGGTTTTTCGATCCGCGTGTTGCCGGCGGCCAGTGGACAAACGGCGCGATGGGAAACGCCCGCTGGAAAGGCGTGCGCTTGCGCGATATTCTCGATCGTGCCGGGCTGAGTGCCGGCACAAAGCAAATTCGTTTTGCGGGACTAGACACAGCACCGTTCAAGGAAACGCCGCTGTTCGTAAAAGCACTCGACGTTGACATCGCCCGCGGTGACGACGTTATTGTCGCCTACGAGATGAACGGCCGGCCGCTGCCGCTGCTCAACGGCTTTCCCGCGCGCCTGATCGTGCCGGGTTGGTACTCGACGTACTGGATGAAGATGCTCTCGCGAATCGAGGCGATCGATCACGTTGAAGACAACTTCTGGATGAAAACGGCATATCGCATTCCGGACACACCGAACAACTCGGTCGCACCAACCGACAAAGGGTATGCAACGATTCCCATCAACCGCATGAGAGTGCGCTCGTTCGTGACGAACATCGCTGACGGCGCACATCTCGTGGCCGGTCCGCAGTTGGTGCGCGGCATCGCATTCGACGGCGGTTCGGGCATTGCGAAGGTTGACTATTCCCTCGACGGCGGAACAACGTGGCTGCCGACAACACTCGGCCCGGATTACGGTAAATACAGTTTCCGCCAGTGGTCGGGGCCATTTCGGCCGCGAACGGGGATACCGTACAAGATTGCGTGTCGCGCAACGGCAGTCGACGGCGCGACGCAAACGTCGACGCCGACCTGGATGCCGGCGGGCTACCAGCGCAATATCATCGAGACGTACGCCGTGACCGCCGGATGAAACGGCTCGCACTCGTCGTTAGCTTGGCACTCGTCGCCACCGCGGCCGTAAGTGCCTTTGCCGCTCCGCCAAAGAAGGCGCCCGCCGTCAGCAAGGTCTCCATTACACTACCGGGCGATCTCGACTTCACATTCAAGAACGCGCCGGGCGTGGACGTCGTACAAGCAAACTGCCTCGCGTGTCACTCATCGGCCTACGTGTCCACACAGCCGATACTTACGCAAGCGCAGTGGACCGCCGAAGTGACCAAAATGAAGGTCGCGTACGGTGCGCCGATTGCTGATATCGACGCACCGAAGATCGTCGAGTATCTCACCACGAACTACGGCAAACTCTAGCTCTTAATGAGCGTCAAGTGTTTCGGCTAGCGCGAAGTCGCGAGCGGTGATGCCCCCGGCGTCGTGCGATGAGCTGCGAATCGTGACCTTATTCCATGAAATAATGATATCGGGATGATGGTTCAACGCATTTGCCGCGGCGGCAACAACGTTGACGAAGGCAATCGAGCCGGTGAAATCCGTATGTTCGTAGACGCGGACGATCGCGTCGCCGTCGCGATTCCAGCCCGGGCGAGACAGCAAGTGGATGGCGATTTCGTCGTCGGACAATGCCTCGAGCATCAGATGAAACCCTCCGAGCGAAGTTGATGGAGCGATGCGTCGACCGCAACGATCGTTCGCTCGATGTCGTCGTCGCTGTGTTCCGTGGAGAGAAACATGACTTCGTTTTGTGACGGTGCCAGTAGCACACCGCGTGCGCGCATGGCATGATAGAATGCTCCATACGCGCATTTGTCGGCGCGCTTGGCGTCGTCGTAGTTACGCGTCGCCGGCCCAGGCCGAAATTTGAAGTCGACAATACTTTCCAGCTGAACGACCGCGTCGTCCCGACCGCAGGCATCAAGTGACACCCGGATTCCCGAAGCGAGATGCTTCGCGCGGCGATCCATCGCCGCGTATGCTGCCGGATGCGATTCGAGCCAATCAAGCGTGCGCAGCCCCATTGCGACGGCGAACGGATTGCCGGCGTGCGTGCCGCCGGTAAAGCACGGGCCGTCCGGCGCGAGGACGGCCATAACATCTTCGCGGCCGCCGAATGCTGCCAGCGGAAAACCACCGCCAAGAATTTTCCCGACGGTCGTCATATCGGGAATGACGCCGAGCCGCGACTGCGCCCCACCCAAACCAAGCCGCAGCCAGGTGATGATTTCGTCGAAAATGAGCAGCGCACCGCGCGCGTGAGCGCGCTCTCTCAAGCCTTCCAAGAAGCCCGGATCCGGTAACACCAAACCCATGTTGCCGACAATCGGCTCGACCAGAATCGCGGCTAGGCGACCATCACATTGCTGCAGCACGGCGTCGACGCTTGCGAGATCATTGTAACGCGCAACGAATAAGTCATCAGTAACGGCCCGTGGTATTCCCGCATGTGCGGTGTCGTTCGTATGCGCGGACGCGCCCGCATCGAGGAGCGCCAGATCAAAATGCCCATGATAATTGCCGGAGAATTTCACAATTGCATCGCGGCCGGTAAAAGCACGCGCGACACGGACGGCACTCATCACCGCTTCACTCCCGCTGGTCGTAAAACGAAGGCGTTCCATCGACGGAAGGTGCGTACGAATGCGTCGCGCCAGCGTCACCTCGTCGGGAGAGGTTGACCCGAACACGCTTCCACGCGCCGCGATCGCGTCGAGACCGCCGGTAAACGCCGGATGCGCGTGGCCAAACAGCAACGGGCCGTATGCCATCAAATAATCGACGTAGCCGCGACCGTCCTCGTCGTAGGCGTATGCACCGGCACCTCGGGTTTGAATGAAGGCGGCGCCGCCGACGGCACGCCCCGCACGAACCGGCGAACTCGCGCCGCCGGCCAAAACACTGTCCGCATGAACGGAGGCTTGAGTAATGATGGCTGCCTCTTCTACTACCAGGTCAGGCGAATAAAATGCACGATGAGAGCAAGGACCAGCCCGGCAACGATGTACGCAGCGAGCGCTTTCTCAAAGTGATATGCACGCATAATTCGGATTCCGACGATCCGGGCGACGATTCCCTCGGGCAAGCGGGCCGCCCCGCTAAGCCGCATGCCGGGCGGCCGCAGCCAAATCTACGGCGAACGAGGTTATAATACGGGATGCCCTCAGGCGGAGGCTCCGACCGCGAAAGGTACTGCCCGCGCTTCATGGCGACCGTTGAAATCACACCCGAGACCAATATCCGCGAGCTCGTCGACTCGTTCCCGATCGCTGAAAACGTGCTCGAGGAGTTCGGCCTGCGCTGTTCGGGCTGTAGCGTCAATTCCACCGAGACGATTGCCGCCGGTGCCAAATCGCACGGATTACGGGTCGAGCCGATTATCGCTGCGCTGACCCAAGCGCGCCTCTCCGGTCGTGTTCCGACGATCATGAACGAAGACCGCACGCCTGCCCGCAAGGCACCGGGCGAATTTGCGCGCCGCGCCTCGTTTCAATATGTCGTGCCGATCATGTCGGGCAAAGGCGGCGTCGGTAAGTCGCTGACGACCGCCATGCTCGCGGTTGGTTTGCGGCGGGCCGGTAAGCGCGTCGGCATTCTTGATGCCGACATCACCGGACCATCTATTCCCCGGTTGTTTGGTTTAACCACACCGCTTGCAATTGAAAGTGATCCCAGCGTGCCGGCCGGAGTGCAACCGAAACCCCTTATGGTGCCGGCGCGCTCGCGTTCGGCAATCGAGATCGTCAGCTCGAATTTACTCACCGATAAAGAAGATACGGCGATGATTTGGCGCGGTCCGATTCTGTCGGGCGTCATACGCCAATTCTACGAACAGGTACTGTGGAGCGATCTCGACGTGCTCTTGATCGATCTTCCGCCGGGTACGTCCGATGCGCCGCTGACGGTGCTGCAATCGCTCGACATCGACGGCGTCGTGCTCGTCACGATGCCGCAACGCTTGGCAACGATGATCGTGCGTAAAGCCGCGAACCTGATTCACCAATTGAAAAAGCCGGTGATCGGCGTTGTTGAGAACATGTCGTACTTCGTTGCGCCGGACACCGGCAAACGCTATGACGTTTTCGGCCCGTCGTACGCGCAAGAAGTTGCAGAGCTTGCCGGGGCGCCGTTACTCGCGCGCTTACCGATCGATCCGCGCCTGGTGGAACTCGCCGACAACGGGCGCGTCGAAGAAATCGACGATCCGATCGTCGATGAGTTAGCCGCCGGTTTGCAACGCGTTCTCGCTGCTCAGCAGAAACCGAAACAGACGATCTCTATCATATGATTCGGCGTCTCGCACTCGGCGTTGCGATGGGCTTCGTCGCGGGCTACGGCCTCGTTCGCTTACGAACCGCGCTCGATGACCTGCGCGCGCCCGCAGCAACGATGCCACAGCCGGACCCCAAGACGTATGCCGCGGTCCGGCGCGGACTGATGCTTGCCGGCATCGCGCGTTCGACCGCGGCGCTCGGCGCAACGGCATTCGTGTTCGCCGATCCGCTGCAGCGTGCGCTCGAGCGCATACCGCTGCCGTTACGCACCCCGGCGTTCATCGCGACATTGACCCTGGTCGACGGGCTGCGTGATTTGCCGATCGACTACGTTGAAGGCCATCGCCTCGAGCGCATCTACGGAACATCCGACCAAACCGGCCCGGCGTGGGCGCAGGATCATCTGAAAACGATTGCGATCGGCCTGACAGTCGCCGCCTGCCTCGCCGCGTTTGGCGACGCGCTCGTCCGGCGTGCGCCGCGAACGTGGCCGTGGTTCGCAATCGGCGTCACGCCTGTGCTGCTTGCACTCGCCAATGTTATCGCGCCCGTGTACATCATGCCGATGTTCAATCAATATGTGCCCCTTGAAGGGCCACTCGCAGAAAAAATCCGGGCACTGGCATCGCAGTTCGGTGTCGGCCATGCGGCGATCTTGCGTTTTGATATGAGTCGCCAAACGAAAAAGGCCAACGCGTTCGTGACCGGCGTTTTTGGCACCGAACGTATCGTTCTGGCTGACACATTGATCGAGCATTTTGCCGAGGACGAAATTCTGTTCGTCGTCGCTCACGAACTCGGTCACTATGTCCGGCGCGATCCCTGGGTTGCAATCGCCCTTGGCACGGCGTTCATTGCCGCAGCCGTATTAACGGCAAATGCTGCGCTGCGCCGGTCCGGCCGAACGCTTGCTAGCGCCGCTGACGGCACGCGTTTCGCGTTTTACGCCTCGCTTGTTGCAACGATCGGCTCGCCGCTGATGTCGGCTGCGTCACGGGCGATCGAACGGCGTGCCGACCGCTTCGCTGTAGCAGCCACCGGCGATCCGCACAGCGGCGCGCGAGCTTTCCGGCGCTTACGCGAACAGAATCTCGCCGAAGACGAGGGACCGCGGTGGGCAGAGTTACTCTTTTCGTCGCATCCTTCGCTGAAGTCGCGCATTGCGCGACTCGAATCAGCACGGGTCTAATCCGACCGATTAGGCTTGACGAAACACCGTCCGGCAGTATACTCGTTGTAGGATTCCTCGTTAGGTGAGGCGTCCATACGAAAAATATGCCGCTGCCCGGAAAGGTCGAGAGACCCCAATGGGTTACCAGGCCCCGTCGAATCAAGGCGGGATCTAATGCGGCTGAGCTTCGGCTCTACGGCGTATGGTGCCAAACCCCGGACGTAGAGGCCGACCGGCGCGCAACTTGCACGCCGGCCATCTTCACCGCCGGATCGTAGATCCGAGCGGTTTTTTTATCTTTGAAGTTTCTGATCGAGAGGGGGTGAGTTTCCGCAATGGACGACGGCAGTAGTTGTATCGACCGACCTCCGCCCGCTACGGGCGTTTTTACCGGCGTTGCATTGCAACGCCATCCCTAAGTAGGAAATCGATCATGGCATTACCCATTGCCCGGCGAATTTTTTCGCCGGTCTTACGCTTCATGATGCTCATCGGCGCGGCATTTTGTGCGCCGTCCCCGACATCATTCTGGATACTGTACGTGCGATGATGGCCCCATCAAAAGACCAGGCCTCGGCGCACCTTGATGATATGCACGTCGGCGATATTAAAGGCGGGCTCGGCACGATCCACCGTGACGATACGGGCGCGCGGCGCGGTTTTCGCAGGCGCCTGCTAACCTTTCTCGCAATCATCGGCCCCGGTCTCATCGTCATGGTCGGCGATAACGATGCCGGAGCGTTCAGCACGTATTCGCAGGCTGCGCAAAACTATGGAACCACGCTGCTGTGGACCTTGCTGTTGCTCATTCCGGTGTTGTACGTCAACCAGGAGATGGTGCTTCGTTTAGGTGCCGTTAGCGGAGTCGGCCATGCCCGACTCATTCTCGAACGCTTTGGGCGATTCTGGGGCGCGTTCAGCGTGATCGACCTCTTTATCCTCAATGGCCTAACGATCGTTACGGAATTCATCGGCATCAGTCTGGCGCTGAGCTTCTTCGGTTTGCCGAAAGTCTGGGGAGTGCTGATCGCGGCGGCACTTGTGATGATCGCGGCGGCGCAAGGCAGCTTTCGGCGGTTCGAGCGATTTTGTCTCGTGCTGTGTTTCGGAAGTTTGCTGCTCGTGCCCGTGCTCATCGCCGTCCATGCGCCGCTCGGCCAGACCATGCACGACTTTGTGATCCCGGGCCTGCCGAAGGGCTCGGAACTTAGCACCGTCATGCTGCTCATCTGTGCCATCGTCGGAACGACCGTTGCACCGTGGCAGCTTTTCTTTCAACAGAGTTACGTGATCGACAAGCGTATTACGCCGCGCTTCATCAACTACGAACGCTGGGATCTCATCGTCGGCGTCCTCTTCGTCATGATCGGTGCAATCGCGATGATGTCGATTGCGGCTGCGACATTTGCCGGCCATAAAGAGTTCGGCAACTTTGCGGACGCGGGCGCCGTCGCGGCCGGCATCGCGAAATATGCCGGCTACTGGCCGGGCGCGCTGTTCGCGATAGCGCTCATGGATGCTTCGATCATCGGCGCCGCCGCCGTCAGCCTGTCGACGGCCTATGCAGTCGGTGATGTCCTTTCGCTCAAGCATTCGCTGCACCGCAAACCATCGGACGCGCCGCTCTTCTACGGCGTGTACCTTGCCCTCATCGGGCTTGCCGCGGCGCTCGTCATCATCCCCGGCTCACCGCTCGGACTCCTGACGAATGCGGTGCAAGTGCTCGCCGGAGTACTGCTTCCAAGTGCGACCGTCTTCTTATTGCTCCTCTCGAACGATAAGGTCGTGCTCGGCCCCTGGGTGAACTCGGCGCGTGTAAATATCTTCACCGGCATGATTATCGCCGTGCTCGTCGCGCTCTCGATCGTACTGACAGCGTCAACGCTGTTCGCGAGCTTCGGTACGACGCAAATCCTGTGGACGCTCGGGATCGGTCTTGCCGGCGCACTCGCAGTGGGCGTGTGGCTCGCCGTCACTCGCTCCGGCGAAGCTCCGCCGGCGCGCATGTCGCTCGCGGAAAAACGAGCGTGGCGCATGCCGCCGCTCACCGACCTTCCGCCGGCGAAACTCTCGGTCCTCAACCGCGTCTGGCTCGGCATTCTTCGTGCGTACCTTGTGTGTGCCGTGATCCTCGTCGTCTACAAAGTCACGCTTATCGCGCTGCACAGCGTTCAGCTCTAAGGGAACGGAGCGTTATTGTTCACGAAAACCGACAATTAAAATCGGAGAGTTCTTCGATTTTAGCGAACGCGGCCTTTTACGATCCCGTACACGCCTTCGCGCGGAGCCACGCACTAGAAATGGACAATGCGCTGCGTCTCTTCCAGTTCATATACAGCCCGGTGCTGCACGCCGTCCAAAGAGAATTCTGCGGCCCGGCACCTTTTCAGTTTGCCTTTTTTCTTTTCGTTGATAAAGGGATCTTGCAGCGTCTCGGCTATCACGCTTCTAATTTTTGCTTTTCTTGCGTCCGTCGACGACAAGCGAAGCACTTCTTTTGCGGCCGCCGGATGATACACGTCTGTCCACGGCTTTTGCGGTCGTCTTTCTTGACTCGCTAACTTCTTCGAGAGCTGCCCAGAGGTCGGCGCCTTTGATGAATTCGGTGCGCGACGTCGTGAATCGCTCAGCGACTTGCGCATCGGTGACGGGACCGACAAACCCAGGCGAGAGAAGCTCGGCGACGGGGCAATCCAGCACCGCGGCGACCTTGGCGAGCGCTGAAATCTGGAAATCGCCCGTAGCAGTCTCCAGTTTGGAAATGACGGGCCGTGATACACCCGATCGTTCGGCCAGATCGGCTTGACTAAGGTGCAGCGTTGCACGCCGGACCAATATATTCGCACGTAAGTCTTTCCTCGCTGATTCGAGGGCGCGTTCAGCACGCACCTTGATCGTTTTAGGATTCAAAGTTTTCATTATCATCAAGAGCCTTTTGGTTGGTGCGAATGTTTTTTTGTGCCGATAGCCGGATGGGTGGCATAGTGCCGCAAAGGGGCTGTTGCCGAAGGTGGCTGATGGCTAGAACTTGTTTACTTGCATTGCGGTGGCTCGACAATCAGCATAGCCTTTTTCATAGCCTCTGTCAACGTACGTTGACAGAGGCTATACGACTCTGCGACCGTCGTCATCAGCGAGGCTTCGCGGGAGTTTACCGAGGCCAGTCCCGGATACAAGACATCATGCGCTTTGCAACCATGTCCCTTGTTGCCGTTACCCTCGCCGCCGTCTGCGCCGCGAGCGCTTCGGCGCAGTCCGCCCAGGCGGTCAAAGCCGCGCACGACGCGACGCTCAAAGCCCAGGCCATCGTGTACACGCTGCGCGACCCGGCCGGCGCGACATACGGCACGGCAACGCTAACGACGATCGGCCGCACGCGCAGCCGGATTCGGATTATCTTTCCCGCGGCGACCATCCCAAGCTCGGTGACGCTCGTGCGGCGCGCTGATTGTCCGCCATCAACGCTCCCGGCGACCTCCGCATCCTCCATGACGCTCTCACCGAGCGGTCCGGTCTACGACACGGTGGTCGCCGTGCCGCTGACCGACCTTACCTCGGGCAACTACGCCTTACGTTTCAAGCAGGCCAACTCGCGGCAGGTCTGCACACAACTGCACTAAGTCCGTCAGTCATCTTCCCATTCGTCGCCGGGGGCCGCGCGCGTAACGAACTGGTCGAGCCACGCGACAAACGGCGCCGTGTCCCGCATCGCGTCCCGAAACAGCGTGAACGCATTGCCGCGCGTGAGTTCGGTGTCGGTGAACGGGCGACGCACCATGTAGCGGCGCGCGCGAATGAGTTCCGAACGCGGGTGCTCGCGGTCGAAGCCGAGCGGCATTCGCTTGAGTGAGTCCGTGCTGACGGGTAAGTAGCGCTGCAGCCGTTTGCCGCGTAGGATGCGCTCGAAATCGCGGTCGCCCTCGGCGATCCGGCGGCGTATCGCCGTAAGCGCCGGTTTCTCCGGGATGTAGACGCCGGCAGAAATAACACTTTCGCCGCCGGGTTCAAGTGAGACGTAGAAGCCCGGCGTGCTCCCGCGCCAGCCGCGCGGCGAAAGAAATGCCGAAAGATGCGATTTATAGGGCGTTTTGTCGTTTGAAAACCGGATGTCGCGATAGATGCGGAAAATGCACGCGCGCGGATCGACGTACGCGAAGCGCGGTTCGTACGTACTCGCTGCGATTAACAACACCGCAACGAAGTCTTCCCACTGCGGCTTGACCGTTTCATCGTAAACGGCGCGATTCGCTGTGAACCAGTCGCGGCTATTATGATCCCGCAGGCCACGCAAAAATCGCATCGCCGTACGGACGTCGAGTGGACTCGCCTTTTTCATTCGAACAAGTCGTTCCACATCCGGCCGGCAATCGCGTCCCACGTCTGCTCGCGAGCCGCCGCCACGCCGCGCTCCAACCGTGATTCGTCGACACCGAGCGCGGCGCGTGCCGCGGCGACAAACGCGGCGGGCCCATCGGCCAAATAGACGATATCGCCATACGCTTCGGCCACATCGGCAATCGGCGTCGAGACGACCGGGCGGCGCGCCGCGAAGTATTCGAGCGTCTTCGTCGGCGAAATGCTCTCGGTTGCCCGGTTGCGCGCGAACGGCATGATGGCAACGTCGCAGCCCGCGAGAAACGACGGCAGGCTCGCGTACGGTTGAGCGCCGGTGAAATGGACGTTGGCACGCTGCGGCAGGTTGCGCGGGTCGATCTTGACGACCGGTCCCACGAGCACGACATTCCCCTGCGGAAACGCGCCGGCGAGAGCGGTGATGCATGCGAAGTCGATGCGCTCGTCGATCACGCCGATGTAACAAAATATGGGCGAGCGCAGTTCGGCCGGCAACGGATGCGGCCCGACGTCTGCACTGAAGCGCTCCATCTCAACCCCGCTCGAGTAGGCGCGCACCTTGGTGCCGGCCGCTTTCCGATGCTCGTAGAGGGAGCGGCCTCCGGCAAACACCATATCCGCTCGTTCGACGAGCGATCTCGCTCCGCAATGTCGGGCGGTGCAAAGTCGAATGCGGCAAGTTCGTCCATGCAATCGAAGACCAGCGGCGTTGCATCAAACGCATCGGCCAGTTCGAGCATCATCGGCGTGTAGAGCCAAACACCGATCGGGCCGGTTCCAACGAGGTGCCGGGCCGTCGCAATTGCCCGCGCGTCGACAAGCGGCGGCATCCATCCGCGCCGTCGCAGCGGCCGAATAACGGTGACGTCGCCGAACCGTTTGACGTCGTCGGCATCGCGGTCGGCGGCGAAGGGTTCTTCGATGACAACGATCGGAACCCGGCGCGCAATACGGCTGAGCAGATGCTGCGGCCGTTGACGGGTGCCGTCCCAGCGTAGATGCAAGCCCGCGACGAATGCGTGCGGCGGTTTCACGCGATGGCGGGAGGGGCGGTTCGAACGTGGTCGCCTTCGGGAATGCCGCGGTTGCGTAACGCGATCAATTCATCGAGCGCGCGCAATCGGTCATCGCGTTCCCACCAGCCGGTAACGCCGCGATCCTCGAAGCGCCCGCCGCGCGCGAGCGCAATGACCGCCGCCGTAAGTTCTGTCGGCTGCGGCACACCGTCCGGGCCCGCGAACGTGAAGACGCCGTCTTCCCGGACATCGGCGCGCTGACGCAGGAGCGAATGCCAATCGACCATGCCGAACACCGCCCAAACGCCGGCAGCGCGCACATCGACGCCTTCACACCGGAGCTGCTCGATCTCCGCAATGTGCTGTGCCAGCCAGCGAACGCGCTCGGGGGCCGGCGCATGGACGTGGATTTCACCGAGCGCAAGCGGCAACTGCAACCGGCGCGCCGCCGTCCGCAGAAGCGGCCCTGCGCTCAGCGGCAGTTCGCCGTCAACGTACACCGAGGGGACGTCGCCGATCGTGCCGTCGCGCGCGGAAAACAGATACCGCTCCGAATGCGGATAGTGATTGAACGCAACGAGGTCGGGCGCTCGTCCGCGCGCGCGTATATCCGCGAGTTCGTCGCGTGATATCCCGCAGCGCTCGATCAGGAAACCATACAATGCGTGGCACTCCTCGACGCGCCCGGCAATGAGTTCCGCGGAAAGGTACATGCGGTCGCGCAAAAATGCGACGTACGATGCAACACCGATATCAGCCGCGGAAAATCGCTGCAGATCTTCGGTCAGAATGAATTGCGCGTCGGGTATGACCGATCGAATGCGCTCGGCCGCAAGCAACCACGCGTCGACTTGATGGACGAGTGCGCGCCCGAACGCGCGATTGTCGCGCACGTTGGGATACCATATGCCGTACAAGGTCGCAAAGCGTGCCGTCGTCAGCGGTTCGTTGATCGGCGTCCAGCGCGTAACCCACGGCAACGCGCGCGCGGCCGCCTGGGCGTAACCCGCAAAGAGTTCGGCAAAGGCCGGATCGAGGAGATCCGTATAGAGCGGGCCCGATCCATGATGCAGCAGCGTCACGATTGGCTCGACGCCGGCATCTCGCAAACGCTCACAACGTCGTACAGCGGCCGTAAAATCGCGCCGCGAGGGGTCGAGCGGCGCGACGTGTTCCCAGAGCACCGGCGTCCGGCTCGCCGTCACACCGAGACCGGCGATAAGATCGCTGTCGCCGTCCCGTACGTCATGTCCCGTTTCCGCCAATTGATCGCGCACGGTGGTCGCATCGATTCGCGCGACCGTCGGTTCCGGCGACGCCCAGACTTCGAGCGGGGTCACCCGATTGCGGCGACGACCGGCGAGGGGCGCGTACCGAGCCAGGTTGCCAGATCGGTTTTCCCATCGACGTGGCTTGCGTCGCGTAATTCGGTCCGGAATTCGCCAAACACGCCGAACGCTTCCGCGAACGCATCGTGTTTGTGAATGGACTCATAGTTGACCTGGGTCGTCGAAATGAACGTCTGATCCGGAAAATCCGCGTAGACATCGAGCGCGCGCGCGAGGATGCCGCGCACGACGTCCTCGACGAATTTGGGATTGTGATGTGCTTTGTTGACGATGTAAAACTCGTCGGGCCGCTTGAGCAGATCGTACGTTTCGCTCGACATCGCATTTTCGACGATGTCGACAAGATCTTCGGCGCGCACGTCGCCCTGGTGTTCGGCATCCGTCCCAATGAGCACGGAGCCGCGGCCGCGCTGGTTGTGTGTCGCCACCGGCAGCGCGTCGAGCGCCCGCTTCGCGTCGGCCTCGCTGAAGCCGGCTTCGAGTAATTCGCGCATCGAGTGTTCGCGCACCATCTGCTGCGCGCACGGACAGGCCGTCATGCCCTCGGCCTCAACCCCGACGACGCGGCGCGTGCCGTGCGCGTCGGCGTGTGCGATGCCGACCAGGGTGTAGTTTTCCTCCGTACGTTTACCGCTGACAGGCGTCCAGCGCTCCAAACTGAAATCGGCGCGCAGCCGTACGTCGGCGCGCAAGGCACCTTGTGACGCGACGATCTCGCGCGCGATCAACTCGACGAGATCCTCGATACGGCCCGGCTGATCTTTGCGCGAAAGAACATCCAGCGTCGCAGCTTCGAGTAATTCAGAAAAACGCGACATGTGAACGCCGGCTTTATCCGGCCGCAAGTCAGCGACCATCGTGAAGTCACCGTTGAAGAGCCGCTGTTCACCGTCGATCACGAGGCGAATGATGTGCTTGACGGACGAGACGCCGACCCGGTTGAGCGAGAGACGAACGTCGGGTGCTTCTTCTTGCCGGTTCGCGAAGAAATGCATCGCGCGTGCTTTTTTCGTAATGCCGTCACATTTCGCGGCTGCTGCGAGTTCGGCTATGGTCCGCTTCAAAACCGGATCGACGAACGTGCCCGCGATTTCTGCAAGCGGAACGAGATTGAAGGGCCGCTCGGCCATATACGGATGCGGAACCTCGAAGCGGCCGAAATCCTCGATGCGATCGTCGATATATAAAATATCGATGTCGATCGGCCGGGCGCTCATGTCGTGCATGCGTTGGCGTCCGATAGCCGTTTCTACGCCGCGCAAGGCGGTCTCAAGCGCCTCGGGCGCGAGCGCCGTGCTGATGCGGGCGGCAATATTGAGAAATGCCGGACCGCTGACCCCGATCGTCGGCGTTTCATAATAGGACGAAACCGCCTCGACCCGTGCAAAGCGGCGCATTTTTTGAAGCGCCA
>Ga0302325_10015958_pt1 | contig 15942 bp, 14 predicted proteins | sample Palsa_T0_2_FD_201948 | JGI IMG/M metagenome (GOLD analysis project Ga0302325, IMG submission 201948) | Peat permafrost microbial communities from Stordalen Mire near Abisko, Sweden - Palsa_T0_2 | ecosystem: Environmental > Terrestrial > Soil > Palsa > Peat permafrost | place: Sweden: Abisko... | reverse complement strand
CTGCTTTTCTTCCATGGAGATGACGGAGGTGGACAGGTCCGTCCAGGTCACCTGGGGGCCGGGCCCGAGCCGGCCTCGGGCGCCGCAGGTCGCGCACTCCACGTCCGCGCCGCGCAGGGCGACGACGTCGAGGTGACACATGGGGCACAGCCCGGGCGGCCCCAGGTAGCGCGCCTCGTCGAAGGTCGACCCGAGCTGGCTGGCGACGTTGCGCCCGAGCACGGCCGCACGGTCGATCGCGGCGGCGTCCAGGACCACCGACTGGGGCGTGCCGGCCCCGCCGAACTGCACCTGGTCGACCACGGCGATGTGCATCGAGAACGTGGTGGTGTGCATGATCGGCAGGGTCAGCGTCTTCCACTGCGGCGTCAGCGAGCCGCCCACGGCGAGGAAGCCGGCCACTCTCGGCTTCAGCACCCGCTCGTCCACACGGAACGGGACGGCCGGCTCACGTCCCTGGCTGCGCAGCGCCAGCAGCCCGGCGATGATGGCGGCGTCGGCGTTCGGCCCGAGCAGCCGGTCGCCGAGCAGCTTGAGCCGGGCGGCAACCGTCCGGCTGATGATCGGGGTGCTCACGATAAGCCCGTCGCACTCGACCAGCCGCTCCCACAGCCACCAGGCGTCGTCCGGCTCGGCGGCTTCCGCCGCGCCGCTGGGCAGGCGGAGCTCGTCGAGCCGCACGAGCCCGACATCGGCGCCCACGTCCTCGGCCGCCCTCAGCGCCGCCTTGAGCAGGATCTCCGCGCTGCCGTCGGGCTGACCGCAGCTGAGCCCGAGCACCCGGCCACCCGTGCCGCTCATCGACATCAATCCTCCTCGGGTCTTTTGGGGTCTTATGGGTTGGGTGCCTCAGACAATCTTGTGACACATACTCTCACTGTGAGATAGTAACTTCCACAGAATGAACGAAGTCGACGGAAACCCGGGTCGATCGGAGGCGCCGCGCATGGGTCGGCTGGACGGCAAGCGGGCGCTCATCTCTGGCACCGGCGGCGGGATCGGGCGGGCGACGGCACTGCTCTGCGCGCGTGAAGGCGCCCACGTGGTGGGCTGCGACCTGCGCCCGGAGACCTCCGACGAGACCGTCGAGCTGGTGCGGGCGAGCGGCGGGCGGATGGACGCGGTCGCGCCGGTGGACCTGGCGAGCGAAGAGGGCGCCCGGCGATGGGTCGATACCGCCGTGGCCCTGGCCGGCGGGCTCGACATCCTCGTCAACAACGCGTCGGCGATCCGGTTCGGCCCGATCGACCGGCTCTCCTTCGCGGACTGGTCGTTCACGATCCGTAACGAGCTGGACATTGTCTTCCTCGTGACCCGCGCGGCCTGGCCGCACCTGGTGGCCGGCGGCGGCGGGTCCATCGTCAACGTGGCGTCGATCTCGGCCTCGCGCGGGGCCTTCTTCATGCCGCAGAACGCGCACGGCGCCGCCAAGGGCGGCGTCCTCGCGCTGACGTACCAGCTGGTGGTCGAGGGCGGCCCGCACGGCATCCGCGTCAACGCCGTGAGCCCGGCGATGACGGAGACGCCGCACACGACACCGCTGCTCCAAGACCCCGACGGGCCGGCCGCGAGCATCGCCGCACGCGCGCCGCTGGGCCGGTGGGGGCAGCCGGAGGACGTCGCTCAGGCGATCTTGTTCCTCGCGTCGGATGAGTCGTCTCATGTGAGCGGCGCCAACATTCCCGTCGACGGCGGCTCGGCGGTCGTCGGATGACGGCTCACGATAGGCTCTCCGGCCGTTTGCTCCGGCGCGGGGACCCCGGGTACGAGCAGGCCCGCGTCGGGCGCATCTTCAACGCGCGCCGGCCCGACCGGTTCCCGGCCGCGGTGCTGCTCGCGGAGAACGACGACGACGTGATCGAGGGCGTCGGGCTGGCGGCCGAGCTCGGGTGGACGGTCACCGTGCGCTCGGGCGGCCACTCGTGGGCGGCGTGGAGCCTGCGCGACGATGCGCTGCTGATCGACCTCGGCGCCATGCGCGACATCGCGTACGAGCCGGCGACCGGGGTCGTCTCGGCGCGGCCGGCCGTCAAGGGCGGCCTGGAGCTCGAGCCTTTCCTAGCCGAGCGGGGCCGGGCGTTCCCCGGCGGCCACTGCCCCTCGGTCGGTCTCGGCGGCTACCTGCTGCAGGGCGGACAGGGCTGGAACGGGCGGGAACGCGGATGGGCCTGCCAGAGCGTGATCGGGCTGGACGTGGTGACGGCCGACGGCCAGCTGGTGCACGCGGACGCCGGCCAGAACGCCGACCTGCTGTGGGCGGCGCGCGGCGCCGGTCCGGGCTTCCCCGGCGTCGTCACGCGGTTCCACCTGCAGACCTACGCCGCAGCGCGGGCGATGTGGCACGACACCTGGACGTTTCGCCTCGACGACACGGTGGAACTGCTCACCTGGCTGCACGACGTCCTGCCCGGGCTGGACCGGCGCGTCGAGCCCGTGGTCGCGGCCACCCGCCTGCCGGACGTCCCGCTGCACGACGGCACGGCGCGCCCGGCGGGGACCCTCCTGCTCCTGCACACCACGGTGATGGCCGACTCCGACGCCGAGGCGATCGCTCTGCTCGCGCCGCTGCAGGACGGCCCGCTGGCCGGCCGGGCGCTCGGGCACGTCCAGGCCCGGACCAACGTGCTCGAGGAGAACCTGGCCCAGGCGGGGCAGAACCCCGAGGGCTACCGGTACGCCGTCGACTGCACGTGGACCGATGCGCCGGCTCGCGTCCTGGCCCCGCTCCTGCAGGCCCTGTGGAGTGAGCTGGACACCGAGCACTCGTTCTCCATCTGGTACGGGTGGGCACCGCGCGGCGACCTCCCCGACATGGCGTTCTCGGTGGAAGGGAATGCCTACGTCGCGACGTACGCGATCTACGCCGACCCCGCCGACGATGCCAGGTACCGCGATTGGGTCCACCGCCGCACGGCCGGCCTGGCCGTCCATGGCACCGGCGTCTACCTGGGCGACACCGACTTCACCCGGCGGCAGGACCGGTTCCTTTCAGACCGCGCGTACCGCCGTCTCGGCGAGATCCGCGCGGTGCGCGACCCGTCTGGCCGTTTCGCGGCGTACCTGACGTCTGACCCGGCCGGGCTGAACGTCCATGGCTGACCAGGGCGCCGTCGCGGCCCGGCTGGACCACGTCGGGCTGGCGGTCGCCAACCTCGAGGCCGCCGCCGCGTGGTTCTGCGACGTCTTCGGGCTGGTGCCGGAGCTCACGCTCCGGGTCGACGCGATCGACCTGAGCATCGCGATGCTCATCCATCCGTCCTACGGCTACCGGCTCGAGCTGCTGCACCGGCCTGGTTCGGCGGCAGACGGCAAACCGGGGACTCCGGCGCAGGCCGCGCTGCGCGAGGGGTACGGGCACGTCGCATTCGACGTGGCTGACCTCGACGCAGGGTACGACCGTGCCGTCGCCCGCGGAGCGCGACCGGTCATGCCGCCGGGCCCGTCGCCGGAGGCAGGGGTGCGGATGGCGTTCGTCGCCGATCCTGAGGGCAACCTCGTGGAGCTGCTGCACCGGAGCGTCGAGGCGGGCCATCGCGGCGACGACGAGGCAAACCAGTGGACAAGCCGGGTTGTCCTCGGTGAGCACGATCTGCCTGGTGAGCCTGATCTGCCTGTCATTCATGGGTACCCCTCCGCGTCGAGGGTGAAGTAGATGGTGGCGCCGCTGTCGACGGCGCCTTCGGCCCAGGTCCGGCCGCCGTGGCGCTCGATGATCCGCCGGACGCTGGCCAGGCCGATGCCGGCGCCGGGGAACTCGTCGGCGTGGTGGAGCCGCTGGAACGGCTGGAACAGCTTGCCGGCGTAGGCGGAGTCGAAGCCGGCCCCGTTATCGCGCACGAAGCAGCAGATAGGGGCGTCGCAGGCGGGTACCGTCGCGAACTCGATGGCGGCGCCGTCGCGGCGGGAGGTGAACTTCCAGGCGTTGCCGAGCAGGTCGTCCAGCGCGGACCGGATCAGGGCGCGGTCCGCGGTCACCCAGACGCCTTCCTGCACGGTTACTTGGACCCGGCGGCCGGGGTCACGGGCGCGGAGCTGGTCGCAGATAGCGGCGACCTCGGCGCTGAGGTCGACGTCCTTGAGGTTCATCTTGGCCTGAGTCACCTGTGAGAGGTGCAGCAGGTCATCGAGAATGGTCGCCATCCGCGCGCAGCCTGCCTGGACGCGCCCGGCGTACTCGCGGCCTGTTTCGCCGAGCCGATCACCGTAGTCCTCCGCGAGGGCTTCGGCGAACCCGCTTATCCCCCGCAGCGGGGTTCGCAGGTCATGAGCGATTGAGTAGGCGAAGGCCTCCAGGTTCTTGTTGGCCCGCTCCAGGTGAATGGTGCGATTTTGGACCTGCTGTTCCAGGTTCGCGTTCAGCGACAGGATCTCCTCCCCCGCCCGGCGCAGGCGGCGGCGAAGGACAAAACTGGCTAGCAGATCAGTGGCAGCCAGGACAGCGGCCAGGACAGCGAAGGCAACCAGCTGGGTACCCAGGGCCGAACGCCGCGAGGCGTCTGCCGCACCGGCGGCGCGTTGGAGGTCTGCGATCACCCCCCGTGTATTGTCCATCACCTGCAGGCCCTCTTTGGTGTTCACAATCTTCAGCGCACCGGCGTGATCGCCGGCGCGCGCCAGGTTGATGGTATTGGCCAGCTCCGCCATCTTCTTCGCGACCAGGGTCTTGAGCTCTACGACGTCTTTCCCGCCACCAGGGACCGCTGAGACCTCCGAGCCGAGACGCTGCTGGTCGGCCGGGACCGTCGAGAGCGCCGTATCGTATGGCTGAAGATAAACTAGCTTGCCGGTCAGCAAATAGCCGCGCTGGCCAGTCTCGGCATTGAGCAGCTCGATCAGCAAGCTGTCGCCCGCCGCGGTGACACCCGCGGTGGCGAAGTCGGCCCTCTCATAGAGCACATAGGCCCGCACCGAGAGGGCCGAGACGCCAACGAACAAAATTAGGAGCAGAACCACCAATGCGCGCACAAGCGCCTGCGGAACGGGTGCCCGCCGCGTAGTACCCCTGCCCGCGGTATCAGCGACGGCTGCCGTCGGTTGCCTGGTCCGAGACGCACCAGCTGCAACCTCGACCCGGGACCGGGAGCTAGTCACCGAGAACCCGGGCGCCTGCGCGAACGCCGATGATCTTCGCGCTCAAGACTGCTCCCCCCGGGGATTGCGCGTACAAACGCCCATATTCTGGCCGGGCCAAAGACTCGGACGATAAACCCGTCCTCTCCGCTACTATATCCTCTCCACTCCTTCTCCCCACCAAAGGTCAAAGGTAATAAATCCTCAGGTGGCCGACCACACCAGCCTGGCCCGGCACCTGACACAGCCGTCATTTTCCTGAGTTCCGCCGACGCAAATCATAAAATACGATCATAGTTCGCGGCATAATGCCTATAATTCCGGTTTGCGTCTCTTAGGGCGTAGAATCTTTACTCTCCGCGATGGCCCACGAGTGCAGCGCCCGCCGTTGCGTCGCTGCCACCGGTGTGCCAATGTCGGCATAATTTATGTGAGGTCAGGCTCTTTCCGAATGCTCACGTGCGCGGGAGCGACGCCCGTGGTCGGTGCGCTTAATGGTGTCTGCCGAGGACGTCCCGATGGAATCAAGCATCGACAACGTCGTGGTCGTGGTCGTGGTCGAAAAGCGTGACCATGAGACGATCCGAGACACTCATCGGGCTGGCATCCTCGAACATGATCCTAGGTGCCACTATGACTGTCACGGCGAAGCCTGCCGGGCGAGAACCCTGTCACCTTGACAGTCAGCTCCGACTTGTCCTTCCGCCGGGGGCGCACCGGCGGAAGGACTGTCCACTCGATATCCCTTCGGGCCGTGCTGGACCGGCCTGCGCCCGGGGCGGATCGGGCCGTGGGCGTGTCAGCGGGTGATGGCTACCTTCAGGGCCTTGGTCTCCGCTGCGCGGCCGAAGGTGTCGTAGGCGTCGACGATGGCTTCGAACGTGAAGCGGTGGCTCACGAACTTCTCCGGTGTGAGCCTGCCCTGGGCGACCAGTTTGAGCAGCATCGGCGTCGTGGTGGCACTCACCAGGCCGGTGGTGAGCGCGATGTCCTTGATCCACAGATCCTGGAGTTTCAGCTCCACCGACTTGCCGTGCACGCCGACATTCGCCACTGTCCCGCCGGCGCGGACGAGCTCAGTGGCCATCTGGAATGTCGCCGACATGCCCACGGCCTCGATCGCGACGTCCACGCCCAGTCCGTCGGTCATGGCCAGCACCTCGTCCTTCCAGTCCGCATCGCCGCTGTTGACGCCGTCGGTGGCGCCGAAGAACTTGGCCTGCTGAATCCGGTTTTGGTCGAGGTCTATGGCGATGATACGAGAGGCGCCGTAGAGCCCGGCGGTCATCATCGCCGACAGGCCCACCGGTCCGGCACCGATGACGGCGACGACGTCGCCGGGCTCGACGCGGCCGTTGCGCACCCCGATCTCAAAGCCCGTGGGCAAGATGTCGGAGAGCATGACCGCGGCTTCGTCGCTAACCCCCGCCGGCATCTTGTGCAGGGAGTTCTCCGCGAAGGGTACGCGCACGTACTCCGCCTGAGTGCCGTCGATGAGGTGGCCGAAGATCCAGCCGATGCCAGAGGTGCCCTCGTCGTCCAGGCAGTGCGAGGGCAGCTGCTGGTGACAGTAGGAGCATGAGCCGCACGAGGTGACGCAGGAGATGATCACGCGGTCCCCCACGGCGAGCTTGCTCACCGCCGGGCCGACCTCGGTGATCGTTCCGACACCTTCGTGTCCTAGAATCCGCCCGTCGGTCACCGCCGGGACGTCCCCCTTCAGGATGTGCAGGTCGGTGCCGCAGATCGTGGTGATGTCCACCTGGACGATCGCGTCGGTTGGGTTGATGATCTTCGGGTCGGGGACGTGTTCCCACGCCTTCTGACCGGGTCCGTGGTACACCAGAGCCTTCATTAGGTGACTTCCTTGTCGTCGCGTGCCGGTACTCCCGTAGGAGACGATTGATCAAATGCCGGCAATCAGACGGCAACCCGTCCGCGGGACCGGCGACTGAGCACTGAATATGCCAACGCGACCTCCCGGTGAGTAAACGTCCGTGTCGGTACGGAACGCCACCGGGGTCCGGAGCAACGCCTATGCAGCAAAGCTGCGGTAGCAAGCCAAAGCCATCGCAACCTGCTTTTACCATACGCTTAAACGGACACTTTGCGTCCACCAGCCGCCCGCCGCGTGAGACGCCCGTTCCCCGGACCGCCCGTGCCCTCCCCTCGCCCACTGGGCTACCTGGCTGGGGATCCGTAACCGCCCGCAGATTGTCCAGATCCAGGCGCCATTTCTCAGTGCCCGGCATGGGCGTGATGTTCGTGTTCGGTGCTGGGTGCGCCGCCCATCATCTTGAGCATGGGGATGCCGCCGGTGCGGGTGAACCGGTAGCACAGGGCCGCGGCGAGGATCAGGAAGATGATGTTCAGGACGGTGGTGTAATTCCACTGGATGGATGCCTGGAGCACCTTGGCGTGCCGGCCGGCCGGGATGAGGCCGAGGCCGCCGAAGATCAGCTCGGTGAGGTACCCGGCGGCGGCCATGGTGGCGTAGAAGGTGGCCAGGATGAACAGCATCATCTTGGTTCCGTAGTACTTCCGGTAGATCACCAGGATCGGCACGATGATCAGGTCGGCGAAGATGAACGCGACGACCCCGCCGAAGCTGATGCCGGCGTTCCACAGCACCGCGGCGAGGGGGACGTTGCCGATCGAGCAGACGAAGCTCAGCAGGCTGACCACCGGGCCGATCAGCGGCCCGGTCAGTTCGGAGGCCAGCGGGTGGCCGGTGAGGAACAGGTGGCCCCAGAAGCTGTCCGGTACCCAGGCGGCGACCGCGCCGGCGATCAGCAGGCCTAGCGCGATGTCGCGGATAACGGCGGCCCATTCCATCACGAAGATGTGCGAGACCGAGGTGAATGCCTGCCGGGTGCGGAGCCGGTGCCACAGGCTGCCCTCGGACTGGATGGTCATGTCCATCGCCGCGTGGCCTTCCATCGATCCGGCCAGCCCCTGGCCAGCCTGGATGCGGGCGGCGTCGAGGAGCCGCTGGCGCAGGAACAGCCGGAACAGCAGCGCCAGCAAGATGATCATGATCGGGCCGCCGATGAACTCGGCCAGGGTGAACTGCCAGCCAATCAGCAGCGCCAGGATGATGCCGAGCTCGACCACCAGGTTGGTGGAGGCAATCTCGAAGGCCATCGCGGCGGTGAAGCTGGCGCCCCGGCGGAACAGCGACCTGGCCAGCGCCACGGCGGCGTAGGAGCACGAGGAGGAGGCCGCGCCGAACCCGGCCGCGATCGCCAGCGTCTTCGGCCGGTCGTCCCCCAGCCGCCGGATGATGGTTGAGCGGCGCGCCACGGCCTGCACGACGGCGGACAGGGCGAAGCCGAGGATCAGCGCCCACAAGATCTCCCAGGTCATCGACCCGCTGATCGCCAGCGCATGACCCAGAGCATGCAGCCCTCTCATGACTTCCTTTTCACGGCGAGCTGTCGGGCGAACATGGGGTTAACAACCCGACCAATACCATGGTCGCTCTCTCCGCTCAGCCAGAGTTGCAAAATATACCCCCCCAGGGTACACGCATTGCGTCTGGAAACAGTTAGGCAGGTCTGTCCTCCGCCCGATGAGCGACCGCCTGCTTTCACTTTCACGGCGAGCTGTAACCGGCGGCGCGAGCTGGCTGAGCCGACGTTCCGCCGCCTGGACAGCTGTGTTTTCTTTGGTTAGCAGGACGGGCGAGCAGACCGAGATTGCCCAGCGCCGGGTGCCCCGAAGCCGACCTGGATCATCACAGCGTGGGTGCTGGTGCCGCGACCGGCAACGTTTGCCCGGTTCTCGGAAGCCGTAGTGAAGGAACGTGGGAGGTCGAGAGAGAGGGGGCCGAGGTGTCGCCTGCTGACCCTCTGATCTCGTTCCGTCGGCTTCCTCCGGGAACATGTGGCCGCTACGCTGACGGATTGCCGTCACCTCCCGGGTGGCGCTCCAAGGGGTTCGGGGGCGACGGGCATGAGAGTCGGCATTATCGGGGGATCGATCGCCGGCTGCGCGGCGGCGGCGCTCCTGCACCGGGCCGGCCATGATGTAACCGTCTTCGAGCGGTCCGAGTCCGGCCTGGTGAGCCGGGGTGCCGGGATCCTCATGGTCACCACCTCGTGGCAGGACATGACGGCGCGAGGCGTCCTCGACGGGACCGTTCCCGCCTGCCGGGCCGGCTACTCCCGGTTCGTCACCCGTGCCTCCGGGACCGGCCGGCAGCGATGGCTGGGCGACGTCCAGATGAGCTGCATGCTGTTCAACTGGGCTCATCTGTACCAGTCACTCCGGCGGCGCGTTCCTGATGGTCTGTACCGCGGCGGCGCGGCCGTCGAGCGGATCGAAGCGACACCGCACGGCACGACGCTGCACCTTGCCCCAGGCGGTTCAGTGGACTTCGACCTCGTCGTGTGCGCCGACGGGTACCGCTCGCTGGGACGCGGGCTCATTGCCCCCGGCGCCGCGCCTGCCTACCGGGGCATGGTGCTGTGGCGCGGGCTCATCCCCGAGCGCGACATCCGCGCCGGTGCCCTCGGCGGCTGCGATCTCCTGCGGCCCGTATACCAGGGGGGCCACGGGGTCGCGTACTACGTCCCCGGGCCCGGGCAGAGCACCGAACCAGGAGAACGCCTTCTCATGTGGGGCTACTACCTCCAGGTTCCCGAAAGCGCCCTGGCCTCGGTGCTCGTCGACGACCAGGAGCGGCAGCAGTCCGGCTCGGTACCGTTCGGGAAGGTGCACCCGGAGGTCAGGGCGGCCCTGGAGTCCCGCCTCGCGGGCCTGCTGCCCTCGCCGCTGTTCGAGCTGGTGCAACAGAGCGGCAACTCTTCAATCCAGGCCATTTACTCCTTCGTGCCCCGCAGCTACGCACGCAACCGCCTCTGCCTAGTCGGCGATTCCGGCACGCTGGTCCCTCCGTTCGCGGGGAGCGGCGTCCTCAGAGCGGTGACCAGTGCCGCCTCACTGGCTGACGCCCTCGCCGGCACGCCGGCCGTGGACGATGCTCTCGGCCGGTGGAGTGATGCCCAGCTCCAGGCCGCGGCCCAGGTCATTCCAAACACTGAAGGCATCGAGAGGAGCTACCTGTTCGGCATGCCAGACCTCACCACCATGTCAACCACGGCGGCCAACGACTGGATGTCCGCAGCCTATCCCGGGCTCGTGCTAACTCTCCCCAGCGTGTGACTGGAAACGGCAGACGCCAAAGTCCTTCACCGCGCGATTCTGGTAGATGGGTGGCGCAGGACGCACTTCTCGCGGAATATCTCGGATGAACAGTGCTCCGGCGGGCCTGCCGCACCCGGCATTCGGCGCACTGTTCCGCCTACCCGCAGAAATGGTCCAACGGGCAAACGTTGCCGGTCGCGGCACTAGCAGCGTGCGCCGTTGTCCGCAGCGCGGCCCCTAGCCCTCGATCCTGCGGTGCCCGGCCAGGTAGTCCTTCCAGAGGGCGTAACCCCCGGCTGAACGGGCGCGGATCGGATCCACGTCGGCGGACTGCATCTGATTGCCAGCTCGGTCGAGCTGTTGACGAGGTTCAGCTGTCATCGCCCGCTCGCTGAGCCAGCCGGGGCCTGATCCTCGCCTGCGGCGATCAGGCTCCGCAGCCGCTGGTACTCCGCACCGTCGATCTCGCCGCGGGCCAGCCGCTCGTCCAGTACCCCGCGCGCGTCCGCCCCGTTGCGGCGCTCCCCGGCGCCATGCTCGCCGCGGCGCTGCTGGTGCTGTCTGGTCATCAGGGTGTACCCGATCCAGATCAGCACACCCAAAAGCGCGAGCATCCCGATCCACATGAGGGCAACTGCCCAGACGGGCCAGCCGCCTCCCGCTCCTCCGTACCCGAACATCATCGCAGCCATCTCCTCCGAGCCCGAGCTGTGCCGGGCAGATGACCCAATAATCCGGCGGAAAATCCCCAGCGGGGAGTGCTTTAAGACATGTGAAGAGGGGACCTACGGCCCTGACTCCATATATACGGATATAACACCGTCGAGATGAGCGAGGCGGATGACGTTTCTCGCCGGTGAATAGAGAGGTCATAATGCCAAGCACAACTCGCACGATGGGGATGGGGGTCCCTGCGTGGCCGAAATACGTCCTGCGGATTACCTTCGGAGTGATCTGGCTGATCGACGCGGTGCTCAAGTGGCTACCGGGATTCCGTTCCAGCTACATGAGCAGCATCAAAGGCGCGGGCATGGGCCAGCCCGGCTGGCTCCAGTGGTGGTTCCACCTCTGGACCAACATGCAGCACCCGGCGCCGACGTTCTGGGCCGTCATAGTGGCGATCCTTGAGACGCTCGTCGCTCTGGCGGTGATCCTCGGGTTCGCCCGTAAGGTCAGCTACATCGCCTCTGCGGTGTTCTGCGTGGTGATCTGGGGGGTGGCCGAAGGGTTCGGCGGGCCGTACGGCTCGGGTGCCTCCGACATCGGCACCGCGATTATCTACGCCCTGGTGTTCGTGTGCCTGCTGACGCTGGCTGCCTACACCGGCACCGACCGCTACAGCGCGGACTACTACCTCGAGCGGAAGATCTCCTGGTGGCACAAGATCGCCGAGGTGGGCCGCCCGGTCCAGGAGCAGCCAGTCCCGGCCGAACTGGTTCCCGCACAGCGGGCAGCACTTCCGGCGACCCCAGGGCCAGCAGGTCCAGCGGGTCCGCCGGGGCCAGCAGGTACGGTAGGCCCGGCAGTGCCGCTCACGCCAGTAATGGACAGCGCGCGGCCGGAACCCGTCACACACTGACCCGTTAAGCACGGGCAGACAACCGGAGCATCTCATGAAGAGCACCCGTCTGGCCGCGATGATCGGCACCGCCGCGATCACCACGGCTGGACTGGCCGCCCTGGCCGACTGCGGGACCACCACCAAGGTACGCGCAGCCTCGGCCGGGGGCGCGTCACGTCGGCGCTGACGTCGGTGAAGAGAAGTTCAAGAGCTTCGGCGCGGTCGTGGGCCACGACGACCGTGCCGAGCATGTGGTTTTTTATGGCGCGCAGTGTCAGCGCTCATCGTCGGGGCTGTCCTCTACTGGCAGGATAGTTCGGTCCGTCATGCGATTTCTTTTTCCTCAACGCCCACCGCCGGGCCCGGTCTCTCCGGCTGGGCCGGCCTCTCCGGCTGCCCCGGCTGGCCCGGCCTGTCCGGCTGGCCCGACTGCCCCGGCTGGCCCGGCTGGCCCGACGGCCCCGGTCTCTCCGGTCTCTCCGGCTGCCCCTACCCCGGTCTCCCCGGTCTCCCCTACCTCTCCGGCCTCCCCGGTCTCCCCGATCTCCCCTACCTCCCCGATCTCTCCGGTTGGCCCGGTCTGTCCGGCTGGGCCGACCTGTCCGGCCGTTCCTGCTGGACCTGGTGGACCTGGTGGACCTGCTGGCCCTGCTGGCCCTGCTGGCCGATGGATATCGTCGGCGTTGAGGGTGAAATAGATGGCCGCGCCTTCGCCCACCTTGCCCTCGGCCCAAGCGTGGCCTCCGTGCCGTTCGATGATCTGCCGGACGCTGGCGAGGCCGATGCCCGTGCCGGGGAATTCGCCAGTCGTGTGCAGCCGCCGGAACGGCTGGAACAGCTTGCTCACGTAGAGGGGGTCAAAGCCGGCGCCGTTGTCGCGCACGTAGCAGCAGACAGGGGCATCTCCCATCGGCGTCGTACCGAACTCAATCAGCGCACCGGCCCGGTGAGAGGTGAATTTCCAGGCGTTCTCTACCAGATTCTGCAGGACCGTACGGATGAGAGCGGGATCTGCTCGGACCCGGACTAGGCGCTGGATGCGGAAGTGAACGTCTCTGCCGGGCTCTTGGCGGTGGAGTTGCCCGGCGATGTCCTCGATCTCGGCGCTAAGATCGACGGTCTGAAGGTGCATGGCGGCTCGTGTGATTCGGGAGAGATTCAGCAGGTCATCGATGAGCGCGGACATCTGGGTGCTGGCGGCTTCGATCCGCTCGGCGTAGCCTCGGCCGTCGTCGCCGAGAGCGTCCCCGTATTCCTCCAGCAGCACGCTGCTGTAGCCAGCTAGCGCCCGGAGCGGAGAGCGCAGGTCGTGGGAGACCGAGTAGGTGAAGCTCGTCAGGTTCCGGTCGGCCATATCGATGTCTCTTCTTTGGCTGGCAAGTGCGGCGGCCACACGGGTCTGGCTCTGCTCGGTGATATCACGGGCGATGGAAGCTGCGCCGATCGTTGCCCCGTACTCGTCGTTGACGGGAGACACCGAAACGGACACGGGGAAGGTGGTGCCGTCCTTGCGCTGCCGCATGGTCTCGTAGTGCGAGATGCGCTCACCGCTCCTGACCTTAGCCAGGATGTCCGTGATCTCGCCGACTCGATCTGGAGGGCACAGCCGCGTCATCGGCTGGCCGATCGCCTCGTCCGGCGTGTACCCATACATGCGCATGGCGCCCTGATTCCAGGTCAGTATCACCCCGTCAAGTGACTTGAGGATGATGGCGTCATCCGACGAGCTGATCAGCGCCGCGTAAAGCTGGGCGGGAATGGTGCTAGTGGCGGACAAAGTACTTGAAATCTGTCCCTGGGCCATGACTATCCCCCGTTGTAAGCATGAGCCGCAAAGTCCAGGGCCTGAGCTTCCGCGCGTGACATCACATTATAAAAGCTCCTGAGACTAGCACTGCTAGAGTACACCCAGGCAGGCTTGATCTATTTCTACCGATAGGGCCGGAACGGCTTATATCCCACTTTCTCCGGTTTTGAATATAACGTTGGGTTAGTGGGATCGAGTATCCCTGGCTGAGGGCATCCGTCGCCTTCTTCTAGAACGCTAATCCCACGAATGTCAGCACCAGCCAGAAGCCGGCCGCAAAGGCGCTTATCCAAGGACCAGCGGGTAATCCCTGCCACGGGCGCACCTTCCTTCCTTCACCTAGTCCATGCTCCTCTGACAGGCGGTGAACGGTAGCGAGACCCTGCGCCGCCGGGATGTTCCGGGGAAACGGCTGGTGTCCTCACCCCAGCGTTCGCGAAGCCACGAACGCCGGAGTGCGGCGGCGCGCCGGCCGCGCCGCGCCGCGCATCCTCCCCGTCCCCCCTCCCTAGCCCCAGGCGCCGGCTATCTGCCTGGTGGGGGCATTGAGCCGGTTGAAGACGTTGGTCGTGGCGATCGAAAGCAGCAGCGCGGCGAGACCTTCCTCGTTGTAGTGCCGGGCGGCCTCGTCCCAGATCTCGTCCGGCACCGGGTCCGGGCGGTCGGCCAGCCGGGTGACGGCCTCGGCCAGGGCCAGCGCCGCGCGCTCGGCGCCGGTGAAATACGGCGCCTCCCGCCAGGCAGCTACCGTGGCTAGCCGATCCTCGCTCTCGCCCGCCTTCCTGGCCCCTGCAGCGCCAGCCTGAACGCACGAGCTGCAGCCGTTGATCTGGCTGGCCCGCAGGTGAACCAGTGCCAGCGTCTCCTCAGGCACGCCTTTGTCGTGAAAACTGCCGGCCAGCACCTGGATGGCCTGCATAGCCTCCGGGATGATCATGGCCGGATTCTTTATCCGTGCTTGCATCGTGGGTCCTCCATGGTGTCGTCTTCGATCAAGTACGCCGCGAGGCCTGGCGGATCACGCCGTCGGGCTCTCGCCGCTACCTGGTATGACAGGCGCCGACGGAGGAATGTGACCGACAAACGAACCGGGCCTAGCTGCCGGGCGATTACTTCACCGATCCAGACGGCTGTCTCCGGAAAGTCGCGCCGACCACCTGGCAGCCGGTATCCGGCGAGGCTCAAGCCCTGCCCAGGCTCGGACCCGACAGCGCCCGTCGACCGCGAACGCCCGGTACCACATGAGCCGGCCCGCGTCCGCCGATGGTGGCCAGCCGGACCACTGGCTCCCCGCCCGATCCGGCCTCGCGTCTCGTCCTGCCCGCGGATCACCGCTCCTTGCCGCTGGCGCTGAGAAAGACGATATCGAGGTCGCGGACCCGGTCCGGGTCGGCGTCCAGGGCAATACCGCTGATCTTCCCGTCGCTGACGGTGAACGTGAAGACCACCTTCGGCCGGCCGCCGGGCGCCCACACAGCCGCCGGAACGCCGTCAACCAGAGCCAGCCGGGCCGCCTCAGCCCGTCCCGCGAAAGTAGCCGCCACCGCGCCGGCACCGCGGACCTCGGCGGTCAAGGCCCACTGCCCCGAGACCGCGCCCATCCGCACGGCCGCCGGGTCGGCCACCAGCACGGCACCCGGATCGAGCAGCGCCAGCAGCGCACCGAAATCCCCGCCCCGCGAGGCAGCCAGGAACGCCGCGACCATCTCCCGCTTCCGGGACCGCGCGGCATCAGACGCCGCAGCCGCACCCTGCACCCGGCGCCGGGCCCGGCTGGCGAGCTGCCGCGCCGCCACCGGCGAACGGCCAATGATGACGCCGACCTCGCCGAACGACACACCGAAGACGTCGTGCAACACGAACGCGAGCCGCTCGGCCGGAGTCAGCGTGTCCAGCACCACCATCAACGCGGCACCAACCGAATCGGCCAGCACCGCCTCGTCCTCCGGGCCGGCCTGGCCGGCCGGCCGAAGACCCGCGTCAAGCCCGGCCGGCTCGGGCGGCAGCGCCCCGGCCAGCTCCTCCCGCCGGACCCGGCCAGACTCCAGCATATTCAGGCAGACCCGGGCCACGACCGTGGTCAGCCACCCCGCCGGATTCTCCACCTGACCGCCGTCGGCGCGGCTGACCCGCAGCCACGACTCCTGCATCGCGTCCTCAGCATCACCGCGCGAGCCGAGCATCCGGTAGGCCACCGCCGTCAGCCGCCCCCGGTGCTCAGCGAACCGCTGCATCAGCCAGTCCTGCTCGCTCATCGGTCACGTTCCTCCGTCCCGCCCCCATATCAGTTGACCGGCCAGACCGGCCCGATGTGACAACCGGACCGTCACCACCACCAAGCCAGCGGGAAAAGCCA
>Ga0302325_10015957_pt1 | contig 15943 bp, 10 predicted proteins | sample Palsa_T0_2_FD_201948 | JGI IMG/M metagenome (GOLD analysis project Ga0302325, IMG submission 201948) | Peat permafrost microbial communities from Stordalen Mire near Abisko, Sweden - Palsa_T0_2 | ecosystem: Environmental > Terrestrial > Soil > Palsa > Peat permafrost | place: Sweden: Abisko... | reverse complement strand
ACAGGAGGCTATCGACATCTGCAAAGCCGCCGGATACGACCTGATCATCCTCGAATCGGCGGGAGTAGGGCAAAGCGATGCCTCGATCCTCGATTATTCCGATCTCAGCCTATACGTCATGACGCCCGAATACGGCGCCGCTTCACAGCTGGAAAAGATCAACATGCTGGATTATGCGGACATTGTCGTACTGAATAAATTCGACAAAGCGGGCGCACTGGACGCCCTTCATGATATCAGGAAACAATACAAGCGCAATCACAACCTGTGGGATGCCAAAGACGGTGACCTGCCTATTGTCGGCACTATCGCCGCACAGTTCAATGATGAGGGCATCAACGAATTGTTCGACAAGCTGGTCATGACCATCGAAAAAAAGACAGGTATCCGACTGGGATCTATAGAAGCGCATCCTCATCTCCGCGACACCGCCACCCAATCACTGATCATCCCGCCATCACGGGTTAGATATCTCTCCGAGATCACTGCCTCGATCAGGGATTACAACCAACGTACGGACCAGCAGGCCGATATCGCCTCGCGTCTCTACAAGGTAACAGGCGCACTGGAGGAACTGCCCGCCGGGTCTCCGGGCCGCGAGCCGTTGGAAGAACGGAGGGAGTGGCTGGAAAAGCAGTTACTACCAGTCTGCAAAAAATTAATCGAAGAGTGGGAGACTACCCGGGACCGCTACCGGAAGGATTTTTTCGAGTATGAAGTGCGGGGGAGAAAGATCCAACAACCTCTCTATATCGAATCTCTTTCTCATCTCCGCATCCCCCGCATCGCCGTGCCTCGGTTCAAAGACTGGGGGGACATCCTTCGCTGGCGGGTGCAGGAAAATTTTCCCGGCAAATATCCTTTTACCGCAGGCACCTTCCCGTTAAAACGGTCGGAAGAAGACCCGACCCGGATGTTTGCCGGGGAAGGCAGCCCCGAGCGTACCAACAAACGATTCCACTATGTCTCCTCCGGTCAGCCGGCCAAGCGGCTCAGTACGGCATTTGACTCGGTGACCTTATACGGCGAAGATCCCGACTACCGCCCGGATATCTATGGAAAGATCGGGAATTCCGGCGTCAGCATCGCCACTGTCGATGATGCCAAAAAGCTGTATAGCGGATTCGACCTCTGCGATCCGCGGACGTCGGTCAGCATGACTATCAACGGGCCCGCACCTATCCTGCTGGCCTTCTTCCTGAATGCGGCTATAGACCAGCAGTGCGAGAAATATCTTGCCGGGAGCGGGGGGGCGGGTGCGAGCGGCGGGGGGGGTGTGAGCGGCGGGGGGAACGCGAACGGTGGGGTAGCGCAGGCCAGAGCCCATTATGAGGGCGCCCTGCCGGAAGGCAGCGACGGATTAGGCCTGGTCCTGCTGGGCCTCAGCGGCGAAGAAGTACTGCCGCGGGATATCTATGAAAAGATCAGGGCTGAAGCCCTTTCACAGGTAAGAGGCACGGTACAGGCCGACATCCTCAAAGAAGACCAGGCGCAGAATACGTGTATATTCAGTACGGAGTTTGCTCTGCGGTTAATGGGCGACGTTCAGGATTGGTTTATCCGGCGGAAGGTGCGCAATTTTTACAGCGTCTCGATCAGCGGCTATCATATCGCCGAGGCCGGCGCCAACCCTATCACCCAGCTGGCGTTTACGCTCGCTAACGGTTTCACCTACGTGGAATACTATCTCAGCAGGGGCATGGCGCTCGACGATTTTGCCCCCAACCTTTCCTTTTTCTTCAGCAACGGCATGGACCCCGAATACAGCGTGATCGGCCGGGTCGCGAGGCGGATCTGGGCCAAGGCCATCAAACACATCTATAAAGGCAACGGCCGGTCGCAACAGTTAAAGTACCATATCCAGACCAGCGGCCGCAGCCTGCATGCCCAGGAGATAGACTTCAACGATATCAGGACGACGCTGCAGGCCCTGTACGCCATTTATGACAATTGCAATTCGTTGCACACGAATGCCTACGACGAAGCGATCACCACCCCCACCGAAGAAAGCGTACGGCGGGCGATGGCCATCCAACTGATCATCAACCGCGAACTGGGCACCGCCCGGACCGAAAATTTCATCCAGGGCAGCTTTGCCATAGAAGAGTTGACGGACCTGGTGGAAGAGGCCGTCCTCGCCGAATTCGACCGCTTGACGGACCGCGGGGGCGTACTGGGCGCCATGGAAAGGATGTACCAGCGGAACAAGATCCAGGAAGAAAGCCTCTATTATGAAGGCCTCAAGCACAGCGGCGAACTGCCGATCGTCGGCGTCAATACCTTCCTCGGCAAAGGCGGCTCGCCTACCATCCTGCCATCAGAAGTCATCCGCAGCACCACGGAAGAGAAGGACCAGCAGATCCGCAACCTGCAGGCTTTCCGTCAAAGAAATGCAGACCGTAGCCCGGATATGCTGCGACGGCTGAAGGCGGTAGCTGTCAATAACGGCAACCTCTTCGAAGAACTGATGGAGACGGTCAGGTATTGCACCCTGGGAGAAATAACCAATGCTTTATACGAAGTTGGCGGTCAATATCGCCGCAACATGTAAATTTGGGAATGATACAGATCGCCTTCAAAAATGACGTTCGACCAGGACAACCGGTCACTATACTGGCTGCCGACATCGGCGGCACCAAGACGAATGTCGCCCTCTATGAATCCAACGACAAAGGGCTGACGATCGTCAAAGAACAACGATACGTCTCCAAAGACCACCCTTCCCTTACCGATATCATCCATGATTTTTCGGGCGGCAAGCTGCCCCACCGCATCTCCGCTGCAGTAGCCGGCCCGGTGATTGACGGCAAAAGTAAGCTGACGAACCTGCCCTGGCTTCTGGACAGTAAGGCTATGAGCGAGGAGTTGAAGATGCCGGTCTCCTTTATCAACGACCTGGAAGCCACGGCCTACGGCATGGCAGGGCTGGATGCAAAAGAGCTGGCTATACTGGCGGCAGGCGAGCCCGGTTCGAAAGGTAATATCGCCATCATCGCACCCGGTACCGGATTGGGCGAAGCAGGCCTTTTCTGGGATGGACAACGTTACCATCCTTTTGCAACAGAAGGGGGCCACAGCGATTTCGGGCCCCGCACGCCGATAGATATAGAGATCTTTCATTACCTGCAACAGCAATTCGGTCATGTGAGCTGGGAGCGTGTCGTGTCGGGAATGGGTATTAAAAACATCTTTCATTTTCTGACCGATCACCGCAAGGAGCAGATTCCTGAATGGCTATCCCAGCGCCTGCAGGACGAAGACCCCGCTGCCGTCATCAGCCAGGCGGCCCTGCATCACGAAGATCTCGTCTGCGCACAGACGATGGAGCTTTTCGTCCGCTACCTGGCCACTGAGGCGTCCAGCCTGGTGCTGAAGCTCATGGCTACCGGTGGGCTCTACCTGGCAGGCGGAATCCCCCCTAAAATACTTCCACTGCTGCAAAACGACAGTTGGACAAAGAACTTCGATAATAACGGCCGCATGCACGACCTGTCGGATAGGATACCCGTGCACGTTGTACTGAATGACAAAATGGCCCTGCAGGGCGCAGCCTATTATGGCGCATATAATATGTAAATAAATTTGGCCCGATTGTATTAAAATAATTACCTTCGGATCCTTACGCTTACCCTTACTTCTTCCCGTCTCAAAGGCGTTACAAAGACGAAAAGGCTCCCACTAGTAGTGTACAGGCTCCCATTGGTAGTATACACTTAAGTATTTATTTCATCCTAAATACGTAACAAAATGAACCCCTTTTTGTCGATGATCATGCTATGGCCCTGCAATTTCGCTCCCCTCGGATGGAGTTTTTGTAGCGGGCAACTTCTTGCTATCTCGCAGAACACTGCGCTGTTTTCACTGATCGGCACTTATTATGGCGGCGATGGTGTCACAACTTTCGCCTTACCGGATTTCAGGGGAAGGGTCCCCGTGGGTGCAGGATCGGGTCCGGGACGGAGCACTTATGTTATTGGACAAGCCGGTGGCATCGAGAATGTATCGATGACGATCGCCAATTTACCGGCGCATACCCACCCGCTGTCCATCACGGTCTCCGCATCCAACGTACAGGCTACTGCCATCACCCCTTCATCTGCCGCCAATACCCTGGCTGCCCCATACGACCCGGTAGCCTTTAACGGCGTCAATGCTTACGTCTCCGGTGCGCCGAATGTGCCATTGAATGTCGGCCCCAACGGACCTACCGGTGCAACCGGCAGCAGTCAGCCGATCTCCGTTATCCAGCCTTACCTGGCAGTAAATTATGTCATTGCCTTGCAAGGTATTTTCCCTTCGAGAGGTTAGACAAAAGGCATCGATGGAAAAGATCAGGAAACTAAAGCTGGGCTGGCTATTCCCCTATTCCGGCATTTATCCCGATCTCCGGGAAGACCTGGAACAGGGGCTGGAGTTCGCAATGCGGCAAGCAGGCAGCCCCGTCAAAATCGAGGCCTATCCTGTCTTTGTCCAGACGGGCGCGATGAAGGACACGGAAGACGCAGTCAAAAAGCTGCTGTTGTATGATAAGACAGACCTGGTGATGGGTGTAGCCAGCAGCAAAGTTGTACCGTCCCTTACGCCTTTGCTGGAAAGCCGGAAAACGCCGATGATCCTCCTGAACCTCGGTGCGGATATCCCTAACCGGCAGCTGAGCTCGGATTACCTGTTTTACAACAGCCTCCATCTCTGGAAGAGCCAATGGGTAATGGGTAAGTGGGCACAGCGCTGGTATGGCGGCGAGCCCTCTATCAATATGTCTATCTACGAAAGCGGCTATGGCCTGCACGAATGTTTTAAAACAGGCACGGCGGTATCGGGGGCTGAGACAGTCAAAATGAACATCATCCGGAACATCACCCCGGCCCCGGATACCGCACCCCTGATCCAATATATCCGCGAACAAGCGCCCCGTCACGCTCACATCCTGCTGTCAGGAAAAGAGGGGCAGCAGTTCCTGCAACTGTTCCGGGATGAGAACCTCGGATCGAAGCTGGAATTGACTGTCAATCCCTTTATGGCAGAAGATGGTTTATTAAAGGAGCTTTTGCCGGGCCTGGACCTGTACAATGCCACGACCTGGTCCACTGCCCTGGACAACCCGGCCAACCGCTTATTCGTCGAAGGCTACGGCAATGCGTATGGAATGCCCCCGTCGGCATTCAGCCTCCTGGCCTATGAGGCGGGGCTGGCCCTCGCCTCGGCATTGGAGAAGATACCGGAGAAGTTCGATCCGCAAACGCTGTCGCAGGCATTGGGCGACTGCATTGTCAGCGGCCCCCGCGGAGAGATCCGGATATCGACACGGCCACTGCAGACCAACCTACCGGTCTATATCCGAAAACCGGTCCAATCAACTATGACAGCCCAACCTCTGAACCACATCCTGGCAACGGAACAAGGCATCGAGTGGGATGACCCTTCTTTCAATGCCCCACAATCTTATCTAACCGGCTGGCAAAATCCTTATTTATGCGTTTAAATTTTACACTTCTTCTCTCGCTGCTGATTCTCTCCGGACGTTCATTGGCTGATGGGCTTCCTCCGGGAACCGCACCGGTCATCGGCACTACCACCTTCAACAATGCATTCTCGGCAGCGGTCGGGTTGGCAGGCCCGGGCGCCTCACCTATATCTGCCAAAAATGTGGGCACGGTGGTGGCTACAGGTTGGGATTTTACGGGAACCGCGCCGGGAGATGCCAATATGTCTATCAGTGCAATCGAAGGGGGCGCAAACCCCGGGGGCACTGCTGATTTTGCGATCCGGATGAGTACCGGCAGCGGCACCATCAGTATGCAAAGCGGCGCAGTAAAATCAGATGATGCATCCGCCTTTTTTCTTCAATCTGTCTACTTCCGGTTGGCCGCCGCTTCCCCTGCGAATATTACCGTTACCGGCTATCTGAACGGTACAGCCGTTTCCGGCGCCACCATGACTATCAACGGTATCGCCAGCGACGTCTGGACGGAGTTCGATGTCCACGCCACCGCTGCCTTCCAGGACGTCAACCAATTCGTCTTTACCCAGGCTGCCACGTCCAGCGTGACGCTCACTCAAATGGTCGTCGATCAGATCACCATTGCCAATCCCATCAGCCTGCCACTCACCCTGACCGGGTTTTCGGGCCAGCGTTCGGGTGATAATGTGCTGTTGAAGTGGACCACAGCCTCCGAACAAAATACCAGCCATTTCGACATCCAAAGAGGCACGGATGGCATCGCTTATTCTTCGGTAGGCGTGATCCCCGCCGCGGGTAACAGCACCCAGCCGCTGAACTATCAATTTACCGATGTGCTGCCCGCATCGACAACGTCCACCTGGTACTACCGGTTAGTGATGACCGATGAAGATGGCCAGTTCACCTATAGCCCGGTCCTCACGATCGGGGCGGCCAATCCTTCCACTTTCATCATGAATGCTTACCCGAATCCCTTCAGCAGCCAGGTAACGCTGTCGATCCAATCGCCGCAACCGGATAATGCACTCATCCTCGTCGCCGACATGAGTGGCAGGATACTCCTGACCGAGCGACTGCCTTTGCAACAGGGGGCCAATCTTGTTCCGCTGCCTTTAGGAACGTTGGCAAAAGGAGTTTATACGTTGAGTGTATCAACAACCGGGGCAAAGCACACGATCGGGGTCGTTAAAATGGAGTGAGCATCTAAAGTTCGCGAAGAGAAAAGATAAAGAAAACCATTATATCATCAAATCAATGATCAGGGAAAGGATATCCGCCTGACGGTGACCCTACCTTTACCTCAGTATTTATCATCAGGTTAAGGGTAAAGGTTATGAACGATTCCACAAAAGAGAAAACGGAAAAGGAAAGAGTATTGAGAAAGCTCATCAAAAAATGGCGTTCCACGAAGGGGATGACGGGTAAAGCCAGGGAGCTGTTATCCAGAAATCCCGGGTTGAAGAATGCAGCAGCCGCCAAAAGTTCGCAAATGGCAAACCGCAACGACAGTTAAAATAACCTGAGCTGCCGGATTTTCTGTCGCTCCCGCGGTGGCGTCTTCGGTGACGGGGGCTTTTCCCGGCCGTAAACGGTCCTTCCTCCATATTGCCAGGAATCCCGCCGCTCCTTTTCAATAAATTCCTCCAACCCACCGGAAGGAGTGAAATCCTTTTCCGCCCGCTGTGCCAATTCGCTGAGCCGTCGTACGGCATCCAATCGGTCACTCTGGCCGATCTTTGCCTTCTGTACCGCAGTTTGCAGGATGCCGATGGTCTCATCATATACTTTCACGGGTACGGGAAAAGGATGACCATCCTTACCTCCATGAGCAAAAGAAAACCTGGCAGGGTCACGAAAGCGTGATGGGGTGCCATAGATAACTTCACTCACCAACGCCAACGACTGCAACGTACGCGGGCCCACGCCTTCCAATAACAACAGTTCCTCAAAATCGGAAGGCTGCCGGTCAAATGCCAGCCATAGTATGGCGCCGAGCCTTCTAAGGTCTACATCTTCTGTCCGGACGTCATGATGGGAAGGCAATACCAGCCGCTGGATGTCATGCATCATCGTCTCGGGCTTTTCCCTGGTAATGGAAAGGACGGCATTCCGTGCAGGGGAAGCCAGGCGGTCCGCCAGATTGAGGATGTCGCCCTGAGGGCTTCCACAAATGGCAGTATGTGGTTCTTCCACGAAGGATTGCAGCCCGGCAGAATGCCAGTGATACCGGCGGGCCGTAGAACTGGTCGCACTCATCCCTTGCTGGATCACTGTCCACTGCCCCTCGTCGCTGAGGATAAAGTTGTGCAGGTATAACTGAAAGCCGTCTTGCACGACCGTATTGTCTACTTTGGCGCTCAACTTACTGCATCGCACCAGCTGCGCTGCATCGAGACCCGTGCTGTCGCATGCCTTCCGGATCTCTTCCGGTGCCTGCCGGGAAGAAGCGCCTTTTCCCCCACAGATGTAAATGCCTAACTCCCGGGATAGGGGGTTAATCGATTTTTTCAAAGCGCCCATGACGGAAGTGGTGATACCGGAAGAATGCCAGTCCATTCCCATGACCGCCCCCAGGCTTTGAAACCAGAAGGGGTCGCTGAGCCGGCGTAATACCTCGTTCTTTCCGAATTGCGCCAAAAGAACTTCGGTAACGGCGAGCCCCAGCCGCGCCATACGCTGTGCCAGCCACTGCGGAACATGGCCGTTATGTAAGGGAAGATCTGCTGCCCCGGATCGTTTCATCATCTTTTGATTTGCTAATAAAATTAGCGTTTATTTTTCAATTAACCCTGCCCCCGGTGGCATGAATTTGGCGTATCCCCCATAAAAGCTGAATCTATGAGTAAATTTATTTTAATGACCCTGCTGAGCGCAGGTATGCTCCTGGCGGTCAACGGCGTAAACGCCCAGGACCACAATTACGTGAAAGTACATCCCGCTGCACATGTCACTAAACGTCCGGACCGTCCTTCCCCCAATCATGTGTGGGTCGGTACGGAATGGAACTGGAGCAATGGGGCCTATGTAGAAGTACCCGGACATTGGGATTTGCCTCCGCATGGCCACAAGGTATGGATAGCAGGCCGCTGGGGCAGAAACTCCAGAGGATCTTATTGGGTAGCAGGCCACTGGAGCTAGTACCGGGCCTTCCACCCGCGGCTCCCGGAAATTGTTGCGCAAATTCCACAACCTTGGTATCTGACGAAGACGCCCTCCCGGCCCGATCGGATGTACCCGATCGAAGCACTGTGCTATGAGTAGGTTTGCTTACCTTTGCAGACAGAACAGTACAGTATGAACAAAAAAGAAGAGGTCCTTCAGGACGTCGTCATAAAATTCGCCGGGGACTCCGGCGATGGAATGCAATTAACGGGCAGCCAATTCACTAACAATACTGCCCTGCTGGGTATCGACCTCGCTACTTTCCCGGATTTTCCGGCGGAGATCCGCGCGCCGCAGGGGACCCTACCGGGAGTCAGCGGTTACCAGCTGCGGTTTTCCAGCGATAAGATCTTCACCCCCGGGGACGAATGCGATGTGCTGGTAGCGATGAATGCCGCTGCCCTGAAAGCCAATCTGAAAGCCCTGAAAAAAGGCGGTAAGATCATCGTCAATACGGAAGGGTTCGACGCCAAAAATCTCCGCCTGGCCAATTACCCCGAGGGGGTCAATCCGTTGGAAGACCATAGCCTGGAAAATTATACGGTCTTCAAAATGGACGTGACGAAAATGACCCGGGAGGCGCTGAAGGATATCGCCATGGGAACGAAGGAAAAGGACCGGGCTAAAAATATGTTCGTGCTGGGATTTCTCTACTGGATGTATAACCGGGATATGGACAACACGATCCAGTTCCTGAATGATAAGTTTGGAAAAAAGCCCGAGATCTTCGAAAGCAACAAAAGGGCGCTTCAGGCAGGTTATCATTTTGGCGATACCACCGAGACCTTTACGACCACCTACCGGGTGGAAAAGGCGAAGATGATACCGGGTGTCTACCGCTCGATCATGGGCAACCAGGCTGTGGCCTACGGGCTGATTGCAGCCTCGAAGAAAAGCGGGCTGCCGCTCTTTCTCGGTTCCTATCCCATCACTCCGGCTTCGGATATCCTGCATGAACTAAGCCGGCATAAGGCTTTTGGCGTGCGGACTTTCCAGGCTGAAGACGAGATCGCGGGCATTACTTCCGCTATCGGCGCCGCCTATGGCGGTTCGCTGGGTGTAACAACCACATCGGGGCCCGGTATGGCCCTCAAGGCAGAGGCGATGGGCCTGGCTGTGATCCTGGAGATCCCGTTGATCATTTGCGATATCCAGCGCGGGGGCCCTTCCACCGGCCTGCCCACCAAGACAGAACAGAGCGATCTCCTGCAGGCCTACTACGGACGCAACGGCGAGTGTCCCATGCCGGTCATTTCGGCATCCACGCCCAGCGATTGCTTTGATGCGATCTATGAAGCAGTACGTATTGCCGTGCAGCATATGACCCCCGTCATCTTCCTCAGCGACGGATATATTGCCAATGGCGCCGAGCCCTGGAAATTTCCGAAAAGTTCAGATCTCCCACCGATAGAAGTTAAGTTCAAGACGGAACTTGGCCCTGAAGAAGAAACCTTCCAGCCCTATTTACGCGATGAAAAACTGGTCAGGCCCTGGGCCATTCCCGGCACGCCGGGCCTGGAACACCGGATTGGCGGACTGGAAAAACAAAATATCACCGGCAACGTCAGCTACGATCCCGAAAACCACCAGCTGATGGTCAGGATCCGCGAGGAAAAAGTAGCCCGGATAGCCGATCATATCCCGCCACAGCACCTGGACAGTGGTCCCGAAAAAGGCGATCTGCTGGTACTCGGCTGGGGCAGCACCTATGGTTCCATCAAAAGCGCTACGGCCCAGCTGCAGCAGGAAGGCTATGCCGTTTCACATGCCCATCTCCGTCACCTTCGCCCCTTCCCCGCCAACCTGGGAGAGATCATCCGCAGCTTTAAGCAGGTGCTGATCCCGGAAATCAACAACGGACAGCTGATCAAGATCATCCGCGATCAATTCCTTATCGACGCCAAGGGCTATCACAAGATCATGGGCGTGCCGATCACCAAAACCGAGCTGGTGATGAAAATGCGGGAGATGCTGGGATCGAATAATTAATCAAGCTGCTGCTGAAGGGCAGTACTCAACTTGCCAATATCCGATGCCACTTTTGCAATGAAACCGAACTGGTCGGCCACGGGTTGTAATTCGGCTGCCAGGGCGTTGCCGCGAATCGTCTCGATCGACCTGGACGGAGGTTTCGCGCCGGCTACCGCGGGATGCGGGACGCTTTCACCGGATGCACCTGTCGCGGCCGTTGGAATAGCGGGCTTGTGTTCGAGGATGTCCACCGACGATTCCAGCCGCAGGGTGATATCATCCACTACCGGCTGCAGGGCCGGATTGGCATATTTCATGGCCAGCGGGTCCATATAGTAAGCCAGCGTAGCAATATAAGAAGTCAGCATGTGGCTGGACGCGACGAACTGATGCATTTCAGTGATCTTTTTCTGCTGACGCTGTGGCTCAGACAACATCCGCCCGAAGGCATCGGAGAGATTGGCCAATGCAACGAAAGCGTGTTTCCTCGACAGTTTGTATTGCTGGACCGTCGCAGGCCTCCCCAGGAAAGCCACCGCCACATCCCTGAAATAGTCGATATTGGTCTGCAACGCAGCAGTCATGAAATCGGTCATCCGTTCATGTTCCCAGTTAGGAATGATGGAAATGCTGGCCAGGAAGGCCAGCCCGCTGCCGATCAGGGTATCGATGACCCGGTCGGAAATGACACTGCGAAAATCCGCGGGATAGAGTAAATAAAAGAGCAGCAATACATAAGGGGTCATCACGGTGACACTGACAAGGTAGTTCGTCCGGATAAAAACATAGGTGCCGCACATAAAGAGCATCATCAGCACAAACAATACGTTCCTGTCCTTGATGAACTCAATCAGCATCAGCCCCACCACCGCTCCGCCCAATGTCCCCATGAGCCTTTCGACATTCCTTTTTTTGCTGAGGCTGTAACTGGGTTTCAGGATGACGATGACCGTCAGCAATATCCAATAGCCATGCCCGAAAGGCAGAAAAAGGGAGATGATATAGCCGGCAAGAGTAGCAATACTGACCCGGAGAGAATGACGGAAAATGTTGGAATCGAGGGTCAGGTTATCGATGATCAGTTTGCGGTCCATGTCCTGGTGGGCAACGAACGCCGAATAATCCAGATCAGCCTTGAAATTCCTGCTCAGCTTGCGGTCATAGGTCGTAAAGCCATGCAGAATATGCAGCCGGTCATTGATATCCTGGATACTGTCCAGGATGTTGCCGAGATCGGTGAAGCCTTCGGTGCCTGCCGTGGGGGAGTCTGGGCGAACGGCGATGGCGGAGGTCGGGCGGTAGCGGTTCAGGGATTCGCGCAACGCCGCGATCCGGGTGGAGAGGGTGGACCGGTCTACGGATGGCTTACCGCTCATGATCGCCAGCCCGATCCCGTCCAGTTCGGTCGCAAGATCCAGTATCAGCAACCTGCATTCCTCCATGAGACCGCTATCGTCAAAGAACCGGTGCAATAGCCGGTAATCCTGCTGCGACGTCATGATCCTTTCGAAAAGGTCGACGATGTCGAGGAAGATCATCATGAGTATCCGGCCGGTGTGGGTAGACTCCTGTACGATCTTCCGGCTTTTGAAGATGAGCTCCCGGAGCAATTCCTGTTTCTCCTGGATAGTGACCTGGCTATCCAGCAGCTGCCGGTAACTTTTATCGTAATCCACATCCCGGGAATAAAAGGAGGCTTTTACCCGCAGGAAGTCCGCCGTCGCCTGGACGCAGTCTCCGAGCGCCTGCTGTACGAGCTTATAAGGACGGAAGCTATATAACAGCAGGCTCAAAACGGTATACCAGACGCCACCTGCCAGCACGTAGGCTGCATTGATCAGGATATGCCATCCCTGCTGATGGCGATCGATGTTGAGTACCATCACCAGCAATGCATTGACGCCAATGGAACTGGCCCGGTTGCCATAAATGCTCATCAGGGAGAAGACGAAGCAAAAGACGACAACCAGCAGCCCTGTCATGACAGCCGACCCGGAGGCGAGTCCAGTGAACAGCGTCACCAGAAAAATAATTAATACACAGGCTATCATACCGTTACGCCGATGATGGATGGGTCCCGGATTATCGGTATTGGCGACACACATGGCGCCGATGGACAAGACGATGCCGGCAGATAAATTGTTGAAGTAACCCAGCAGGATGGCAGGTAAAGTAATACCTGCGGTTATGCGTATTGCTCCGTTTAGATAATGACTATTAATAAAACGCTTATATTGCCTGACATAATCCATTTACTACCCTAAGATAGAGGCAAATGGACCATCGGAGGAACTATTTTTTTCCGTTTTATTGATTAAATTTTACTCCGTAACTTTTGCCCGGATCGCACCATTAACCTTAAACGACTGAACCATGAGAATCTCTGCATTATTCCTATTGGCCATTCTATCGCACGTTAGGCTTGCCGCGCAAATGGTCAGTGGGTTTGCAGGAGATGACAAAGGGAAACCCCTGGCGGGAGCTACCATCACATTGAAAACCAAGGATTCCGTCGTTATAAAATTGAATATTTCCGACGCCAGCGGGCGATATGCCTTTTCTTCCATCCCCGCCGGTCTTTATTTCGTTACCATTTCACATGTAGGATACCTGCCCGCGAATTCCGCTGCTTTTGAGGTAAAACAGGACGGGACGGCTACTATTTCACCGGTCAGCCTGACCCCGGCCCCCCACGAGTTGAAGGAGGCGCAGGTCACCGGCACGAAGCCGTTGGTAGAGGTCAAAGCCGATATGATCGTACTCAACATAGAAAACTCTCTCAATAGCATCGGGGAAGATGTGCTGGACCTCTTGCGAAAAGCACCCGGGGTAACGGTGGATAATACCAATACGCTTGGCATCAATGGCAAAAATGGCGTCCAGGTCTATGTCGATGGCCGGCCTACCTATCTGTCAGGCAACGATCTGACTAACTACCTGAAGACCATCCAGTCCTCTTCGATCGAGGCTATCGAGATCATCACCAACCCCCCCGTCAAATACGAGGCTGCGGGGAGTGCCGGCATTATCAATATCCGGCTGAAGAAAGATAAATCCCTGGGGACGAATGTAACGGCGGGCGCAGGCTACAGTATCGGCACGTACAGCAAATACAATGCGAATGTAACCTTCAATCACCGGGATCAGAACCTCAATGTGTTCGGTGGTTATACCTATAGGAATGCCACCTCCCTTAACTATGCCAACCAATACCGGACACAGCTGGATACCCTCTTCCTGCAGCATGACGACATGGTGATCAAGAGCGTCAGCCATACGATCAGGACCGGCCTGGACTATTTCTTCAATAAAAGGAATACCCTGGGCATACTCGTCAACGCCACTTTCTCGACTGACAGCAGCTTGTCGAATAGCACTACCCCCATCATCTATATGCCCACGAACATCACGAACAGGCTGCTGGAGGCAGATAACCGTACGAGTGAACTCAATGACAATTATACCGTTGACCTCAACTATCATTATACGGACAGCAGCGGTCACGACCTCACGGCGAATGCGGACTATGGGCTGTACCGGAACAGGAGCAACCAGCTGCAGCCGAATAATTACTATGATTCGACGGGAAAGACCTTTTTGTATAGTAATGATTACAATATCCTGTCGCCGACCAATATCTACATTTACAGCGCAAAGCTGGATTACCAGGTCAACTTCCTCAAAGGCCAGCTGGGGGTGGGCGGGAAGGTATCCTATGTCACGACCCAAAATAATTTCCAGGAGTACGATGTCCTGAATTCGGTCCATACGCTGGATTCCCTGAGCAGCGATAATTTCAACTACAAGGAAAATATCAATGCCGCCTATGTCAATTACAGCCGGAGCGGGAAAGACTGGAATGTCCAGGGCGGTTTGCGGGTCGAAAACACCAACAGCAAAGGCATTTCAACGGGCTGGCAGCAGGCATCCGCAGACTATTCACCTTACGATTCCATTTTTCCCCGGCATTATACCGACTTCTTTCCAAACGCCTCCTTTACCTGGAACGAGACTCCTGCGGATCAATGGACGCTCAGCTATGGCCGGCGGATCGACAGGCCCAATTACGCCGATTTGAACCCTTTCGAAACCAAGCTGGATGATTATACCTTTTCAAAGGGTAATACGCAACTGCAGCCGCAATATGACGACAACCTGCAACTGGGCTATTCACATAAGAACGACCTGACCGTGACGCTGAGCTACAGCCATGTCAGCAACCTGTTCACGACCATCCCGGATACGACGGACCGGTCGAAAACAGTCGTCACTGCCGTGAACCTGGCCAATCAGTATATCACGGGGCTGACCATTACGTATCCTTTTACCTATAAATGGTACAGCCTGTTCGCCAATCTGCACGGGCACTACGCTTTATACAAATCGAACTTCGGCGGCCCTGGCCGGATCGTCGATCTGAACATCTTTAACACGACCGTCTACACGCAACATGTCTTCCGGCTGGGCAGCGGCTGGACGGCCAATATCACCGAGCTTTACCTGGGACCGAACATTGTGCAGGCCACCCTGATAGGCCGTCATATGTGGAGCCTCGATGCAGGCCTGCAGAAAACCCTGTTCAATGGCAACGCAACGATAAAGGCATCGGTCAGCGACATCTTCCATACCATGCCCTATTCGCTGAGCAGCAATTTTGCCGGTCAATATCTTGTGGCCAGCGGCGATTATGAAAGCCGGCAGCTCAAATTGTACTTTACCTGGCGCTTCGGCAACAAACAGGTCAAAGCGGTCAACCGGCACGTCATGGGTGCGGAAGACGAGAATAAACGCGTCAACGCGGGCGGCGGAGCTCCGTGACCTTCCATCTGCGCTGACTTCTGCTGCCGTCTTTTGCCTATCTTTACCGGCCGATGCAAACTATTATCGACAACATCAGGCAACTCTTCACTACTCATAGCGAGGCAGCGGTCACCGACCTGGAAAAGCTGCCCCAATCAGGCAGTAACAGGATGTATTTCCGGCTCCGGACCGCCGACCGGTCCTATATCGCCACCTACAACGACAACATTCGTGAAAATCGCACCTTTATCGAATTCAGCCGCCATTTTCGTCAGCAGGGATGCCCCGTGCCGGAGATCTATTGGGTCAATGAGGCGTATACCATTTATCTGCAGGAAGATTTCGGCGATACTTCTTTGCTGAATGAACTCGAGCGGCAGGGGCATAATGATCAGGTATACGCTTTGTTCCAGCAAAGCCTGGAACAGTTAGCCAGGCTGCAGATCCGGGGCGACGAAGGCCTCGACTATAGCTGGACGATCACGTCCCGCGAGTTCGGCAAGCAGGCTATCGTGAGCGATCTGCTGTATTTCAAATACTATTTCCTGG
>Ga0302325_10015952_pt1 | contig 15944 bp, 16 predicted proteins | sample Palsa_T0_2_FD_201948 | JGI IMG/M metagenome (GOLD analysis project Ga0302325, IMG submission 201948) | Peat permafrost microbial communities from Stordalen Mire near Abisko, Sweden - Palsa_T0_2 | ecosystem: Environmental > Terrestrial > Soil > Palsa > Peat permafrost | place: Sweden: Abisko... | reverse complement strand
GGTACATGGATCGTGAGCACAATGATCAGGAACAACAGCGCCAGCAGCGATGCCGACCAGCGCACATACCGCCACGCGATGAAACTGATGGCGGCGGCCAGCAAAGCTACGCCCACGAAATAGGCCCAGAACAGCGGTCCCGGCAACCACCGCGGCACACCGTTCGACAGATCGCGCGCGTCCAGAAAATGCTCTGCCGCAAAGATGGCCAGCGCAACGGCCTCAAAAATCGGCCCCAGCACCAGAACCTTGCCCGCTCCGGAAGCTGCCGCGAACCGCCTCCGGACAAGAAAGAGCCCAGCGAGAAGCGCGACAACTCCCGCTGCAATCATCCCCAAAGGCAGTTGAGACATAGAAGCCTCCTAAATCCAAATGTCTTCCAATCACGACAAATAGAACTCAGCTTGATGGCTCGAACGTAGCGTCGATCACAATTAGACGGCGCGCGACGGGCGGCGACCTCGAGCAACGAGCAAATTGTGACGGCTGACCATTGGACGATCCGTGCGTAATTATGTGGTCAGCCAATATGGGCCAATTTGGGGCTGGCTTGGGACCACTTTGGATCAGGGAACCACAGGCATGCTGATGAAGCTGGCGGTGTTGCCGCTGTGCCAGATCCGTTGCGTGGCCTTCCGATAGTCGGTGGATTTGGCGTCGAAAATGTTGGGCACGAAGGTCTGCGGGTTGCGGTCATAGAGAGGGAACAGCGTGGACTGCACCTGGATCATCATGCGGTGTCCGGGCTGAAAGATGTGGTTGACCTGGGGAAGATCGAACTTGAAGAGTTCGGGCTCGTTGGGCTTGAGAGCCGATGGATGTTCGAAACTGGCGCGGTAGCGGCCGCGGAAAATATCGGTCGCAATCGAAACCTCATAGCCGCTCATGGCCGGGTCTGCGGGATTCTCGGGGTAGACGTCGATGACCTTGACGACCCAGTCGCTGTCGGTGCCGCTGGTCGAGGCATAGAGATTGACAACCGGGGTTCCGCTGACGCGAAGTGGCGCGGTCATAGGCTCTGAGGTGTAGGTGAGGACATCCGGGCGTCCATCGACAAAACGCTGGTCGTCGACAAGCCAGGTACGCCACTTCTCGCCAATCACAGGACGGGATACGTATGGAACAGGTTTGGCCGGGTCGGAGATATACTCGTCGAATTTTTCAGACGGCTCCGCAGGCGGGTTGAAAGAAAGGCCGCCTTTTGCGTCAAGATAAAGAGGTTTCGGCTTGTTGGGGCAGCCTGCATCGCAGCTCAGCGGCCAGGACTTGAAGCGGTCCCAATGATTCTCTCCGGTGTTGTAGATGAGGACAGGCGGAGTGTCTGCAACAGGCGCATCGTCCTTGAGGTACTGATTGAAGAACGGCAGCAGCACCTCCTCGCGGAAGTCGGCTGTGGTGTCGCCATCCCAGTTGAAGGGTCCAAGGGTGCGGCCCTCACGGTTGACCTGGCTGTGGAACCAGGGTCCCATGACGAGATAGTTCATGGTGTTGGTCTTGTCCTTGGGCTCGACAGCTCGGTAGCTGTGGATAGCTCCCCACATATCTTCCTGGTCCCATAGCCCTTGCAGCCACATCGTGGGCACCGTAGGAGTAAGCGCGCCAACAAGCTTGTCGAGCGCCTGGCTCTGCCAGAATCCGTCATACGCCGGATGCGCCTCGACATTCTTCCAGGCCGGCAATTGATCCTCGCCCAGCCATCGCGCCATATCTCCGGTCGATCCCATCTCCAGGAAATTCGTATACTCATCCCGATGCTCCCGCGTCACGCGCGTCCCCTGTCCCCGAGCGGTCGTCTGCCCCAGAAAGTAATCCAGATTCGTCGTCCGGAACGCTCCGTGGTGGAACCAATCGTCGCCCATCCAGCCATCGACCATGGGGCTCTCGGGAGCAGCGACCTTGAGCGCGGGATGGGGGTTGAGCAGCGCCATGACCACGGTGAATCCCTCGTAGGAGGAGCCGATCATGCCGACCTTGCCGTTGCTCTCGGGAAGATTCTTGACGAGCCAGTCGATGGTGTCGTAGGCATCCATCGTGTCGTCGGCGCCGGTGCCGTTCCAGCCGCTGTTCACCGGCGGCGGCGTCATGATGTACGGGCCTTCGGAGCCGTACTTGCCGCGCACGTCCTGGTAGACGCGGATATAGCCGGCCTTGACGAAGATCTCGTCCGGGAGGCCGAGCTCGTCGACGAGGTGCGTTGAGGCTTCGCGTTTGGCGTCCGCTCCCGCCGCACGGGTGGGGGCGGCCATCGGAGGCGCGCCGAGGCCTGAAGTAGGACGGCTGGCGGCAGCGCGTGCGGCGGCGTTATAGCAAGTGCGGGTGAGGACGATGGGAGCGCGGGTTGCGCTTTTCGGGATCAGGATCACGGTGTAGAGCTTGACGCCATCGCGCATGGGGATCATCTCCACACGCCGCGTGTAGTCTGGCGCAAGCTTGAAGGGCGCAACCGCATCACGCTTGGGAGCGGTGAAAGTGGCGGGAATGTCGTTGCTGTCAGGCTTGGGCTGCTGCGCCAGTGCGGGCAGGGCGCAGAGGGAGAGACTAAGGCTGGCGATTGCGATGCGGCAGAGTAGCGTCATAGGTTCCTTGGCTCCCGGATGGGAAGCGCCTGCTGAGATCTTGAAGGTATGGTATCGCGGATGGGATGCGTGGGGTGGGGTGAGTAACGGTGCGTGCAGGTGTCGGCGATCCGGATTTCGATTGGCGAAACAGACCAGGCAGCATTTTTAGACGGACGGAGTCAGCCGTTCCGAGTTCCGGAGTCATCGTTGCCAATTTGAGAGTTAGATTGGCGATCAGTTATGCCCGAGAGACCGAATCATCGTTACCAACTGCCTCTGCTAAGGAGACACGACGGAGCTTTTTTCATCTTTGCGGCGGGGGCTGCATCTCTTATCAGTGGAGATATCTTGCCGAGAACTGAGAACCGATCTTTTTCTACTGTAGGCGCCGGGGGCATTGCTACTGTCGTCCCTGCAAAGCGCACCACGCATCCGAACCTGATCCTGGCGATTTGCTGCACGAGCCTGTTGATCGTGGGCATGGACGTGACGATTGTCAACGTCGCGCTGCCGGCGATCCAGAAGGACTTACATGCTCATCTAGCTGGGCTGCAGTGGATTCTCGATGCCTATACGCTCGTAGTGGCGAGCTTCCTGATGCTGGCCGGTTCGATGTCGGATCGCTTCGGGCGCCGGAGGGTGTTCCAAATCGGGCTGGGCGTGTTCACGCTCGGCTCTCTGCTCTGCACTCAATCTGGAACGATTGAACAACTGATCGGGTTCCGCGCGCTGCAGGGGCTTGGGGCGTCGATGCTGAACCCCGTAGCTCTATCGATTATTGCGAACGCGTTTCCCGATCCGAAATCACGGGCGCGGGCGGTCGGCATCTGGGGCGCGGTGGCAGGCCTCTCGCTGGGGATCGGACCGCTGATCGGCGGGGCGCTGACGCAGACGATTGGATGGCGCTCGATTTTTTGGATCAATGTGCCGATCGGGATTGTAGCGGCGCTCCTGGCCGCACGGTTTGTGCCGGAGTCTAAAGCGGCGCGGGCGCGGGCTTTCGATCCGGTGGGACAGGCACTGATACTGATCGGGCTGGCAACGCTGACGTGGGGCGTCATTGAAGGACCGCATTCCGGCTGGGGATCGGGGTTGATCCTGAGTTTATTTGTTACCGCGGCAGCGGCACTCGTGGCGTTTGTGCTGTATGAGCAGCGGCGGAACCATCCGCTGCTGGATCTGAGGTTCTTCCATAGCGTGCCATTCTCAAGCGCGACGGTGCTGGCGGTAAGCGCCTTCTCCTGCTTTGCCGGTTTTCTTTTTCTGAACGCACTGTACCTGCAGCAGGTGCGTGGATTTTCCGCTTTTCATACAGGGCTGTTCACACTGCCGCTGGCAATCGCGATGATCGTATGCGCACCATGGTCGGGACGTCTGGTTGCGGCCCACGGCCCGCGGCCCTCCCTGCTGGTTGCCGGAGTGGGGCTTCTAGCCGCCACTCTGGTACTTACTGGACTGAATCAACAGACACCGGTGGCCTGGCTGCTGGCGGCATACGCATTGTTCGGTGTGGGGCTGGGCATGGTGAACCCCGCAATTACGAACAGCGCAGTGGCCGGAATGCCGCTGTCGCAAGCGGGGGTCGCAGCGGCGATTGCATCGACCAGCCGGCAGGTCGGTGCGGCTCTGGGGGTAGCGGTATCGGGAACGGTGGTGGCGGCGAGCCGTGTGCAGAGTGTGGATTTCACCACGGCGACGCACGCAATCTGGTGGGTGATGACGGCGTGCGGTGGAGTGGTGCTGGCGCTGGGCTTTGCGTCGAACACGGCCTGGGCACGAGCAAGCGCCGAACGGGTGGCACACTTGCTTGAAGAGCGGCATTGAATCAGGTTGCATCGATCTACTCACGCAGAATCGCGAATTTACTTGTCAGGCGCCGATCGGCGAAAGAAGCAAGAGCAAATACGGCGGGCGCACTCCGATGGCGCGCCTGTCTTGCTTTTGGATTCGGCATCGCCGGTCATTTCCATATAGACCATGAGGACGAACTTGGAGTTGAGATCCTTCCAGTCATTGGTGTCCTGCCAGCCGGGCTCGTTGGCAACTCATTGCTCGGTGCGGTAGGATAGCGATTCCATGACGAAGAAGATAGATTTTCGCCCGGTAATTCTGGCTGGAGGAAGCGGTACGCGCTTCTGGCCTCGCTCCCGCCGCGCACGAGCCAAGCAGGTGCTTGCGCTGGATGGGGATCGCTCGATGTTGCAGCAGACAGTGGAGCGCCTGCACCCAATCGCAGGCTCCGATCAGGTCTGGATCATCACCAACGAGCTGCTCGCCGCGGAGATCGAGGCGCAGTTGCCGGGAGTTCCGCGCGGGCAGATTGTCGAGGAGCCGGTGGCGCGCAATACCGCTCCAGCCTGCGGCCTGGCGGCCTTTCTGGTGGAAAAAACCCATCCCGACGCGGTGATCGGAGTCTTTCCCTCGGATCACGTGATCGGATATGAGCCGCGCTTTTTAAAGGTGATCGAGCGCGGAGTGGAACTGGCTGCGTCGGGCGATGTGATGGTGGTGCTGGGCATTGAGCCGACGCGCGCCGAGACCGGTTACGGATACATCGAGACCGGCGACGATGGACCGGAGGGATCTCTGCACGTGCGGCGGTTCACCGAGAAGCCGAGCCGCAACCGCGCCGAGGAGTTTGTGGCAGCCGGGAACTACTTCTGGAACTCGGGGATGTTCCTGTGGTCGGCGCGGACGCTGGCCAATGCCGTCCGGGAACATCTGCCCGAGACGGCTCCTCTGCTCGAAGAGATTGCTGCCGCCTTTGGGACGGATCGCTTCGACGCGGTCTTCGAAGAGCTGTATCCGCGGTGCGAAAATATCTCGGTCGACTATGCAATCCTGGAGCCCAGGTCGGCCAAGGGCGAGCATCTCTCGCGGCTCTACTGTCTCCCAGCCGAGTTTGGCTGGAACGATCTCGGCTCGTGGGAGTCGCTTTACGAATACCAGGTAGATACCCGGCTGCGCGGCGACGAAGAGGGCAACGTAACCGAATGCGCCGGGATGATAGCGCTCGATTCGGGCGACAACTATGTCTTCAGTCCCAAGAAGTTTGTGGCGCTGGTGGGAGTGCGGGACCTGGTGATCGTGGAGACCGAAGACGCGCTGCTGATCGCCGACCGCAAGCATTCGCAGGACGTAGGGAAGATTGTGAAAGACCTGGCGGCTACCGGGCGGACAGAACTGATTTAAGACGCAAGCCGCGCGGGCGGAAGCGATATTCGCCACTCCAGAGGATTGCCGCCATGGCGGAGGACAAACGCGCGGCGAGCGCTTCGGCCGCATCCAGCGGATCCAACGGATCTAATGACCCGCGCATCTACTTCGCAGCCGAGCGCACGTTCCTGGCCTGGATTCGCACCGGGCTGGGCCTGATGGGCGTTGGCTTCGCAGTCTCGCGCTTTGGGCTCTTTCTGCGTGAAATGCGGGCCAGCGAAGTGCATGCCGTAGTACACTCCACGGGAGTTTCCGAGTATTCCGGCGTCGCGCTGGTCGCAGTGGGCGTCGTGGTCAACCTAACCGCCGTGGCGCAGCACATTCGCACGGTTCGCGAACTGCGCGAAGGCAACTGGATTCCAGGGCGAGTCTCGACGAACGCAATCGTGCTTGCATTGCTGCTGACTGTGGTTGGCCTGGGGATGGGCGCTTACCTCTTGTATCTGCGCTAGAGGCAGCCGGTTCCTCGTCGGTACGGAGAAAACTCGATCTTCAATCCCTGTCGCGATTGTCCCCGACTTCCGAACGTTCGATGTCGTCTTCCTCGTCCCGCTCCTTTTCAATGTTCACGATGGGCACGTTGTGTTGGTGAACTTCGGGGTTATCGATGTCGGTTTCCGCGTCCCGTGCAAGGGGATTGTTTGTGGTTGCCATCCTTGTCACCCGATCGTTCTCTCCTGCCAGCTTGGATGCCGAGGTTGGCCGTGGCGTGAAATGGATAAGTAAGCAGTTCGATCAAAAAGAACCAGTCTTGGCCAATGCCCAGGTCTCAAAATCGAGACTGGAGCGCCCGCCGCATTGGATGCTGCCCTCCGCGCCAGGGGATGCCATTAACACCCGGCTGAGAGTATGGACGAGCCGGAGCGACCTAGCAATGGAGATGAATGACAAACAAGCTCACCGCCAAGCTGCAAATCGCGTTTATGAATCTGACGAGTAATGAAGGTCAGGATTTGGTTGAGTATGCTCTGTTGATCGCTCTCATCGCATTTGCCTGTATCGCAGGTATGGGCACACTGGCTTCCAGCATCAACTCTGCCTTCAGCAAGATCGCCGGGAGACTCACCATCGCCTAACAGAGGATTCTGCCCGCTGCCCGTTCTTCGCATCCAAGCAAGAAGGAGTACACAATGGCCACTTCCAATAGTCCCCTCGCCCCCGATGCTGAAACCGATATTGACGGCCCCGATGTGTTTCCCCCCATCAAACCGATCACAGATCTCGGAGTCGAGCATCCCCCGGAACCGGAAGAGGATGAACCCTCAGTAGAATCTGGCGGCGCACAGCCGGAGTGGGCATAAGCTGCTGAGCGGACGTTATCCCAGGATTTTTGCAATCGTCGTCAGGGTCTTCTCATCCACGACGGTGCCCTCGGGAAGCAAATTGAAGAATTCCACTCTGCTCATTCCCTGCGAGCGCCAGAGTTGCCTCCTCAAATCGCCAGAGACGAGTCTCGCCTGCGCTCCCGTGTTCCGTTCCACTGTCCATACTGTGCTCATATAAGTGCGAGAGTAGGCCCGAAAACTGGATATGACAATGCACCTATCGTTGCAGGGGATGGCACTCTAGCCTCCAAAGACGGAAGTTGCCGCTGAATGTCAGTTCCACCGAGAGGCGCGTCACCGCCGAGATTCTGTCGGAGCTCCCAAAATGGGAGGACGCATTTAAGACAGCAATTTGCATACTGGATCGTCGCCGGGAAGGTGTAGGATGAGGGTTCCCATGCGACCGTTTGGAGGGTATTTCCAGTGGGTACTGGACGCCGCCTGCGAAGCGGTCGAGTGGCCTTACCAGCCATTAGGGTTCGACTCCCTTGCCCTCCGCACGGCGCTCGGCCCAAAGTATGGTTGTTCTGTAGTGTGGTAGAGTGGCCTTAGCTTCGCAGGCGGCATCCAGCATTCTGGAATACCGATAGCAAAAGCCCCAGGCTTGGTAAACCTGGGGCTTTTGTGTTTGCTGTCGTCGAAGCCCCTCTCTACGATGTCCGTAACAGACTCGACTATCGGAGATGTCTCAGGATGAGACAGGTTCTCAACTTCACGTTGAAATGACCTCAAAGGCGTGCTCTCCATCCGCCGCAAAAGCCAGAAATACGTGGACGTCTGATTCCGAAGGAGCAAGATAGTCGGAGAGAATCTACTCGATGGTCTTCGCCGGTAGTAGAGGTAGTGTAGGAGCGGTTTGGTGGGGCAGAGCCTTTCACCCACGGGCTTAGGCGATGCGAAGGGCCTTCTGGACGGCTTCCGGTTCACGGTCGATGACTAGCAGATAGGCGCGGGTCGGGCCTTCGGGGCTGCGGCGCCCTTGTTCCCAATGGCGCAGAGTATTGATGTTGAATCCGAAGCGCGTGGCGAATTGTTGCTGGGTCATTTTGAGGCGGCTGCGAATGGCCTTCACATCGAGTTTCGCAGGGATGTGAACTCTGTAGAGGCTTTCGTCGGCTGTGCCTTCCGCATAAGCGACGGCTTCTGCGAGGCCGCGCCGGATACTCTCTGCTATGGATGCGGTCATGGTTTGGGCCTCCGTATTCGATAAGAGCGAAGTGGATGGCGACATCATGCAAGTGGCCATGGTCGGTTAGGCTATCTAAGCCATTAACATCGTAAGCTGTTGGCCTTTACGGAGGGCGGATTCTAAACTATCGATCATCGATCCTGCGGGTATCTTGGCCAGTTCTTTTGGTTCCACTTTGTGCAATCCACCTCCATATACTCTTCCTTCTGATATGAATTGCGCCGAGCTAATGTTCTGAAGCGTCTCAAATATTTTTGCTTCAAGTTCTGGATTCTCCTTCAGCGCGTCTCGCAAAGGCCCTTTGGGATAGAGCATCAAGTACACGTTGTGCGCCGTCGCCTGTGAGCGATTCCAGATAAATCGAAAGGGGTGCTTTCCGTTACGGGAGCGGCCCATGTAGGTGCAGAGGAAAGGGGCAGGAGGGCGGTTTTCCTGGGAGTACCAAGGCACACGGTGACAAGCAATATATGCTGCGTCGATCTCACGCTCCTTACCTAGTTTGATGTATTCATAGAATCGCGGCCAACTCTCCGCGATCTGTTCTTCACTCAAATTGCAATCGAGCAGGAAAAGTTGTGAAGCTACATCTGGCAATCCATTCGGTAATGACTCCACGATGTCATGCTTCAAATTACGTGGGCTAGGCAAGATAGGCTTGAGGAATTGCTGAGGTATCTGCCAATTCTTGGCTTCTGCCTCCGACAAGATGAAAAACCCATTCGATCCCGTGGCGAGGCCGCGCTTGATCGCAAAAAGGTCGCCCAGTGTTAGCTCGTCGGTTCTTGTAACTTCCGGATTGACGGGAAATTGCGTCCATTTCTGGGACTGGCGAAGCGTAGCTGTAGAGACGACTGCTTCGATGTCCGGTGCTTCAATTGAGCCGCCAAAAGAGAATCTAACGCTATGCGCCAAGGGCGGTGAGGCCTTGCGGAAAACCACGACGGCGGAGGAAACCAGCGCATCCGTAAATTGCGCATCGGTAGGGCAAAAGCGATGCAAATGCAGGAGGGTTACGTGCTCGGTAAGATATCGGCGGACAGTCGAACCGTAGTTCACGTCCATGAACTCTGATGGAATGAGCCAGATCGCTAGCCCCTGCTCCTCCATCCAGTCATGGCATAGAAGCATGAAATAACAGTACAGGCCAGCGAGTCCGCTCATGTTCAAACGCAAGGACTGAAGTAGCTTCGCCTTGAGACGTTCCTTATCTTCGGCTGACAAATGGTGGTGGCGGACATATGGAGGGTTGGCAATAATCAGGTTGAAGCGACGGTCTGGCAAAGGCTGACGGGTAAAGTCTCCCTGAGTGATATGAAGCCCCTGCTCTGACCACAATTCACCTGCCGTACTTGCAAATAAAGGGTCGAGTTCAATCCCATGGGCCGCGTCGATGATGCCGGGAGGGAATACTTCTTGAAGAGCCGAAAAGAATGAACCCGTGCCGATCGAGGGATCTATGAATCTCACTGGCTGATTGCCGGAAAGGGAATATGCGTATCGGGCAAGGCTGAGAGCGAGAGGCGCTGGAGTCGCAAACTGGCCCAACTTGTTGCGTTCGACCGCTGTCTTGAGGCTGTCGAGGCGAATTTGTTCAATCTGTCGATGCTCTTCGATGTTGCTTATTATGGCGCTGCCCATATTGCCTCAGATACCCAATTGATCGATGTCCTCGATACGGTGTTCCCAAATCCAGTCTATTCCCTCTGCTGCCTCGTATCCGAGATAGGCTCCGTCGAAATATCCACAAAGAAGTAGCACAAAAATTACCTGCTCTCCGTAGGTGGCTTTGAGTTGGTTGATCTTGGTTGCTTCTTCCTTTCGGCGCTTATTAATGTTGGTGAAGTCCCCTGCCGATTTTGCCTCAATAAGCAAAGGCAGGTGTGGAAGTTGTGCCATTTTCGGCTGAATCACTGCATCTATGGGAATTCTGACAGCTTTCCCGTCCGCCTTGGAAGACTTGACGAAGACATTCAACCGAAAGGAAAACGTTCCTGGTTCCATTTCGGTAAGTAGTGCCGCTGGCGGATGCGCCTTTAGCTTGTAGCCTTTGCCGACAAGTCGCTGCTCCAGCAGCGCTAGCTGGCGTTTTTCCTGAGCATTTCTGACAATCGGCTCCGCGACGGCGCCACACAGGCGGTCGGCAACGATTGTTGACGAACGATATCGCTCTTCTTCGGTGGGCCGGCGTTGCTCGGCGAGCCATGGGAAAATATCGATATCCAGCATCTTGGAGACGACGCTGACTATCTTTTCGAGATGTGCCTCCACGAGATTCTCTGGTAATTGCGGAGGAACCCTGCCCCGCTCAAGATTACCTACGAAGTTCTTGCTGGAATCAGCAAGGCCGATGAGGCGATCTCGCGCGAGCGGAGGACAGGTAGTCATGCGCAACATCGGCAATATGCCTGGATTAAGTTTGATTGTGGCCGGGTCGATTCTAGTCAAGTCTTTAGTGAGCTTGAGCCCCTCTTCGACGTTCTCGATGGTCAGTTTGCGGGTGTCGCGATACGCTTTTGGGGCAAAAAGCATGAACCATTGATTGAACTGGTCAACGGAAGCTCGGGTATCCGTCTTCCAAAGGTGTGGCTTATCAGCATTGATGGGCATACGTTAAACAAACAATCACTGCGAAGATTGTAACTGTTCTGCCAGGTGCCCCATGTCTGGATTTTCGGATCTGGGATTCTGCGGCATCGGCACACAGGATTCCAGTGCAACGCTAAGCAGCAAGCGGTTTGATCTTTGGCCGCTTCTTCTGCGATTCTAGCCACAGATCGTGCTGCAACTGGGCCTTGGAAAAGAAATCAGGCGATAGCGACAGCGCTTCGCCCAGCCGAATGCTGAGATCCGTGGTAACGGCAGTGCGGCCATTGAGAACGCGGGAAATCGTCGCGCGCGCAACGCCAATATGCTCCGCGAGCCGGGTTGCAGTAATGTCGCCGAGGAACTCTCTCAGGAGTTCTCCGGGGCTGGCCGGGTTATACATCGTAATCTTCATGCTTACCTCTTAGTGATAATCCCGATAGTCCACGAGGATCGCGTCCTTATCCTCGAACGCAAAGGTTAAGCGCCAGTTGCCGTTAACGCTGACAGACCAGTGCCCCTTGAGGTCGCCTCTCAGAGGATGCCAGTCCCAACCAGGCCGGTTCATATCGAGCGGCGTCGAAGCCAGATGCAAAGTCGTCAGTAAAATACGCAGCCTCGATTCATGTTTTGGCTGGATGCCTGCCTTCGAACCCGTGCTAAAAAACTCTTCGACGCCGCGATGTCGAAATGATCGAATCGCAACCAGGATGTAACACTAAGTGTTACGTTAAGGCAAGCACAACCTTCACTCGCTCGACTACTTGCCATCCTCACGTGCCAGCATCCAGCCGCACCACGAGCTGGCTGCCTGTTGCCTCGGCGAGCTTTCTTAACGTTTTGATGCTGGGCGAACGTCCGCCCCGCTCCAGCCGCGCGATTGTAGATTGCGTGGTCCTCATCCGCTTAGCCAGTTCTACCTGCGAGAGCCCGGCCCGCTGTCGTGCCTGGGCTATTTCCTTGCGCAGCGCGAACCCCGGATTGATCGACGCAAGCAACTCGTCAAACGCGGCATCCCGCGCCTTCCGCTCCTCGGAACTTGTTTTGGACATGCTCCAACAATAACCAAAATGAGATATAAAATCGGCAACTGTTTGTAACTCTGCGGCGAGGCACAAAGCGCATAAATTCCCTGCAAATCCAGGGATTGCAAAACACGCGACTTACAACAAATTTGCTTGACAGCTTGTACCTAAGATCGAGTCCTGGAAAATTGTTCTACGTGGAACAATCCGTGGAGCACAAATTGTTCCACGCAAGGAAAAGGGTGAGCGACATTGCTGTCGCCCACCCCTGAGTTATGCTGTCCATGTTTTTCCGCCGCAGGCGGGTCCGCCTGGACGGCCAGTCCTACTTCTTTTCTTCTACGTCGACGTATTCGGCGTCGATTACGCCTTCGTCTTTCTTGGCTTCCGCTGCCGGCTCGCCGGTTCCGGGCTGGCCCTCGGCCGGATTGGCGCCGGCTGCGGCGTTGGCCTTGTAGAGCAGCTCGGCCATCTTGTGCGAAGCGGTGGTCAGCTTCTCCTGGCTGGCCTTCAGCTCGGCAACCGACGGGCTGCCTTCGAGGGTCTTGCGGGATTCGGCGAGGGCGGTTTCTACCTCGGTGCGCTCAGAGCCCTGGACCTTGTCGCCGGCTTCCTTCAGCATCTTTTCGATGTTGTAGGCCAGCGAGTCGAGGGAGTTGCGGGCTTCGATCTGCTCGCGCGCTTCCTTGTCCTCGGCGGCGTGGGCCTCGGCTTCCTTGGCCATGCGCTCCACTTCCTCTTTGCTCAAACCCGAGCTGGAGGTGATGGTGATGCGCTGGTCCTTGCCGGTGGCGGTGTCCTTGGCGTTGACGTTGAGAATGCCGTTGGCGTCGATATCAAACGTCACTTCGATCTGCGGGATGCCGCGCTGCGCAGGAGGAATTCCGGAGAGCTTGAATTTGCCCAAGGTCCGGTTCTGCGCGGCCATCGGACGCTCGCCCTGCAGGACGTGAACTTCGACTTCGGTCTGGTTGTCGGCCGCGGTCGAGAAGGTCTCGGACTTTTTGGTCGGGATGGTCGTGTTGCGCGGGATCATCGGCGTGGCCACTCCACCCAGCGTTTCAATGGACAGGGTGAGCGGGGTGACGTCGAGCAGCAGAAGATCCTTTACATCGCCCGCGAGGACGCCGGCCTGAACGGCTGCGCCTATAGCAACGACTTCGTCGGGATTGACGCCGCGATGGGGCTCCTTGCCGAAGAGCTGCTTTACCAGCTCTTGAATTCGCGGCATTCTTGTCTGGCCACCGACGAGAACGACTTCGTCGATCTTGGCGGCGGTGATGCCGGCGTCGCTGAGAGCCTTTTTGGTTGGTTCGAGCGAGCGCTGCAGCAGGTCTTCGACGAGCTGTTCAAGCTTGGCACGGGTCAGCTTGCGGACCAGGTGCTTGGGACCGGAGGCGTCGGCGGTGATGAAGGGCAGGTTGATTTCGGTCTCGACGGTGGTCGAGAGTTCGATTTTGGCCTTTTCCGCTGCGTCCCTAAGACGCTGCAGGGCCATTTCGTTGCCCTTGGAAGCCAGATCGAGGCCTTCTTCGGATTTGAATTCGCTAATGAGCCATTCCACAATGCGCTGGTCGAGGTTGTCGCCGCCCAAGTGGGTGTCGCCGTTGGTGGACTTGACTTCGATGACGCCTTCGCCGACTTCGAGGATGGAGATATCGAAGGTACCGCCGCCGAAGTCGTAGACGGCGATGGTTTCGTCCTTCTTCTTGTCCAAACCGTAGGCGAGCGCTGCCGCCGTGGGCTCGTTGACGATGCGCTTGACGTCGAGGCCGGCGATCTTGCCTGCGTCCTTGGTGGCCTGGCGCTGGGCGTCGTTGAAGTAGGCTGGGACGGTGATAACCGCCTCGGTAATGGTCTCGCCGAGATAGGATTCGGCGGCCTTCTTCAACTTTTGAAGGATCATCGCGGAGATTTCGGGAGCGGTGTAGGGCTTGCCCTGAGCTACGACGACGATGTGGTCGCCCTGCTGCTCAACCTTATAGGGGACCATCTTCATTTCGTCGTTGACTTCGTTGTAGCGACGGCCCATGAAGCGCTTGATGGAGAAGATGGTGTTTTCGGGGTTGGTGATGGCCTGGCGCTTGGCCGTCTTGCCAACGAGACGCTCGCCGCTTTTGGAAAAGGCGACGATGGAGGGGGTAGTGCGGTCACCCTCTTCATTTGCAATGACTTTGGGCTCGCCGCCTTCGAGGACGGCGACGCAGGAGTTGGTGGTGCCGAGGTCGATTCCGATAATTTTTGCCATGTTGGTGTTTACCTGCCTGAGAGATCGTGGTTCTGTACGTTATCCAGTGTTATAGATGAGTGAGTTGTTGTCAAGGATTCTTTAGTGTTGAGGCATTAGAAGTGAGCGGAATTGGGCGCAGATGGACAGGAAAAGACTCCGATCTAGTCAAAGTTGCTGGGTTTGCGAGTTTTTTTGCTTATGGAAGATCGCCGAAGACGTGGCCGCCCAGATTTCTGAAGGCGCTGGCGAGCTGGCGGTCGAATGTTGCCAAGGACGATCCGGTCCGGAGCGCCAATTCGAGATAGGTTGCGTCGTAAGCGGTCAGTTGGTGTGAACGAGCGAGATTGATTGTGCTCCTCTGCATGGCAGTGAGGTCGATGGATTCGAACGTGACATCGAGCGTGGCCAGATCGGCGAGGAATTTTGTGCTGGCGGCTGACGTGGAGATTCCTCTCCGCTCCGCAGTTAGGAGTGTATTGGCGACCTCAGTCGGCCAGATCGATGGAACTTTCGCTCCCTGGCGTTGCACGGCCTCAATCGCCCGATCGGCGATCGCAATCTCGCGAGGGTCGATTCGCTTCAGGAGCCAGCTTGCGGCTACGGAAGCGTCCAATACCAGCTTCATTTGCGGCCTTCCCGTATCCATTCGAGCAGCGTCTCCGTGGAGACTCCGGAAATGGAGGGATTCCGGAGTCGCTCGAAGGCTGCCTCGCGTTCATCCTCGGAGATACCGGTTTCAAGTACGGGTTCGAGACGAGCGACAGCTTTGCCGCGCAAGGTCACGGTGAATCGCTCTCCCTGGGCGACTTTGCGGAGGAGTTCGGAGAATTTGGTTTTGGCCTCGAAGGCGCCGATTTCGGTGGACATGGAGGCTCCCCGGCCGATACGGCCAACTAGTCTGTAAACCAGTCTATTCTATTTTCAGAAAAGGCGAAGGCAGATTTTGGCCTGCTTCGAGAGCGGTAGCTGACGCTCACTAGGATTGACAAGCACGGCTATGCGGGCGAAGATGCGCTGTCGGCAGGTACCTCTATTACTGATCCAGAGTCAGCGCGTAAATGTCATCCGTTCCCACATCGCGCAGCAGCAGCGGCACATCATTCGGGTCCAGCCCCATCCAGGCGCTAACAAGTCCCGTGTGATGAAACCCTTTTAGATCCACAACCCGCTCCGGAGCGCCGCCCTTGACGAAAACACGATAAACCCCCGGTTCCTGATCCGCGTAGAGGATGTAGAGATAGTTGCTATCCCGCGACCAACTGGGAAAACCGATACCTTCGTGCGACAAGACCGTCGACCATTGATGTGTCTCCAGGTTAAACACTAGGAGATCCGAGACATGCGTAGACAATGCGGCGATGAAGCGGCCATCCGGGGACCAGCGCGGCGAGTACAGGCCAACCGGTCCCGGAACGTCTGCGATGCGATGGCTGTCAAGGTCGAAAATGCGCAGTGCGGCTTCTCCATTCGACTGGGTGTGAAAGACGATCCTGCGACCGTCAGGCGACCAGCTTCCATCCCCTTGCTTCCCGTTATCCTCTGGAATCAGGCGGTGGGGCTCGCCGCCCTGAGAAGACACCGCATAAAGCACCTCAGTATTCTGCGCATTCGGTGCGGCCGAGAAGAGTATCTGGCTTCCGTCCGGGGACCAGCGCGGGCTCGTCGGATAGAGGGGTGGGTGGTCGGTGAGCTGGACCCTTCCACTGCCGTCCGCGTTCGCCCGCCAGAGTATCCCCTCGGGGAAGGTGACATAGGCGACAGATTTGCCATCCGGCGAAAAGGCAAGAAACTCCGCAGAGATGCCATCGAGGAAGGGTT
>Ga0302325_10015951_pt1 | contig 15944 bp, 15 predicted proteins | sample Palsa_T0_2_FD_201948 | JGI IMG/M metagenome (GOLD analysis project Ga0302325, IMG submission 201948) | Peat permafrost microbial communities from Stordalen Mire near Abisko, Sweden - Palsa_T0_2 | ecosystem: Environmental > Terrestrial > Soil > Palsa > Peat permafrost | place: Sweden: Abisko... | reverse complement strand
GACCCGCCGGGCGCGGCGGCCCGGCTCAGGCAGATGTGGGAGGGCGACGAGCTGCGGCTGGCCTTCAGCGAGAGACTGTGGAGCCGGGCGGTGCGGCTGATTCGTTCGGGGACCCACCTGCACTCACTTGAGCCGCTGAGCGCGCTGCTGGCGAGCGTCCTGCCCGGGGACGACTTCGCCGACCTCAAGCTGCCCTTCCAGTGCGTGGCGGCCAGCATCGAGAACGCGACCGCGTGCTGGTTCGCCAGCGGGCCCGTGGTGCCCGCGGTGATGGCCTCGTGCGCGGTGCCCGGGCTGCTGCCGCCGGTCCAGATCGGCGGCGGCCACTACTTCGACGGCGGCCTGGTCGACTCGATCCCGGTCGGGCGGGCCGTCGCCCTCGGGGCCAGCACCGTCTACGTGCTGCAGGTGGGCCGGATCGAAAGTCCACTGTCCGTTCCGACCCGACCTTGGGAAGTGGGCCTGGTGGCGTTCGAGATTGCCCGGCGGCACCGGTTCCACGAGGACATGTCGTCGCTGCCAGACGACGTGACCGTGCACGTCCTGCCGACCGGCGGCGACCGGCCGCAGCCGGGCCTGGCCCAGTTCAGGTACCGGGACAAGACCAGGGTGGGGCAGAGCATCGAGCGCGCGTACATCGCGTCGGCGAGCTACCTCGCCGCGCTGGCCCGGTTAGCGGGTTTCCAGGGGTCAGCTCGGCCAGCGCCGGGGCCAGCTGCTGGTCACAGCATGGCCGGCTTCGAGGTCCGGGCTGGATGGCACCTAGCTCAGGAGCGGGCGGCGGTAAGGGCCTGGCGGAACGCGGCCACCGCATCGGGGTAGTCGGCGAGCTGGTACGAACGCCCCCCTGGCTCGCCCGGGCCGTTATAGCTGGACACGGTCAGCGGCACCAGCGGGACGCTGAGGATGAGCTGGTAGCCGGCCTGCTCCCAGGGGGTAAGCACCGGCTGCGCCGACGAATCCGAGAGCGGCTTCTGGTCGAACAGGAAGGCCTCGGCGTACTGCACGCGGCCGCCGAGCAGCAGGCCGAAGCCGTTGACCGCGGCCGGGTTGCCCCCGTACGCGCCCACGTCGGCCAGCAGCGGACCGGGCGGGACAGCCGGATCGGGGGTCACGTGCTGGACCGCCCAGTAGACGCCGATCCCGTGGTGGGCGTGCAGCCAGGCGAGCATGCGGGTGATGAACGCCGGGTCGTCCTGGCCGCCGAAGCTGTGGAAATCCAGGCCCCACTCGGGGATGGCGACCGGCTTGCCGGTGAGCTGGGACAGCCGGGCGAGCCAGTCGAGGCCGCCGGGCTGGGTGAGGATCTCCCGCCATCTCGCGTTGTGGTCGAGCTGGCCGGACGCGGTGTGCGGGTAGGTGTTGTCGGGGCCGCCGTACCAGTCGTAGACGTCGGTGCCCACTAGGTTGACGTAGGCGGCGCCGGGCCACGCGTCGATCGCCGCCGCGGTGCCGGGGAAGACGGTCCACAGGAACCGGAAGTGCTGCCCGGGCACCGACCGCATGGCGTCCACGGCGTGCCGCCAGGCCAGGACGTAGCAGTCCGGCTCGGCGCGCGGGCATTTCCGCTCGCTCCAGTTGTACCAGTCGCCGGTCATCTCCCGGCCGAGGTCGATGACGGCCCCGGCGAAGCCGTCGTTCACGAGCAGCCCGCCGAGCGCGCGAAACCTGGCGTCATCCGCGCCGTCGGCGGCGGCCTCCAGCGCGGCACTGGGCGTCTCCCAGTAGCCGGACGCGGTGGCCTGCATTCCCTGCCGCAGCAGCGCGGTCAGCGCGGCCGCGGTACCGGGTGAAGATGACACGGTGGTCCTTCGCTGGCCGACCGCGACCAAGATGACCGCGGCCGCCGCGATCAGGGCCACCGCCGCCAAGGCTCCACGCCAGTGCCTGGCCACGCCTCCACGGTACGTCCGGCCGCGCATTCCTCCGCGGCCCGCGCCGGTCAGGCGGCCGAACTGGCGCGGACCACAAGCTGCGTTGGCATCCGCTGGTCCAGCGGTCGTTCGGTGGCGGGGTCAATCAGCGTGCCGACCGGAGGTCGCCGCCGGGGCAGCTTGGGCCGAGCCCACCACGGTCTACTCACGCGGCGGAGTTAGGGTGTGGCCAAGACGCAACCTTATGTGCTGTCTTGCATGCCTACTCGTTGTCCAGCCGACGCTACAGTGTTTAGACAACTAGTGCCGCCGGACAGTCTTTGCCGCTTCGGCTCGACGGTTAGCTTGGTCCCGGTGGCTAGGTAACGCGGGCGTTTTCCTGCTCGCTGCTGATTACCGTAACCGTTGCCGCGGCTGGTTTCTGCTAGTGCCTTGGGGAGGTGAGACCAGCCTGCGGCGGCCTGACGGGGAGGTCATAGTGACATTCAGGTCCGCGCCCCCGGGGTCCGCGCAGGCGCGTCCGGCGTCCCGGCCGGCCGATGGCAGGGTGCGCAAGGTCCGCGGGGCCTTGGTCGTGCTCTTCCCTGAGACGCCCGAGCCGGCGCCCCAGCCCGGGCCGGGGCCCGCAGACGTGTTCAGGTCCGTAGGGCGGCCTCTCTACGCCGCGATCCAGGTGGCCGCCGTGTGCGCCGGCACCATCGTCCTGCTGCTGCGCATCGCCAACGTCCCGTCCTGGGATACCCTCTACGCCGAAGACCAGGGCGTGTACCTGTTCGACGCGCTGGCGCACCCGTGGCACCTGCTGGTGCCTTACGGCGGCTACGAGGAGCTCGTGCCCCGCCTCATCGGCCAGCTGATCTCCTACCTGCCGCTGGCGGACGTCGCGGCGCCCTTCACGCTGGCCGGGGCCGGCATAGCCGCGCTGTGCGCGCTGTTCATCTACCACGCCATGGACGGCTGGATCCGGTCTGGATGGCTGCGGGTGGTGGTCGGCGCGGCTCTGATACTGCTGCCGCTGGCCCCGATCGAGGTCGCCGACAGCACCGTCGGCAGTCCCTGGTACGTGCTGACCGCGCTGTTCTTCGGCCTGTTGTGGCGGCCGAAGAGCTGGGTCGGGATGACGGCCGCGGCCCTGGTCGCCTTCGTGGCCGGCTCCTCGGAGATCCTCGTCTTCTTCTACGCGCCGCTGGTGCTCCTGCGGGTGGTCGCGCTGCCCCGGTGGCGCGAGCAGGCGGTGACACTCGGCTGGCTGGCGGGCATGCTGGTGCAGGTGCCGGTGGTGCTGGAGAGCTACGCCCAGCACACCCAGCGGGTGGCCGCCCTGGCCAATCCCGTCCGGGCGGTCGGGTTCTACTTCCACAACGTCGCGCTGCGCGCCTTCGGCTGGCGGGTGTCGCAGCGCCTCGTCGAGATCGCCGGCCTGGGCGGCGCGACCGTCATCGTCTGCGCCATCCTGGCGGTCGGGTTCGGCTTGGCGCTGGTCACGGGCGGCCGGCAGGTCCGGGTGTTCGTCGCCGTCGCGCTGATCATGGGTTTTTTGCAGACGGTCCTCGCCGTCACCCTGTCCCCGTACGTGATCAGCCAGCGGTATCTCTATGACTTCGAGGGCGGCTCGCGGTACTCGACCATGCCGATCATGGCGATGACGGCCGCCGCCGTGGTCGCGGTCGATGCCTACCTGCGGCGCCAGGCCATGGCCCAGGGCGGCGAACCGATTCCGCTGCTCCGGCAATCGCCCCGGGTGGTCGCCGCCGTCACCGCGCTGGCCTGCGTGCTGGCGCTCGGCTGGCTCTCGGACTTCCGGTACGGCACCGAACACAGCTACTGGGGTTACTGGCGGCCCAGGGCAGAGCACATGCTGGCCGTCTGCGAGCGCAGCACCAGCGGCGAGATCACCACCTGGACGTGGTACAAGGGAAGGATCACCATCCCGTGCTCCAATCTGCGCAGGTAGCTGCGCCCAGCCCGTCCGCACCGGTCCGGCGGGCTCAGGAGCTGGCCGGCTGCTTGTCCACCGATGCCCGGTAGATCTGCTCGATCGACGACTCCAGCTGGGCGTTGAACTGCTCGTCGGTCTGGCTTTCCGTCAGCCCTTCGAGCAGCGCCCGGGAGAAGCTCGCGATCAGGGTGGGATCGCGGGCGAGCAGAGCGCAGGCCTCGTCCCGGCTGTAGCCGCCCGACAACGCGACCACCCGCAGGACGCGCGGGTCGGACGCCAGGTCGCCGTACAGGCCTGGCACGGTCGGGATGGTGATCTTCACCATCACGGTCGCGCCCTCGGGCAGCGCCTCGACGTGCTTAGCGATGGCGTCGTGCAGCAGCGTCTCAGCCTGCTCCTTGTGCGGGCTGGAGATGCTGACTTCGGGCTCGAGGATCGGCACCAGGCCGGCGGCCAGGATCCGGCCCGCGTAGTAGAACTGCTGGTCCACGATCGCCGAGATCCCGGCCTCGTTGGCGTCTTTGATCACCGACCGCATCTTGGTCCCGAAGATCTGGTGCCGCTGCGCGCGCTCGAGCAGGTCGTCGAGGGTGTCGATGGGCTTCATGAGCTGGACGTCGTCCTGCTCGCCGGCCAGCCCCTTGTCGATCTTCAGGAACGGCACGACGTTCTTCTCCTCCCACAGGTATTGCGCTGTGGGGACTCCAGCCACGTCCCGTTCCATCGTCTGCTCGAACAGGATCGCCGCGAGAATACGCGTGCCATCAAACGCCGGGCTGGTAAAGATGCGGGTTCGCATGGCGTGAACCAGGTCGAACATCTCGGTGTCGTTGCTGTAGCGGTCCGGCTCGACGCCGTACTCGGCCAGTGCCTTGGGCGTGCTGCCGCCGCTCTGGTCAAGGGCGGCGAAGAAGCCGCGGCCGGTCCTAACCTTCTCGGACTGGGTAGTGTTCACGGTTCCTTATTCTGGCACCAGCCGTACCGGCCTGGCCCCTACAGGATGATGTCGTCCCCGGGAATTAGCGATGACCACTCGGGTCGCCGTCTATTCCTCGATCAGGCCTGCGGCCAGGAACGCCCGGTGGTAGATCTCCCTGATGACCTGCTGCTTGCGGGCGTTGTACTGCATGACGTGCTCTCCCCCCGCGTTGGCCTGCGCCGCGGCCCGGCGTTTCGCGGTGGCGTAGCGGTCGCGCTCGGAAGGGTTGCCCCGCAGCCAGTCACGGAGGATCCGGTGCTTCACCGGCTCGGGGCTGTCGAACCCGAACACGTGGAGGTTGCAGGCAGGCTGGTCCGCCCGCAAAACCCGGTGGCCGTACCACCAGGGCTCGCGGACCGTCAGCCGGAATCCGATCGTCTCAAGCGCCGGCACGTAGTCCTGCTCACGGCCGGGATCGGCCACCGTCAGGTCGATGTCGATGATGGGCTTCGCGGCCAGCCCCGGAACTGAGGTGGAGCCCACGTGCTCAAGCTGCAGTACCCGCCAGCCCAGGACCTCCCGGATCCGGCCGGCGAGGTCGTCGTACCGCCCGGGCCAGGCCGGGTCGGGCTCGGTTATCTCGATGCCGGTGGCCGGGGCCGCGCCGGGCACCCACGGATCGGCTCCCGGCGGCGGGAAGTTGTCGAACGACACGATCTCGGCGCGGCTGGGCACCGGTGCAGTCTATTGTCCGCCATGGCGACCTCGGTGCCTGTCGTCAGAGCCATGCCGGGCCGGGCCGGGCGGGATACCGGGCTGGGGCGGGATACCGGGCTGGGGCGGGATACCGGGCCGGGCCGGGATACCGGGCTGGGCGCGAAGGGCATGGAGGGCATGGAGTCTGGCCAGCCAGCCGGCGATTCCGGCGGCGCCCTGCATGAACCCTGGTCCCGGGGGCAGCTCCGGCGGGGTCCTGGTGTGTTCGGTGTTGGACCAGGTGACGCCGTGGGGGGTGGATACGGCGCGGTCGGCGACATCGGCGGCCAGGGCGCCGGCCCAGTCGAGCAGGGCGGTGTCGCCGGTGGCCTGGTAGCGGTCGAGCAGGAGCTGCCCGACTCCGGCGGTGCCGCAGCAGCGGGCCAGGTTGTCCCAGTATCCGGGGTAGAGCCGGAGGGGCAGGCGGCTGTCCCGCAAGGCCTGCAGGCAGGCGTCGACGGCGTGCTGCCATCGCGGTTGCGGGTCGATCTCGTTCAGCAGCAGGAACAGCCGCACGGTGCCGGCCGGACCGTGGCACCAGCCGTAGGCCACCGCCGCACCGCCCGGTCGTGGTGGTATCGCGAGCGGCACCGCCCAGCCGCCGGGTTGGTGGCCGATGGCGAGCAGGGCGCAGGCGCCGCGGGTGGCGACGTCCACCAGGTCGCCGCGGTCCAGCGCGCGGCCGGCGGCCGCCAGGGCGTAGGCGACCCCGGCGGTGCCGTGGGAGAACCCCGGCATGAGGTACTCCCGGCCGACGGCCATCCGCCAGTGGAGCCCGCCCGGGCCCGGTTCGGCCGCGTCCGCCAGCCGGCCGGCCAGGACGTGTGCGGCCCGCACCGCGGCGCCAGAGTCGTCAGCTATCAGCGCCAGCAGGATGCCGGCGTCGCCGCAGATCACGTCGGTGTACTCCGGCGGGCCGGCCGGCGCCTGCAAGATGCGCCCGGCGATCTGCGCCGTCACCTGCCCGGCCGCTGCGGCCGCGGCGGCGTCTCCGGCGGCGCGGGACCAGGCCCGCAGCGCCACCGCGACTCCGGCCCACCCGGAGAACAGCCCGTCATCGGGCAGCGTGGCTACACCCGCGCCGTGGGCGGCCAGCTGCAGCAACCGGGCTCGAGCACCAGCCGAGACCTGCGCGGTGCCGGGCCCGGCCGTCTCGGCTTCCGCGGTGCCGAGCCCGGTGCCGAGGCCGGCCGCCGCGGCTTCGGCGCAGCCGAGCAGCACGCCGGCCGTGCCGCTGTACAGGTCGTCGGCCAGCACCCCGCCCTCAAGCCAGCCCAGGCCACCGTCGACCTCGACCGCCACGGAGCCGATCCAGTCGAACGCACCACGTGCTGCATCCGCCAACTCCACAGGTTCAACGCCTCCCGAAAAGGCCGCGGCATCCCAGGTACCGGGGCTAGGTGGCCTGGATGCCGTCATCGGAGGCCGTCCAGTCCAGCGTGACGGCGGCCGTCCAGGACTGCCGCGGCGAGCCGAGCGGCTTGCCGGTGAACGGCTCGAAGTACTCGGCGAACTCCGCGGCCGCGGCGATCTGGGCGAGTGAGTCGCGGCGGAGCTCGTCCGCCCGGCCGGAATAGCCCAGCTGGCTCAGCGAGCGCCACAGCAGCCAGTCGATGATCGGCCAGACCGGGCCGCGCCAGTACTTGCGGGGCTCGAACGCCGGCTCGGCCGGGCTCGTGCTCGGCAGCAGGCGCCAGCGGAACCGCGGGTCGCCGCAGAAGTCCGCGGAGTCGAGCCGCCGCAGCTGGACCGCGCGCTGGGCGGCGTCCGGGGTCTGCGCGAACAGCGGCGCGAAACCCGCGAACGTCCGCAGCCGGATCTGCTCCCCAGCGCGGACGTCGTAGTCGTGACACAGACCGGACTCAGGGTCGAAGCAGCGCGCCAGCCCCTCGTGGCCGCGGTCCCGCCAGCGGGTCAGCTGCCCGCGGTCGGCGTCGCTGGCCCCGGCCACGTCGGCCAGGTCCAGCAGCGCGGCGTTGGCCGAGACCAGGACGGCGCTGAAGAACACGTCCTTGATCAGGAACGGGTACAGGCGGTAGATCTGCGCGTCGTCATACCGGTATTTCCTCAGCAGGCCGACCAGCCAGAGGTACCGATCGTAGTCCCAGTCGGTGGGCCGCTGCGACGGGTCCCGGACCTGGCGGGTGTCCAGGCGGGTGTACGGGCGGGGCTTAGTTACCTCGATGCGCGCCAGCGAGCGGTCCCAGCGCGGGGAGTTGTCCGTCCCCTCCCACGGGTGGTAGACGGTGACCAGCCCCGATGCCTCGGGGTCGCGCTGGGTGGCGAGGTAGCGATGCCAGTTGACCAGCCGCGGGTAGAGCGCCTGGAGGCGGGCGCGGATCTCCGGCCGCTGGGCTTGCGGCGTCAGCTGCCAGATCCGCTGCAGCGCCACGGCATGCACCGGCGGCTGGCAGATCCCGGTCGTCTGGATCGGGGGCGCCGGCGCAGCCGGCGCGATGGCGCAGTCCCACCGCTCCGGCCCGGGGAAGTAAGGCTCGTCTGGCCCCGCCCGGAACACGATGTGCGGCACCATGCCCGTCGACCACTGCGCCGCGAACAGCCCTTCGAGCTCGGTCATGGCCCGCCGGACGTCCAGGTGCGCCCAGCCGATCGCGTTGAAAGCGCTGTCCCAGCTCCACTGGTGCGGGTAAAGATGCGGTGACGCCTTCGTCCAGCGGCCGGCGTCGTTGCCGCGGAGCACCGCGGCGGCCCGGTCCCGCAGCAGAGCCGGAGTGCCGGCGGTCACGCTCACAGCGAGTCCTCTCCTGACACCCTGGCCCTGGTTACCAGAAGATAACGCCGCCGCCAGGCACCCTGTTCCGCTTCGGCCGGACAACAGCCAATTCTCCGGAACGGTCACTGGCCCTTGCGCTCGCGTTGCCGGGCGCTCAGGCGAAGTAGTGGCCCTCCTTGAGGTCGGCGATAAGGCCCGGACGGGTCGGCTCCCACCCGAGCAGGTCGCGGGTGATCTGGGCCGAGGCGGGGCCGTCGAACCCCCAGAAGCGGCCGAGGAAGCCGACGTACTCCCCGGCCCGCCCGGGGGTGACGGAGACCGCGGGAACGCCGAGATTCGCGGCGAAGATCTCGGCGACCTCGCGGATCGGCACGCCTTCGTCGCCGACTCTATTTCTTTACCGAGTACACCGCGCCGGTGGTCATGGGGTTTGCCTTGTGGCGAAGCCGGAACGTACCGCGCTGGCTGGCGGTCCTGTTCACCGCCGGCCTGGAAATCGCCGAGGCGCAATCAGCCAAGGGACCCGTCGTCATCTGGTTCATGCTACCGTTCGCGGTCGCGATGGTTCTGCTGACGGCACGAATCTGGCAGGCAGCCAGCCGGCCCGCCGGTCCCGTCACGGGACCGGCGGACGGACCCGCCGGCGCGCACGGGAACACGGGCATGCGGGAGCTGGCGTTAGATCCGGCGGACCCCCCGCCGGCACGGAAGAGGCGAGGGGCACGCCGGGAGGCGGTCAGGAAAGAACTGCAAGGTGGAAGCCGCGGTCGGCGGGGTTACCCGCGGCGTCGAAGGTCTGGACGAATACGCCGTTGGCTGCGTCGAACCGCCCGACGACGGCGATCTGCCCCGCCGGTGATTCTCCCGAGTCGGTGTCCAGGCCCAGGGTTCCCAGGTAAGCCGAGCCGGTGATGTCGTGGGCGAAAATCACCTGGTAAGTCCCGGTGCCCAGGTTAGCGGCCGACACGGCCTCGAAGCCCCGGGCCAGAGTCCCGTTGGACCGGACCACGGCGTAGAAGGTCTGGGCCGTGGGCGGCATCCCCGCTACGGTCGCCGGAACCAGCGCTGCTACCGCCTCGCGCCGCTGATCTACGGTCAGCGCGGGCTGCTGCAGGCCTTCTGTGGTCTGAGTCATGATCTTGGTTTCCCCTCGTGATGGTGTATCGGCGCCAGGACACGCTGCGTGCGCTGGCCCCCTTACCGGCACAGAGGGCAGGAGCGGCGGGAAAATACGGCTCTGCCGTAGTTCGTCACGAATTCCGATGGCGACTACTTGATCAGGGCGCCGGCATCGACCGGCAGCGGCACGCCGGTGATGTAGCGGGCCTCGTCTGAGGCCAGGAACAGCAGCGCGTTGCTGATATCCACCGGCTCCACCCACCTGATCGGCAACGCGTTCAGGCCGAGCAGGGCGTCGCCTAGGTCGTCGGCGGTCAGGTGTTCCAGGTCCGGGAAAGCCTTCGGGGAGGTCACAGATGAACGAACCGGCCGGGAGGCGTATCGGTGTGTCGTTCCGAAGCTGCTCGCCCAGCTCGATCGCCGCGACGCTCGCCCTCGGCGGCTGATTGGCTGGTCCCGCTGTTGGCTGGCACCGCTGTTGGCTGGCACCGCTGCCCGTGCGGTGCCAGCCAACAGACATGATCAAGAAAATTGACTGACAAGATACTTGTAGATATTGTGAGGGCGTGCCGAACGCCGACCGGAACGATTTCGCCACCCCCACGCTGATGAGGTCCGCCCGCGGGGTGTACGCCCAGTCCATCCGGGCGGAGCTGGACGCCATCGGGATCGACGACCTGCCGAGGAACGGAGCCTTCATCCTGGCGGGCATCGACAGCGCGGGCGGCCCCAGACAGGACCTGCCGTCGGAGCTGGGCGTGACCAAGCAGGCCGTGAGCCTGGTGATCGACGTCCTGGCCAACCGGGGCTATCTGGAACGGCACTCCGACCCCGGCGACCGGCGCCGGGTCGTCCTGGAGCTGACTGGCCGGGGCCAGGAGGTGGTAGACGCCACGCTGCGCGGGGTAGCAGCCGTCGACCGCGAGCTCGAGGCGCGGGTGCCGCCCGGGCAGATCGAGGCGATGCGAGCGGCGCTCATCGCCTTGACCGAGATCAAGACCACCGGCCTCAGCACCGGAGCGGGCCGCCGCCGGCCCGGCCGCGAGCTGCGCCGGTTCAGCCCGATCTTCGGTGTCCGCGACCTGGGCGCGGCGCTGGCCCACTACGCCACGCTCGGTTTCCACACGTTCGCCGACGACGGCGGCGACCGTTACGGCTTCGCCCGGCGGGACGGCATCGGGCTGCACCTGGCCGTGCACGACGCGACCTGCCCGGGGTCGGCCTATCTCTACGTGCGCGACGCCGACGCCCTTTATGCGGAATGGAGCCGGCCCGGCATCGCCGGCCACACTCACCCGGCCGGCCCGACCCCCTACCGGATGCGGGAAGGCTCCCATGTCGACCCCGACGGTAACCTGATCCGTTTCGGTTCACCCATTGAGGACTGAACGTGGCCTGGTTCCAGCTCAAAGCCAGCTGCGCCGCCGCGGTCGCGATCGCCGTCCTGGCGGCCTGCGTGCGTACACTTGGCCTCCGTGAGCAATCTCGCCGCTTCGGCCAGGTAGCTGCCAGGCCTCGCGAGAACGGGAGGGCCTGATGCTCCCACCCAGGCTCATCCGGCGCCTCGTGCTGGCGCCGCTGGTGGTCGTGATCGCGCTCGCCTTCATCGTGCTTTCCCCCTTCCTGGCCCTGCTGGCGCTGGTGTTCGGCCTGGCCGCGCGGTCACGGCCGGGCCGGATGCGCAGCCTGCGGCTGACCTGCTTCGCGCTGATCTGGTTCATCGCGGAGACCGCGGCCCTGTTCATGCTGCTTGGCCTGTGGATCGTGTCCGGGTTCGGCGGGCGGCTGCGCACCGAGCCTTACCAGAGCCGGCACTACGCCGTCATCCGGTGGTTCCTCGACGTGATGTACGACGGGGCGGCCCGGACCTACGGGCTGCGGGTCGAGGTCGACGAGCCCGAGCTCACCCCGGAGGAGCGGCTCGCTCGGCTGGGGCGGCCGATCATCGTGCTCAGCAGGCACGCCGGACCCGGCGACTCGTTCCTGCTGATCCACGAGCTGCTGAGCGTGTACGGGCGGCGGCCGCGGGTGGTGATGAAGTCTGCGCTGCAACTCGATCCCAGCGTGGACGTGCTGGGGCACCGGCTGCCGAACGTGTTCATCCAGCACGCCAAGATCGGCGAGAGCCTGTTCACCGAGCAGATCGTGCGGCTGGCCGCCGGGCTTGACGCCACCGGCGCCCTGGTGATCTTCCCCGAGGGCGGCAACTGGACCCCGGGACGGTGGCGGCGCGGGATCCGGCGGCTGGAACACACCGGCCACCCCGACCTGGCCGCCAAGGCCAGAAGAATGCCGAACCTGCTCCCGCCGCGGCCCGGCGGGACGCTGGCCGCCATCGCGGCCTGCCCCGAGGCCGACGTGATCTTCGTCGCGCACTCCGGGCTCGATAACATCGTCAGCGCCCGGGACGTCTGGCGGAACTTCCCCATCGACCAGGTCATCAAGGCCCGCTGGTGGCGGGTCCCGCACGAGGCGATACCGCGGGACGTTTCGCACGACGACCAGGTGCAGTGGCTCTATGACTGGTGGCAGCGGATCGACAGCTGGATCTCAGAAAACCGCCCCGGCGGCGCCGCGGTGCCCTCAGGGGTGCCCGAGGCTGAGAGTGACACCGCCGAGCCGGTTGCTGAGTTAACGTCGCGGAGTTAACTCAGCAACGAAACGAACCGCCGCAAAGCGATTACCGACGCCGTGGGCCGCCTGGTCGAGCCGTGACCACCGGCCAGACACCGCACTTATGCTTTCTTGATGGAGACGGCGCGTCCTGCTCACCTGGAGTCCCGCTTGGAGCTGGCGGACGCCGGCCGGCTGGCCAGGCGGCTGCTGCGTCGTGCGGTGACGGCGGCGCGGACCGAGGATGCGCCGGTTCAGCGGGCGCTGTGGGAGCATCTGGGTCCGCAGGCGGCCGACGTCCCGGTGGTCAGGGCGACGTGGCCTGGCTATGACCGGGTGAACGTCCAGGTCGGCTTGGACGCCTGGCTAGCGGAGCCGACCCGCTCTTACCAGCTCTCGGGCCTCACCGGCTTCCACCCTGGACCCGGTCTGGCCGATCTGGTGCAGAACGAGCAGTGGCGTGGCGTGCGGATGGGCAGCCCGGCCAGAGATCTGCTGCCGGCCGGCCCGGACGGGGTTACCCTGGCCTGCCTGCAGTGTGCCCTGTGCCTGGTCGCGGACGGGCCGGGCCGGCTGGCCCTGCTGATCCACGCCGCCGGCCCGGAGATCACCGTGGACGCGGCGTGCGCGGACGCCGGACGGGCGCGGCAGGTCATTGACGAGATACGGCGGCTCAGCATCGAGCGGAACGTGTTCCGCGGGCACGTGATCAGCTTCGGCCGTGAGGTCTTCGGCCGTCGCGGTCAGGAGCTGCTGAGTTTCCTGGAGCGTCCTGTGGTCGACCGGGAGCAGGTGATCCTGCCGCCGGACGTGCTCGAACGGATCGAGCGGCAGGTCGTCGGCGTGGCCCGGCATGTATCGTCGCTGCGCGCGAGCGGCCAGCACCTCAAGCGCGGCGTGTTGCTGCACGGCCCGCCGGGCACCGGCAAGACCCACACCGTGCGCTACCTGCTGGGCCAGCTGACGGGCGTCACCGTGGTCGTGCTGACCGGCGCGGCGCTTGACCACATCGCTGCGGCCTGCTCGGTGGCCCGGGCGTTGCAGCCCGCGATGGTGGTAGTCGAGGACGTGGACCTGATCGCCGAGCGGCGGGACAGCCGCGGCGGCCAGCACCCGCTGCTGTTCCAGCTGCTGAACGAGATGGACGGGCTCGGCGAGGACGCCGATGTCACGTTTTTGCTCACCACCAACCGCGCCGACCTGCTCGAACCCGCCCTTTCCCAGCGCCCTGGCCGGGTCGATCACGCGGCCGAGATCCTCCTCCCCGATGCCGACGCGCGGCGCCGGCTGCTGCGGCTCTACCAGCATGACCTCGTGCTCGACCTGGCCAGCCCCGCGGCCGTGATCGCCCAGACCGAAGGAGTCACCGCGTCCTTCCTGAAGGAACTGCTGCGCCGCGCCGCTCTCTATGCCGCCGAAGACGCCGCGGGCCAGGACCCCGGCGCTGCCGGAGACCGCGACGATGCCGCGGGCGGGCCATTGACGGTGAGGGATGCGCACATGAACGCCGCCCTCGATGAGCTACTCGATTCCCGGAATCAGCTCACCCGGGCCCTGCTCGGCGGGCACGCAACCCCGCCCCGCCACGCGGACACGCCGTAGCGTTCCGCTGCGGGCGGAGCTGGCCGAGAAGTTCGTGCAGCGATCCGGCGACCAGAGCAGGGTGTGTCAGCGGCCCGAGATGGTGGCTCATCCGTTCTGCTACCGGCCAGCCGAGTTCCCGTGCCCTGGCCGCCTGGTCCTGGTATGCCTCGCTCAGCTGCAAGTAGGCAGCGGGCGCATCGGGCCACTGCGGCACCGGCGGGTGCACTTCCTCGAACATGGCCAGCGGCAGCCGCGGGCAGCCGGCCGCGAAGCGCTGCCGCGCGGCCGGCTCCGGGATCAACTCGGCCAGGACCTCCTCACCCCACCATTGCGGCCAGGGCGGCAGCCAGCCCCGGTCATCAGCCATTCCCCGTACCTGGGCGGCCAGCTCGGGCGACACGGTTTCCATCCAGGTCTGCCCCGGGATCGGCAGGCCAGCATCGACGAAGAGGTAACCCCGGACGTGACCGGTGACGGCGCCCGCCGCAGCCAGCAGCGGCCCGGCCCCGCTGTGCCCGATCAGGATCGCGGGCCGCCCCGATGTGCTGCGGGCTATCACTTCGGCCTGCCGCAAGCAGTACGGCGGTCCCGCCGCGAGGGTGCCCGTCAGGTCGGGGACGCCCACCTCCCACCCGCGCCCGGCCAGGTCAGCCGCGACCAGATCCCAGGTTCCCGGCCCCACGAGCGGACTATGAACGAGCAGCAACCGGGCATCCATGCCCCTATTCGTATCAGCCACGCGGGTGTCCCCGCCGACGCGCAGTATTACCCCGCGGCCAGGCTGGTCCGGTGGCAGCGGGGCCCTAGGGGTGGCGGGTGGGACGGGTAGGACGAGTGGGGCGCGCTGGTCGCCCCGTGGTCGGAAGGGCGCCGCGGCGATCCGGGCGCCGGAGGTAGCGTTACCTGTTATGGACGATGAATTCCAGACCTCTTACCAGGGTGTCACGCTCGGTGTCCCGGTGCTGACCAAGGACGGCGAGCAGTTCGGCATCCTGGAGCATGTCCTCGCGGTAGAAGAGGAAGACATCTTCGAGGGCATCGTGGTGTGGGTCGGCGGCGGCTGGGCCGAGCGCAAGATCCAGCGCGAGCTCAGCATGGGTCACCAGTCCGCGGCCCGTTTCCTTGAGACGTTCCGCCACAACCAGCTGCGGTTCGTCGAGGCGGACAAGGTGGCGATGATCACCGAAGGCCATATCCGGTGCGATCTGGACCGGTCGCAGGTCGCGCTGCTTCAGCCGCCGTCCGGCGCGCCGGTGTTCTACGCCAACGCCATCGACCAGGCCGGCCCGTCCCAGCGGGCGTATCCGGGCCGGTACGGAAACCAGATGTACGGGAACATGTTCGGCCGGGCCCGGTGGCGGCAGGAGTAGCGTGCCGGGCGGATTTACGACCCGCCGACCGCCCCGCTGGACGCGACGCAGCGACGTCGCCGATCACCGCCATCATCCCGGGTGGAAAGGACGAACGTATCCATGACGCAAGTAACCAGGCCTCGTTTCGGAATTGCGACCGCACCGATGCAAGTCGGCTACCTTGACATCCTGCGGGTCTGGCTCGAGGCCGACAAAATCCCGGAGATCGAACACGCATGGCTGTTCGACCACCTCAGGCCGATCGGCGGGGACCCGGACGGACCGATCTTCGAAGGCTGGACCCTGCTCTCGGCCATGGCCGCGCAGACCCAGCGGCTGCGCCTCGGCCTGCTCGTGACCAGCAACCGCTTCCGGCCGCCCGCGATGCTGGCCAAGATCGCCACGACCGTCGACATCGTCTCAGGCGGGCGGCTCGACTTCGGCATCGGCGCGGGCTCACGCCCCAGCCACCCGCTGGCCCGGCGCGAGTATGAAGCCCACGGCCTGCCGTACGACGACTTTGCCCACTCCGTGGGTAGCCTGGCCGAGGCGTGCACGGTCATCCGGCGGTTGTGGACCGAGACCGAGCCGTTCGACTTCGATGGCCGCTACGTCCACCTCGCCGGAGCGTTCGGCAACCCCAAACCCGTCCAGCACCCCCACCCGCCGACAATGATCGGCGGTCGCTCGGCCGCCCTGCTGCGCGTCGTCGCCGAGCACGCCGACCTGTGGAACATCCCCGGCGGCGATATCGCCGACGTCATCAGCCGAAGCGCGCTGCTTGACCGCTACTGCGCCGAGATCGGCCGCGACCCCGCCTCGATCACCCGCTCGATCCACCTGTCGGTCTCCTACGACCAGCCCGGCATCACCCGGGACGCGATCGGCGAAGCGATCGAGGCCGGCTTCGGGCACATCGTCCTCGGACTGCCGGCGCCCTGGCCCGCCCACGTCGCCCAGTGGGTCACCGACGAGCTCATCACCACGCTGGCCTAGTGTTCTGAGTTATGGAGTGGCTCGTACCGGCGGCAGACGGCAGGACGCTCGCTGTCGA
>Ga0302325_10015948_pt1 | contig 15946 bp, 17 predicted proteins | sample Palsa_T0_2_FD_201948 | JGI IMG/M metagenome (GOLD analysis project Ga0302325, IMG submission 201948) | Peat permafrost microbial communities from Stordalen Mire near Abisko, Sweden - Palsa_T0_2 | ecosystem: Environmental > Terrestrial > Soil > Palsa > Peat permafrost | place: Sweden: Abisko... | reverse complement strand
CGCGCGTCGACCACGACGGTCATCGGATTGCTCTGGGTCGCAAGCGGCTGATCGAGCTGCGGCGAATCGTCGGCATACGCCGGAAGGGCGCCAAGCCAAACGGCGAGTGAAGCGATTCCCGCGACGAGCGCGCGCTTCATGGCAAGTGTCTTATTTCGCATGCGGCCTCACGATATCGCCGAGCATGTCGACCGTCCCCGGGATTCGCACCAGGTGCGGATACTTGAGGCCGCCTCGATAGGTCAGGGTCACGTCTTGATAGTGGTCTGCGTGTTTCACGAGCAGGCTCAGCGGCGCGATGCTCGATGAGGTTGCCTTGATGGCAGCCCGCCAGGCGTCGGGCGTGAACGCCCGGTCGTCGATCGCAACGATCTGCATGCCCACGCCCAGGCCGGCGTTCCAGGCCGGCGAGTCCTCGCGCACGTCCTTCACGTTGCCGTCGAGATCGAGGTCCAGACCGACGTCGAGCCAGGAAGTGATCGCCTTGTTAACTTTGTCGGCAACGGTTTGATACCTGTTCGGCGTGTCGGTAAGGACGTAGCGGTAACCGGCCCGTTCGATTTCGTCGGTCGGCGGCTGGGGCGTGATCGAGTAAACGTAGTGCTCGAAGAAGCCGTGCCAGTCGTACGGAACGACTTCTCCTAAGTAGTGTTCGATGTCGGCGCGAGTGTAGGTAACCACTTGCGGCGCTGACGTGCCTCCGGCGAAGACCTTGACGTAGTCGTCGATCGATTTCTTGCCCTTCGTCAGCTGCCGGATGATCGTATCGGCGTCGAGCCAGATCAGCTCGCCCTCGAAATAGAAATCGGGAAAGGCGTTGCGGCGCAGCGACCCATAGTCGCCGGCCGCCGGATAGTAGTACGGCGCGCCCGTCGTCAGGTCGATGACGGGCGTCGTGTTGCGCCCCGGCTCCGATTCCATGTCGGCGTAGATCGAGGCGAAGTACTCGGGAAAGTCGGACTGCTTTCCCTTGATTCTGCAGCGAAAGGCGATCAGATCTCCCATGTACTGGTTCATGCCTTCGTACTCCCACAGCAACTCGGTATGCTCGGGGTACGGCAGGTTGAAGTTTGGTTGTTGCAGATCGAACGGACGCCGGTACTTGCCGTTCCAGGAGTGCGAAAATTCGTGCGGCAGCAGGTCGCCGCCGAACATCTGATCTGCGGGATCGGTCATAAAGGCGTCATTCGCACGGTCGTCGCTCGACTGATGGTGCTCGATGCCCTGAACCGGTATGAGGTCGCTCAAGGTGAGTTCGGAGTGATATTCGTTCCAGTGGCGGCCGCCGTAGAGCGCAAGCGCCTCCGGGGTCATGCACTTGTATTCGCTTAGCAACGTCTTGCTGATGTCGAGGTCTTCGGGATGATCGGCGAACAGGTGGAGATACGAATGCGCGTCGCCGCCGCTCCAAGTGAGAATGTGGCGATAGTAGCGCCCGGAGTCGGTCGGCGAGTCGACCAGCGTCTCGAGGCTCACGGTCTTGAAATCGATTTGATTGCCGTTGCGCGCGGCGACCGGCAACGCGCTCGCGTAGTCCCAGGCGGGCGGCAGAATCAGGCTCGCGCGTACGAAGTATTGCGTGTTGTCGATGTTGCGCTGATACAGCAGATAGCGGTTCCAGTTTCCGACCATGATCTTGCTGGTCGCCAGCTGACCGTCCACAAAGTTGTTCGGATGGTTCAGCAGCACGGTGAAGTCGACGTTGACGGTGCTGACGCCCGGCGGCACGACGATGTGAAAGGCGTACATGTCGACGCGATCGCGCTGCCATTCGATCGGCTGGCCGTTGGCGCTGATCCGCAGCTCCGAGAGGTCGTTGAGCGGCCCGGTCGGCGCGTGCTCGCCGGGAATCCACTCCGGATAGTCGAGCGTGAAAGGTCCCGGCGCGACCGGGATCGTCATGTGTGTGTAGGCGAAGCCGCGTGGAGCCGTGCGCTCGTCCAGAACGATCGTCATCGGATTGCTTGCGGTGGCAAGCGGCGGATCCAGCGCCGCGGCGGAGCCCGGGACGGTCAGCGCGGTCGCGCTTGCAAGGAACGCGAACAAAAACCGGCTGAAAGCCGCGCCGGGTTGCGGGGTTCGCTGCATCAAGGCCTCCGGGGCAAGCGCGGATCTACGATCGTTAAGAACCGGCGGATTTCGGACAAGGGCCCCGACTTCCCGTCAGCCCTCCTCGGCCCGCGCGGGAGAAGCCCAGACCGCATCCTACAGCTTCGTTAGGATTTCGTCGGTCGAGCCGATTTCGCCGATCCTCGGGAAGATGTGGGCGAGCGCCCGATCGTGCGCTTCGGCCGCGCGGTCGGTCATCGCGTCCGACGCGAACGTCAGGTTGAACGAGCGCTCGTAGGCGTCGCGGGCGGTCGACTCGACGCCGATGCTCGTGGCGACGCCGCACAGGACGATATCGGTAACGCCGCGCCGCCGCAGCGCCAGCTCGAGTCCGGTGCCGTAGAACGCGCCCCATTGATGCTTGAGAATCAAAATGTCGCGGCTGGGGTCGGCGCCGAGCGCGTCGATGAAGTGGCTGAAATCGGGCGGCAGATCGCCGGCCGCCATCGGAGTTTGGACGCGCGTCTTGACGGCATCAGCGAAGTCTTTCGAAAAGCCGACGTGCACGAGGGCGACCGGGCGCCCTTTCGCGCGGAAAGCTTCGACGAGGCGAAGGACGTTGTCGATGACCGGCTGGATGGGATGCACCGTCGGCATCGCGACGATGCCTTTCTGAATATCGATGACGACCAGCGCTGAGGCCGGGTTGATTGCGGTGATGGGCATACGCTCTCTCTCCCCTTGCGCGGTCGCCTACGCGACCGAGCCGATCAGTTCGCAGAATTTGGCGAGATCGATGTTGCCGCCCGAGATCACACACACGATCGGGCCGTCCGAACCGGCCTTGCCCGAAAGCGCCGCCGCGACTGACAGCGCGCCCGCGCCCTCCGCGATCACGCGTCCCTTTTCGGCGAGGATTCTCATCGCGCGCACGATTTCGTCGAGCGACACGACGATCGAACCGTCCACGATGTCTTTCATGCGCTCCCACATACGCGGGAAGACGCTCTTGCCGCCGGCGCCGTCGACGAAGCTTACCTGCCAGGCATCGAACGTCGAGGCCGTGCCGCTTGCGAACGAGAGCGAGCCCGGCGCGGCCGTTTCCGGCTCGGCGCCGTAGACGCGCACGTTCGGGACGCGCGCTTTGACGGCCGAGGCAACGCCGGCGACCAGCCCGCCGCCGCCGATCGCCGTGATCACGACCGCGACACCGGGCAGGTCCTCCGCGATCTCCAAGCCGATCGTGGCGTTGCCCGCGATGAAATCGTCGTCGTCGAAGGGGTGCACGAAGGTTCCCTTGACGCCGGGAAACTCGCGCCGCTCCATCGCTTCCCAGCAAGCGTCGAAGGGGGCCTTCACGAGCGTCGCGCCGAGCGCGCGCATCCGCTCGACCTTCGTTTGCGGCGCGGTTTCGATCGTGACGACGGTACACGGCACGCCCGCTTGGCGAGCGGCGAACGCGACGCCTTGGCCCGCATTACCGGCGCTGATCGTCCAGACGCCTTCCGCGCGGCGCTCGGGCGGAAGCTTCGCGACCGCGTTGGCCGCGCCGCGCAGTTTGAAGGAGTTGATCGGCTGAAGGGTCTCGAGCTTGAGATAGATCTCGGGGTACGACGGCCCCAACTCCAGCTTGACCAGCGGCGTGCGCACGATCGTGCCGGCGATGCGCGCGCGCGCCGCTTCGATCTCCGCTATGCCGATCGGCCGGATGTCCGTCAATGCGTCTGCCATGAAATTCGATTTGGCGTCCCGGGTCGCAGACGCCTTGGGCCGCCGCGTGGTCCGGCGCGCGTCGAGCGGTCAGGCGTCGTAGATCGCTTCGAGATCGAGCGAGAAGTTCGGCGGCGGTTCGCCTTCGGACCAGGTGATGCGCTCGTACGGATCGATCAGCAGAACGTACGCCGCGCCGTACGATTTCACGCGCTGCAGTTTGGTTCGCAGTCGCAGCGCGTCGTCGGTCTTCGAGCGCAGCTCGATCCAGACGTCGGGCACGATCGGCGCATAGGAGTCGCGAGCCTTCGCGCTGAGCGCGGCCCAGCGCTCACGACGCATCCACGCGCCGTCGGGAGAGAGCACCGATTGGTCGGGCAGCGTGAAGCCGCCGTTCGAGTCGAAGACGACGCCCCCGTGCGCCTTTGCAAAGACGGCAAGCTGATAGGCGAGTTCGGCGTTCTTCGTGCTGCCCGCGGACGAGGTGGGACTCATCAGCAGGGAGCCGGTCCCGACGCGCTCGACTTGCCAGCCGGGATTGTCTCTCGAGATTCTCTCGAGATCCTCGTCCGACACCGGCTGCGTGAGGCGGACCGTCGCGTGCATCGCGCCCTCCATGCAGTAGACTTCGACGCCCGTTCGCTTAACACCGGGCGAACGATACTGAGCCAGCGTTACGTTGCTGTTACCAAAGCGCGAACCAGGTTCGGGACGCGGGTTCGGCCCCGGAACCGGCTTCCGGCGCTCGCGCGACGAAGGGCCACCGTAACGGAGGACTTGCCCGTGCTGCTTCGCTTTCCGACCATTAGCGCGCTGTGGTTCGCGCTGGGCCTTGGCTCGCTCGGGGGAGCTGCGAATTCCCAGCCAGCGCCGGCCGGCCCCATTCGGCTCTCGCTCGTACCGTACGCGGCGCTGTATTCGCTGCAAACGAAAGCGCCCGACCTGATCGACCCATGGATGTTCGTCTCCGCTCCGGGCGCGCCGCCGGCGACGGCGCTGCAGCAGCTCGCGCACGCCGCCGGCATTCGCAACGCGCTGATGAGCGACGACGGAACGCTGTCCGCTTTCGATGCGAACGGAAAGCAACTCGGCTTCTCGCTGCAACGCTGGTTCGGAGCCTCGGGCCTAGTCGAACTTTCTCCCGAGGGCGTGTCGGGTGAGGTGCCGATCGTCGCCCACCTCGTCAACCTCGTTCCCAACGGACGCTACACGCTGTTGGTCGTTCGTTTCAACGCGCGGCCGGTGGCGTTCTCGCCGCTCGAAGGAACGGTCACGGCCGCCAGTTGGTTTACGGCCGGAAGCGACGGCAGCGCGAGCGCGGAATTCAGCGTGCCCGGGCCAGTCGGGCACCAAAGCGCAATCGAGCTGGTCTATCACAGCGACCGTTCGATCACCGAACGCGGCCTCATGCGCGCGGACCTCGGCATCGACGCCCACGTGCAAGCGATCGCGCGCCTGCGATGAAAGCACACCGCTAGCGCGGAGCTAGCGATACCCGTAACCGTGCGCCATCAGTGACGCGCACAGCGGGATGAACATCAACAGCACGACCTCGAGCGCGAGCACGCGCCGAATCGTTGCGTAGTCGCGCTCGGGCACGGTAACGGCGATATCCTTGGCCGTCCCGCCGCCCAGCCGCAGATAATGGAGGGTGGGGACGATCGACAGCAGGCCGACGGCGACGAACAGCGCCATTTTCGCCCAGAAGATCCAATCGTGGAGGTAAAACGTGGCGGTTTTCGGCGAGTACATCACGCGTAGGACGCCGCTCACGATGACTGCGCCGGCCAGAATGCCGAACAGCATGTCGACCCGTTGCAAGCGTATCAGCGCCTCGACCCGCAGCGTGCGCTGATAGAAGAAAAACTCGGCGAACAGCGTGCCCACCAGGCCGAAGATGAAAACGAAGTGGATCCAAGCCAGGATCGTGTCGACCAATACCGTCGCTCCCGGAGGTTTGGTCAGAGCATTATGAGGCCGAGCCGCACCCCCTGCGTGACGGCCTCGGTGCGGCTGGCCACGCCGAGCTTGGCGAAGATCGAGGCGATGTGAAACTTCACCGTGTGCTCGGAAATCGCCAGGCGCGCGGCGATCGTCTTGTTCGGCACGCCGCGCGAGAGTTCGCCCAGCACCTCGACCTCGCGTGGCGTGAGCCGCTCGCTGCCGGCGCGCGCGGCCGGTACGAGCGCGCGCGGCTGCACCGCGACCAGCCCCGCGGCCACCACCACCAGCGCCGCCACGATCGTTTCGGGCGCGGCGTCACGGGCTAGGATCGCGCGCGCGCTCGCGTCGTCGGCGCCGAAGGTTTCCGCGGCCCAGGCTTCGCGCGGATCGTCGACCAGTGCGACCGTCGGTACGTTCGCGACTTCGGCGCCGCCGTCGCGCTGTTCGAGCACGACGTCGGGATCGAGCGCGCGCACGGCGCGTTCCAGCTCGAACGGCGCAGCCTCGCCTGCGTACTGCAAGCGGCTGTCCCCGCGCACGACCGCGGCGAGACCCGCGCGCGCGAGCGCCGACGACGCGCAGACGAGCGTTCGAATCACGCCGCGTGCGCGCCCTCCGGCCAGGCCAGCGTCAGGCGCAGGCGCGCTCCGCCGCGCACGACCTCGAGCGACGCCGCGTCGTGGGCGACGATCGCGTCGCCGAGCGCGACGCCGGCGCGTTCCGCGGCGCTCCCCGCTTCGATCCCGACGACGAGCTGGGCCTCGACCCGCGCCGCGCCGCGGCCCAGCACGACCGGCGTCAGCTGGACGCCGAGTTTGCGCTCGGGCTGCGCGCCCAAGAACGAGTTGACGGCCGAGGTCGGAACGGCGAGCGCGAAGCCGTGCGCGATCATGCTGTTGATGCCGATGACGCGGCCCCAGGCGTCTGCCAGCGGGCCGCCCGAGTTTCCCGGTGCGAGTCTCACGTCCGCTACAACCCAACGCGCGTTGCAACGGTGCACGAGGCCGGCCGTTACCGCCCCGACCAACCCGTGCGGGTTCCCCGCCGCCACCGCGAGTTCGCCTGGCACGAGCGTCTGCGAATCGCGCACGCGCGCGGGCACGAGGCCGGCCGCATCGTCGACGACGAGGGCCGCGAGGTCGCGCTGCGCATCGCGCTGGACGACCCGCGCCGCCCGGGCCTGCGTTCCGGCTGCGGTCACCTGAGCCGACCGGCCGCGCACGACGTGCGCGTTGGTCAGCACGAGACCGGCCTCGTTCCAGACGATGCCCGAACCTTGCCCGCGGCCGCGTTCGTCTTCGACCCGGACCGTCGATGCGCGCAGCGCGGCGGCAACCGCACCGAGATCGAGGTCGAGATCAGTCGTCATCGCTCGGGCGCTCCCCGATTGCGACCGCGATCTCGCGCAACTCGCCGCCGCGCAGCACCTGCAAGGGCCGCGTCGTGCCGACCGTGTCGCTGCCCAGTGCGCGCTGCAAGTCGTCCGAATCGTCGATGATGGCCGTGCCGATTGCGGCGATCACGTCGCCGATCGCGAGGCCCGCGCGGTCGGCCGGACCGCCCGGCGCTACGTCGACCACGATCGTCGCCGAGCGCTGGTCGCGGCCGAGTTTGGCGCGCAAACTATCGGGCAGCCGCACGCTCTGCGTTGCGACGCCGAGATAGCCGCGCGCGATGCGCTTTCCGCTGGCAAGCGTGCCGACGATGCGCTCGAGGGTCGTCACGGGCAACGTCAGTGCCGAGCGCCGTGAGAGGCCCCAGGTATTCATCCCGACCAGCCGGCCGTCCGCATTCACCAGCGCTCCGCCCGAAAAACTGGGATAGACGTTGAGGTCGGGGCGGATGAAGCGGTCGACGTCGCCGCCGCGCCAGGTGCGCCACGGGCCGTCGAGCGAGCTGACGATGCCGAAGCTCGCGCCCGGCGCGCCGTCCTCGTCGCGTGCCAGCGCCAGCACGATGTGCCCGACGGCGAGGCCCGTCAAGTCCGCCCGCTCGAGCGGCACCAGGGTTGTTTCGGTGCGCAGCACCGCAACGTCGGTTGACGGATCGCGTCCGATCAGGTTGGCGGTCGCCTTGGCTCCGTTCGCAAGCAGGATCTCGATATCGTCCTCGCGCTCGATCGCATGATCGACCGTCACCAGATGGTGCGCGTCCCAGGCGATGCCGCTCGCATCGCGACGCGGGTGCGCGTCGACGTAGGCGATCGAAGGCCCGGCGTCGGCGACGGCGCGCGCCAAATCGGTGGAGAGTGCGGTCAGGCTCGAGAGGGTTGCGTTCATGCGCCAAGCTTACGCCGCTACGACGGCCCGCGCATCGCCGGTATGGCTAGGCCCGCGCCCGCCGCGTTTCGAGGTCGGCGCAGGTGCTACGGCAGCAGTAAAAGTTTTCCGGTGGTCTTGCGGGCTTCGAGATCCGTGTGCGCGCGGGCGGCATCGGCGAGCGGATAGGTATGCTCGACGCGCAGCGCGAGCGTGCCGTCCAGGACGGCTTCGAAAAGTTCGCTCGCGCGCCACTTGCGCTCTTGCGGCGTCGCGACGTACGCGGCGAGCGACGGACGGGTTGCGAACAAGGAACCTTTGCTGTTGAGCAGCTGCAGATCGAAGGCTGGGACGGGGCCGCTCGATGCGCCGAAGAGCACGAAGTAGCCGCGCGGGCGAAGCGCGTCGAGGCTCTTCTCCCACGTCGTCAGCCCGACCGAATCGTACACGACGTGGACGCCGATACCGCCGGTGATGCGGCGCGCGGCGGCGGCGAAATCTTCTTGCGTGTAGTCGATCACGTGGTCGGCGCCGGCGCGCTTGGAGAGGCCGGCTTTCTCGGCGGTCGAGACGGTCGTGATGACGGTCGCGCCCTTGCCCTTCGCGAGTTGCGTGAGCAGCAGGCCGACGCCGCCCGCGCCGGCTTGAACCAGCGCAACGTGACCCTTGGCGAGCGGGAAGGTGCTGTTGACGAGATAGTGCGCGGTCATGCCTTGCAGCATCAGGGCGGCGGCGTCGCGCAGCGAGACGCCGTCGGGCACCGGGACGAGCAGCTCGACCGGGACGCTCGCATACTCGGCGTACGAGCCGGGGACGCCGGCGTAGGCCACGCGGTCGCCGGGCGCCACGGCGGTCACGCCCGCGCCGACCGATTCGACGGTGCCGGCGCCTTCTTGGCCCAGGATCAGGGGATATGCGGCTTTGTAGGTGCCCTTGCGGAAGTAGACGTCGATGAAGTTGATGCCGCTCGCCTCGAGCCGCACGAGTGCTTGGCCGGCAGCCGGTTCCGGCACGGGGACGTCACGGAAGTGCAGGGCTTCGGGGCCGCCGGGGGCGTCGATGACGATGGCTTTCATGACGCTCATGAAACGCTCAGCGCGGGAAAAGGTTGGCGCAGGAGGGCGTCGAGGCGTTCCGGCGGCAGGGCGCGCGAGTAGAAGAAGCCCTGCAACTGCGTGCAGCCGAGCGATTGCAGGAACGTCGCCTGGGTGGCCGTCTCGACGCCTTCCGCCACGACGCCCAGTCCGAGGTTTTGGGCTACGGCGATGATGGCGCGCACGATCGCCTGATCGGCGCTGTCGTTCAGGATGTCGGCCACGAACGAGCGGTCGATTTTCACGGTTGCGACCGGCAGACGCTTGAGATAGCCGAGCGAGGAGTAGCCGGTTCCGAAATCGTCGATCGACAGGCGGACGCCTAGTTCTTCGAGAGCCTGCATGTTGCGCACGCCCGAGTCCGCGCTCAGGTACGCGCTCTCGGTGATTTCGAGTTCGAGCGCGGTGGCGGGAATTTCGGCGGCTTCGAGTGCGCCTTTGACGCGGGCTGCGAAATCGAACTCGCGAAACTGCCGCGCGGAGATGTTGACGCACATCGCGAGGTCGGTGAAGCCGTCGTCGCGCAAGCGGCGCAATTGCTCGCAGGCCTGGCGCAGCACGTAGGAGCCGAGGCGCACGATCAAGCCGGTCGCTTCGGCGAGCGGGATGAAATCGTTCGGCGCGATCACCAGGCCATTGTCGCTCCAGCGCGCCAGCGCTTCGAGGGCCACGATCCGGCCGGTCGGCCCGTGGACGATCGGCTGGTAGGCGACCGTCAACTCGTTGCGTTCGAGCGCTCCGCGCAGCGCGCGTTCCAATCCAAGCTCGGCGACCGCCGCGATGTGGAGCGATGGACGATAGACGTCGACGGAGTTGCCGCCGCGGCGCTTGGCGGCGTAGAGCGCGCTATCGGCGCTGCGCAGCAGTTCGTCGGTCGTCGTACCGTCGCGCGGGAACAGCGCCAGGCCCACGCTTGCGGTCACGATCAACGGCACGTCCTCGTAGGCGATCGGTTCGGAGATCGCCGCGACCAGTTCGTACGCGATCGCGACCGCGATCGTTTCGTCGCGCAAGTCCCAGACGATGATGATGAACTCGTCGCCGCCGGGTCGTCCCACCATGCCGCGGCTGCCCAGCGTGGTGGACACGCGCCCGCCGATTTCGCGCAGGACGTCGTCGCCCGCCGCGTGCGAAATCGTGTCGTTGATCGTCTTGAAGCGGTCGAGATCGACGAACAGGACGCCGAGCTGGGTACCGCCCGCGCTCGCGCGTTCGATCGCGGCGGCCAGTTGGATCCGAATCAGCGTGCGGTTCGGCAATTCCGTCAACGAGTCGTGCTCGGCGAGATGCCGCAGCTGCTCCTCGGCATACTTGCGGTCGGTGATGTCGAGAATCGCGCCGACTACGCGGCTCGGCCGGCCGTTCTCGTAGAAGTAGCGGCCGCGTTCGAAAACGTGGCGCTCGCGGCCGTCGCGGGTGCGGATGCGGTGCTCGATCGTAAAGCAGCCGCCCTCCTCGCGGGCGCGCGCGACGGCGGCGGCGATCTCTTCGCGGTCGTCGGGGTGATCGAATTCGTACAACAGCACCGGCCGCTCGCGAGCCGGGTCGACGCCGCAGATGCGGTACAGTTCGGCCGACCAGCGCATCTCGCCGGTTATCAAGTCGGTTTCGAAACTTCCCAAATGCGCGAGTTCCTGCGCTTCGCCGAGAGCCGCGCGGCTATCGGACAGGGCGCGCGAGACCGCCAAGCGCGCGGTGGCGTCGATCGCGAGCGCGATGCGGGCGGACTTCTTCCCGATGCGCAACGCGTTCGAGGTCACGTCGACGTAGAACACGCTGCCGTCGGCGCGCAGGTGACGCCAGAGCGTCGTTCCCGCCGGCGCTTCGCCCAGATCGTTGACGTAGGCCACCGCGCGAGCGCGATCCGCTTCGGGCCGGATCTCGAGGATCGTCATCTGCAAGAAGCGCTCGCGCGTGTAGCCGTAGTCACGGCAAGCGGCGTCGTTGACGTCGAGAAAGCGCAGCGTTCCGATCTCGTACACGAACATCGGCTGCGGATGGCGCAGGAACATCTCGCGATACGAGCTGTTCTTGCCGCCGGCCAGCATCACGCCGCCTTCCGCCCCCGCACGAGCCGCGTTCCCGAGAGCCGGTCGTGCGGCATGACGCGCATGAACAGGCCGGCGAACGCGACGACCGCGGTCATCGAACTGCAGAAGGCGACGATGTAACGCCAGCACGATTGCACGATCGTCGGCCGGCCGTAGCGGGTCGTCACCACGCGCAGTTCCATTACGGTCATACCCAGCGTCTGTCCGCCGAGGCCAACCAGGATCGCGCTGTAGATGAAGAAGGCGACCAGCGTCGAGAAGCCGGTGATGCCGATGCTGAACGCGGGGAGATGGTCGACGATCGCCTGCACGAACTTCGGCACGTCGGGATCGCTGACCGTGGCCTTGGAGACCTTGACGACGAGCGGCGATTGGAAGATCGCGCTGATGACGGTGAAGTCGATCATGGCGGCAACGAAACGGCGCGCGAGCGGTGCGTTGTCGTTGCGCTCGACCGTCCCCGCCGAAGCTTGCAGGGCCACGGGCGCTGCGCTCGGCGCGGCTGCGAGGCGCTGGCGCCAGAACTTCGCGAGTTCGCTTGCCTCAAAGGCGCGCAGTGCCTCGAAGCGATTGGTCGCGTAGGGGACAGCCGCCATCCACTCGCCCAGTCGCAGCGCCGGCTCGGCTTGCAGGTCGGCGCGCTGCTCGGCAAGGACGTCGAGGTCGACGCGCCGCCCGATCGCGTGAAAGGTCGTGATCGCAATCGCTCCCAGCGCTTCGTCGAGACCGCCGCTGCAAATCAAGCCGACGCGATCGGCCGTGAATTCGGTCCGCCGCAACCAGGCTCCGAACACCAGCGCGACGACCGGGTTCTCCCGCCCCGAGGCGCTGAGCAACGAGGTCAAGCGGGTGTGTCCGGCGGCGATGTGACCGAGTTCGCGTGCGATCAGAAAGGCTAGCTCCCCGCGCCGCAAGTGCTCGTAATATTGGCTCGAGATGATCAGCGCGTAGGGCTCGCCCACGCCGACCGCGGCGATCGGTACGAACGGGTCGTCGCGCACGAAGACCTGCGGCGGCGGCATGCCGAGCCGGGCCGCCAGCTCAGCCGCGAGCTGCGCGATTTCGGGAAACTGCCGCCCTTCGATGCGGATGCTCGAGCCCAGCAACCGCCCGCGGCCGATCGAGACGAAGACCAGGCCGGCCGCGATCAGCAACACGAAACTCGAGACGGACACTTCGGGGAAGAACAGCCGCACGAGGCCGATGACGAGCGGCGCGGCCACGATGCAGACCCAGAGGGAGCGCACCTCGCCGGGGACGCGCAGGCTCCAGGGTCTAGCGAACAGCTCGGTCGCGATCGTCGGAGGCGAATCCGGCATGCGAAGGCTTCTTAACGATCTCCTCCGGCGTACCATCCTGGGGGTTGACATCCCCCAAGATTCTGCTATTATACTAATACACTAGTACAACAGCAAAACAGTACGATAGTACGAAAGGCGACCAGCATGGAAAAGATCACGAATCCCAACCAACACCGCGACGAGTCCACCACCGTGCGGCGCACCGTCATCCCGACCCCCCGCTCGAGCGCCATGTTCCCTGGCTGGGGCGTCCGGTTCTAACGGCTCGACAAGGCTCGGCTGCACGCGTGTCCGCCGTATTCACCGTCGACCCTCGAAGCGGGGTTCCGCTCTACCTGCAGCTGATCGAGCAGGTTAAGCGAGCGGTCGCGCTTGGGACGCTGGCTGCCGGCGAGCAGCTCCCCACCGTCAAGGCCCTCGCCGTCGATCTCACCGTGAACCCCAACACGGTCGCTCGCGCCTATCGCGAGCTGGAGCGGGACCGGGTGATCGAGACCAGTCCCGGGCGCGGATCCTTCGTTCGCTCCGGAGACGGCGCGCTCGACGGCCGGCGCGCGATCGAGGACATCGGCGCAAGCGTGCTCGGCGGGGCGGTGCGCGAAGCGCGCTCCCTTGGCCTCGAGCGCGAGGCGGTCAGCAAGATTTTTGAACGCGCTCTCGAGCGCTGGTACGCAGGCAGCAGTCCGGAGGACACGTGAACGCGATAACGATCGACCGATTGACCAAACACTACGGTACGCAAGCCGCCGTCGAGGACCTGAGCTTGGACGTTGCGGAGGGCTCCGTCTGCGGGCTGCTCGGGCCAAACGGTGCCGGCAAGACGACGACCTTCAAATGTTTGCTCGGCCTGGCCCATGCGACCAGCGGCAGCGTGACGGTCGACGGCGCTCCGGTGACGCCGGCGACCTTCGAGACGCTGGCCTTCGTTCCCGAGAAGAGCGCGCTCTACGAGTGGATGACGGTCGGCGACCACTTCCGGCTCGCGCGACTCGCCTATAAGAACTACGATCCGGCGCGCGCCGCCGAACTGGCAGCCCTTTTCAAACTCGATTCGCGCAAGAAGATCGGGCGGCTTTCGAAAGGCCAGCAGACGGCGGTTGCGATCGTGCTGGCGTTCGCGATTCGGCCGCGCATCCTGATCCTCGACGAGCCGGCCAGCGGCCTCGATCCGATCTATCAGCGCGTCGTACTCGATCTCGTGATCGACGCCGCGGCCGGCGGAGCGACCGTGCTCTTCTCGTCGCATCAGATCGGCCAAGTCGAACGCGCCGCCGACCGCATCGCGATCCTCAAGAACGGGCGCCTCGTGCTCGATGGCGACCTCGACACGCTCAAGGGCGACGAGAAGATCGTCGAAGCGGTCTTCGATGGCCCCGCCGTCGCGCCGAACGGTTTGGCGAGCGACGCGCGGGTGCGCCGCATCGAACAGAACGGCCGCATCTTGCGGGCGTACGTGCGCAGCGGCTCGGCCGAGTTCGCGAGCCGCCTCGAAGAACTCGGGCCAAAAGCCGTCAGCGTCTACGATCTTTCTCTCGAAGACATCTTTCTCGGAGCCGTGGCCGACGCGGCTCCCGCTAGCGGAGAAGCCACATGATCCTCGTCGAATACCTGCGCGCGCGCCACGCCTTCATCGCCTTCGGCGCGATCCTGGCGCTGATCGTGCTCGGCATCGCACTCAGCGTGAGCTATGCCGTTCACTTCGGCCACGCGGTGACAAACGGTGACGTTTCGATCTCGGTCGGTAACGGCGGAGCCGAGGTCCACAGGCCGGCGCCCCACCAGTCGCCTTCAGAAGCGTTCGGTGAAGCCGATTTTAAGGTTCCGCTCAGCATCTTGTGCGCGTTCGCCGCGTTCGCCGCGCTGGTATTGGCGACGATCCTCGGCACGAGCCTGAACAGCGAGAACGACCGAGGCGGCTTCGCGTTTACCAAACCGGTCTCGCGCGAGCAGCTGGCGCTCACCTATTTCGCAGTTGACGCGGTCGCCGTCGTTGCCGTTTTCGTGCTCTCGGTGCTGCTCGGGTTCGTCGGCCTCTGGATCGTCGGCATCCTGGGCAAACTCTATGTGGATGCGAGCGCGCTCGAGATCGCGGTGACCGGCCTGGCCGAGGCGTTGATGTGGTATGGCTTGCTGCAAGTGGTTTCGGCACCGCTACGACCGCGGCTCGGTAACCTGCGAGGGATCAGTTGGCCGATTTTCTTGGGCCTGGCCGCGATGTACGGCTTCACCGGCTTCGGACCGATCTTCCACGACTTCGTCGCGGCAGTGGACTTCCTCAACCCGCTCGTCTACGACACGAGCTTGCACATCGAGGGTCCCGCGGTGACGACGAGTTCGATCGTCGGCCTGAGCGAGCCGGTGCGCCTCGCGATCACGAGCGGCATCGGCATCCTCGGTTGCGGACTGGCCGCACTCAACTGGAGGCGCGTCGAGGCATGAGCGCGATGAAGATCTTCGCAACGGCCTTCTCAGTGACGCTCGGCAGCTGGCGCCTGCGCATCGCGATCGACCTCGACGACGAGACCTACGAGTCCGCGGCGCCGCCCGTCACTTCACGATATAGCTGCTCGGATTTGCCGAAATCACGTATTTCCACGCACCGCCCTTGACCGTGTAGAAGTAGAGGTTCGGGTTGATCGGGTCGCCGTCGTTCTGAAAGGCGATCGTCCCGATCACCGTATCGAAGGCCGACGACGTGTTGAGGGCGCGTTCGACCGCGATGCGGTCGTTGGCGTTTGTGCGCCGCACGACGGAAACGAGAATCTGCGCCGCAGCGTAAGCGAAGGTCGAGAGCGGCGTCATCGCGCCGTATCTTTGTTCGAAGTCGTTCTTGATGCGGAAGGCGCCCGGCGCGAGCGCGAGCGGCGGCATCGAACTCGAGATCGTCAAGCCCTCGACGGCGGCGCCGTACGTGCCGATCGTCGCGGCGTCGAAGAAGCCTTGGGAAGCGTAGAGCGGTCCGCTGAAGCCGGCGCTCTGCAACGCGGGGACGATGGCGCCCATGTCCTTCGTCGTGCCGGCCAGGAAGATGAGGTCTGGTTTTGCCGCGATGGCGAGCTTCGCCGCGCCGGCGAAATCCGGCTTGTCCAGGTCGAGCATCAGCGCGGTCGCGCCGATCTTGTCGCCCTGCATCTGGCTCATGAAGCCGGCGGCGACGTCCTGTCCGTAATCGCCTTCGCGATAGATCGCGACGACCTTCGCCGGCTTGAGGGTCGTATTGATGTGGCGCGCGGCGAGATGGCCTTCGGTTGAGTCCTTGGCCTGCAGGCGCAGGATGTCGCCATAACCGTGGGCGGTCAAGCGGTCGTAGCTCGAGGACGGACAGATCACTTGCATCTGGTTGGTTTGGTAGGTCTGCATCACGGCTTCGGTGATGCGCCCGCTCAAGTGGCCGATCACCGCAATGACTTCGGGGTCGTCGCAAACGAACTGCGCATTCACCAAGCCCGATGCCAGCAGATTTTGATCGTCGAAGGTGCGCGACGTGTAGACTTTCTCGAGCGGACCGCGCATCGCGTTCGCCTCGTCGAGTGCCGCGA
>Ga0302325_10015947_pt1 | contig 15947 bp, 13 predicted proteins | sample Palsa_T0_2_FD_201948 | JGI IMG/M metagenome (GOLD analysis project Ga0302325, IMG submission 201948) | Peat permafrost microbial communities from Stordalen Mire near Abisko, Sweden - Palsa_T0_2 | ecosystem: Environmental > Terrestrial > Soil > Palsa > Peat permafrost | place: Sweden: Abisko... | reverse complement strand
TTCCGGCCGGAGGAGATCGGCTACTTTGTGCCGCCGAACCCGAAGCGCATGATCGACCCGCGGCCCGATATCAAGAAGGTGCTGCACTCGGTCGATGTTTACGTGCAGCCGGATGGCCGGCTTTACATGACCGACTTCAATGCAGGGCTCTATATCATGCAGTGGAACGGTCGATGAATAGCCCACGTGAGGCGTCGCCGCAAGGAAGGAGCCGCACATGCGTTGCGTGATCCCCGTCGAACTTGCGCGCTTTCCCCCAGGCACGCATACGCAAACACTCGCCGGGCCGCAGACGGGTTTTTCCTGCTACGTGCTGTGTTCGCGCAGCGAGCCCGCCCCACCGCCCACCGAGCTTTCTGCATTGCGTGCGGATCACCTCTACTTCGCTATTTCCGGTGAGCTCTCGTTGCAGCTTGCGGAGCACGAGCTCACTGTCGAGCCTGGCACGCTGGTGCGCGTGCCTGCGGGGGCGCAGCACTTCGCCTGGAACCAGGGTCACGAAGATGCCGTGTACCTGGAAATCATCGCCCCGGCGCTGCCCTTGCATGAGCTCGCAGGAGAAGCCGCGCCGCGTGCGCCGCTTGATCTTGCGCAGCTGGTGCAGAAGGACACGCGCAGCAAAGCGGCGATATCGAAGCAAGGCTTCGATTACAAGTTTCTTGCGAACCGCGCATTGGGCTCGGATCATGTGGCGATCAATATCGCAACCGTCCAGCCCGGCCATCAGGGTCCGGACTATCACATCCACACGTTCGACCAGTTCTATTTTGTGCTGCACGGGCAGCTTACGATCGACGTCGGCTTTGAGAGGTTCGAGGCCGGCCCGTTGTCACTCGTGATGCTGCCGGCGGGCATTATCCATCGACAGCGAAACGAAGGCCGCGACGCCGAAGAGCACCTGTCGATCATCACGCCAGAACCTGCACCTAATCGCAGGCTCGATCACCAGATCGCAATGCCGCGCGTGGACGCGTAAGCGCTACGACGCTTTGAAGTAGGCCGTCTTGCCCTGCGTATAAAAGTCGATCGCGCTTCTGCCCTGCTCTCGCGGTCCGTAGCTCGAGTCCTTGCGGCCACCGAAGGGCACGTGGTAATCGACGCCCGCTGTCGGCAGGTTCACCATTACCATGCCGACCTCCGCTGATCTCTGGAAATGCCGCGCGTATTTGAGCGAGCGCGTGCAGATGCCGGCGCAGAGTCCAAACGAGGTCGCATTGGCAGTTGCGAGCGCCTCGTCGTAATCCTTCACGCGGATCACCGCAGCAACGGGCCCGAACACCTCTTCCCGATTGATGCGCTGTTCGTTGGTACTGTCGGTGAAGAGCGCCGGTGCCAGATAGTATCCCTGCGTTGCGCGCTGCAGCGCTTCACCACCCGTCACGAGCTTCGCGCCCTGCGCCTGCGCGATCTTTACGTATTCAAGATCCTGCTGCAGCTGCTTCGGATCCACCACGGGTCCAATGGTCGTGCCGGCCTTGCGCGCATCATCAACCACCTGTGCTTCAATGGCCTTGACGAGCGCCGCAACGAAGCGTTCATGGATGCTGTCCTCCACGATGAGACGCGAGGACGCCGTGCAGCGCTGACCGGTCGAAAAATAGGCGCCGTCGAGCGCCACACGCACGGCGGTGTCGAGATCCGCATCGCCCAGAATCACGAGGGGGTTCTTGCCGCCCATCTCCAGCTGCACCTTCGCGCCGCGGCGCGCCGCCTTCTCGAGGATGCCGTGCCCGGTGCTCACGGAGCCTGTGAAGGTAATCGCGGGAATCGCAGGATCATTGACCATCGCCTCGCCGACGACCGAACCACGCCCCATCACGAGATTGAACACGCCGGGGGGTAGACCGGCGCGTGCGATGATCTCGGCAACCGCCCAGGCGGAGCCCGGGACGAGATCCGCCGGCTTGAAGACCACGCAGTTGCCGAACGCGAGCGCCGGGGCGATCTTCCAGGAGGGAATCGCGATCGGAAAATTCCAGGGTGTGAGAATCCCGATCACACCCACGGGCTCGCGGCTCACCTCCACTTCGACCTCCGGCCGCACGGAGTGCAGATATTCACCCGGCGAGCGCAGCGCCTCGGCGGCGAAGAATTTGAAGATCTGACCGGCGCGGCCGACTTCGCCCGTCGCCTCGGGCAGCGTCTTGCCCTCCTCGCGCGCCAAAAGATCCGCCAGCTCCGCGCGGCGCGCGAGAATCTCCGCGCCGATCTTGTCGAGCGCGTCCGCGCGCACCTGCGGCGAGCTTCTCGACCACGTGGGGAAGGCCTGCGTTGCCGCGGCGATGGCCGAGCGCACCTGCGCGGCATCCGCGCGCGCATATTCGCCCACGACGTCCGCGGTATTGGAGGGATTGATGTTGCGCGCGGCGTCGGCGCCCTCGACCCATTCGCCGCCAATGAAGTTTCGATGCATCAAAGAGATCTCCACGATTGCACCCGGTGTTCCTGCACACCGAGCTTGGCGCTGCCCAGGCGCATTGAGTCGCCGGCCTTTAAAAAAATGGGTTCGGGTTTTATGGCCGAGCCGACGCCGGGCGGCGTCCCGGTGGCAATCAGGTCGCCCGGCTCCAAGGTGATGAATGCACTCACGTAACTGACGAGCTCGGCGATGCCGAAGATCATCGTGCGCGTGTGCCCGTTCTGGTGGCGCACACCGTTCACCTCGAGCCAGAGGTCAACGTCCTGCGGATCGCAGAGCTCATCCGTCGTCACCAGCCAAGGACCGACCGGACCAAACGTATCGCAGCCCTTGCCCTTATCCCACGTGCCGCCGCGGTCGTTCTGAAATTCACGCTCGGAGACGTCATTGACGAGACAGTAGCCCGCGACGTGCGCGAGCGCCTCGGACCTTTCGACGTAGCGGGCCGTTTGCCCGATCACCACCCCGAGCTCCACCTCCCAGTCCGTGTGCGTCGAGTTCCTGGGCAACATCACCCCATCATGGGGACCGGTCAGGCAACTCACAACCTTGGTGAAAATTACCGGCTCCTTCGGGATCGGCCGCCCCATTTGTTCAGCAAAATCAGTATAGTTAAGGCCGATCGCCAGGAACTTCCTGATGCCGTGCACGGGTATGCCGAGGCGCGGATTGCCGAGAACGGCCGGGAGCGTGCGCGGGTCGAGCGCCGCGATACGCCCGAGGGCAGCCGGGGTGAGATTCTCCGCGTTCCAATCGCGCATCACAGCCGAGAGGTCGCGCAACTTGCCGCCGTGATCGATGAGGCCCGGACGCTCCTCGCCGGGCGCGCCGAAGCGCACAATCTTCATCCCGCGCCCTTGGCCTGCGCAATGAGGCGCTCGACGAAGTCCCGGATTCGCATGCCGGGCCTGCCGCCCGCAGCCGCGGCGGTCGCATTGACGCGCGACAGAATGCCATCGGCGTAGATAGAACGGGCATCGCCGATGGCAGCACTCTGCGCGCCGGCCGCGCCCGCCACGATGTGCCGCTCATCGAGTAATGGCAGCCGTGTGACGCCCGCGTCATCGAGCCCAATGCCAGCGTCACTGAAAAAGATGGCGCGCACGTCGGGCTGAATAAGTCCGTCCGGCTTGCCGCGAAAGAGCGCCGCGTGCGAGCCGGTCACAACGATGCTGCCGGCGTCGCTTGCCTCGAGCATCGGTGCGGCATCGAGGGCAATGACGCGCGGCTCCCCCGGTAGTTCGCGCAACACATAGCGCCCGCCGCCACTGATCGGCGGCATCTGCACAGCGACGATGGGCGCCGCCCTCATTTGCTCCGCGCACTGCCTTACCGATTGGCCAACCGCGCAGCCATAACGCTGCGCGCTCTCATTGACATGACTGATGATGCCGCAGGCGAGCATGTGCTCCCCATCGCCGATGTGACAGGTGCTGGCATCGGCGGTGGCGCCCGGCAGGCCGATGCGATCAAGGTAGTCGAGGCCACGAATCCCTGCGCCACCCCGGCCGACGCCGGCATCATTCAGCACCACACCGCGGATGCCGCGTCTACCGGCGTGGAAAGCGTTGTACTCGCCACCGTAGGAGCCTGAGATCAGAACATGCCCTGCGCATTCGGCCGGGGCCGTGGCGCTGCTCGATGCGGTGTAGATCCGGACCGCCGGACTCACAGGCGCCCGGGCGTGGCGCTCGCCGGGGTCGCTGCGTGCGGTCGGTAGAGGATCACGGGCAGGCCGCATGCGAGCGCGACGATCGCCATCGCGGGAAACGCATGATGCAGCCCGAAGATTTGCTCAAATACTCCCGCGACGAGCGGATTGATGGCCGCGCCGAAGAACATGAACGCAAAGAGCAGGCCCGCTGCGCGGCCGTGATAGACCGGCGGTGATATCTCGACGCCGTGATCGAACACATAAGTGTTGTAGATACCGGTCCCGAATCCCGCCAGCGCTGCCGCCACGCACTCGTACGCGATGCTCGATACCAGGCCCATGAGCGCGATGCCGATCATGCCGCAGGCAAGACCCACGAAAAAGATTGGTTGCTTGCCGAGGAGGATCTTCAATCGAGCGAAGTTCATGGCGCTGATGGCTGCAAAGATGAAATTTGCGCCCAGCACGATGGATACCTGTTGTGGTGAGCCAATGCCGTTACCTGCCATTACGAAAGGCAACTGTGCCATCGGAATGACGGTCAGGATCCCCATGAGCGTCGTGAGCGCGCACACGGCCGCCATGGTCTTCAAAAAACCGGGAGGCTTGGGCGCCGCAAGATCAGTGGCTGCGCGCGTGTGCGGCGAGACCACGGTGCGAACCCCCGCCGCCGCCAGGAAGAGGAGCAGGAGCGCAAATGCCCCGTACAGCAGGAACGCGCCGCGCCAGCCCGTGATGGCAACGAGGGCGCCGACGATAAAGACCGCGCAGACGTTGACCACCTGCGAGGTCGCCTGCTGCATGCCGATCACTCGCGAGCGCGCAGCGCCCGTGAACGTGGCGGCAGTCAGCGCCAGTGCCGCGGTGCTGAAGAATACTCCGCCGACACCCAGGAGGAAGCGACTCACGCCCATTGCCAGGGCCGAAGCCAGAAACCAGCCGGCAACCCCGAAGACACCGTAGATGACGAGCGACAGCAGGGTGAAGGCTCGGATCCCCGCCCACTCGAGCAGGCGACCGCTGAAGAGCCCGCCCACGATCATGCCGAAGCCCGCGACCGAAACGATGAGTTGCGCGTTGTGCTCGCCACCGACGCGCGTGGCAAGCTCCGGCAATATCGGCGGCATGGCGGCAAGAGTGAGGCCCACCGCCGCATTGGGCGCAATCATCACCGCATAAGCGCACCAGAACCGCCAGTCGCGGTGCGGCTGTACGCCCTCGACTGGCGGTTCGGTACTCATGGCGGCTTTCCTCAGATTCAGCTCGTTTCCGGCTTTACCAGTTAAGCCCGAATCTCGCACCATAGGTGCGCGGAGGCAAGAGCCAGTAGACACCACCGATCGTGCCGGCGCCCACATAGGCGCCGGGGCCGATGACTGCGCTGTTCTCGAGGTTGCGGCCAAAGAGCCCGGCGTACCAGCGGCCACTCGCCGAGCGATACGTGAGGTTGGCATCGGTCATCGTGAAGGCGGTCTGATGAGTGGTCGGGGCATGATTGAACGTGCCCCAGAAGCCGTTCTCATAGTGGGTATCCGCATTGAGCTCGACTCCCGCACCGTCGGACATCTTCCAGGTGTGTTGCCAGCCGGCGTTCGCCACGACGTCCGGCGCTTCGATCAACTGCAAGCCGCCGTAGTTCACCGGCGGTGCGCCGACGATGAAATCGATGGCGCGCGCATGATTGTAGTTAAAGTTGAGCGACAGCTGATCGCTCGGTGTGACCAGGAACTTGATGTCGATCTCATCGCCGTAGATCTCGGTCTTGTCGGCGTTGTAGAAGGTGTTGCCGTAATGCGCCGGGTTGTCATCGAATGGCGCAATCAACAGGTTCTTGTAATCGTAGTAATAGATCTCGTTGTTGATCTCGAGGCGATTATCGAAGAAACGGAATTTGACGCCGGTCGAATAGGAGATGAGGGTCGAGGGCTGCACCAGCGGTGCGGGACCGGAATTGTCCTTACCCAGAAGTCCCGACTGGTTGAAGTACTGATAGGCTCCGTTGTCGTAACCGGTTTGCACCGTCGCCCACCACAGGCCGTTGCTCCCGATGTCCATCTCGGATCCGACTTTCCAGTCGAGCCGGGGCCAGGTGTGCGAGAAAGTGAAGTACACGCCCTCCCCGCCGCCCGCCGAGCAGTTGCATCCGTGAGCGTCCTTATTGTTCTCCGAGTAGCGCAGGCCACCCGTGAAACGAATCGCATCGGTCAGGGAGTAAGTGAGCTGCCCGAAGGCCGCATAGGTGCGATCCTCGTTCCAGAGCTGCGGATTGCCGTCGATCTGCTCCAGGTTCTGGATCAGCGTGTTGTTCACGCTGAAATACTGGTACTCGGTCTCCTGAAACCAGTAGAGCCCTCCCACCCACTTGAACGGCTTCTCGGAGTCGCTCGTGAAGCGCAGCTCGTTGCTGTACTGATGGGTGCCGATGACCTGCCAGTTGGGGAAGGGACTGAAGTACTGCAGCGATGTGCCGTCCTGGACGAGGACGCCCGGGATGTCCGAGATGGTCACGCCAGGCAAGTGCCAGTCAAACTGGCCACCGCCGATGTTGGTCCTGAACTCCTGGAATTGCTGGCCGATGAAGAAGGGGTCGCAGGTCGCATTGACGCCGAGCGGCGCGCCGGCGCCGGAGGGCGTGCAGAGCGAATCGTCCCAGGGGTTGTGTGGATCAGCGAAGGTATGGTTGCCGGAGGTGCCGAGGAGCGTCACCGTGTTGGCCGGCTCGCCGCCAGTGTGGTTATAGCTGTACCACATATAGCCATTGAAGTCTTTGCTCGGCGCGTATACCGCCGATATGCGTGCGCTTTGCTCATCCTCCGCCTGCGCGCCGCTCGTCTCGTAGCCATCGTGGACCACGTCATCGAAGGCCGCGCGCACGTAGAAAACGTCGCTCAACGGCATGTTCTCAACTGCCGTGACGTGCTTCAGGTCGTAGTTGCCGGTTTCGAAGATCGCATAGCCTCCCTCCTTGTTCACCGGGCGATTGTCGACCACGCTCACGATGCCGCCCGCCGCGCTCGCGCCATACAGGGTGCTCTGCGGGCCGGGCAGCACTTCCACTGCGGATACGTCATAGAGGTTGTTGCCCGTGGCCTCGCGCGGGATGGGGATGCCGTTCTCGGTCATCGCCGACAGAGGATCGATCGACGCGCGATCCTGCTCGGCACCGATGCCGCGGATGTAAAGGTGCGTCGTGCCGCTGATCTGGCCGAATTTCACCGAGGGGAACATCACGGTCGCCTCGCTGATTTCGTCGATCCCGCGGATGACGAGATCATCGCCACTCACTACGGAAACCGTGACGGGCGCCTTCTCCAGGGTCTCCTGGCGCTTCTCCGCCGTCACCACAATCTCGCTGAGCTCGGCCGTCCCCGTCGCCGTGCTGGACGTCTCATCTGCGGCCAGCGTGGCCGGCGCAAACGCAAAATTACAAATGAGCGCGGCGCACGCGGCAAGCCAGTGTTTGATACGCATTATCGTTATCCCCCTCAACTTGATTGCGGTAAATCGGGCTAGTTGCGCTCCAGAACGTAAAAGCCGCCGTTGTAATCCGTGACGTAGATCAGCCCCTCTGGAGTCACGTAAAGATCCGCCGAATGCGAAATGAGCTTGATGCCCGGTCGCGGGTCGAGCAGCCGCTTGGGCGGCGGCGGCACGAAGTACGCCGTCTCGCTCGGCCGGAATGGATTTGAGATGTCGTAGATGCGAACACCAGCGCTTTGAAACGTGGCGCAGAGTTCCTGATCGCTGACGAAGGCGTCGGGGCGGTTCTCCCACAGATTGTGGGGACCGAATGTTCCGCCCTTCGCGATGTAGTCCTGATCTGCCGGCAACGGCAGGGTCGCAATCGTGACGGGATTGGAGGGCTCGCGCACGTCCGTGATCCAGATGTACTGCTGCGGCTCAACGGAGATATCCGCCATCGCCTCGTCGGCAACGGCGACGAGCCTGCGCCGCGGCAACGGTAGCGCTGTGTGAGTTGAGCCGCCAAACGGCGGCTTCAAATTTCTTTGTCCCAGAAGGCGCGGCGCTGCGGGATCCTTTACATCGAGCAGGACGAGCCCCGCGTCGCGCCAGCCGCAGTAGGCAACCCCGTCGGCGACCACCGGGTGATGCAGCGCCACCCTGCCAGTCCAGCTGTGCGTCTCGCCGCCGGCCTTCCACATGCCCGGAACCCACCAGCGCCCGGCCTCCCGCGGTTGAGCGGGATCGCGCAGGTCAATGCTGATGAAAATATGATCGGTGTAACCATCGAGGATCGCCGACGCGTAGGCATAACGCTCGCCGCTCCACCAGATGCGATGCAGCCCAAGGCCCTCGACGCCCATGAAGCCGATGCGCCGTGGCTCTGCGGGATTCTTGATGTCGTAGACGCTCAAGCCGGCCGAGCAGTCCGGATCGCGCCACTGCGAGTGCGGCTTGTGCGCGATAAAGTTGAACTCTTCGGTGAGGAGCAGTAGGTCGCCGTAGCTCTGGAAGTGCAGCGACCAAGAGCGCGGGTGGGTTTTAATGAAGTTGACGGCTCGAGGCGCGCGCGGATCACGCACGTCGACCACACTCGCACCGCCCCCCGTGAACGGATGGCCTACAAAAGCAAAGCCCTTATTGGCCATGACCTGCACGCCATCCGAACGACCACCAAGCTCGGAGTGACCGAGCCAGGTGATGTTACGCGCGGCCTCAGGAACGAGATGGCTCGCTACACCATGCGATCTCGCCGGCATTGACACTCGAACCCCCGTCATCGAGTCTCACTGAATGGGACGTATGTCCACTTTCTAAGACTGCGTCAGATTACGTCCGCGGATGTTGAACGTCAATTGGCGGTCAGTTTTGTTTGCACGCAACAGTTTGCCGGATAACGTTCAGCAGCGGGCGACCGTCGCGCAGGCGCTTTAAGTTATCCGCGATCAGCGCAAAGCGCCGGTCGAACATCTCCTCGGTCCACCCACACGAATGTACTGTGCAGTGCACCTGGGGGAGCTTTTCAAAGGCGAAGCGCGCCGGACGGGGTGCCGGATTGCCCGGCGAAGGATATTGATACCAGACATCAAGCGTTGCACCGCCGATCAGACGTTCGCTCAGGGCCGCATACAGCGCCTCTTCATCGACAATCGGTCCGCGGCTCACATTGATGAGCACGGCGGTGCTTTTCATGAGCTTCAGTTGCGCGGCACCGATGAGACCGCGCGTCTCGGGCGTGAGCGGACAGGCAATCAGGACGAAGTCCGCCTGGCGGAGCATATCGGGCAGCTGCGACAGGTCACCCGCCTGGTCAGCCTCGGGCGCATGGCCGCTTCGTGAAATCGCATGCACGCGCATTCCGAATGCCTGCGCGCGCTGCGCCACGAGCTTGCCGATATGGCCGAAGCCCACGATGCCCAGGGTCTTGCCATGAATCTCGGCATGCGTCCTGCGCGAGCCGAAGAGCTGTCCGAATTGCTCGCTGCTGAAATTGCGCACCATATCCACATAGCCGATGGCGTGGTTCAGGATGGCTGCCAGCACGTATTCAGCGATGGGGATCTCATGCTCAAAGACATTGCATACCACGCAAGCCGGCGGAAGTCGCTCGAACTCGATGGCGTCGGCGCCCGCACCAGGCAGATGTACGAGCCGCGGAAGATACCGCTCGGCCTCATCCTTGCCGTAGCGGAGCGAGATCACTGCGTCCACCGGCTGCTGCCGGGTGCCGTCAGCGACAAAATGATGCGGAATATCAAGAAAGCGCGACAGCCGCGCCTCCTGCCCTTGCGCCACGCCCAGCATGACTAGCGTAAGAGGTGCTGTCACTGGTTCCACTCGGACGCCGCCGCAATGAGACTTGCCAGATGCGCGTCCTCCTCCGCATCGAGATCCATCAGCGGCATGCGCACAGGTCCTGCCCCCCGTCCCGTAACCCGCAGCCCGGCCTTCACGATACTCACCGCGTAACCGTGCTTGCGATCGCGCAGCTCCACAAGCGGCTTATAGAAGCGCTCCAGCATTGCATCGGTCAGTGCCCGGTTGCGGGTGTGCAGCGCCTTGAAGAAATGCTTCGCCAGATTCGGCAGAAAGGTGAAAACAGCTGAACTATAGGAATGGACGCCAATCGATTGGAACTGGCTTGCGAAAACTTCCGCAGTCGGCGTGCCGTTGATGATGGTCAGCCGGTCGCCCGCCCGCTCCATCAGCCGTACGACGCTCGAGAGATTGCCGGTACCGTCTTTGAGCGCGATCAGATTCGGGCAAGTCTCGGCAAGGCGCAGCAGCGTATCCGCGGCGATGATCGCGTTATCGCGGCTGTAGGGAATGACCGCGATCGATACGCTGGCGCACACCGCGCGTATATGTCGCAGCAGCCCCTCCTGCTCGCTGCGCACGAGATATGGAGGCAGCAGCAGTACCGCATCGCCGCCCGCACGCTCAACGACTCTGGCCATCTCGCACGCCATGGCAGTGCCGTAGGCCGCGCCGCCGACGACCGGTAGGCCGGCCGCGTTACGCACTGTCGCGCGGATGATGGCCGCATGCTCGGCTGGCGTCAGCGAGAACACCTCTCCGGCGCCGCCTGCGGCCACGAGCGCTGTCGGCTGGTGCTGGGCGAGGAAGTCGACGTGCGTCTCGTAGCGCGCCGCATCGAGCGTGCCATCCGCGAGAAACGCCGTCGCCGGAAACGCCATGATGCCTTCACTAAAGCGCTGCCTCAGAACATCAGGTGCCCACATCGTTATTGTCTCATTCAATGGGATATGTATCCCACTGTATGAACTTATAGCGTCGATGCCTCCGTCGTCAAGGAAACTGCGAAATCCTGCGGCTTCATCCCGGCGTCACAATGGCAACCTAGCTGCGATCCGCTTTGGCTGTGTTGTAGATATATCCCAAGCGCTCCGAGATTGCCCGCGCTGCGGCGGCCACTTCCGCACCCACCCGATCGAATTTGGCAAGGATGCGGTCGGCGGGCCCCGAGACGCTGATGGCCGCAACCGGTATGGAGCGGTGATCGAAAACTGCGGCGGCGCAGCACGCAAGTGTCTGCTCAAATTCTCGCCGGTCGTCGGCAAAGCCGCGCTTTTGAATTTCAATCAATCCCCGTTCGAAAGCGGCCTTGTTGACAATAGTCTCCGGCGTAAAGCGCTTGAGATCCAAACCTTCGATTATCGCGTGCCGTTCCTCAAGTCGCAGCGCGGCGAGATACGCTTTCCCCAAGCCGCTGGCATGCATGGGACGGCGTGAACCCAGGCGCGAACTGATGGTGACCGATTGCGGACCCTGCTCGCGGTAGACGAGCACCATGCTGTCCGTGTCGAAAACTGCAAGGTTCACTGCCTCGCGGGTACCTTCGAGCAATCCCAGAAGGATCTGGGGCGCAACACGCATCAGATCGGTTGACTGCAGCGCGGCAACACCAAGTTGTACAGTTTCGCGGCCCAAACGCCAGCGCGCCGTCGTCGCGTTTGATTCCAGGAACCCAAGATCGCGCAGGCGTTCGGCGATTCGATAGGTCGTGCTGCGGCTCAAATCGAGCGCTGTCGCGACTTCAGCAACGCTTGCCTCCGGCACCGACTTGAAGAACTGCAAAATGGCCAATCCGCGCTCAAGCGTGCCAACTGCAACGTCTACAGGCTTGCGTCGACTGCCCGGTCTTTTCTTGGTCAACGGCATGGCGCTTAGGATATGCTAGCCCACTCGTCGGCGCATCCTGGCCATCTGCGCACGCCTTGCCGTCTTGATTTCAATCTGGTTTCTGCGCCGCCGACCTGGGTCACTTTGTGCCGGCCCTGCGGCGCGCCGTGCCGAAATTCGTACAGAATTTTCTCACCGGAAGCGCCTATCCGGGTTTATTGCCGCGCCTATTTCGCTCACAGGACAATTGTATGGGCGCCCGATGAGAAAATACCTGGTCTTCGTCACGGCGATTCTCGTTTCGCTGCCGGCGTTCGCCGGGGTCCAGCAGAAGACGGCAACCGAGGACATCGTGCGTGCCGCCAATACCTTCCTTGCGTCACTCACCACCGAGCAGCGGCAGAAGGTGCTTTTTGCGTTCAACGACGCGACACAGCGGGCGCGCTGGTCGAACCTTCCGACCCGCTTTGTTTCCCGTAGTGGAATCAGCCTGAAGCAGATGAGCCCAACGCAGCGGGATGCAGCGATGAAGCTGCTCGCCACCGTGCTGAGCCCCATGGGGTTCGAGAAGGTGAAGCAGATTCGGGAAGCCGACGATGCGAACGGATCTAAATCGGGGCCTGGAGGACGTGGCGGCCGTCCACCGGCGGGTCCACCGCCGGGAGGGCAGAACGGCCCTCCTTCGCAGTTAGGCGGTCCCGACGGACCGGGCCGCCCGCGGGGTCCACAACCGTTTGCGGACGATGACATGTTCGGCAGTGATCTCTATTACATCTCGTTCCTGGGCACACCTTCGACGATGGATCCATGGATGCTTCAGTTTGGTGGGCATCATCTTGCGTTGAACATCACGATTGTCGGAAGCCAAGGCGTACTGACACCAACGCTCACGGGTGCGCAGCCAGCCACCTACAATTTGAATGGCAAGATCATTCGACCCCTCGGGCGCGAGAGCGACAAGGCGCTTGGACTGCTGCAGTCGTTGGATATAAGGCAGCGCCAGCAGGCGGTTCTCAGCTACAGCGTTGCCGATCTTGTGCTCGGCCCCGGACAGGACGGTATGAAGATCGTTCCCGAAGGCCTGAAGGCTTCGGCGATGACTGTCAGGCAACAGGCGATGCTGCTGGATTTGATTGCCGAATGGGCCGGTATCATGAATGAAGCGTCTGCAACCGCCCGTATGGCGGAAATCAAGGCCGACCTCAACGAGACATGGTTTGCGTGGAGCGGCCTGACGACCGGCGAAGCCGGAAGCAATATTACGGCCTACTACCGCATTCAGGGCCCACATCTCGTCATCGAATACGCGCCGCAGCATGACGAGCCCGCCAATCACGTGCACACCATGTATCGCGATCCTGCCAATGACTACGGGCGAGCGCTGACGAAGTGATGAGACGGAGGAGCGCAACAGCAATCGTCGCGTTAGCCCTGCTCTTTGGGAAGAGCGCCTCGGCACACCGAATCGATGAGTACCTGCAGGCAACTGTTCTCGACCTGCGGGCCGACCGTGTTCAGGCATCGATGCGTTTGATCCCTGGGGTACTTGTCGCTCCGTTCCTGATCGCTGAGATCGACAGCAACCGCGATGGGATTCTGTCAGCTGCGGAAAAGCAAGCGTACGCTGAGCGCGTTCTCGGCGACCTGTCGATGACGGTTGATGGAAGAAGCATTCAGCCGAAGCTCATCTCGTGGAGCTTTCCGCTGCCGGCGCAGATGCGCGACGGAGTTGGGGAAATCCAGATCGAGTACGCCGCGGACCTGCCCCACGGCGCCCCGAATCGAACCCTGATTCTCGCGAACCATCACCTGAACCGCACATCGGTCTACCTCATGAATGTGGCGGTCCCGCAGGACCGCCACATTCGCCTCCTCGCGCAAAAGCGCAACGAACAGCAGTCATTTTATGAGTTGCACTATCAGCAGACTGCGGCCACTGATGCGGGGCCACGTGCGGCGGAGAGCGACGGTCGTGGTTTTCTGCAGGGCGACCAATTCCTGAGCCTGTTCGATCTAGGTATGCGCCACATCGCGCAGGGAATCGATCATATTCTCTTCCTGTTGACCCTACTGCTTCCCGCGCCGCTGCTTGTCTTGGGTTCGCGCTGGGGTCCGCCCGCCAGAATGAGGCATTGTCTGCTGAGAATTCTCGGCATTGTAACGGCGTTCACTATTGGTCATTCCATCACGCTCAGCATCGCGGCGTGGGGAGTCGTGCGTGTTCCAGAGCGCCCGGTTGAGGCGCTGATCGCGGCATCCATTTTTGTTTCTGCCGCGCATGCCTTGCGTCCAATTTTCCCGGGCAGAGAGGCTTGGATTGCTGGCTGCTTCGGCCTCATTCATGGCTTGGCGTTCGCAGCAACGCTGGCCCGGCTAGGGTTGGAGCGCTGGGAGAGAGTCGCCGGCATCCTGGCCTTCAATTTGGGAATAGAAACAATGCAGATACTCGTAGTTGTATTGACTCTGCCCTCGCTGCTACTCGTGAGTAGAACGCGTGCGTACCCGATTGTTAGAATCGGCGGCGCCGTTTTCGCGGGAGCCGCAGCTGTGGGCTGGATGATCGAGCGGCTCTCTGACGTAGAAACTCCCGTCGAAATGATCGTGCACGCGGTTGCGCGGCATGGGCTTTTTATCGCGATCACTGGCGTGCTCGTAGGTCTCGCCTGCAGATTCCTGCCCGTTTCTGCCGAGCAAGCGACTAAGCATGGACTGGCGCAGTTCGCCAAGTGAGTGACGCGGGGGCAACCTGGGACATCTTAATCCGCAGTGGCGGTGCGAACCGCCCGGCAATTCTCCCTCGCCCTCAAAGGAATCCAGTTCCTCGGAAACTTGCCACGATCACCGCTGCGATCCAGGTTCTGGCACTTGGATTGATCTACGGTCATGTGTCCGCTGCAGCCTCAGCCGACGAGTCCGGCGACGGCACGTCGCAATCGATACCCGACGAGCGCTTTGCGATTCACGGACAGCTAACCTATGTGGAGCAGGAAACGGACGGCTTCAGGGCACCCTACAGCGGGGCGAATAGTCTGTCGCCCGATAGCGGGCGCGAAACAGTTGATGCGTCTCTCTTTCTCGGCGCGCGGCTGTGGCCTGGAGCGGAAGGCTGGATCCAGCCCGAAATTGATCAGGGCTTTGGACTCGATAACACGCTCGGGGTAGCCGGTTTTCCGAGTGGCGAAGGCTATAAAGTCGGCAAGAACCAGCCGTACTTGCGCTTGCCCCGGGCATTCGTGCGCGAGACGGTTGGTACGGGCAATGCAGAGGAGTCCGTGGAGGGGGTCGCAAACCAGTTAGGTGGTTCGCGCAGCATCGACCGCTGGGTATTCACAATCGGCAAGTTTGGTGTCACCGATATTTTCGACACCAACCAATACGCCCATGATCCCCGCAGCGATTTTTTCAACTGGGCGGCCGTGGATGGAGGCGCGTTCGATTATGCGGCGGATGCCTGGGGCTACACGATCGGTGCCGCCGCCGAGCGCTATCAGGGATCCTGGACATTGCGCACGGGTGTGTTCGATCTATCCAATATTCCGAACAGCCCGCATCTGGATCCGGGATTTCACGAATTTCAGATCGATGCCGAGATCGAGAAGAGGTACGAGTTATTCGGGAAGACCGGCCGTGTGCTCGTCACCGGCTTTGATAGCCGCGCTCGCATGGCGCTCCTTGATGAGACGATAAGTCTCGCGCAAACGACAGCGGTGAAAATTAACAGCGCTCTCGTCGACGTTCGTCAGTACCGGAGCCGTCTTGGAGCAGTTCTCGGCCTGGAGCAACCGATAACCGATGCCGTCGGAGTCTTCGCGCGCATCAGCAAGGCTGCCGGAAATGTCGAGGTCTACGAATTCACGGACATCGACCGCTCGGTGGCCATCGGAACGTCCATTAAAGGGTCACTGTGGCAGCGCCCCGACGACACCGTCGGCCTCACCGCGATCGACAACGGGATATCGGCAGAACGCGAAGAATATTTGAACCGAGGCGGTCTTGGCATCCTGATCGGCGATGGACAGCTACCGCATCCGGGCGCGGAGCAAATCGTCGAGACCTACTACAACTTTGCCGCGCGCGCGTGGGCGCACCTCACTCTCGACTACCAGTGGGTCAAGAATCCCGCTTACAACACGGACCGTGGTCCTGTTTCGATTTTTGCCGTGCGCCTGCATGCGCAGTTCTGAATGGTATCCGCAACCATGTCCTCGACCCCTCGCAGCGCGCCCCGATCCACGTTCCCGTGCCGCCGCCCACCTTTGAATGACATGC
>Ga0302325_10015946_pt1 | contig 15948 bp, 16 predicted proteins | sample Palsa_T0_2_FD_201948 | JGI IMG/M metagenome (GOLD analysis project Ga0302325, IMG submission 201948) | Peat permafrost microbial communities from Stordalen Mire near Abisko, Sweden - Palsa_T0_2 | ecosystem: Environmental > Terrestrial > Soil > Palsa > Peat permafrost | place: Sweden: Abisko... | reverse complement strand
ACCTGCATGCGCGCCAGCGAGTTCGCGCATCTTTCCGGAGTCAGGACCAGCGCAATGCCAAAGGCATCGGGTATCGGCCGCACGGCATGCAGCGGCTGCGGGTAGGCGGTGTCGTAGGAGACCAGCAGCAACGCCTCTCGATCGACGCTGACCTGCGTCAAGGCCTCCAGCAGGCCGGCGCCGAAGCTTGCGTCGAACGCGCACAGCACATTTGATTTGGTCATGGCGCCGGTGCCGATGCTCCAGTATCCGGCGGCGATGTTGTGCACCGAGTTGGCAAAACGCGTCGGCGAAATCTCGCGGCCGTCCAGCGTCAGTGCCTGGCACAGCTCATGGCAGTTGTCGCCGTCGCCGCCGGAGGAGGAAAACACACTGGCGAGCTCGGCTGGGTTCGCACCGGCGTGCGCCGCGGCTTCCAGGCCGACCGCCAGCGCCAGCTTGACCACCCGCCCGGTGCGCCGCCGCTCCGCCGCCGCCAGGATGGTCGGCATCGGTAGCACGGTGGCGGCGGGCTGGTAGGCCTGCTCTCCGGAGAGCACGGCCGATGTCTGCGGCCAGCCCGTCAGCCCCGGTCCCAGCACGCCGATGCCGGCCACATAGGCGGTCAAATTCAAGCCGCTCTTCCGAATATCAGGCTGCAGTTCGTTCCGCCGAATCCAAACGAGTTGCTCAACACGCGCGTTACGTCGGCACGCCGGTTGTCCTTGATGTAGTGCGCAGTGAGCATGGGATCGATCTGCGTGCCGGGCACGCCGCCCGGCATCAGTCCATGCTCGATGCACAGCGCGCTGATGACCGCCTCCAGCCCTCCGGCGGTGCCCAGGGTATGGCCGGTTGCGCCCTTGGTCGAGCTGCACGGAGTCATCGCTCCGAACACGCTGGTGACCGCGTGGCTCTCGGAGCGATCGTTGCTGGGCGTGCCGGTGCCGTGCAGATTGATGTAATCGATCTGCTCGGCGTCGAGTTCGGCGCTCGCCAATGCGGCCTGCATCGCGAGGCGCGCGCCGAGCCCTTCCGGGTGCGGCGCGGACATGTGATAGGCATCGCTGGATTCGCCGACGCCGAGCAGCAGCACGCGCTGCGCCTCCAAACTGGTGGGCGCGCGCTCGAGCAATGCGAATGCCGCCGCTTCACCGATGGAAATGCCGTCGCGCGCCACATCGAAGGGTTTGCAGGGGGCCGCCGATGAGAGCTGCAGCGATTGAAATCCATACAGCGTGGTGAGGCACAAAGAATCCACGCCGCCGACCAGCGCCGCGTCGATCAGATCCGCCTCGATCATGCGCCGCGCGGAACTGAACACCTTGGCGCTCGAGGCGCAGGCGCAGGACACGACCACCGCGGGACCCTCCAATCCGCAGCGTTGCCGCACATAATCCGCCACCGAAAACGAATTATGCGTTCCGCTGTAGTCGAAGCTCGCCGGCAATGCTCCGCTGCACGGATCGCGCGCGCGATAGGCAAGTTCGGTTTGCAAAATTCCTGCCGTGCTGGTGCCGAGAAACACGCCGATGCGCCGGCGGCCCCAGCGGCCCGCAGCCTGCTGCACGGCGTCGAGAAATTCATCCTGCTGCAGGCCCAGCTCGGCCAGGCGATTGTTGCGGCAGTCAAAGCGCCGCAGGTTTTTGCTGAGCCGAATTGCATCGACGCCGGGCACCTCGCCGATATGGGTGTCGATGGCCACTGTCTCAAATTCGCACATTTTGAGGCCGCTGCCCTGCGCGAGCAGGCTGGCCAGCGTCGCCGCGTTGCCGTGCCCGATGCAGCTGGTCGCAGTGAAGTGGCTGAGCAGCAGCGGATTCATTCAGGTAACGCCGCCCGCAAGGTCACCGGCTGAAGCCGCCGCGCATGCAGCGCATCCAGCAGTCGGGGCAGGACTTCGAGAATGACGGGCCTGCCCTTGGCATCGCGCGCGGCATTGCCGTCGTGGAGCAACAAGATATCCCCGGCCTGCAGCGCATGCGTCAGCCGCTGGAACACCGCATCGGGGTTGCCGCTGACGGTGTCGAAGCCGCGCCGCGTCCAGCTCGCCAGCCGCAGCTTCAGGCGCGTCAATATTGGGTCGAGGAAGGGATTGCGCAGGCCGGCCGGCGCGCGAAAAAACCGCGGGCGGCTGCCGGTCGCCGCCAGGATGCTGTCCTGGGCGCGCGCGATCTCCTCGCGCATGCGGCCCGGTCCCAGCAGCGAGAAGTCATGCCGATGGCGTTGGCTGTGATTCTCGACCGCATGGCCGTTGCGCACCATTTCCCGGGCGAGCTCGGCATAGCGCTCGACTTTTTCACCGACGCAAAAGAATGTGGCATGCGCGCGCTGCGCGGCCAGCTGCGCCAGCACCTGCGGGGTCACCTCGGGATCCGGCCCATCGTCGATGGTGATGGCCACGGCATTCGGCACCGGGCTTGCGCCGGGCAGGCGAATCCAGTTCGGCCCGAGCAATTGGCTGCGCGGCCAAAGCCCGGCACCGGCCAATGCCACATGGTTCGCCGCTACTGCCCCGAGCGCCCACGGCCAGGTCCTCGGCCTGGCCACTGCGCTCGCCAGCGCCGCAAGGTGCAGCGCCACCGAGGCGCTCACCAGAGGGCTGGGCACCCAGCGCGGTCGCCAAGCGGTGAGTTCGCTATCTTGCGGGTTCATGCAGATCTAAATCGCGAGTCCAAAAATTTCTCCCAAAGTCTCGACCAGGTGCGCCAATCGTGGCCGCCGTCGATCACCGCGACCGAATCGGCCGGCAACACCTCTGCCAGCAATCGATGTGCCGCCGCGAATCGGTCCTCGCGCCCAAATCCCAAATACAGCGGCGGCGAGTCGGCGCAACGGCTCTTGATGTAGCGCCATATTCGACGCTCCTCGTCGGTTTCCGCAAGTTCGCCGGGCCGCCACTCGGCAACGCCCCGCGCGCCGGCAATCTCGCCGGTGAGCATCCGATTGCCGAGATAGGGCGCCAACAAGCATAGCCCGTCGAGGTCCTCGGGATGAGTGGCGGCGTACTCCAGAGCGAAAAATCCGCCCAGGGATATTCCGGCCAGCCACACGGACGCGCCTGCCTCCCGCGCCGGCAACACGATCTCGGAGCGCAGCCGCGCGAGCGGACGGCGATCGTTCACGTGCTCCAGCTCCAGATCCACCAGGGTCAGATCGAGCGACAGGCGTCTCGCGGCAAGCGCCTGCGAGAAGCCGGCGTCCAGAATCTCCTGCGCAGAATGGTAAGCGCCGGGCAACCATACCATGCGCGTGGCCGCAGGCGCCGCAGGGTCCGCCGGCTGGAGGATGCTACGCATGGGATTCTCGCGGCGACAGCGCGGCGGCGAACAGCAGGGCCAACAGGGCGCCGGGCGCGACGGTGCTTCCCAGCGCCACCAGCACCGGAACCTGCGAGAACGACAGCAGGCCGAACCCAATGACGGTGCAGATATTGGCGATCACCAAGGATGCCAAGGTGAGCGGCTCGCCGCCAGCCTGATGCAGGCTTGCCTGCCGGTCGATGAACAAGGCGTAGTTCGAGCCAACGGCGACGATCAGCAGCATTCCCACCAGGTGCAAGATGGTCAACTGGACGCCATAGGTCACGAGCGTGGCGGCAACCACCAGCACTGCCAGTGCCAGCGGCGCCAGCACGCGTGCGACGCGCACCGCGGAGCGCAGCGCCAGCAGCAGCAACACGACCAATGCGCCGAATCCCGCGAGCGATAAATGAATCGCCTCGGCCAGATAGCTCGAATACAGCGCGTCGGATTCGCGCTTCAAGTCGAGCACCCGCGCCTCATACAAGCGCGCCAGTTTCAGCGCGGCGAGCACGCGCGCCGTGTCGATGGCCTGGCCCGGAGCGGCTGCATGCAGTGGCAGCAGCGCATTCCAGCGCTGCTTTTGCTGCATGATGAGTGCGTCGAAGGCGCTGCCGAGCGAACTGCCCTGCAGGTCTTTGCGGCTGAGCAGGCCACCCACGCGCGCAGCCTCGATGTCGGCCGCGAACGGCAGCAGGCGCTCGCTTTGCAGCGGCAGGCCGGCAGTGGCGAGGCGCAGGTTATCGCGTAAGGTGACCGCATCCGGCAGGCTATCGCGCCGCGCTGTTTGGGTCTCGAGGCTCGGCAGGTAATTGACCGGACTGTCGAAGCCGCCGATCACCCTGGTATCAACCAACGGCCGCAATGCCTCGCCCGCCTGCTCGGCGCCGCGCAGCGCGGCATCCAGCGTGGCTGCGGAGACGATCACCAGATCCATGGTGTCGGCGGCGCCCAGATCGGCGCGCAGCCGCGCATCGAAGTCCTGATCCGCGGCGGATACGGGACTCAAGGCCGAGAGCTCCCGGTTCCACAGCGTCGCCCGGTGTTGATACAGCGCTGTTACCGCCAACACCGCCGCCGCCAGCGAGGCCGCTACAACCATGCCGCGATGCCGCCTGACCGGACCCAACACGCGGGCGATGGCGGTACCGAACGGTCCCAGGTCGTGAATCGCAAATCCGCGCGGCAGCAGTGCCGGCAGGATATAGCGGGTCACCAGCGCCGCGGCGATCAGGCCGCTGATGGAGTAAAGGCCGAGTTGCGCCAGGCCCGGAAATCCGGACGGCAACAGCGAGGCAAAACCGCACACCGAAGTCAGCATCCCTAGGCGGATGGTCGGCCACCACAGCCGCTTCCAGGCGAGGGGTTCCGTGTCCGGCTGCGAACGGCGCGATTGCACGAAGAAGTAGATGGAATAGTCCACCGACTCGCCGATCAAGGTGATGCCGAACCCCAAGGTCACGCCATGGATGGCGCCGAACCCGAGCGCGACCGCCGCGATTCCTGTCAGCGCGCCGGTGGTTACCGGCAGCAGGCCCAGGATCAGCGCCGGCACCGAGCGGTACACGGCCAGCAATACCACCACCACCAGCACGCTGCTGGCGATGGACAGGCGCAGCACGGCAGTCTTGATCTTGGCACGCGCCATGACGGCGAACACGCCGGGACCGCTCAAGCGCAACTGCGCGCCGGCGCGCGCAGCAGAAGCGCCGGTGGCCGCCGCGAATGCGCCGCGGAGCGACGCGATCGCGCGTTCCTGGGCGTCGGTGTCGGAGCCGGCCGCCGCGGTTTGCACCACCAGCAGCGCGCGCGCGCCATCGCGCGAGGTCCAGACCCCGTCGCTCGACGACGGTTGCGAGGCGCCCGACAATTGATCCAGCAGATGCGCGAACTCGCCGGTGGGATCGCGCGGCAACAGCGACTTGAGCAGCAGTCCCGCGGGCGACGCCAAATCGTCAATGCTGTCCTGGATTGCGGCATGCAGCCCCGCGGCCGAAAAGCGCTGCGCATTGATCGAATCGCTCAGCAGGTAGCGGTGCGCGAACAGGAAATCGCGATCTTGCTCCAAGGCGAGCGGCTCGCCGTCATTGACCGTGGAGAATTGCGCATCCTGGCGCAGTTGCGCCGCCATCGCCTGGGCGATCTGCGCGCGCGCAGCGGCGTCCGCCTGGTCGATCGCGACCAGCAGCAGGCGCGAGGCGGGACCGTCGCGCAGCTGATCGATCAACAATTGCTGTGTGGCAGTCGGCCTGGCCGGCAGGAATGCCGACAGGTCCGCGATGTAGCGCGCCCGCGCCACGATGATCGCGGCCAGCGCCATGCAGCCCAGCCACACGCCCAAGGCGAGGCCGCGCCGGCTCATGGCGCCGCGTGGGCCCTAAGGCTCATCAATGACCGGTCGCCGTCGGGCTGGCGGACTTCAACCTTCAGCAATTGGTCCTGCGCGCCCTCGATGCGCACCTCGGCCACGCTTCTGAGCATTTGCCGGTCGAGGGGCACGAGCGCGAGGTTCCAATGCGCAAGGTCGCCGCTGAAGTCGAGGCGGAATACCTTCTCGAGCGCGGCGCGATCGCCGGCCAATGTGGCCCGGATGCTTTCGACGAACGGCAGCGCCTGTGGATAGGTGTGCAGGTCCAGCACCCGCCGGCTGTGGCCGCGCTCCACGGTCAGGACGCCACCCGCGAGCACCAAGCTCTCCTCGTGCGGCTCGAGCGTGTGCTTCTCGAGCCGGTCCGGCGCGTCGTAGCGCAGCACCCCCGAGGATTCAACCGGACGATCGAGCATGGCGATAAAGTGCTGCTCGACGAAATCCACCTGCCCGTGCTGGCGCAACGCGAGCCGCTGCATGACCTGATCGAGGCCGCTCGAGTCGGACGCACTGCAGACCGTTGCGGCGCAAATCATTGCCAGCGCCGCCGCTGCCGCAATGCGCAGCCTCATGTCATCGGGCCGTTGGCCGGCGCGCGCCAGAAATCGAAAAAATTGCACCAGTTGTACGGATCGCTGCGGCAGTATTGATCGAGGATCGCCGCATAGCGATCGATAGCGGCGCGCACCGCCTCGCTGCGGGTGCCGGCGGGAGTTGCGGAGAAATCGGCGATTTGGCGGAATATCACTTGATAATTGTTCTTCCCCCGATACAGGCCGACCATGAAGATGACGGGGCAGCGCAGAATGGCCGCGGCGCGCATCGGACCGGTGGGTACATAGGCGCGCTCGCCGAGCAAGGTCACCGCCTGCACCGGTTCGTCGCCGAGAGTGCGGTCGCCGAGCACGCCGACGAATGCGCCGTGGTCGAGACGCTCGGCAATCTTGAGCATGGAATCGATCCTGCCCAGGGAGATGATGTCCGGAACCGCGCGCGGGTTGATGGCGGAGAGAATGGCATTGATCTTGCGCGCGTTCTCCTCGTACATGGCCATGCACACGTGCAGTCCGGATTGACGCCTCCCTAAGCTGTGCATGACCTCGAAGCTGCCCATGTGAGTACCCATGAGCAGGGCGCCGCGACCGCTGTCCGCCTGCGCACGCATCAACGGCTCGCCCTCGATCGCGATATTGAACTCCTGGTAACGCTCGTTGATGAGATAGACGCGGTCGTGAATGGTGGTGGCAAAGCTCAAGATTTGCAGGAATCGATCGCGGGCGCGCGGCGCGCGCCCGAGCGCGAGGCGCAAATAGCGGCGCGAATGGCGCCGCGCCTGTGGCGCAAACCAGAAAAAGTACAACGCAATTCCGTAGAGCACGAGGCGGCTTGGGGTGCGCCCGAGGCGCAGGGAGAGAAACGCCATGATCCGCAGCAACAGCCTGCTGCCGCGCTCGCGGTGCCGGCGCCATTCCGCCGCATTGTCCGCAGCGTCGTGCCGGTCCACCGCCAGTGTCACGGCGGCGCCTGCGTCAGCGTGCCGATGACCGCCTTGCGATCGGCGACGCGAATGCTGAAGCGGATCGAACCGTTGACCGGGCCGCCATGTTCCAGGGACAGCGCGTCGCCGGGGCGCACCATATCGAGAAATTTGACCGACGCCAGGTGCCATTGCCGCAGGTCGAGAGCATGCGCGGCGGCGATCGCGTTCAGCGCAGCATCGATCAGCACCGCGCCTGGGAGCACCGGAAACTTGGGAAAGTGGCCGGCAAAAGCGGGGTGTTCGGCCGAGATCTCCATGGGGCCGTGTAGGGTCGCGGCGGGCTGCGTGGTCATGGCGAGCCGTCGGTCTGCAAATGACGATCCACCAGGGATTGTAACGCCTGCTGCGGCAGCTTGCCGGTGGCGTTGCGCGGCAGGCGTTCGACCAGAATGAGCGGGCGCGGCAGGAAAGCCGGATCGATCCGCCGGCGCAGCTGCTCAGCGAGGGCGGCCGCGCTCAAGGTGGGGGCGACCACCACTGCGCCCAGGCGCGCCACTGCCGTTGAACCGGTCTTGGCATCGCTCAGGAAGAAGGCGCCGTCCAGCACACCCGGAATGGCGTTGAGCTGCGCGTTCAGGTAGCCGAACGAGCTGCGCTTGCCCGCGACATTGATCATGTCGGCGGTGCGGCCGTGCAGCAGGAACTCATCGTCGCCCGTGATCTCGATGACATCCCCCATCGGGGTCAATTGCTCCACGTGGCCGCCCTGGGCGAATACCTGGCCGTGCGAGTCATGCAGGCGCACGCCGGGCCAGAGCTGCCAGGCCACCGACCGGGCGGCATGGCGCGTGGCGATCTGGCCGGTCTCCGTGGAGCCGTAGATTTCCAGCAGAGGCGCGCCGAAGCGCGCTTCGACCTCGCGCGCCAGCTGCTGCGTCAGCGGAGCGGTGGCCGAGACGATCAGGTCAATTGGCGGAAGGTCGATTCCGGATCCCAACAGCGTGCGTAGGTGGACCGGGGTGGTCACCAACTCCCGCGGCCGCGGCACGGCCGCCACCGCGGCGGCGATATCGGCCGGATAGAAGGGCCGATCCGCGCTCAGGGCATTGCCGCTCTGCAGCGCCAGTAGCACCGTCGATTCGAAGCCGTACATATGTTGCGCGGGCACCGTGCCGATCAGGGTATGCGACCTGCCGTCCGACAAATGCAGGCGGGGCGCGCCGTCGCGCACGCAGCGCGTCACCCGCCCCCAGGTCTTGCGGTAGGGCAGCGGCGCGCCCGTCGAGCCGGAGGTGAACACGATCGCCGCAAGCTGCTCCGCGGGAATCTGCGGAGGGCGCCACTCGACCTCGGCGGCATTCAGGGTCTGCGGAAATTGAACGCGCGGCAGATCGATTTCGCAGCGGCTGTCGTCGGTCAGGCAGAAGGCATCCGGGGCGAAGGCGGCAAGCTGCTGGATCACTTCGGGCGTGTGCGTCGAGGGCAACAGGCTGACGCGTTGAGTGATGAGGCAGGCGGCGAGGCCGACGGTGAACCGATACCGATCCGCGCAAACATTCAACACGTGACGCCCGGGGGGCAGAGTTTGCGCAAACCCGGTCACCTCGGAGATGAAGCGCTGCGCCGTGATGGCGCTGCCGCCGCGGTACGCCACCACCGCCGACGGCGAGGCATGCGACAGCAACGGGATCAGTTCCGGCTGTTGCGCGGCGCGCTCAGGGAGAGTCCGCAAAATAGACCCTTAGCGTGGAGAGTATCCCCGGCTTGACCTGCGGCAGCACGCGGCGCCGCACCGCGTATTCGCAAGCGAACATGAGAGCAACCAGCGGCAGGGAGCAGAAGTTGGCGAACACCGACCACACGCGCAGCGGCGCGAACAGATAGAACCCCAAGGTTGCCGCCGTCATCAGCACGAAAAACACTGCCCATGCCGCGGTAACCTGGCGCGTGTAGCGTAGCTCTTGGGGCGACAGAGGACCGTGGACCTTGTCCGCGAAGCGCGTGCACAGCGCGACATGGCCTTTGCGCAGCGACCAGCCGAAGCTGGCCGCCATCAGGCCGTAGAAAACGCATTCCTGCAGCAGATAGATGGTGCTGAGATTGCTCTCGAGCAGCGCTCGGAAGCGAATCAGCAGGTACGCCGCCGCTACGCTGACCAGCAGCGCGATCCAGCGGTGGCCCGATCGCCAGGTGAGCCAGCAACCGAGCGACAGCAGGGGCAGCAAGGTCAGCGCGACCCCCAGGCCTCGCGCCTGGCCGGCGGTATTGCTGTAGTGCGACAGCCCCGCGTAACCGAGAATGAATACACCCGCAGCCGCCAACTGCAGCCTGCGCCCCCAGCTCATGGCTACTTGGTTCTCTGGGCTGCGATGTGCTGTGCGAGATGCCTCAAAGAGCGGAATATCTGCTGATTCTCCTGGCTGTCGGCGCGCAGTTGAATACCGTACTGCTTGGAGACGATGAGCGCCACTTCCAGAATATCGATGGAGTCGAGCCCGAGCCCCTCGCCATACAGGGGTGCGTCCGGATCGATTTCCTCCGGCGCCACCTCCAGGTTCAGCGCCTGCACGAACAGGTTGGCGAGTTCCCGCTGCAAACCGACATCGGCCAGCGGCGCCGGCTTTTGCATGAGCGACGCTTTGTCGGACATAGGCTAAGCTTTCGATTGAGTTTCTAAGTTGCGGGTCATTATATAGAGGCGGGCCGACGCGGCAACCCGCGCCTGAACGGCGTATGCTACCGCCGGCATGCAAGCACCGCACCCGCCGCTCCCTGAGTACTATGCGCACGAGTCGGACCGGGTAGGGTGGGTAAATCGGTTATTCGACCGCACGGCCGGCGATTATGATCGCATCGAGCGCGCCATGGCCCTGGGCACGGGCTCCTGGTATCGGCGCGGGGCGTTGGCGCGGGCCGGCCTTACCGCCGGGATGCGGGTGCTGGACATCGGCACGGGCACCGGCCTGACCGCGCGTGAGGCGGCGCGCCTGGTCGGCGCCACCGGGCAGGTGATCGGCATCGACCCGAGCGCCGGGATGCTCGACAGCGCGCGGGTGCCGCCGGGAGTGAATTTGCTCCTCGGCAGCGCCGAGCAAATCCCGTCGGGACCGGCCAGCGCGGATTTTCTGTCCATGGGATACGCCTTGCGCCACATCGCCGACGTGTCGGCGGCGTTTCGGGAATTCTTCAGAGTGCTCATCCCCGGCGGGCGAATCTGCCTGCTGGAAATCACCAGTCCCCCGGGACGAATCTCGCGCGGGTTGTTGCGCGCCTACATGCGCGGCGTGGTGCCGTTCATGGCGCGCTATTTGGCGGCGCATCGCGACAGTCCCCAGTTGATGCGCTACTACTGGGATACCATCGAGGCATGCGTAGCGCCGCGCGTGATCCTGGCGGCGATCCGCGAGGCGGGATTCATCGAGGTCGCGCGCCACGTCGAGCTGGGTATTTTCTCCGAATATTGCGCCCGCAAGCCGCTGGCTTAGCCGCCGTCACGCGTGCCGCAGCCGCCGCGCCGCGAGCAGCGGCAGCCGCAGCAGAAAGCCACAGAACAGGCGCAGGTGCATCCAGGTGAGCAAAGCGTTGTCGCGCCAGTAATTGAAATGCGAGACACCGCCCTCATCGGCGCGGAAATAGCGCACCGGCGCGGGCAGGTTGATGGGCGGCACGCCGCGCCAGCTCAAGCGCACTGCCGCCTCGACGTCGAAATCGAAGCGCCGCATCCACAATTGCCGGCGCATGACGCGGATCAGCGGGCCGATCGGATAGACGCGAAAACCGTATAACGAGTCGTCGATGCCGGCCCACAGAGTTTCGAGATTGGCCCACCAATTGGAAATCCTGCGGCCCTTGACGCGCAGTGCAGGCGCGCTCGAGTCGAATACCGGGCTGCCCAGCACCATGGACTCTGGATGCGCCTGCGAGGCCTGCATGAAGGGCGCGATTCGATCGGCCGGATGCTGCCCGTCGGAGTCCATGGTGAGCGCGTGCGTGTAACCCGCGGCGCTCGCCGCGCGCAGACCGTGGAGCACGGCGGCGCCCTTGCCCAGATTCCTGGGCAGCACGATGACGCGCAGCGCCGGTTCGGTCGCCGCCATGGCCTGGAGGCCCTCAGCGGAAGCGTCGGTGCTGCCGTCCACGACCACCCAGACGGGATTCCACTCCCGCAGAGCCGCGCTCACCGTGGCAAATACGCGCGCGCCCGGGTTATAGCTTGGGATGAGCAGCAGGTGTGTGGCGGAGCGCGCAACCATGGGTCAAGGCTTAAGCCAGCGCGATTGCAGCGCGCCCCCGAGCTCGTGCCGATAGTACCGATCCAGGTCCGCGGTAAAACCGGCCACATCCGTGGGGGCATCGAAGCGCTTGCCGAGGCGCACCCGGTAGGTGATCGGCAGCGAGGGCCGTCGGAACAGAGGCCAGCCCTTGCTCAAGTAGGGCGAGTCGGTCTCGATCACCAGGGTTTGCACCGGGACATTGGCGTACTTGGCGATCAGTCCGACGCTGCCCACCAGCGGATTGATGGGCGAATGAATGGTGCGCGTGCCCTCGGGAAACAGCAGCAGCACGCCACCGTGGCGCAGGTGCGCCACCGACTCCTTGACCATTTGCCGCGAGGAGTCGTTGCGCACGTATCGAGCGAGCCGGGACCCGGACCCCAGGAACACGTTTCTCATGAGCTCGGATTTCATCACGCAGACCAGATTCGGGTGCCGGGTCAGAATCAGCAGAGCATCGATCAGGCAAGGGTGATTCGGGGCCAGGATCAGCGGCGGCCCGCCTCTTAGCGAGTCGATGGCGTGCAGGTCCAGGCGATAGGCGCCGGTGATCGACAGCGACCAGGCATAGAGGCGAAAGCCGCCCATGATGCCGCGCCGCCCGATCGAGGTGCCGAGCCGCTCCGGCAATATGAAGTACAGCGGCAGCGCGAACACCGACCAGGTGAGGCAAATGATCCCCAGCAGCGTGAGCGAACTGTAGAGCGCGAAATACTCATAGAGCGTCCGGGCGAAACGCGGCATCGATGCTGGCTTCAGTCGGGCAGGTCGACGCTGCGGGAGGACGCGCGAATCATCCAGGCGATGCCGATTCCGCCCGACCAATAGCTCCGCGTCTGCACCAGGGGACTGTCCTCGAACGCGGCGCCGGCGAGCGTGTCATGGCGCAGGTACGCACCCACCCAGTATTTTGGATAGCGCTTGGAGAGCGCGGTGATGAATTGCGTGCCGGCGTAGCCGCCAGGCGCCTGGTAGGCGGGCCGCGTCAGCGTCGCGTACTGCGGTGCAACCGAGTAGAAGTATTCGTCATTGCGGCGGTCGGCAAACAACGGCCCGGCCAGAAATCCCAATTTCCATCCGGCCTGCCCGAACGGATCCGCAATGTCCAAGGCGAGGCGCGGCGTGAACGTCCAGCCGATGTATTCAGGCGGCGCCTGGACGGTGAACGCGGCGCGCAGCGGCAGGCGCAAATCGAGCTTTACGCGCGCGTCGGTGCTGCGCAGCAGATGAAATTCCAGCGACGGGCCCACCTCGATCGTGGACTTGAGGCCGGGCATGCCGCTGCGTGCCAGGTCGCTTTGCACCGGCGTTGTGGCATTGACGCTCACATTCAGTTCGACCCAGTTTTGATTGAACAGCAAGCCGCGCACGCCGTCACGATCCGCTTTCAGGAACGGGCCGTTGTAGATGACATAGGGCACCGGCAATGGATAGGCGTGGGCGGTGTTCGAGCCGCGGTAATCCTCGAATGCGATGGCGCCGATTCCCAGCCCGAACTCCCATAGGGGTTCCTCCGCTGCATGGGCAGGTCCAGCACAACATGTCGCGAGCAACAGGGCGGCGCACGGCAGCCCGCCTGCGTCGGCCTTGGGCGCAGCCGCCATCAGCCGTCGATCATTCGATGCGCGCCCGAACTTAACAATTGCGACGGGTTCTCGATCATGCTGCAGTCTATCGCGCCGACAAACACGGGTCCAACGGCGGTTATATAATGAGGCATGCATATTCTGATCGTTGAAGATGACGATGTTGCTCGGGATTATCTGGCCAAGGCTCTGCGCGCTGCCGGGCATACGGTGGACGTTGCCGGCAATGGCCTGGACGGGCTGCACCTGGCCTCCTCCATCGCCGCCGATATGGCCATCGTCGATCGCATGCTGCCGAAGCTCGACGGGCTCGCCCTGGTGCAATCGCTGCGCGCCACCGGGCGCAAGATGCCGGTATTGATCTTGAGCGCGCTCGGCGACGTCGACGATCGCATCACCGGATTGCGCGCCGGCGGCGACGACTATCTCACCAAGCCGTATCACATGGCCGAGCTGCTGGCCCGGATCGACGCGCTGGCCAGGCGCGGCGACAGCGGCAGCGCCGAAGCGAACACCAAGCTCAAGCTGGCGGATCTGGAACTGGATCGAATGACGCGCCGGGTGGTGCGCAACGGCAAGAAAATCGAGCTCACCGCGCGCGAGTTCCAGTTGCTGGAATTCATGATGCGCCACAGCGGCCAGGTGGTCACCCGCACCATGCTGCTGGAGGGCGTCTGGGACTACCATTTCGATCCGCAGACCAATGTCATCGATGTGCACATCAGCCGGCTGCGCCAGGCCATCGACAAGGACTTCGACAAACCGCTGCTGCATACGGTGCGCGGCGCGGGCTACAGCTTGCGCGAAGACGAATAGTGGGTCCCGATCAGAGGTTTCTGGGCGTACTGGATACCTCGCCGTTTCGCATCGCAATCGTGTATTCGATCGTGTTCGCCTGCGGCGCCGCGGCGCTGCTGGGCGCGGTGTATTTCGCGGTGTCGCGCGTGGTCGACGGCAGCACCGATAATCTCATCGAGGCCGAGGTGCAGGGCCTGCGCGAGCAGGTGCTGGTGCTGTCGCGCAGCGATTTCATCGAGTTGATCGAGCAGCGCTCGCAGGACCAGGACGTGCGCGGAGCAGTGTACCTGATGGTCGACCCGCAGCTGCGGCCGGTGGCCGGCAATGTGCCGGCCTGGCCGAAGATCGATGCCAACCAAGGCAAGTGGATCCAATTCAAGGTGTCCGTGCCGTTCGGCGATGAGACCCGCGAGCACGAGATGCGGGCGCAGCGCTTTCCGCTGCCGGGCGGATACCGCATGTTGGTGGGGCACGACGTGCAGGAGCGCCTGGACGTCAAGAATCTGATGATGCAGGGATTGATCGCCGCCGTGGTGTTGACGCTGCTGTTGGGCCTGGGCGGCGGCTTCTGGATGGGGCGGCGCATTCTCGCGCAGGCGGGCGCGATTTCCGCGGTTGCCACGCAGATCATGCGCGGCGACCTGTCGCAACGCCTGCCGGTGCGCGATGCGGACGATGAGATCAATACCTTGGCGCGTGAAATCAACGGCATGCTGGACAAGATCGAGCAGCTCACCCTCGGCATGCGCACCGTTCTCGACAGCGCGGCGCACGATCTGCGAACGCCGCTGAATCGGCTGCAGGCCTCCGCCGAGGGCGCCATGAGCCAGCTCGAGGCCGGCTCACCCGGGCGGCGCGTCCTGGAGCGGGTGACCAGCGAGGTCGATCACATGCGCAGCACCCTGGACGCGCTGCTGCGCATTGCACTCGCCGAAACCGGCACGGTGGCGCGGGAGCCGGTAGACTTGTCTGAGTTGGTGGCGAGCATGGTCGAACTGTATGCCCCGGTCAGCGAGGAACGCGGGATCCGGCTGCAGAGCGCGGTGGCCCCCGGCGCGCAGGTGCAGGGCAGCCGGCAATTGCTGGCCCAGGCGCTGGCGAATTTGCTGGATAACGCCATCAAATTCACGCCCGATGGCGGCCAAATCCGGGTGCTGCTGAACGGCACGAGCAGTGGACCGGAGGTCATTGTCGAGGATAATGGGCCGGGCATTCCGGCCGACAAGCGCGAGATCGTGCTCGGCCGCCGGGTGCGGCTGGACGAGGCCCGAAAATTTCCGGGATCGGGTCTGGGCCTGTCCTTGGTGGCCGCGGTCACCAAGTTGCACGGCGCGCGGCTGATCCTGGACGATGCCGGGCCGGGCTTGAGAGTGTCACTAAAGTTCTGAGGACGAGCAACATGTATCAGTATCTGTTCTGTGCGATTGGGGTAGGCCTGCTCACGGTGTGCGCCAGCGAAGCTTCGGCGCTGGATTCCGGGGTTGACCTGCAGTATGTGGACCAGTCAGTGCGCCCGCAGGACGACCTGTACCGGTATCTGAACGGCAAGTGGCTGGACACTTTCCAGATTCCGGCGGACAAGGCCGTCTATGTCTCCTTCACCTATGTCTACGACCAGGTGCAGGACCAGCTGAAGAGCATCGTCGATGGCCTGGGCGAGGCCGCCGCCGGCGATGCCGACGCGAAGAAGATGGCCGATCTGTATGCGAGCTTCATGGACGAGGCAAAGCTCGAGGCGCTGGGCTTGAAGCCGCTGCAGGCGGAGTTCGCCAAGATCGACGCCACCGCCAGCAAGAAGGACATTCCCGCGCTGATCGCGCGCTTCAACCGCATCGGCTCCGCCGCCCCCTACGACTTCGACGTTGAGCTCGACGCCCGCGACTCGACCAAGTACGCGGTGAACATCAGCCAAAGCGGCTTAGGCATGCCGGACCGCGATTACTACTTGAAGGATGACCCCAAACTGGTGCAGGTGCGCACCAAGTATGTCGCCCATGTGCAGCAGATGTTGGGGCTGGCGGGCGACAAGGAAGCTGCGAAGAACGCCGCCGAAATTCTCAAGCTCGAGACCAGCATTGCGCAGATCCAATGGACCAAGGTCGAGAATCGCGATCCGATCAAGACCTACAACAAGACGGCGATCAGCGCTCTCGGCACGCTG
>Ga0302325_10015945_pt1 | contig 15949 bp, 24 predicted proteins | sample Palsa_T0_2_FD_201948 | JGI IMG/M metagenome (GOLD analysis project Ga0302325, IMG submission 201948) | Peat permafrost microbial communities from Stordalen Mire near Abisko, Sweden - Palsa_T0_2 | ecosystem: Environmental > Terrestrial > Soil > Palsa > Peat permafrost | place: Sweden: Abisko... | reverse complement strand
TCGATCAGATGGTTAAGGCCATTGCCGGGGGCTCAACTCCTCCGCACTGGCGACTGAGCTACGGGCTGCCGAAGCTGAGCTTGCAACCCTGCAGGTTATCATCCCGGCCAAGGTATCGGCGCGCCGTACGGCCCTGGAGCCGCTTGAGAAGCGCCGGGATCGCATGCTCGACCGGCTGCGGCAAGGCGGCGAAATAGCACGCGGTGTACTGCAGGATGTATTCCCCGACTCGATATGGCTTGAGCCGGACCCGGCGCGCGAGTTCTTCTGGGCAGTATTCGCGGACGGGGTTGGCGCTGCGCTGTTCGACAGGCCGAGCAGCCTAGAGCAGTACCCTTATCGGGAAAGTCGTATGGTAGCGGGGGCGTGATATGCGCTGTTCCTAGCATTCCACAATCCGCGCGCCTCAAGTAAAACACTTCCCAAGCGGCGCCGGAAGGTGTGGACGCACCGACCGACGCCTAATCACGTCACATCCAAAGGAGATGCAACATGACTAAGCCGAAGTCTACCTGCGCCACCGGGCGCAATCCCACCCCTACCCGCCTCCCGGAGGCGCACTCATGACCGCCTCTGCAGTCGCGAAGTTTCTCGCCAACCCAGATCCTTCCACCTATTCGTCTGTTCCATCACCACCGTCGACGAAGCAGCTGTCGCCGCGGGCGTTCGGCTTGCGCGTTTTAGGCGACAGCATGACCAATCCGAGGTACCCGGCTAAATGCATTTTGAACGGCGCTACGGTCATTGTTGACCCGGATCGGCAGTGGCGTGACGGCGATCGCGTCTTGGCGCGCAAGGACGGCTGCGAAGTTCTACTTGTGAAGCAGATCCGCCGGCAAGGCGAGCAACTTCTGCTTTGCTCACTCAATCCCAAGTACCAGCCGATCAAGGTGACTCCCAAGATCCACGTCTTGGGCGTTGTGGCGTGGGTTTGGACCCCCGAGGAGCTGGAATCATGAGCGCCAGAGATTACATCGCTGTTCCTAAACATCCGCGATTACGCATGCGGGCCTTCCCTTCGGCCGGCGGACTTGTGGTTTTGTGGTACCTCGGGAGGGCTTCAGTCAGTTCCCGACGTAATCGCTCAGTTTCCCAAGTGGCCGCGGCGCTCAATTCGCCGAAGCCGGTGCGCCCACCATAGAGGAATGCAACTTCCGATTACCGCGCCAAATAGTGCGCCTACGGCGCCGGCTAACAAATTGTCCGCGGTAAGACCTTCCATGCCCATAGCGTACTCCGGCTTAGCAGGGGCGGTTTTATTTCTTCGCTGGCGGACACTCCCATCGTATCGAAACATCCGCCTCACGAGCGCCGCACCGGCTGCATCTAAGCGCGCGGTAGAGGCGCGCACCTCGCAAGCCCCTGAGTATCTCCGGGGCCAGGTCGACCGCATGGTGGCAGCGCTTGCACGTCAGGCGTGCGATCTGGCGGCCGCCTTCCGGTTGGATCATGCCGAAGCGTAGAGAGGCCCCGCGCGCGGTGTCCATGCAGTAGTCGCGCCCTTGAGATACTGTATAGGCACCATTCGAGAGGCGAACAATGGCAGCGAAGAAGAAACGGCCCCCGATTCGCGACTATCACGAGGCGCTCAGCGCGCACATCGAAGCAAATCGGCTCGCGCATGAGTGGGCCGAGAAATGCATTGCCTATCGGCAAGCCGGAAAGACGGCGCAGGCAAAGGCCGCTGAACAAAAAGCACGGAACTGGTTGCGCCGGGTGATGGTGTTCGAAGCGTGGGCTGCGACCGGCAAGCCTCAAGGCGGTCGCAGTTCCCCAGAATAACTCCAGTTTTTTAAGATCGCTTCTTCATCGCTTCATGCATTTCCTTTAGCTCGGTCTTTATCTCGCCCAAGATTTTTTCGATTCGAACGAGCGCATCTGCCGCGCGCTGTTCGTGCGCCTTTCCACCGCCGGACGGTACAGCAGAATAGTTCCGTTTATCTTCCGACATCGTTTTTACTCCGTTACTTTCGAGCCGGAAACGTACCGCGCGCTTCGCGTCATGTAAAGCGCGCTCAAGGATAGGCGCAAGGTCGTCCTATGGGCCTGTGGGCGGTCCCGAGACGTCACCTCCGGACTGGACGCCGGTCGTCAGGTGACTGACGAGGCTGATGTTGTCAGGTCCGGCGACCACGTCGACGGTCGCGGAAATCGAGCCCGTAACGGCAACGTTGCCGCCAACATTCACATTGCCGTTGTTGACGTTGAAATCTCCCGCGTGACTCCAAGTGCCCTGCGATGAGATCGTTCCGTCGCCGTTGAAAGCGGCCGTCGCACCCTGTCCATCGCTTACGGTCAACTTGCCGTCGTTCGTCAGTTTGACGGACTGGCCTTTGGAGTGGACGAGCCAGAATTCCCCGGTCAATACATCGAGGGGCCGATTGTCCTGATAGTAAAGACGGCCGAGCACAATGCCAGCATTGAGGTCGTCTGAGATGAATCCGACAATAACCAAGTCGCCTATATTCGGGGCTGCAAACATGCCCCAACCGTTTCCGGTCCACGGCGACGCGATGGGCAGCCAGCCGGACTCTAGTCCATCCGGCTGCAAAGCCACTTTGACGGTGAATTTCGCATGGTTGTAACTTATCACTTGCCCGATACGGCTCGAAATCTTGCCGGCCGTCGCGCGCAGCGCCTGCAGGCGCATCACGTTCGTAAGTTCCGCCATCTCGCTCATCATTAGTAGCCACCTGCGGGAGATATGTGCATCAAGCTATTGAAGCCCGAGCCGGTGCTCTGCGGAGCGTGTCCCGCCGCGTTAGCCTGGTGCTTCGTGACTGCCGTCGCTATCTTTTTGCCATCGAGATTGATCTGTGTGTGCACGATCGTTCCGCGCGCCGCACGAGGCCGCGCATAGTCGCGATTCGTTGCGAGTGCATCTTTGGCCGTTTGCGATCCAAAAAGTGCCATGATTTTCGCCATCTGCCTTCCGCTGTTTTCGTCAAAACTCGTCCCTTGTATGAAGTTGTAAGCCAGCGTGCCGAGTCCGTAACCGAGGGCGGCGGCGCCCCCGAGCGAAGCAGCTCCCCCGAGTAGCCCTTTCGCGCTACCGAGGCCAGCCGCCCCGTAGCTTCCCGCGGCCGCGTTTTTCAGCCCGCCAATAACCGTGTATAACCCGATCACCGCTGATGTTGCGACTGAGATCGCGCCCAGGCCCAGAAGCGCCCCAGCAAAATAGGCGATGTCTTTTGCGTACTGCTTCACCTGACCCGGATTCTTGGTCATCCAGGCGATGAGCTCGCCCATGTATCCGTTGAATTTCACCAGGGCCTTGGTCACGGTCGGCAGCAACGTTAATCCGAGCTCAACCATCGCCGACTGCAGATTGGTCATGGCATTTTGATACTGCTGCGCGACGGATTCGTTCTTGAAGATCAGTTGCATGCCCTCGAAGCCGCCGAATTGCTGCATCTGCTCATTCATCGTCCGAAATTGCTCGATGGCTTGAGGACTAGAGAGCAAAGACGCGACCCGACTGCCAATGGTTCCGTAGGCACGCTGGAAGTTCTTCATGATGTCCTGACGCGCGATCGCTTCAGGGTGACTGGCAAATTCGCGGGCGATGTAATCAGACATCAGCCCCATCCACTTCATCGTATCGAACTTGCCGTCCGTAAAGACCTTCGCGTGGCCCTGAGCATCGATCATGTTCATTGCGGCAAGGGCTTGGTAGCTTTTGCCTTTCAAGAGCCCGGATCCGAAGACGCCAGGAATAGATCGCGTCATGGCCGCAGAAAGGTTGGTACCGCCGCGCGTTCCCGGAAACCCCATGCGGTTCAGCAGGGCAACCATCAGAATATTTTGCTCATCATCGGAGCCAAGCGCCGTTTTGGCGATCCCTTGCGAATAGGCGAGTGCGCGAACGATTTCGGTTGTCGAGCCCGGGATGAAAAGTGATGCCTTATTGATCGTGTCCAGATACGTGGCGAGGGATTTCGGGTCGAAGTGCTGCGCGCCGTGAGCGGCCATGATGGCATCTTTAACGGACTGCTCGTAGGGCGTTCCCTTCATCAGCAACTGAACGTCGGCGTATTTTACGTAGGCGGGTAGGATGGATTGAACCTCCTGGGCGCTTTTGCCCGTGCCTGTCGCAATCTGCTTGGCCATCTTCGCGACGTCGATATTCGAAAACATCGTTTGCGAGGCAACGCCTTCGATCGCGTGGCGCATGCTGTTCATCTGGTCCGTAGTACCGCGCGTGGCGATCCGGATGGCAATCATCTGCTTCTGAAGCTCGGCCGCCTTGTCGACTGCGTATATCAGCGGAGCCGCCAGGGTGGCGCCGGCGCCCATGAGTCCGACGCCGCCGGCGAAGAAACCTTTGATCGCAGTGAGTCGGGTATGGAGCTTCGTAGCGGCGGTTTCAGTTTGCTGGAAGTACCGCAGCAGCAGCGACATAGGCCCGGTGAACGCGTCATGGACTGTGACGCGCACGCCAATTTTGTATGATTCAAACATGCTCTCTCTCCGCTATCGAATTCGTGAATGGTTCGCCGCGCGCTTTCGGGCAGTGCAGTATCCGAGGATTGCTGTTATTCCGAGGGCTCAACGGCTCGCTCCTGTGCGCTTGCAGATGCCGGTGCACAAAATCGTGATCCTGCTCATCGCATTCCTTGGCATGCTGTTCATTGGTCTCGGCGTACTTGCAGTGCTGGCGTTCATGGTATGGGTCATTCTTTCGCCGTGAAGTCGTAGCCCAGCGACTCCGCGAGCGGCGCCCCGCCAGCGATGCCCCGAACCGTCGCAATTCCTACGGTTTCTAGAATCTTCCTCTCGTTGCGCAGGGCCGCCGGTCCAAGGAACGGCCGCGGCGGTATGGTCGAAGTCCCAAGCTCCTGCCAGACCGCAACGTCAGACGTGGAACCGATTACTGCCTCGAGGCCCTCCACTTCGTGCGAAATGGAATCGCGGAGATCGCCTTCGCGCAGCAGCGGTTCGTCCGCCGAGTAACCCTGCCTAATCCGGTCGTCGACGGTCGCCTCGGCGAGCGCCGGCCAAGCGGGGAAGGGGCCGACTTCGGGCTGATAGACGCCGATCTCCTCCTTGGCGGTTTTCTCAATCACGCGTGCGACGTGCTCGAGGCCTTCGTGCAACGCCACCACGGTCGCGGCCTGGCGCGTGATGAGGTGCTCGGCAAAAGCGCCGAAGCTGCAGAATTCCTTCATTTGCGATCCCTAAACTCCATCGAGTTCCAGTTAAATTGTGCGCCCTCGAACTCACTGAACATGATCGAGAGCGCAGCTCGTTCGGCCGCATCGAGGCGGACCGCATCCATCTCAGCGCGCGTCATGCCAAAAGCGGCGTGCATCGCAACCCCGTTGCACATTAACCAGGCTGCCTGTCTGAAGCCGGGGTTGCGTCCGATTTTTTTATCGCGTCGGCATCTCCTTGCGGGTTAACGCTCTCCGTGATGTGTTTCATGACCGCCGCCATACCGTGCCGACCGAGACGCTGAATTGCCACTTCCACCATGCGTTCAGTAATTGGAAACGGGCACATATCCTCCTCGCCGTCGATCGCAACGACCATCGCCGCCGGCATGACGTACATCGTCATGTAAGCAGCATTGAGCGCAGCTTCTCCCATCGTGCGCACGAGCCGGCTTTCATCGAGGAAGTTTGGCTGACGAATGGTGAGACGCCGGCCCGTCGAATCGGTCACGACAACCGATTCCGGCTCTGATACTGCAGGACGGGCCGCAGCCGCGGGAGAAGCGGCGGCTTCTTTGATCGTTACTTTTGCGTTCATGGAATTCCTTCGGGGTCGCTAGGTGGCAATAGGTCGGGCGCGCTGTGCACCAGGCGCAGGTGTGGTTTGGGGGTGCGGCGCTGGCGTGGTTGAAGCGCCGGCACCGGTGTCTGCGAAAATTCTTCGGAGCGTGTCGAGATCGCGAAAGAGCGGCAACGATCGCCTCAGCGCATCTAGATCGCGCTGCCTGGCTACCAAGTAATTCAATCCGCTGCACTCGGCGAGTCTTCGCGCGGCGATGATGTAGAGCATCATGGCGTCCACAGCTTGACCGTATAGCCGTAGAGACTCATGGAATTCGCTTTCAACTCGGAGTGCCTATCGAAGAGCACCCGTACTCGATGCTCCAGTCCGTGACAGCCGGGAACGCTGTCCGCGCCCTTATGCGTATTCAATTCGGGAACACCTTTATGGAATAGTTGTAAAAGCCCACATAGTCAGTAGCCGTGGCTAGAGTCAGTTGGAGAGTCGCGGCCTGAGAGGACGTGGAATCAATTGCAATGCCACCTTGGCCGCCTAGATTGATCGCTGATGTCGTGGGAGCTGTTTGAAAGTCCCAGTTGTCCTGTTGCCCCATGACGCCCTTATTCGTCATTTGAGCCATCACGCCCACACTGACCTCGGTCGTGGGCGCAACCTGCGCCACAAGGCCGCTCCCATAATAGAACTGACTCGTCTTCGCTCCCGAGCTATTGTTCTGAAGGGTTTTCCAGCGCACATCGAGCCCGCCATTCACACCCACCACGTTGCCGCCGATAGTGGCGCTAATCAGGGTGATCGCGCTTCCGGTCGTCTGTGTGAAAGCACCGGGCCCTGTGGTCGCAAAAGCAGTCGGAGTTCCCGGAACTATCGGCGTACCGGACGCATAGGCGTTGTTGTAGAACTGAATGACGGTTGTGGATTGCCATTGGCCGAAGTACACACCAGCGGCAGAACTAGTGGCTAGCGCCCCGGCGGGCAGATAGCCATAAAGGTTCGTCGCGATAGTGGGAATGGGCACTGAAAACGCGGTCGTATTGGCCGTCGCTGAAGGTGAACCGGAGAGCCAGATCGCGCTATTGGCGAATGGGCCGGTTCCTGAGAGCGTGCCGCCGCTCAACGTCACTGTCGCAACCGTCGTGCTCGACTGCGTGGTGATGGTTGCGTACTTGTAGGTCGTATCGAGGATCGTCAGCACGCGCCCGACATCGGCGGAAGTGCCTAAGAGTGTGGCCGCGCTCATGGTCATCGTGACGCCCGTGCCACTCGTCGCGCTGAATGAGGCGGTCGCGGAGGCAGAAGGTGCTTGGCCTACGATGTACAACCCGTTATTTGCCATATACCCGGAAGGGACCAGGAGCATGGGAATAGCGGACTGGGCGAGCGTATAGCCGACGTTACCGGCATCCCGAGTAGGCGCTGAGGTAGGCTGCGAGGTCAGAGTAGTTGCGTGAACGGCCGCTGGCGCCGTGCCGCCGATGGCGGGCGGGGTCGTTAGCGCCGCGGTCAGATCACCGGATGCAAGCGCATTGCAGTTCGCGTTTCCGGTAGCCGTGATGCCCGAGGCATATTGATTGCTCGAGCACTGTGCGGGCGTCGCGGCGAGTGCAGTCGCCGTCGTCGCATTGGTCGGCGTATTCCCGGAGATGTTGGGATAGTTCGTGACTTGCGCAAATGCCGCGCCAACGGCACTTAAGAGCAGCAACAATGCGAAAGCGAATTTCTTCATAATTCTAAATCCTCAATTGAGTAACGGTGCATCGATAGGCGCGCATGACTGGGTCCAACGCGTAGCGCAGAGCATCAATGACGTGGTTGTGCCGATCTTCAAGATCAGGCAACACGTCGCCCGTGAGTCGGTCGACTTTGTATTGATAGAGACGGAATTCTTCCGCTGCGTACGTGCAACGCGGGTGCAGGATGATTCGCTCGAATCCCCTGAGAAATGACACGCCGTCCTCGACGCAGTTCCGCCACTTGCGCGCCGCGACTACGCCGCGATAGCCGTGCAATTGCATATAGCGAATTGTTTCTGGGCGCGAGCAGTCTGCGCGAATGGTACGGCGACGCGCATCGGGAACCCGATCAAACAACTCTGGCGTTTTATCGATGTCGACGCCGACGCCAACTGCCTCGTGCTCCACGTAAAGCACCCGCGGGCCGCGTACTTTGTGCATGACCGGCTCGCCAAACGCGCTAGTACCTTGCTCCATCGTATCGCCGAGCGCTGCAACCCAGCACAGCACGAGCACTGACGGATCTTGGGAGAAGCCCCAATCTGCGCCCAAATAGGGGCCATTCCAGGGAGAACGCCAATTTGCTGGCAGCGGCACGCCAGGTCGATACGCTGGGGGTTCAAATTCCTCGATCGAGTACTTGCCCGCGAAGACGCTCGCCTTTGAGTGCGTCCTACAAGTGCCCAAGTAGATATGCGCGTGGGCATCCGGATCGGTTCGCAAAAGCTGCACGCGCTCATTCTCGAGCACCTCTCCCCACCAAGGGTTATCGAGATAGGTCGTGTGGACGTGATGCACGTCCGGACGATTACCGCTTATGAGTTGCATGACCGGCGCGTCGGGGCTGTCCGGGTTCAAGCTGATTATGATTTGACTGTTCGGCGCGCGGATCGTGGGTACCAGTATCTCTAGCGAGCGAGCTGAAATCGATTCAGCCTGCTCGAGCCATACCAAATTTACGTTCTCAAGTGAAAGCAGGCTTTGGGCGTTCACCCCAAGGCCGCCGAATATGATCTCGCTGCCGTTAATGAAGCACTTGATCTCGCTTTCGTGAATATCGAACCACGCCTCAAGCCTGAGTGCGCGGATCCGATCGGCGAGCAGATGCGCCGAGCTTTCGCGCAAACTGCGTTGGAATTCGCGCGCGCAGAGCACTCGGCAAGTACCCGCGACGCATCGCAAGATGATGTAATCCGCTATCGACCAGGATTTAGCCGTACCGCGACCGCCGGAGGCTATGAGATAGCGAAACCACTTCGCCGGGTTCAGCAAGGAGAAGTGTTTCGGTGCAAACTCTACCGCCTGCACGCCAGCGGGAACGCGAAAGCCGTATGTAACCGCAACCATGATGCGACAGCCCGGCCGAAGCCGACAGCGCACCTGATCGACGCGCGCCGCGAGCTCGTCAGCCGTTTCATCCGGGCTGAGCCAAAGGAGCGTGGGCGCATGCTGCACCCGCTCATGCCGCGCGAGCAATTGCTCCGCTGCATTCACGCTTTTGGCGAGTGTTGGAGTCAGTAGCGCCATAGGCTAGCCGCGCAGTTTCGCCGACAGTGTTCCCTGCACCGCGCCGACGATCCGTCGCCCCCATTCGTTGTAGCTTTTACGCAGGTCGAGGCCGGCTCGCTTCTCGGGATTTTCGCGGTCACGCAACGCACGCCAGCCGTTGAGCGCGAACTCATCGAGTCGGCCCATTTTCAGGGGAGATCTGAGCACTGCCTCTAGAATTGATCGGTCCTCGCCAGAATTGAGACTTCTCTTGATCAGATTTAATTCTTGCTCCGACATTGCCCGCAGTCCCGCGCGGATTTCGTTGTCTCGCAGCGCGCTGACAACGTCATCGGCTTTGAGCGGCGGCAGCGAATAGTGTGCCGTCTCAGCGGCCTGCGCTGCGGCTTCTTCCGCGGCCAAATCTCTGTCAATGTGCTCGCGGGCGTTGTTCACTTTTTCCACGAGCTTCGTTAGGCGCCGCGTGCGCTCTATATCGGAAATGCTGTCGTCCCGGTCGAGCTTGGTCTTTCCATGATCGAATTCAGCGTATGTCTCGATCATTTTTTGAGCCGCCCATGTCGCGGGCGGAGCCTTATTTGTGCTTTCGACCTCGAGGAGAAAAGGGTCTGGAGGGTATGAAAACCTACCGAGCTTTGAGCCGCTGGCAACCTTGATTGTAAAGCCGTCGCCATCGCTGATTAGACCGGCTCCGTGCTTGTCGAGATCGGCAAGTGGTAAACGAGTGATTGTCATTGTCTGGGCATTCCTAGTTGGTGTTGAGCAGTGAAGGGAGGCGCCGCCCTATCCGAAGGGATGATCCCGCCCCCACCGGAAGACCAGCGATGAGGAGCCGGCAACGGATAGGGCGTCGCCATAGTTCAATTGTTCCGGCCCGAAGGGTTCCGGCAAAAGCTGCCGCCTGGCCCCGGCCGATTCGCCGGCGGTGTGAACGGCTTTATCGGACCTGCACGCAAAATCTCGCCGCTCAGTTTCTTTTTGAAATGGGGCACGTTGGGGCCGCTACTCAACTTTCGCGCGGTCGCGCTTGCTTTCGTCTTCATTGGCTCACTCTCTTGGCCGCGACATGCGGCACGTTATGGATAGGATGGGGAGGCGACGACCTACATGTCCGCCGCTCACCGCGTGTCACCAACGATGAGCAGGGGTGGAGCAGGTAGAACGTCGCCATGGAACTAGGCTCCTGCAGCCGCAAGCGCGGCATCGATCTGGCGCGCAGTCACGTTTGGACCGTAATGCAGGGCATGCGTTTTCATCACAGCGACATTCGCCCAGCGCGACGGGCCAGTCCCGGCGGGCCGCTGCCTGACGTGCGAATCGATGAAGCGCGCCACGGCGCCAATGTCGCCTGGCTCGTTTTCCTTGCCTTGGCAGAAGTCGACGAGCCTGTTAACGGGGGTTTGATCGGTCATGGGATCCTCAGTGTTGAGTTGATGGGACGCGCTACGGCGTCGCGTATGGATGTGTCGCGCAGCACGCTCCGGACTTGCTCAACACTGAGCCCAGTCGCCGAAGCAATGCCAAACTCAGAATGGCTGGTCGCGTGCAGTCGCCGAATCGCAGCTGCTTGCTGCGCCGCCTGGTCGAGGCATAGAAAGTGCCGCATGCGTGCGTCAGCGATCATCGCTTGGCCTCGCTGTCGCCGGCAGACTCAAGATCCTTGATGCAGGCGTCGATCTCGCCGACGAGCTTCTGTGTGCCCTCCCGCATGGTTTTCACCAGGCGCTCGCGCCGGGTCCGGTGGTCGACGTCGTAAACGGCATCCTCAACGCGCGCGAGAGCCACGTACGCGTCATCGAGTACGGTCGAGAGTGCAACGAGCTTCTTGACGGCAGCCGCTTGCGCGGCCTCTACGGCGTCACGCGTTGCCGGCGTGATGCCTTTGGCCAGTTCCAGAACCGGGCCGGTGACGGTCTCGAGGTGCGTTCGAAGCAACTGCGTAAAATCCTTGTCGCCTGCGGCGCTCATGCGGCTTCTACCTCCATGATCGCCAGACGCTCGCGCAGTCTTTCGGACTCACTGTGCAGGCTCCTGCGTACCTTGAGCAGCTTCTCGGCTTTGCGCTTCTCAGCCTTTGCCTTGTCCTCGTCCTCAGTCCATTCCGGGCACTCGGGTTCTGCGCTATCAATGGTTGACACGGGGGGCTCCATGGGGTTTGTTTTGAAAATGGCCGACGCACCCTCGCCAGGCGTACGGATAAGCCCGTAGGGCGGCGCGAGATCAGCTGATGCTCTGGGGCGCGCAAGCCGAGAGCGGCCAGAGGGCGTCTTATGCGTACGGCGCGCGCTGTGTTTCGATTGGTTGCAAAGTTCATACCGCGGTATGGACTACAGCACTCAGTCAACTGGCGATGTGTAGCCAGTTGCCACTGAGGTTGACGAATTGAGCTAAGTGCCTGACGCGCAATCAATTGTTGCGACGTGAGCATATCGCGGTCCCGATATGTACCGCTGAAACTCACGTCGCACCGCCTGGCGCGCTCAGTTGGTGAAGCGCAGACGCGCCGCGCAGCTCCTCGAGCTTGCGATTGAGATCGATCAGGAGCGTGCGCTGCTCAACCGACGTCAAATGCTCAGCATGGCGCCGCAGAATGCGGCTGCGGATCTCCGCTTCACCCGCAGTGATGCGGCCTTCGACAAATTCGCGGTAAACCCGCCCGCTTTCACGCAAGGCGCCGTCCGAAGACTTCAAATCGAGCCGTCTCCGGCGCCTGCGTTTCAGAAATTCGCCCTCAATTGCGCCCGTCGTGGGTCCATTCGCCTCACGCCGGTTTTCCAAACCTTTGTTTGGCTTGGCCGTCCGTCTCTTCGTGTGGGTCCATTTGGGCATCAGAAGCGTGCCTCAGTGCGCTGCTTAGGCGTGGTAACGGCACGTTTCCGAGCACCGGTGTCTCCCGGTGTCTGGTTCCTCCCCCTTCTCCCTGGACCCTCTTCCTCCTCTTCCTGTGTGTGTGGCTGCGGATTAGGAGGGGGATTCGGATACGGATGCGGATTAGGATAAGGGCGACTCGTCAACGACTCGCTGTCTGAGTCGCTGTGCGATTCAGACTGGGATTCAGACTCCGACTCGCTATGCGATGGCGCGCCCCACCTTTTGGCGTTGGTGGTCGCCGCCCCACGCCGCTTCTGGTCGCGCAGTTCAATTGCTCGCCGGCGCTCGGTCTCGAGCTCCGGAAGGATCATGCTCCTGCTACATTCGTTAGTAACAAACCATCGTTCGATCGCAGGCCATGCGGCTTTGAGTTCCTCTGAAGAGACACCCGCCAAGCGAGCAGTGGCCGTTGGATCAAATGGCAGCTCGCCGCCGCGGCGCCACGCCTGACAGTGCAACTTGTGCAAAATCGCGTATTCCGCCAGCGTCAGGTGCATGGTTGCGGCGAGCCAGTTGTCGACCGGCATCGACATAAACGGCAGCGTTTCGCTGAGCGGCTTGGGCATGCGACTACCCAGCGAGCTGCAGCGTTATGAGGCGCGCGGGCGCGGCGCGCTCGAGCCGCCGCAACATCGGGAATTTGCCCATGCATCTGGGGCAAAAGGCCGAAGGCGTCGACTTCAACAGTGTTGAGTTACAGGCGCTGCAGCTATTTCGCGTGCGCGCGGGTTTGATTTGGGGTAGAGTTTTCATGAGCCCTGGGATCTGAGAAATGGGGTCGAAAGCACTGCGCCGCGGTTCGCTCCGCGGCGTTTTCGTTTGTGAAGCTCTTCCCCGTGTCCGATCTGGACCTTCTTATTTGTTCACTCGAATCGTTCTCGCGTAGCATCCGGTCAACCGCGGCGCGCGCGACTTCGCGCAGAAACTCGCGAATCTGTTCCGCCGGAATTGAAGGCCCAAAATTAGGCACGCGCTCGCGCCTCGCGCGGCTGTGCTCGGGCGGCGCGGATCTTTTCGCAGATTTCATCAGTAAAAATTCTGCGACCGGCAGTGTCGCGCGGACCCTTCACGCGGTCATGCCACACCTGCAAGGTGTCGCGACTGGGAGGCAGCGCCGGATCAATCATCTGAGCCGCGATGCTTTGCGAGAGGTATGTCACACGGTCACTCCACATAGCCAATGTCTATGGGAAAGCAACCTCTATCAAGAATTTTTAGTACGCAACCCCTATGAGGGAGGTTCCGATTTTAGGACGCGCCAGGGGTGCCTATTTTTCTGCTTTCGGCGGATCACCGGCCGAGCGGCTTTGGTCTTCGTGGCTTTCTTTGGCCTGAGAGCCTTTGCGGTCGCGAAGGTCTTCTCGGCGAGCGCATTGACGCCAGGAGAATGCTCGAGGTAGCTCTTAATTACTTCACCGACGTGCTTTCCGGACACACCCAGCGTCTTTGCTACGTTGTTGCGGACCTTGGTGAAGCTCCAGCGAGCCGGGTTTGCATTGAACTGCGCCTGCCGAAGATTGAGTGCCTCGACTTGGAAGGTAAATTCTTCAATGATGCGCCACCCGTTCAGGTAGGCCGCGGCCCGGGCTGGACTACGCTCGTCGTCCATCCGAAGGGCGCGGCGCAAGCTCTTAACTCCTGCGGGCGTTGAGAGGCCCCGCAGTGCAACCATATCGGTCGCAATTCTGTCCATGTGCGCCAACACTCGCTCAAGTACTTCCCGGACTACTTCGCCTGAGTTGTGCAACTCGCGTGTTTGCCATTCGGGATGTCTTTTCTTGAGATCAGACATGAGCGCATCCCGATGCGCCGGAAAAGCCGCCGCCGCTTCGCGCGCTGCTCTGTATGCCTGCCAGATGTGAGTGCCACGCCCAGACCATTCATAGTGCCGCAAGAGATCTTGAGCCTCGATAATTGCGGCGGTGTAACGCTCACCGCCAGACACCCGCTGCGATTCAAGTTCTTTTGACTTCGCCATGTCTTATGCTAACATTAGCCAATGGCATATGGCAAAGTGGAATCCATGAAACGCAAGAAGTCTGCGGCGCAAACCACACTTCGGCTAGTGAAGGTGCCAGTTCAGGCATACCTCGAGCCAGCGCAGGCGGCCGAATTAAGAGCGCTGAGCGAACGCACTCGAGTCCCGGCGCAGGCTTACATACGCGAAGGCCTTGACGTTGTGCTCGCTAAATACAGGGGAAAGTAGTCATGACCGTCATAAAATTTCCAACCAAGCTACCTGCGCCCGACCAGCTCGACTTGCCGCGCGCCGAACTAGTCGGGTTGCTACAGAACATCGCGGGGCTCGCACTCGCCCGCGGCAATGAATTGATGAAGGCGAAAAACGCTTCAGAGTTCGCGGCGGTGGTCCGGGGAATCGGCGGCGACACAGCTGAAGCAAGCGCCGGATGGGAGCAGTTTTCCGAGAAAATTCGCGTTTCCTGGGGTATTTAGAATGAGAGCCGCAATTTACAGCCGATTCAGCACGGATCGGCAGACGGATAGCTCAATTGCTGACCAGGTTCGCGTCTGTCGTGAGCATGCCGAGCGTCAAGACTGGGAAGTTTGCGCGCTGTTCGAGGATCAGGGCATCTCAGGTGCCGCGCTCGGGAATCGTCCTGGCGCCTTGCGATTGCAGGAGGCCGCCCTCGCCCGTCAGTTCGACGTGCTCCTCGTTATGGATCTCTCGCGGCTTTCGCGCAGCATGGGCGATCTTGCGCATATGATCGACCGGCTCACTTTCGTGGGCCTTCGAATTGTCGGTGTCCACGACGGATTCGATAATACGCGCGACGGGCACGAGCTTGTGAGCGGGCTCTCGGGAATCATGGGCCAGCAGTTTCGCAAGATGGTCGCGAAGAAGACGTATGTGGCGCTAGAGAGCCGCGCAAAGTCTAAGCGCCCAACCGGTGGCCGCGCATACGGCTATCGGGACGGAAAGGTCGACCGCGGCGAAGCGTTCATAGTGAACGAGATCTTCGGCAAATTCGCCGACGGCGCATCGTGTCGCACGATCGCCGCGGAGCTGAATGCGCGTCGCATCCCTTCCCCTGGCGCGAGTTGGGACCGCATGACACGGCGGCCAAGCGGCTGGATGGGCTCGGGCGTGCGCGTGATCGTCCGCAACGAACGTTATTGCGGTGTCATCCACTGGAACACGAGCGAATGGCGCAAGAATCCAGTCACCGGCATGCGTAAACGAGTCGCGCGCCCGAAGTCCGAATGGATCACGCACGCGGACGAGTCACTACGGATCGTCTCGGATCGACTTTGGGCGCGCGCGCAGGACCGCATGCGCGGGCCACAAATCTCCCCTGCACGCAGTGGCGGCAAGCCCAAGTACCTTTTATCTGGGCTGCTGCGCTGTGGTGTCTGCGACGCCCATTACATTGGAGTCAACGCACACCACTACGGCTGCTCGAGCCACCGTGACGGCGGATCTTGCACGAATGGCGTACGCGTAAAGCGTACCGAGGCTGAGGCAAAGATGGCGGAATCGCTGCTCGACGCCCTGACGCCCGAAAATGTCCAAGTAACCGCGCGCGAAATGCAGGCGTATTGGCGCGAGCTTGAGCGTAGTCGGGAGGTCAAGGCGATCGAGGCCCCGCACGAGCTTCAGGAGCTATCGGCACGCATTGCCCGCCTGAGGGAGCGACTCCGGATCGGTGATCCGGACATGCCTACCGATGAACTGCAGGCCGCAATCGACCGTGCCGAGGCGAAGCGGCGGGAACTCCTCGAGCAGCAGCCGGCCGCTAAGGAGTCGGCAAAGGTGCTCAAGATGCTGCCCAAGGCCGCCGAGTCTGCGCGCAGAGAGCTCGTGGCAGCGCTCGCCGGTGACTCGCGGGCATCGCTAAAGGCTCGCGTAATCCTGCGAAATGCTTATGAGGGGGAGGCGATCCGGCTGGTTCCGGACGAGGACGGCCACCTAGATGCGCACTGGAAGCTGCAGACTGTGAAGCTGCTGTGCAGCGCCGTCGTAGGAACAGGTGGTAGCGGGGGTAGGATTTGAACCTACGACCTTCGGGTTATGAGCCCGACGAGCTGCCAGACTGCTCCACCCCGCACCGGAAAGCGCCGCGCATTCTACAGGCGGCGCGAAT
>Ga0302325_10015944_pt1 | contig 15949 bp, 19 predicted proteins | sample Palsa_T0_2_FD_201948 | JGI IMG/M metagenome (GOLD analysis project Ga0302325, IMG submission 201948) | Peat permafrost microbial communities from Stordalen Mire near Abisko, Sweden - Palsa_T0_2 | ecosystem: Environmental > Terrestrial > Soil > Palsa > Peat permafrost | place: Sweden: Abisko... | reverse complement strand
GCCGCGTCATTGGTGGCCATGCAATTCAAGACATCGTTGGGCCCCGTCAGATTGTCCAAACCCGGCCCCTCATAAACGATCACTCCGGCCAAACCCGGCGCCATGGAGACCGCCATTTCGATGTCCAGCGCCACTTCTGCGTTGTTCTTTCCGGGGACGCCGCTGGCGCCGTCCACGAGCAGGCTGCTGAGCGCCACGTGGGGCAGGCCCGCGTCGCCTTCGTAAGTCGTGATGTCCGACGGGTAGAAGCTGTCCAATTCAAACAGACCGACTTTTTGCCCGGCGCCTGTCAACGTCGTGCCCGGGACGTAAGCCGCGCGAAAATCATTCCCCCAATAATTCCCATCTGGAGCCGAGCCTGCCAGCGGGCGGGCCGGGTCCCTCTTCGACGCCCGCAAGCTCTGGGGATGAGGGATGACAAAATTATCCAGTCCCGTGATCCCCAACAACGGTGTCGCCAGATCCACCGACGGCTCGCCATCGGGCGCATAAAAAGTCCGCGCTTCCGTCGGATGCTGATACACCCGCAAATGAACATGAAATGTCTTCTCAATCTCCGCCACCGACCCGCTCACGTCCAACAAGGTGCGATTGGCGTGGGTTCGCAGAACGTTCAATCCGTTGGATTGGGCGAAGAGGATGACGGCCTGGTAATCCGCCGGCGTCGGGCCGAATTTTTCCGCGAACTGCGCCGGCGTCAAGTATTGGTGGCAGCAAGGGCTGGCCGGATCATAGAGATCGTGGAGAAGATTGCTCAGCGTTTGCCGATTGCGCAAGGGCAGGCCAATGAGCACCTCCAGCGGCTTGGTCTGCTCCAGTTCGCCCACCTCGCGGGATGCGGCCGCCGCCGCCGGAATCTGGCCGTGGAGGAACTGTCGTTGCGCCACTGCGGCGGCCGGCAGGAATAGCCATATCGCGCCCATAGCGGACAACCATCGCAAACAGGGCATGACGGCCTCTTTGGGCAGACTTGTTGATGCAGCGACTTGGCGCATGACAATCTCAGGAATAGGCACGACAACAGTTCCCGCAGTGCGCGGTGGCTGATGGCGAACCAAAACAACTCCAACCTTTCTCTACCATACCTTCGTTCGATTTCAAGCGTCGAATTATACTGAAAGTCACAAATAACTGCGGATGTTTCTGGTAGGGCGAAGCTGCCGCTTCGCCTTGACCCAGGCGTCGCGGCAGCACCGTCCTACCGAGCGGCTCCGTCAGGAATCGGAAACCGCGCGCCTACCGCAATCGCGCCATGAAGCCTGGCTCCTGCGAGGCCAAATCGCGCCGGCGCTGGGCCGCCAGCAATCGGCCATAGGCGGCTGCGTCCCGCGTCATCATTTCCAGCCGCTTCGCCAAAGTCGCGCTGCTGACTTTGCCATCTTTGACGTCTTCCTCCCCCATGAAGGAAATCCCGTAAGGCAGCGTCCAGGCGTAACATTGCCGCGCCACGGTCCGCAGGTGGTCGGTCACGGTCAGCCCTTTTTCGTGGGAAGCCACGATGGTGGCAAAGAGCTTGCCGGCGAATTCGCGCCAGAAATGGTCCAGGAAATTCTTCAACGCGCTGCTGATGCTCCCGTGATAATCCGGCGTGCCCAGCACCACCACGTCCGCCTGCTCGACCCGCCGCTGGAGCGCGGCAAAGACCGGCGCGGCCTCCGCCGTATCGGGACAGTAAAGCGCCAACGGCTCCTCCCGAAGGTCCAGCAAATCCACCTCGCATCCCAGCTCGGCCAGTTGGCGGGCCGCCTCGCCCACCACCACGCGCGTGACCGAATCGCTGTTCAAACTGCCGGCGACCGCCAGGACGCGCAGGGACTGTTGGGGAGGCGCTGTTTGTTTTGTAGTACTCATTGACGCAGGAAAGTTCAATCCACCGCCAGCGCCGTGGCAATCTTAAAGTGCAGTCTTGGCAAATGCCTCCACGCATTCATGCACCGATGGAAAGAAACTCTCCTCGCCGATCTCCCCCTCCAGCCCTGTGCATTGCAGCAGCGCTCGCAACGGGGGGTTGGCGTGGGCGATCTTCAATGCGATGCCCCTGTCATTCAATTCCCGATGCAGCGCATGCAAAGTTTCGACCGCCGTCACGTCAATGTCGGTGATGGCCTGGGCATCCAGCAGAAACCACCGCACCGGCGTGGCCGAGGCGGCGGCGAGGAGTTTGTGGACGCGCTCGGAAAAATAGCCGCAATTGGAAAACAACAGCGGCGCGTAAAATCGGTAAGCCAGCAACCCCGGCAAGGTCTGCCCCGCCGTCTGCCCCACGTCGTGGAAACCGTGCCCGGGCACTTCGCGCAGCACCGCGTCCGGCGGGTGCGAAATCCGGTCAATCAACGTCAGCAGCGAGAGGATCACCCCCAGCAGAATGCCCGCCACCACGCCCGCCGCCAGCACGCCCAGGGTCGTCAGCGCCGCGATGGCCGCCGCGCCGGGATAGTGCTGGTAAATCCGCTTCATGGCCTGGAATTCCACCAACGTCCAGCCGCCGTAAATGAGGATCGCGGCCAGCGCCACTTCCGGCAGGCGCGCGAGCACCGGCGTCAAGAACAAAAGGAAAAGCGCCACGCACAGCGCCATCACCAGGCTGGCCATTTGCGTCTTGGCGCCGGCCTGGTCGTTGATCGTGGTGCGCGACTGGCTGCCGGTGACCGGAAAGCCCTGGAAAAAACTGTTGCACAAGTTGGCCGCGCCCAAAGCGGCCAATTCCTGGTTGGGCGCGACGTCGTAGCCGTTCTTGGCCGCGAACGCCCGCGCCAGCAGGATGCCCTCGGTATAAGTGAGAAAGGCGATGCCAAAGGCCGCCGGCAACAGGCTGTGAATCTCATGCCATTGCGCGCGCGGCAGCGCCCAACCCGGCAGGCCGCCGGGAAAGTTGCCCACCACCGCGATCCCGTGCTCTTGCAAACGAAACGCCGCCGAAATGGCCGTGGCCGCCACACAGATTACGATCGCCGACGGAACTTTCGGGGCAAATCGGCGCAGGCCCACGATCGCCCCCAGCAGGCCCAATCCGAAAAACAAGGTCGGCAGGTGCGCCTCGTGCCGCCGGCTGACGGCCTCGATCAGTCGCGGGAAAAAGTCGTTCTTGACCAGCGACAAGCCCAGCAGGCCGCCCAATTGCGAGACGGCCAGGATCAAGGCCGCGCCGGTCATGTAGCCGACCAGAACAGGCTTGGAGAGAAAGTCCGCCGCCTTCCCCAATTTGAAGCGGCTGCCCAGCAGCAGGAGCACGCCGCTGGCCAGCGACAATATGGCCGCCAACGCCGCCGCGTGTTTCGGCTCGCCTCCGGCCAGCGGCGCGATGGCGCTGGCCATCAACAGGCAGATCGCGATGTCCGGCCCGATGATGACTTGCGGCGAACTGGTGAAGAACGGATACACGAGCAAGGGCACAAGGGCCGCGTAAAGGCCGCTTTCCGGGGGCAACCCAGTCAGCCGCGCATAAGCGATGACCGAAGGAATCATGATCAGGCAACCGCTGACGCCCGCCGCCACGTCACCCGCCAGCCATTGCCTCCGGTAACCGCGGAAGAACACGTGTACCGTGGACGGGTTTGGCATTGTCGTCAGATTAGACTTTGCTTCATCCATGACATGCATTTGAAAAATGGGAGCGCGATCGTCTCGATCGCCTCCAGTCGGCGTCCCGCCGACTGGCGTCGGGCTCAAAAGGATTCACCTTTAGGTGAGCAACCGCCAAGGCAATGATGCCTTCGGCGAGACGCCGAAGGCGGCGGGCGAGGACGCCCGCGCTCCCCAATCCATCTGCATCGTTTCGGTCCATCCATGACATGCTGATCCCGGCACAGTGCCGGAAAAGGCAAAAACTGCCAAAGGATTTTGATGCAGTATGCGAACGGGTTGCTTCAACCCCGATTTTTGGCTGGAAAATCCTCACGCACGGGCTACCATAAAACCAGGTGGTAAAAAACATCATCACTCTGGTCGTTGTCACCGTCGTTTCCGCGCTTCTTGCTGTCGCGGTGGGCCTGCTCAGAAACAGGAGAGCACGACATTTGGGGCGCTGGTGGGATGCCGGCGGCATTCTCGTCTTTATGGTGCTGTGGGTTATTATCGCAGCGATAGTCTGGTTGATCTGATTACGACACATCGGGAACCGAGCCAAGATTTAACCAAAAATGCAGTTTGGCGGGTTGCAACGCCGCATCCTCCGCCTGGATTCGATGGAACTGATTCGGCGCCTCGGCTATTTCCACTTCATCACCAAGCAGAGACCGGCAGGCTGATTGCCCCCGGTTGACCGGCAAAATCTGCCGCTTTTGGATAGGCCAGCACGATTTTTAATTCCATGAAGGTGTCACCAGGCGTAACTTGGCGTAACTTGGCGTAACTTGGCGTAACTAACCGTAACCTTCCCATTTGGCCTTCAGCCTTCAGCTTTCGCTCCATTCTGCTCCCTGCTCACAATCATTTAAAACTGCGGCAGGGTGCGATAGGGTGCGATTTCGTTGGGTCAAAATCGCCTCTTTTCATGGATTTTGCGTCCGTAGAGGCCCGGCGCGGCCGGTCCAATCCGAGAAAAAAGACATGGAATTACCCGGAATTATCCGGAATTATCATGGAAATCAACGACTTACGCAGGTTGGCCGGCTCACGCCCGACCAAAGCCTGCCGCATGGTCTCTAGCCACTGGCCACTAACCACTAACCCCTATTCACGCCCCTATTTCAAAGAACAGGCGCCGAGCGCCATCCATACTCTACACTACCACACTTGGATGGGAATGCCAATGAAGAAATTCGATATTTTATTGCCCGCCTCGGACGGTGTGGGAAAAATGCCAGCAAGCCGGTCGTGAGCGCGCAACCCTTCCGCCTCGCGTGTGCCACCACCGCCCGCGCGGGCGCGGTAATTGCCAAGTCACTGCCAGACTTCCAAACTTGCCAGGGTGGCCCGGCGGCGGCGGAGGTTTAAAGAAGCGTGCGCCCAAGCTGAAAAGATTGGATTCAAGTTGAAATTCCACATTTGGGCCACTACTTTGCGGTGATGTTTGACGTTCAAACCCAATACTTTGGAGTTTCGGTTGAATCCGTATTCCAAAAGCCGGTTTCTTTGCGCAAAGCGCAGCCGGAGATTTGCGCGGACAAGCTCGTTGCTTTGTTGCATTCATGGAACCTCAAAGCCACTCGTTTGGTGCTCATCCAAGAGGACCCTTTATATGCTTGCGAATTCAAATCAGACGCAAAAACTTTCTCCTGAACTTGAAGCCAGACTCAATGAGTTGTCCTTGCTCAAGAATGGATGGAATGAAGAGGATGCTGTGCAGACAAACCCGGACGCTGTCGAAGCGGCACGGAACGCACTTCGACACTTGAGCCTGCTAAGACCTTTTCAAGCCCCAAGCATAGTGCCAACTTTCGATGGCTTCTTACAGCTTGAGTGGCACAATGCCATTCGATCTCTGGAATTTGAATACACGCCAGAAATGTGGGCGATTTTGGGGGTTGCTGATGTTAATACAGGACATCCGATTTACAACACCGCCTCAGCGCCTTTGATAGCAATGGAGGAATTGGAAAAGTTCTACTTTTGGTTCTCAACTGATGAATTGATATGGCCTTCGAAGTAGAGGAAATTCCGGGGGAGGCTAAACTTTTCCTTCGAGTTCACGAGCAGCACTACGTCCCTTCCAACGATCCGACGGTAAAGAGACCTTCTTCGGCATGTTTCAAAGACCCGAACTTGTCTGTCAACTGGGCAAAGTATTCGAGTCCCAAAGAAACGGCTAAACCATCCTCTGCCGCCGTGGTTGAGCTTGTCGCCCAGGATTGCAGGTCTTTGCAGCAAACCGTGATACATTGCCCAATCCAAGAAGGCGAGAAGGACGGACCAAATCAGGCGCACTCGGAAATTCGTGGCCCCAAGGAAAAGTCCACTCGTCACATGTTCGTCCAAAGGTCAAAAGTTGTTTGGGTTCGGAATAATATCCCTGTTTAGCCAAGGACGCCGGAATTCGATTGGCACGAACACACAAAGCCCCCAAATGCCCCGTCCGGCTCCCCTCCCCAAAGCCCAGTGTCGAAACCTGACATGGCCGGTAATCATCCGGTTCTTGTCCATTTCGTTGAGGTCAACGAATTGGTTGCTTCGGGATCGCCTGTGCAAAAGAAACTGGTGCTTGAGCAATGAACCCCGATTTTAGCGGTTGACCACGGCGCTCCGAACTGCCACTGATGTTTGGGTGATGACGCGTGTTACTTTCGCTCTTGCGGCGCTGGCGGTGGCGCTCGGACTTGGTGCCGCCAAGGCCGGTGCGCAGGAGACTAATCTCACTTTCCACAAAATCCAAATAACGGACAAATTTTGGAGCGAGGGCGCGGATTTTGCGGATTTTAACCACGATGGCATCATGGACATCGTTTCCGGGCCGTTTTGGTACGAAGGGCCGGATTTCAAAATCCGCCACGAATACTGCCCCGCCAATCATTCGTTCAAAACGATCAATGCCGCGGGGGAAGAAATCACGGTGGATGGTTTCGAGGGCGGGCTGGGTGTCAAGAATGCTTATTCCGAGGATTTCCTCACTTTCACCTACGACATCAACGGCGACGGCTGGGCGGACATTGTGATTGTCGGATTTCCCGGCGCGGAATCGTACTGGTACGAGAATCCCCAAAACAAGGAGGGCCATTGGCTTCGGCATACGATTATTGACTCAACGGATGACGAATCGCCCGGCTTCGGCGATCTTCTGGGCAACGGCAAGCGGGTGTTGATGTGTTGCATGAGCAACTACATGGGTTACGCCGAGCCGGATTGGGCGCATCCGGCGGAGAAATGGACCTTTCACCGCGTTTCGCCAAAGAACAAGGATTATCAAAAGTTCACGCACGGCCTCGGCTTCGGCGACGTTAATGGCGACGGCCGCAACGATCTCTTGCTCAAAGACGGCTGGTACGAACAGCCGGCCTCGTTGGCGGGCGACCCGGAGTGGCAGTTTCATCCCTACCCGTTCGCGCCCGGAGGCAGTTCGCAAATGTTCGCTTACGATGTCAACGGCGACGGCCTGGCCGACGTCATCACCTGTCTGAATCCGCACGGATACGGCCTGGCCTGGTACGAGCAATTGCCGGGGAAGGACGAGAAGGGAGAAATTCAGTTCAAGCAACATTTGATTTTGAATCCGGACGCCACGCCCAACAAATACGGCGTCGTCTTCAGCCAGCCCCATTCCATCGCCCTGACGGACATGGACGGGGACGGCTTGAAGGACATCGTGACCGGCAAGCGGTTCTGGGCGCATGGCAAGGACGGCGGCGACCCTCAGTCCAATGAGCCGGCGGTGCTGTATTGGTTCAAGCTGGTGCGCGGGCCGAATCATACCGCCGAATTCGTGCCGCATTTGATTGACACAAATTCCGGGGTCGGCACCGAAGTGGTGGTGGGCGACATCAACGGCGACCATCTTCCCGATATCGTGGTGGGCAACAAAAAAGGGACCTTTGTTTTTCTGCAAGAACCCAGGAATCGCTGAGAACCGATTATGAAAAGACGAACCTTCCTTCATTCCTCCTTGGCCCTGGCGGGCACTGGGGCAGCCGTGGCCAGTTTGACAGCCTCGGCGGACGAGCCGGGCGCGGCCGGGCGTCAATTCTACGAATTGCGGCTCTACCACCTGCGGCGCGGACCGCAGATGGATTTATTTGACAAGTATTATCGCGACGCCGCCATGCCCGCCCTCAAACGCGCCGGCATCGCGCAGGTGGGCGTGTTCAGCGTGACGGTGGGGCCGGACAGCCCTACCATGTATGTCCTGCTGGTCCATCCTTCGCTGGAATCGCTGACGGCGACGCCCGCGCGCCTGCATGCGGACACGGAATACCATGAGGCCGGCGCCGAGTTCATCAACGCGCCGGCCACTAATCCGTCCTTCGTGCGGATCGAAAGCTCGTTGATGATGGCCTTTGAAGGCATGCCAAAACTGGAAGCGCCGTCGTTTCCAGGCGGCGGCAAATCACGATTGTTCGAGCTGCGCACTTACGAAAGCCACAGCCTGAAGGCACACTTGAAAAAAGTCGAAATGTTCAATCGCGGGGAAATCTCCATCTTCCGGCGCACCGGCTTGCCGCCGGTGTTTTTCGGCCAAACCGTCATCGGCAGCCGCCTGCCCAACCTCACCTACATGCTCGGGTTCGAGAATGCCGAGGCCCGCGACAAAGGCTGGAGCGCGTTCATCGCCGACGCCGAATGGCTGAAGCTCCGCACGAAGCCCGGCTACACCGACGCCGAAATTGTGACCAACATCAGCAATGCTTTGTTGCGACCGACGGATTATTCGCAGATTTGAAATTCCTCCTGATCTTAATCGTAATCTTAATCGTAATCTTAATCTCTTCTTCTTTGTGTAAATCAAGAATCAGAAGAGATTAAGATTACGATTAAGATTACGATTAGGAATGAAAAACCTGACGCCCTTACCCCGATCCTTCTACGAGCCATCGGCGGAGGCGGTCGCTCCGCGGTTGTTGGGCCATTGGCTTATCCGCAACCTCCCCGCCGGCCCGTGCGGCGGACCCATCGTCGAGACCGAGGCTTATTTGGCGGATGATCCCGCCTCGCACGGCTTCGGCGGACCGCGCGCGCGCAATCGCTCCATGTACGGGCCGCCGGGACACGGCTACGTTTATCTCATTTACGGGTTTCACTCTTGCGTCAATGCCGTTTGCCGGCGTCCGGGCTGCGCGGAGGCCGTGCTCATTCGCGCCATCGAAGCCAAACTGGGCTTGGAGACGATGCGCCAAAACCGGCCCGCCGCCACAGCCATCGCTCTCACCAACGGCCCGGGCAAACTTTGCGCGGCCCTGGCCATTGACCGAAAACTCGACGGCGTGGATTTGTGTGATGCGTCCTCGCCGCTCTTCATCGCCAGAAGCCCGGAACTCGCGCAATTTCGACGCCGGCGCGGCCCGGTGGCAAGCTCAACCCGCATCGGCATCACCAAGGCGGCGGCCCTGCCGCTGCGTTTTTATCTCGGCGCCAGCCCGTTTATTTCGCGGCCGGCGCGCCCAGGCGCGGCACCATCCAGCGGATGATTCGGGCGTGCAATCCCGGCGCCCACAGGACGCTGATGTGTCCGTGACGCAAGCGCCAAATTTCGGGCTGATCCCAGGCGCGCCACAATTCCTCCATGGTTTCGCCGGGCACAAATAAATCATGGACGGCTTCAATCAACAGAATGTTCTCCCTGGAAATCGCCGGGCGGCCTTGCGCCAGGTTCAGCTTGCTTGCACCGACGGGCCGGCCTTTCAACGCGAGGCGGAGACTGTGGCAGAAGGCCGCTTCCTCCACCAGACGATCCAGTCGCGCGACCGGCACGAGAAGCACCGCGCAGGAGAACCGGGCATCACGGCACACGGTCAGGCCCGCCAGCCAGCCGCCGAGGGAGACGCCCATCAATCCCACCGCCGGGCAGCCTTGCTGGCGGAGCCATTCGGCGAAGGACCGCGTTTCCGCGACCGCCTGCCGGGCGGCCTCGACGGTGCGCAAAAGGTCCGGGCAAAGGAAATTTCCCCACGCCCCAAGCTGCCGCGGACGGCGTTGAAAATGGAAGGGCGCTTCCAGCGTGACGGCGTTAAACCCGTGGCGGTTGAATTGCCGGGCCAGGCCAGGAAAACGGAGATAATGATTGAGCACGTCATTCCAGCCGTGCAGCAGGAGAACCGTCGGATGCCCTTCCCAGCGAAGCGCGCAAGGATACAGGCGGCCATGCACCATATTATTGACATCAAAAGGCCCCGGACAGGGAGTTTCAAAATGAAGCTGATTCGCTCCGTCGAATTGGACCTTGGCCGCTTGAACTTCCGCCGGAATAAAATCCTGGCTTTCGATCAACCGCTGCGCCTCGACCAAATGCGCGCCGGTGCCATCCGGCTGCGGCATGCGCGCGGCCGCGCAGCGAATGGCCGCCCAGTCAACCAGCCTGGAAATCCCGGCCATCATGCCGGTGTGAATCAGGGGAGCGCACGCGCCTCACGTGCAGCGGTCGGCGCCCCCGCCGACCGTAAAGGGGCCGCTGAACGGAAATAACGCCGGTTCTTCCTGTTTTGGGTCGTTTTTTCTTCGCGGCGAGGCGCCGCGAAGAGCACGCGGGGGCGCGTGCGCTCCCCATTTTTCAGACACGCTCCAAAAGAATGGGGTTCGGCAAAGAGTGCAGGGTTAGTCTGATTGCCCGGCCGGTTAGTCTTGCAGTCGGTCTCTCTGCCGTCCCCCAATTGAGCGGCCAGGCTGTCCTCCGCGTTCAGAATCGTCACGCGGCTGGCCAAATCCGGAAAATACAGCAACGTCTTGTGCTCATGAAAGCAACAGGGATTGCGTTTGGGAAACAAGTAATTATTCACAATGGCTCGATTATTTTTGCAGACAAAGCGTAAAGCCATTCCGCCCGCAAGGCAACTGCTTTTGATCCCGCCAAAACCTGCGGACAAATCCGCCGCTTCCTGCCCCGACGCGCTTTTTCGGCGGAGCATGCTTGCGGCCCTACGGCTTGGCCGCGTCGGACCCGCCGGCGGCTTGCAGTTTTTTGAAGCGCTCCACCAGGTCGTTGTATTTCTCGGCCAGGGCGTTTCGCTCCTTGATGCTGTCGTTGTATTTCTTGATGGCGTCGTCCCGTTCGGTCACCAGAAGTTTGATGGCGTCGTTTTGCTTCTCGATCCCGGCGGAAGCTTCTTTAATCTCGGCCTCCAGCTTGTCCACCACGCCTTTGTACTGGACGATCGTGTTGCTCATCAGCTCGCCGGAGGATTGAAGGCGGAGGATTTCGCGCGCTTGCAACAAGGCCGCCTGTTGATTGGTCATGGCGTCGTGCTTCGACTCGTTGACGCGCGTGGAAAGGCCGGTGATTTCGGCGTCCATGTTCTTGAGGGAGTTGGTGTAACCCTGAATGTCGCTGTCCTTCTTGAAAATGATCTTTTGCAAGTCCTGCCCCTCATTGTAAAGAAGAGTTTGGACGTACCACTGCCAGGCGCACAGTCCGCACAACCCCAGCGCCAGGCAAACCAGCAAATTCTGTTGGAGGTTCTTCATGGGGGCGGCGTTGTTGGATTTGGATCGGCCTTGACAGCGAAGGCCACTCGCTGCACCCCAGCGCGCTTGACGCGATCCAGCACATAAACCATCTCGCCGTGGGTCGTGTTCCGGCTGCCGCTGAGATACACGGGAACGTCCGCGTTCGTGCGCAGCCGGGCGGCCAGCAACTTGTCAAGATCGGGGAAACTCAGGGGTTCGTTGTCCACGGACACTTGTCCGAAAGGATCAACTTTGAGTTTGATGATGTCGGGCTTCTTGGTGGACGTGATCTGGGTGGCGGTGGGCAGGCTGGCCTTGAGCGTGCGCACTTTCTGCATTTGCAGGCTGACCATCATAAAGGAGGCGAGCAGAAAAAACATGATGTCAATCAGCGGGATGATCTCCAGCCGCGTGCGTTTGCGGGCGATGGGCGAGCGGATTTTCATGGGTTGCCCGTGTTGGTCACGCCATCCACCATAAAGGCCACTTTCTGCACCCCCGCGTGGCGCACCGCTTCCAGCACGTCGCACATGTCGCCGTGCCGCGTGGCGGCGTCGCCGCTGATGTACACGGGCAGGTTGGTGTCCAGGCGGAAGCGGTTGCTGATGGCCGCGTCCAATTGCGCGAGGGTCACATTCTTTTTTTCCAGCCAGACCTGCCCGCTCTTGTCCACGGCGATGTTGATCATGTCCGGCTTGAAGTCGGCGCGGGCCATGGAGGCGCTGGGAAGGCTGACTTTGATGTTTTGGGTGCGGTCAAATTGCAGGCTGACCATCATGAAGGAGGCCAGCAGAAAGAACATGATGTCAATCAGCGGGATGATCTCGATGCGCGAATGCCGGCGCTGCACTGGCGAAGGAAGCTTCATTTGGGCCGATGCACCATGACCTCGACGTTGGTCGCCGCCGCTTCCAATTCAAATTGCAGCCGCGCCACCCGGCTGTTGAAATAATTGAACGGCACCAGCGAAAAAATGGCGATGCCCAGCCCGCAGGCGGTCGCGATCAACGCCTCCCCGATGCCGCCCGTCACGCTGACGACCGACAACTCGGCGCTGCCGACGCTGATAAAGGCGCGCATCAGGCCCGTCACCGTTCCCAGCAAACCGAGCAACGGCGACAGCGTGACCAGCGTATCCATGACCGTCAGGAAGCGTCCGGCCCTCTCCAACTCGATGCCCGCGCCCAGCTCCAGCGCCCCTTGCAGGGAAGTATGAACGTGAGCCAACCCGTTATGGATCATGCGAACGACCGGGTCCTGCGAGCCTTGGGCGATTTTGGAGGCGGCGGGCACGTCCCCGTTCTCCAGCGCGGCCAGAATCTCTTCGAGCTTTTTGGGGTCGCGGCGGCCGGACTCGCGCAGCCACCAGAACGTCCGCTCTCCCACCACGGCCACGGCCACCAGCGCGCAGATCAGGATGGGGTACATGACCGGTCCGCCTTCGCGGACGAATTCAACTGCAATATTTGCCATCATCATAAATCAATCTCCATGTTAGTGCAGTTGATAGCGGATCGGCGCCACAAACTGGTGTCCGCCGTTGGCAGGCGGGATGATCCAATGGCCCTTGACCCATTTCTGCGCGGCGGCGTCCAGGATGGGCGAACCGGAGCTTTCTTTAATCTCTACCGAGACAACCTTGCCCACGTCATCCACCGTCAGCAACAATCTCACGGTGCCTTGCTGCCCCCATTTTCGAGCAATCTCTGGATACTCATCCGGCGCCGGACGATCGCCCCCAACGCCTGTGTTGCCGATGGTCGTCGGGTCATGCCGCACCGGCGCGGCCTGCTTCAAGGCAACTTCCACCGGCACCGGCGCGACAGACATGGGCACCAACAAACTGCCGGGCGTGGGCACGGCGAAGTTAATCGCGGGAGTGTCAATGGTCACCCGCTGAACTTGCGGCGTCTCCGTTTTGTCGTCCTCATTCTGCTGTTCGGTCGGCTTTACTTCGGAGGGGGGCGGAGTCACGGGCGGCAGAGGCTCGACAATGACCGGCGCCGGCTGCTCCAAGGGCGGCAACGCTCTCCGCGCGGGCAGCCTGGATTGCGCCCCCGCCAGACCGATCACCAGAAAAAGCAGGCTTATGGAATTGGCCCAGCCCAGCCGCCGCGACGCAACTCTCTCTGGCGCGGGCAGACAAACTCGCGCCAATTCCGATTTTAATTGATAGGTGGCAACCGCCATAAGTCATTTTTTCGCAGAAGTCTCTTCTCGTCAATGTTTAGAACTCATAGCTCAACGACCCGAAGAAGCCGCGCCGCTCGCCATATTGCGCGGCATAGACGCCCACGCCGGTGCCGGTGCGCAGTGGATAAATATTATCGGTGATGTTGACAATGTCCAGTCGCGCAACCAGCGCCTGCTTTTTCGCCAGGCGCAACCGCTCGGAGACGCCAAAATTGAGCGTGTAGTGCTGCCCCACGCTGGAGCCGTTGGGCACCAGATCTGTTGATCCGGGGATGTTGCCCGGCCCATCCTGTCTCAAGCCGCTGCCATAAAGGGCGTCGGCATAAATCTTTGTGCTCCACCGTCCGGGTTCATTCCAGGTGTAAGCCACGCCGAAGGAGCCGGTTACCCGTTGGTCGTGATCGAGGTAAACCCAGTTATGATTGACGTAATTCACCGTGGGTTCGTCGCCCCACAAGTATTGGGCGGAAGCGGCGCCTTCGCCTTGCGCCACCGAGTAGGCCAGGTTGGCATACGCGGAAAAGCCGCCCTTGTCGTAATTGGCCGTGAATTCCAACCCTCGCACCCGCCCGCGCGTGTAATTGAACGAGGAGAGGATGAGCGATTGCCCGAAGAATCCGTCGTCCAATTGCTCCTGCGCCGTCTTGTAATAACCGTCCAGCCCCAGCGTTAAACCGGGCACGGGCGCCACCTTCTGGCTCACGCCGAGATCGTAATAGTTGGCCCGCTCGGCCTTGACCGTGTTGTAAGGGGCAGTCACCAGCGAGGCGTCCGAAGTGCCGGCAAACGCCGCGATGTCGCCCGACGGCACGGTTTCCAGCGGCGGCGGCGTGAAATAACGCGAATAGCCGCCGTGCAACGTCGTGCTCTCCCACGGCTTATAGACCATATTGGCGCGCGGGCTGATCTGGTTCTCGGAGTCGGTGTCGGAAGTATAAACGTCAAAACGACCGCCCGCATTGAGAGTCAGTTGCGGCAGGATTTTCCATTCATCCTGCAAATACAGGCCGCCAAAATCCGAATGAGGGCTGTTGTCCTGCGTAAATGGGATGGGACCGCTGGTCTCGTCGCCGGCGCCATTGACATCGAACACCGTGGTGGTGCTATCCGCCGTGACCGCTTCATGCAGATAAGTCAGGCCGCCGCGCAACGTGTGGCTGTCGCCCAGCGTGTAACTGGCATCCATTTGCGCCCCGCCAGAGTAGAGGATGCGATCCTCATCGCTGGCGACGCCGGAGTTGTAATCGAGCGTGGCGTCAAGATTGCCCGGCACATAATGCACACTGCTGTTGCGGGCGTAGGCGGAAACCTGGTAGTTCAAATTGCCCGACGACTTCTGATACGCGACGACGCCATAATAATTCTGCTCATTCTGATCGTCGTTGAGCGTCAGCGCCGATGGTTCCGCCGTTCCCACCCACGGCATGGCTGTTACTGGTTGCGGCGTGGGCGTTTGGCTGGCATTGATGGGAATTTGAAACTGGCTGTAGGAGAGGCTCCCCATCACGATGAGCCGGCTGGTCGGATCCATGATATAGGAATAGTACATGAACATCTTGTACTGGTCGGTGTAATCGTGGATCGGCACCGACGTTGGGCTGGGGTTCTCGATGCCAAGGTCATTGTGATCGTAACTGCCATTGATGAAGAAACTCGATTTGCCGAACGTGCTTCCATACTCAAAACTCGGCCGGACCGTGTCATAACTGCCGGCGAAAACCTCCGCCGAACCGCCGTTCAGGGCCGCCCCGCTCTTGGTCTGGATATCCACGATTCCGGCGGTGCGAAAACCGTATTCCGCCGGGAGCGACCCCGTGAGCAACGACATGCTTTGGACGAAGCGCGGGTCCAATTCCTGGCCGAACCCGGTGATGCCTTCGGGCAGCAAGACGTCGTTGATGCGGTACTGCAAATTGGCGTGCTCGCCCCGCACGTGAACCTGCCCCAGCGAATCCTCCGCCACACCCGGCGCGCGCAAGAGCACCTGGTTAAACGAGGCGTTGTCGCCCTGCGCCTGGTTCAGAATGGCTTCGCTGCTGATGGTGTAAGTGGACGATCCGACCTCGGTGAGAATGCTGTTGCGCGTCTGGTTGAGCTGCCCCTCGACGGTGACCGTGCTCAACACATTGGTCGCGGCGGGCGCGCTGTTCGTCTGGCCCATGACTGTGCCCGAAGCCATCGAACCGCAGGCCAGCGCCATGCTCAAAATCTGCCGATACTTTTCCTTATCTGATTTCTTCGTTGATTTCATAAATTGGATTTCAAATGGATTTCTTTTGGAGCTTCCGCTCCCTCCCGGGCTTCTCGGAACCAACACAATATTGGGCCGTCCAGGAGTCAAACTAGTTTTACGAACGGGAATCTAAACGAAGAGTCAGGCAGGCGGACCGCGGCTGGGAAGCAATCGCACATCCGCGGAAACGAAATCAACGCGGCGCGCAGCCGCAAAGGAAACGAAAACAGGCGGTTGTTGTGCGAGTTCGACGGTCGTGGCGGGAGTATGGACTTGCCCATGCAGGAACATCGTGACCACGCACTCATGGCCGGGATCACTCGCATCTTGGTGCGCCCACGCATGAAAGACGGGCACCGCCGCCATCATTTGGACCAGCAGGAAGACGCTCAAGCAGAACAAGGCCGCTCCGCTTTTGGCGGCGCGCATGATACCTCTAGCCGGCGCTGGCGTCATGGGGGCGAGTTTGCAACAAAGGGCCGCGCCATTGCAACTGCT
>Ga0302325_10015943_pt1 | contig 15950 bp, 18 predicted proteins | sample Palsa_T0_2_FD_201948 | JGI IMG/M metagenome (GOLD analysis project Ga0302325, IMG submission 201948) | Peat permafrost microbial communities from Stordalen Mire near Abisko, Sweden - Palsa_T0_2 | ecosystem: Environmental > Terrestrial > Soil > Palsa > Peat permafrost | place: Sweden: Abisko... | reverse complement strand
TTTGCTAAGCATAAATCAAGGCCGGAACTTACCCCAGGCTCAACCGTGATAATGGCACCCGCAGGCAAGGCACCCCTGACCCTCAGGTACCGGAACATGGGGTCTTTATCCTCATAATTGGGGTGGCCACCGGTGTCGTGTGTATCCATGCCCAAATAATGACCTAAACCGTGCGGGAAGAAAGCAACGCTGGTTCTCGTCTTAAGGATATCTTCCTTGCCGCCTTGAAGTATGCCGAGCTTGAGAAGGCCCTCAATAGCGATCTCATGGGCGGTCAAATGAACATCGTCCCATATTACACCTTCCTTGAGCATATTAGTGCAGACATGCTGCATTTGCAGAACAATATCATAGATTGCTCTGCTCTCTGGGCTGAATTTTCCGTTGATTGGGAATGTTCTTGTCTGCTTTCAGTTAGCAGGGCATCAGACAGAAGAGGTACTGGGATGGCAGTAGCCATCTGGCCGGTCGGTATGAGATCACCCCGGCCGTCTGGGACATGGAAAGGGCCAAGCTGAGCAAAAGTGGGTGCTCTAAGAATCCATCCACCTTTTCAACCCCAGCTGGAAATCGATATTGCTTTTTGGATTAGGATTTGAAAATGAACTTACAATATCGGAAGCATAGCAGTGGTACTCCGCACCAGCATCTAGTAAAAGATTCAACTTTCCTTGCAATGGCTCATAATTTTTCACATAGTGCAGCGTTGCAGCAGCTGTCCCACTGGCAACAATTGAATGATATGCCTGCTCCCTTGCTCCGTTCGAAATGGATTTCTCAATGAATAACCCTTCCAATTCTCTCTCGTTCTTGGCATATTTAACAGCCTTCAACACTGCCGTGTGTGCGATTGTGCTAATCGCATTGGCCTGTCTGGTCAAAGCCACCTCATACTCATCTTTTACGGCCCGGCACTCTTCGATAGCGAGCTTGAGGAGGGAGAAGTCTTTCTCGTTGAATTCGAGGAACGTAATGTGGTCGCTGACCTGGTTGGCTATCGCCCAGATCGCCGACGAGGAGTGAGGATGTGCGAGGGCAGATGCTACTTGGTCTGTTGTGAGGACCTGGTCAACATCGTAGAGGGAGAGAGCTTCGTCTTCGGACAAAGGCAGACCAGACCATATTACGGATTCGGATTCAATGGGCGGGATGAACAGGGTCGACTTGTCGTTCTTGATATCATATGTGAAGTAAGAGTCAGGCAGTGCGCATCCCGTCAAGTAGTAGAAGAATCGACGTTGTCTAAAGTAGTAGCGTCTGTTAATGCAGAGGGGGGGGTCAAGAGAGGCGGGGGACGACCAACCTGAATGGCATCGATTCGTCGTTGTCCTCGATCATCCGAGTCTTCTGCCCTTCCAAATAGAGGACTCCACTGATACCTGGGTTCTGCTTTCTCATCCATTCCACCACCCTCCTCGCATGGGATTTGGCAGGGTATTTGCCGGCGAGGATAGCTTTGACGTCGGCCATCTTGCGCGCTTTTGAGTGTGGCTTCGGCTGAGTTGCTGCTGCCGAATGAAATCTGGCGCCAGACAGTGACTGGCTTTCTGAGGTTCTCAATTGGTAGAGTGTCTGCGCATTTGCTGCGTTGTTGCTTAGGACGCGAGCCTTGTTGAATGGTTCTCGGCGTGCCGACAACGTTCTGCTTATATTATAAAATCGCGGAAATATCGCCGGATGAAATTCTCTTCCCCGTGATAACATAGAGACCGAGAATCACCCTATTTGTGCCCGTGATCACACATATGTGGTCTGATTTCCCATGTACTACATTACTGTACTGTACTGTACCACGTTGAAATGATGGCATCTAAGGCTCTCCCGTGACTTCGAGTCATCCGATAACAACACGCCCAACGCCACCAGCACGAACATCGTTGCCACGAATTACTATTTGGTATTATGCTAAGTATCTACCGCAAGATGGCTCAATGTGCCAGCAGGCTATGTCCATTCTGACCTGCTTTCAGAACGCCAAGCACTTGGGAACAACAGTACCCAGAAGATGCAAATGCCCCAGATAGTCGCCGCCCAACCCGTTCCAAACGCCGAAATGCTTCATGCCTCGTAGCTTTGCAGACAATCCTCTTCGCCTACTTCGAGCAAACACAGTCTAAGTCTGTGCCTATGCTATGCCTCTGTCACCGCACAACTCCACTATCCGGAAGCCTCCCACAAGAACCACTGTATATCACACGATCTCTCCTCCTCCTACGAACCGCGTGAGCTCTTCTTCTAGTGACTCTAGCACGCATCTGTTGTAACTTTCAATAATGTTTCCTGGGGTGCTACGTTTGGTCTCTTCTTAGCCTTCAATGGTAGTCTCGGAACGAAATTCATTGACCCTTGGAGGGAAGATATCTCCCTCAAACTAATGGCATGGTCCAAAAGTGTCTCCTTGCTCGTTTTGAATTCAAAATTGGTCAAGAAACAAAAGCTGATCTCGAGTCTGGCAAGCTCGTTCTCACTCACCCCTCCAACCTTTGAAAACCGTGAGTGTGGGTAGCTGAGGTCCTCAAGCGCTTTCATAGCCACTCGAAGCCCTGCTAACAGCAGTCGATGGCAGTTGCGGCGTGTGACTGGGATAGCTCGTTCATCGACCGCGAGTTTATGTATATAATAACTTGTCGCGAGATAGACCGCAGTGGACATCGGACAGAACTTGTGAATGCGCATGAGATAGTCTTCCAGGGAGATGGGCGGTGGGTGTTTCGAGTAGAACTTGCGAGTGATAGCACTGTGCTGGACGTTCAAAGGTTCCGCATTGTCGCCAATGATGATATACGGCTCGGTAGGGACAAAATCAGGGCTCCCTATAGCAGTCTTCTTAAAATTCACACCATCAATATCCGACCCCGCGCTGGAACTCGATGGTGTCCTCGGCCGCTTGTGTAAGTCGGCGAGATTCTTATATGAGTTGCTCCTGATAATGTTCTCCTTCTCTGCCTGCATTCCTCGCATGTTGGGAGGGGTTGAATGTGTGGGCGGAGGCGTTGGCGGAACATCTCCTGTCACCCTCACCAACGCTTCAATGCCGGCACATAACAGCTTCAGTGCAGTGACAGGGCCAATGGTGAATACGTCGAGGCTATTCGGGGATGGCGGTGTGCCCGGTTCATCGCCAGGAACCTTCACGGAGAGCCCTGCATCTGCAGAGGGATTTGGAGGAGGGGGCAGGATATATGTGAATGAATCGGCGGAATCGTGAACGTAGGGTTTGGCTTCTGTCGGAGACGAGGCTGACGCGGATACGGTATTTGCGGATCGAGTGGGAGACATGGTGTAGCGCGTGGTTGATGTCTAAAAGCAGGCGCAGTAACCTCTGGAGGAAGGTTATGTAATTTGGTATGTGTTCGAAGTATAGAGTATCAGATCTTTCTCGACCCTAGCCTCGGCCACGGCCGTTGAAACTTTTTTGAATGCCCCCAGAGGCGCATATTCTCGGTGGAATGAAGGGGAAATTCAAGTCAGGTGTCGGACAAATTCTGCTGCTGTAAGATGGGAGGTGAAAGATTTGGGGTATGTGGAGTAATTTTTCGTTGCCTTGTACTGTAGTTGGAAAGGATAAGCTGAACAAGGTTCCGGCGGTACCTCAGAAGTAACGAGTACTGCAGGGTCAGACGTCTCCACCCGCGTTCCCGAGGTTGAACCTGGGTCGTTTTCTCTTTTGAGGCTGTATTGGTGGAAAGTACCGGGTGCGAATGGGTACTTATAGAATGGATTCGGCACTGCTGGATGAGAGAAAGCGAAGAGACGCCGAAGTGTTGGCACGTGGACGTCCTGGTACCAAGCACTACCAGTGACGGATTGGTGGGAGAGGGAGAAAGAGTGTTGTTGTAGACTGCAGTCTGCAGTGTAGCACAGCAGGTCTGGTGGGTGGACTGTACAATACTTGGGCTCAATGGGCTGACTCGTGCGCCGGAGTTAGAGAGCCCCGGCAGTGTTACCACTGGTGCAGAGGGAGGTCAGCTGTAGAGGGCCAGGCATGCAGTGAATCGCAGGAGAGAAGGTCGGCCTGGAACCGCATTGTCAGCCGGTGTAGAAGTACAAATACAAGTACACACCCCTTGGGGATCTGGAAGGAAAAGGCGAGATGGGAAACGGTCTGGGGCAGCGTCTGCTCTGCTTTGCTCTGCGCCCTACTCTGCTCGTGCTGCGTCCCCTCAACAGCAATCTCTTATCGCCCCGATGCCGAGGATCGATAGTGGCCGCGATAGAGCCGCTGGAACGGAGATCTAGATCTCACCTCGACTGTTCTGCCTGGCCAGCGCCGCCTCGACTAGGACTCGAGTTGCCTTGGCTCTTGACCGTCTGGGTGCTGCTCGAGGTGCCTCTGCTTGCGCTGCCTCGCCTTTAAGCTGTCCAACGCTGCAATGCCGTGTAACTCGAAGCTTACCCCACGTTCGGTCCCCCTCTCAGGCTCTCCCCCTTTCCTCTGGACCCGGAGATCCTGGAGGAGCCCTGGCCTGGATGTATGGATGTGTGGATGTGTGGATGTACGGACGTATGAAAGAGTTCTCGTGCAGCAAGCCGAGACCCTTGAATTCGGGACGCCTCGAACAAGTGCAGTGCTGGGACTGGGGTGCTCCGGAACGCGATCTCCGCCGCTGCGACCTCCCTCCGCGTGATCAGAGAAACCTGCTCAAGAGGCAATACAGTATTGGTAAGATCGAGTCAGGAAAGCGCTTGCCGTCCGTCGACGTGGACGTGGATGTGGAACGTGGACCTGCACTGTTGGAGTCGAGCGCCAGGAGAGTGCAACAGCGTTGGGATGCAAAAACATGCGCGACCATGAATCACGAGAGCGCTGTGCAGCCAGAGGATAGGAGCGGAGGAGCCGGCTAAGTACTTCGCTGACGGACTGCACAACACGTACACGTATTGCCTCGTCTGCCGATACAGCGGTCCTCCTAGGCATCAAATATCTCCTGTTGCACGGTCAGTACGAAGTACTCTACAGTATACGGCCCTCACATCAACGCTATGTTAATACTTGTACCACAATACCCAAGCCCGGCTCCGCGCCTAGGCGCTCTCGCCCGAATTCGTGGAGCCTTCGACGCTGGATCCAGCCAGTGGTTAGTCCCCAATACACCCTTCTCTCTCGGCCGCCTATGGATCTACTGTACAGCCATCTATCTCATTATCAAGTCGTCAAAACACCCTCTATTTCTTCTTACTTTCCCCCATTCTGCACACAAGCCAGAGCTTAGCAGCGGGGAAGCCCCGATTGGTACGCTTCAAGTTCGAATTCTCCAGTGTTTCTTTTGCCACCTGCCATCCTCCTGCAGGCAACCAGCCGCTTGTCTCGGCCATTCAACTACGAAGTATATGCGAGAGCATATCTATCTATTTTCAGCCACACCCTTCTTGCAGGACAGGCAGGTGGGGGTTTGCATTGTTGGAGTGACTCCAGTTATTCATGAAAACCACCCCTTCCAATCAAAACTCTAGAGTCCCGAAGCAAATACAAGTCTAGCGTATTCAATTTAGGCTATCTTTCTCAGAGAAGAGCAGTCCATTCACCGCCCCTTTACGTGCTGTCAGCTCAGTGAGCAGAGGGGCCTCTTCAGACTTCTATCAGCCTAGCCCCCGAGTCGCTGTGTTGTCGAACGCTCTCGCCTTGTTGGCGTATGAAGTACAATTGTGTCATCGCTTTAACGAGGCCAACATATATATGGCAGCAAAGCCGTACCTCTGCCAACTGTGTTTGTTAAATTATTGATACTTGGGGTCTTCAAAACTTTTCAGAGCACCTAGGTTGCGAAATCCCACAACGGAGCAAGTGGTCTTGTCGCACATCATACAATGCATACAAGACTGTTATGCATCTAAATTATGTTCCTGCTCACCAAACAGAAAAGCCCTGGCGCCGCGCTTAATCTTTGCGTAAAAATTGAAACATAAAGCATGAATGTACTAAGTTTGTGCACATCTTTGGCAAAGGTACCTAGTACCTATGGTTTTGGACCTGTAACAGAATCAAAGTGGGCATTTTATACAAGATACACGAGGCCAAGCCATAAATTGAATATAGAGAAACTTTTTAATGTCTAGCGCTCATTCGGATAATGGCATCTCTACCCTAGAGTCGATCCGATACTTGACTTTCCTGCAGACCTATGTCTCCTGATACTAGCTAGACTAGAGGTCTTAATTGATCCGAGAATGTCAAGCCTAGGAGTAATGCATAAAAAGGAGAGTGTTGGTGATGATGGAATCGATTGGGTGCTAATAGTACTATAATTATATTGGATGGAGACATTTGGTTGCGTCGAATTCCAGGGCATTCAACGTACGGCATCTTGTTGGAATCAAGTGGTTACGGTACGCAGATCTTGCGGAGAACTTTAAGATGCCAATGCCTGACGGGATCCAGGCTTCCTTTTTCATGGCGGGTTTCCGTTTTATCTTAGTTTTACCCCACCTCGATCACTTATCGTACTTGCATATCTCAGCCGCCCAGTCACTCGGTCAACTCATAGCAGGCTGTGCTCTTGTAATCCGTTTTCCACAACAATAGGTTGTTCTAGATGCAACTAAGGGAATATTTTCATCCTCATCTCCCCCCCAAGCACGCACCAACTCAACACCAAATACCTTCAGTCAAATATGGCTAATCGTCTAACACCCGAAAATAACAGCAGCATCAACAACTGCAGTTGTTCCATTCTTCACCGACTCCACTGCCCTCTTTAGCACATCCTCCAGATCGGCGGTCGTCGACACCTTCTCGGCGAACAAATCACCTCCTGCTGCAGCTTTCGCGATACCAGCATAATCGGGGGAAGGTGCAAAGCTAATGTTGAGTTCTTCATTAGTGGCTTTCGATCCCAGACCGTTAGGATGGACCAGCAATAATGATTTCTTTGGCGCATTCCATCCTGTTCTCGTTAGTCGAGCCGCCAAGCACCCATGCTTCTTCCAACATACCTTTATTATTTAATACAATGGTCAGCACAGGGATTTTATATCGTCTCGAAATCCAGTATACGCTCCCCGGCACACTGAAGAGGAAAGTTCCATCTCCCACAATCTGAACGACAAACTTTCCCTTCCCGGGACCATTTTCATAATCAGTGGCCAACTTGATGCCCAGGGTTCCACCGCCAGACCATCCAAGTCCACCGCCTCCACAGTTGATCCACGAGCCAGGGAACGTGGCTTGAATGTTGTCCGCAACAAAAGCTGTGTTGGTGACGGCCTCAATTGCCCATATTGTGTCAACTGGTACAAGCTTACGAAGGGTGCGGCACAGGTATCCCGTTCCAAAAGTGCCGTCTGACTTGGGTTCGGCAGCAATAGCAATCGTGGCGAGACGCTTGCTATGTGCTTCAGCAAGTGCATCCCACTTCTTGTTAAACTCTTGGGAAGAAAGTTGCTGGGAGAGTGGAGATGTAGAGATATAATTTGTGAGCTGGGTTATTGCTTCATAGCTGTCGGCGAAGTATCGAGCTACGCAGTCTAGGTAGAACACTGGCATCTGTCTCTTGAGGGGATCTACATCAATATGAAATATCTTGGCAGTTTTCGCAGGGTGACATTGTGTATTGATCCAAGGGACATCTAGACAGGGATGAGTATCCAACTGGCCTCGAGCTTTGTGTACTTACCGCAATCAATGACCACAATTACATCGGCAGTCTTAATCGACTCATCAATTCCATATCTCAGACCCTGTGGGCATTAGTAACTGACCTATTAAATATTCGGGATGTATCCCAACTCGATGTGGACAGAAAAAGCGGCACTCCATATTCCTGTCCCAATGTCCAACTCAGCTTGGGACAACGAAAGTTAATGTTGCTTCTTCTGTCCACAACGAGCGCAGATAGTGCCTCCGGTTACTCACCAACCAAGCTCTGTGGTCAGCTGGAAAACACATATCACTTCCCCCAGCATCCAAGACGCGAACGCCTTTGACCGTGTCTGTGAGTTCTACTAAGGCTGGCACTGTGGCATGGTTTCGTCCACTGTAACCAGTGATTATTAAAGGCTCTTTGGCACCAACCAAAGCTTCGGAGATACGCTTGACTGCAGTTTCCGACAAAGCTGCCGGTTCTACCGGGCCCCAATACGTTTGGTTCAGTTTGTAGGGTTCTATATCTTCCTCCATAGGCTCTCGGGCCCCACACAAGTACACCGGGCCAGCTGGATCGCTGCGAGCAAATTGTAAAGCTCTATTGACCATCTGCTTGACGTTTTTACCAGTCTTGATTTCTCCGGAGTATCTGCAATATTGTGCAACAATTTGTTTCTGGTCCGGCACATCTTGGATCCTAAACGTGGCGTTAGCATACCAAATTGGTAGGACTTGAAGCTAAAACAAGATCTCGTATCGTCGACTCTCAAGACACGCCTGAGGAGTTAGATTAAACTGCTTCCGAGGAACCCCAAGGGGCTAACGGTGCTCAGAGAAGTTCACACTAACCAATGGATATATTCAGTTCGAGAACCCCGCATTTCCCCCTCAATTGTATAGGGAGAGAGGCCGGCGAAGATGAGAACGGGTGCTCGGCCAGTTGACGCGTTGTGCACAGCAGCCCCTAAGCCTTGTGTGCCAACGTCAACGTGGACAATGACGCATTGAGGCTTGCGGGTAAGTCGAGCAAATCCGTCTGCCATGGACAAAGCGACCATCTAAAAGCATTAATTTAGTCACGGGAAAGTAGAGTAGTCGCTGACCTCGTTGGGGCATGTTATAATATGTGGGAAGTCACCTTGCTTTTCATTTTGGCCTTTGACGATAGCTTCGATGATCGAGGGGTGGTCGGAACCCAAATTCACAAAGACGTGCGTGATGCCAGCCTATGACAAATTCAGGCCAATCCTCTATATGGTATGCTCAGAATTCATGAAACATACCTCCCACAAACTCTCGAAGAAAGCAAAACTTGCAGTATAGACCTCTTTTGCTGCCATTCTGACGGTTGTTGTAGAAGAATGCAAGGTTGTCAACAGAAGTGGTCCCGTTTGCTCGAGATATGTCACTAGTTGCAGCGGGGTACGGAGTACTCTATCTCGGTTTAAGTAGTTTTACTACAGCAGTAGTCCACAGTTTAAGCCGAAGACGGATGCAGCGAGACAAATCAAATGTGTCCCTGACGTCAGTGTAGTCATGTGCAGGAGGAGAGGAACATTGGAATTGCGGTTTCCAGATATATCTCCGAACTGAGAGGTTGCGATTGCGGATGGGAAAATGGGAATTGCTCTCCGGGGCTTCTGTTTTCAGCCACAGCGGCGGCCATTCCGCTAAGAATTCCGCGGCGGTTTTAACCTTACTTCGTTAGCGCCACCACTAGTGTCGTGGATAGAAAAAGCGGCACTGATTTCCATTGTCCACACCAACCGGGAACAGTACCTTACTTCCACCCCGGGTGTTGACAAGCTCAATGGCGGACGTCACGCCGCTCCGTTGGTCGTACGTAGTAGTCCACGGTACCTATCTGGGACACCGCCCTTGGATCGAGATAGCGTGAGGGGTCATGGTTTTGACTCCTTATAATTTTAAAAGGCTACTTCACCAGCTGGGCCTTCTTGCTAATAGGCCTCTTACCCTGTTCAGTCACTGACAAAATTACAATGGGAGCAACTAGATATTACGGAATTGGAGTTATTCGGGTCGAGGAGATAGATGGGCCCTGTTTTGAGGAAGAGCAGCTCAAGATTAAGCCTGCCTTTGTCGGTATCTGCGGCACCGGTGTGTCCTACTCGTATCGGTAATCTTTCCCTTCATTGACGAACATCACAACCACCTCAGATCTCCACGAGTATCTTGGCGGGCCGACTTTTGCACCAGTAGTTCCGCATCTGTGACGAAAGGGGCCATACCCGTAACTTTTGGCTACAAGTTTTTCCCGCACAGTCATGGAAGGGGGCAAAACGTCGAGAATTTCGCGCCTGGCCAAAACGTTTCTATTCAACACACCATTTACGATTCCTCCTGTGGAGCCTGTTCTTGTAATTTCCAAAATGTATGTTATAATGGTGGATTTGTAGGACTTTCCGGATGGGGTGGAGTTCTCTCCGATGCTGTCACTGTTCCAACTTCATATGTCCTGCCTCTCCTAGACAACATCCCCCTCGGTGTTGCTGCACTGATCGAACCGCTCGCTGCCTTGGAGAATAATTCAAATATTTTGATACTTGGCGGTGGACCTATCGGAATTGCTGTCATTCTTGCCTTAGGAGCAAGAGGCTGTGGCTAGGTTATGGTTTCCGAATTATCTGCCTCGAGATAGAAGATCGCCCGACAGTTCGGTGCGGATGTGATATTCGATCCGAGGAAAGACAACGTCGTAAAGAAAGCTCAAGATTTGACAGGTGGTGAGGGAGTTGATATCATGTTCGACTGCGCAGAAGTAGCTATGGGACTGGAGACTGCCTGCAAGGCGATTAAAGTTAAAGGCACTGTCGTCAATGCTGCAATCTGGGAGGAAACCGCGCCCTTCCAGGTAGGTGATCTCAGAACAGACTTCCCTCTTCAAATGTGTTACGAGCTGTCTTCACTCTCTAGACAAGTCTCTAGAGTAAACGACTCATAAATCATTGTCTCGAACCCCGAATTTCATCCTCATTAGGCAATACTAACTCGGAGATTACCTACCAACCCTAACTACCTTGTTTTCTGAGAGGGAAAATATGTTAACTGTTTGGGCTACGTAAAGCAGGGTTTCAAAGATGATATCGAGGCGATCGCTACGGGTAAGTTTATTTGCCAAATAAAAATTAATGCAATAAATATTGATCATGGATCAGGCAAAATGGTGCCGGGCGATGCGATTACCAGCAAAATTTCACTGGAAAATGTTGTCGAGGATGGAATTAGAGAACTGGTTAAAGAAAAGGAGAAGTATGTCAAGGTTTTAGTCGAAATATGAGGCATGGACAACCTAGCTAAATGTTAGTAAGGGGCTGAACGTCACTTCTCTGAAACATCACAATCATCTTGAACATGTATGTTAGGGCAGAATTAATTCAATTGCATTCTTATCCCAAAGCATATTGCAGTCTACCTAATTTACTCCCATCTGTAAAGACCGTCATCGTAAAGTACTCGATGCCTCCTATTCCCAGGCCCAACGGAGAACCTCCTTTTAGGCATCTGTCTTTCCTTCAATCTCTGCTTCAATGCTTCCTCCTCTTGCTCAACCATCCTAGCCCTGGTGGCTCTGTCTCTCTCTTCCATCCGTCTTCTAATCTCCGCCTCGGCAATCAAAGCTCTCTCCCCGGCTGTATCATTAAGACTCAGTCCGCCCATCATCCCTTGCAAGGCCTGGGTCTGATCAATGACTGGGCGTAAGAACTGTCTCTGTCTCAAGGGCGCAGGGGTGAATGGAACACGTGGTCGACGACGAATCTCTTCGTCTTGTTGTCTGATTCTTTCCTCGCGACGGCGCTCAGCTTCAAGGATGGCGATGCGTTCATCGCGCTCTGCCCGTCGGCGCTGTTCCTCTAGGCACTCGAATTCTTCGGCTTCACGACGAGCGCGTGAGTCGAAGGAAGTGTGAGATGAAGAAGGCGAGTCCCATTGGAAGCGACTCCTTGATTGGGACCTGGCGCGTCGATGATGGCCCACAACAACGCCGATAGAGTCGGCACGATGAAGTTGGCGCTCATCAACGATAATGGGACGTCCTCGTTCCCGAGGTAGGCTATCGACGCTGAAAGGCGATCCTGGTGAGCTAGGTGCAGTAAATGTTTCTCTGAAAAGTTGTGGCGGGGTGCGCGGAGTCGGGGGTGAGTCGACAATAACAATGCGCTCCTTTTTGTGTTGGCGATGAGGTCTGAGAGGGAAGACTTCGCTGCGCCGTCTGCTACGTCGACGATGTCCCTCATCAGACGTGGTATCGCCTCCTGAATATCGGTGGTGGGATCCACCAGACGACCTTGGCGGCGTAGGGGTGAAGACTCGTTGATGAGCGGTCATCATGTATTCAGTCGTTGGTTCCCCGAACTGAATCTTCCTGACTGGGTTCTCAAGTGTGGACAACTTCTGACAAGGTCGACCTGATTGTCCATATTGGCAAAAAGATATTTGCCGGAATACAACCTGCCTCTTGTCGGGGTATTCGTCAACGTACACGTTGGTGACACACATTGTGACGGCTGGATCGTGTGTACTGGATCGTGTGCCGTGTAAGAGATATTATAATCTCCGGTGGAGTTGATATTCTCTAGAGGATGAGGTGTCCCAATAAAGAATAGGCGACTGTAGTCTGTAGTATGTTTCAAGACTTCTTAACTAAGATCCAAAAAGGTTCGTATCAGTCTCCGAAATCAGGGACAAATAATAGTCGCACTTCTGGTCCGAGTCGATGAACTAGAGACATGGAGAGGACATATATGGAAAATGTCGTAGCTTTCAATGGTTGGGAAAGGGTAGTGTACTGATCGGGGAGGCTCGAAGGCGATGTCAGAAATGCTCGATATATACCTCGATTTGGTAAAGCCCTGTGATGCAAGGCTGCGAGGAGAGATTGGGGAGCTGACTGCGATTTGCCTTTGACGGATGCGATGATGATAGGAGAGAAAGAGAAGAAGGGCGTGAATGGTGGGAACTGGGTACTTATAACTCTTGTGACTGGATATGGGTTCAGTCATCCAACATCAACTAGGCAGACAGTGACTGTGAGCGAGTGTGGAAGAGTTGGGGGCCTAGGTAGGGGTTGGAGGGGGGTGTGTGATGGTGTGGGTGGTGTAGGGGTATGGGAACCAGTGGGCTGGCATGGGAGAGTTAAAAGCGGTCAGCCACGGCCACTCACAGCCCACTTTGCCGGCGAGGCTGAGTCGAGAAGCCCTCACGCACCCCTGGCACGCTGGAGAGAGCTGCACGGAAAGGGCAAAGCGTATGTCTGGTGTTGGTGCTTTTGAAACTTCCCGGATTCCTGTTTGGCCGCCATCTGGCTTCTACAATAGGAAAGGGCGGCGCGATGGTCTCGGACAAGCAGGCCTGACATTTCTCCAAGCTCCTACCTAGCTCCAAGCTCCAACTTTCTTTTGGGCACTTGACCAAAGAGCTCACGATGCAAGGGGGCATACACAAATAGCATCCTCCTGATGGCGGGTCGGCGCGAAGTGTTACCATTTTCCGTATCCTCTTTTGCGACGACCTGGCGCGTGTGATTGCCTATGTTTCGTCAAAGATGGTGTACGAAGTACTGTAACCTTACTGGTAGCCTGGGGTACTGTACAGTTGGAAAAAAGCAGAAGTTTCGAGTCTTTGGGGGAATACGACCGCCACGGTCTGGCCCTTCTTTCCACACTTTGACCCCAGTCGTCAGCCCTTCAAAGTTCAAGGGGATAATTTCATCAGCTGAAGAGTCCACTATGCACGGGGGCAGTATCATGACGATGCGGTGCAGCGGGTCCTTTCGGGGAGGGAGGGAAAAAGGTGGTCCTGTGAGGCATTCCGTGGCTATGCCGGCGACTGCACACCCCTTGGAAGTTGGAGTCTGTGTGGTGGGCACTGAGGCTGTGCGAGTTGAAACTTCACCCTTACAGTATCCAACCACATGTACTGTACTCTACAGTACAGTACCGGTAAACATCTTCAAACCCCAGTGCAGGACTAGCTCCCGTTGCTCATGCTGCGGAGTGCGGGCGTCAATGACGATCCAGCAGCTTCGTTGAATCGTGGAGGTTTCGCATCACTGATTCACCGATTCACCGATTGACCGATTGACCGCATGCAGCCCAGCAACTTGCAGATGAGGTCATTCGTCGCTCACTCTCGAGGCAGGATCCCTTCACGCAGGTACCAGGCCCAGCATCAAAGACGCTCGTGAAAACCAGATGGCAAGCATGGCAAGCATGGCAAGCATGGCAAGCATGACAGCATGCCGACAGCTCCGACTGCCCTGTCAGTTTCTACAGTATCTTTGATTCTTCTTTGCTTGTACTGTACTGTACTGTACAATAAGTTGTGACGACCAGATCTCGGTGACCGAAATCAGACAGGCCACTCCTGTACTGTAAGTAGGATGACTCGACGAATTGTTTCATCCCTACAGTACAGTAATCCTAAAGCGCCTGATCCGTCAAAGACTCATCACCCAACCCCGTCTCCCCCGTCAGGCACTGACATTTGGATTTTGGATGACAGGCTCTCAGCTTCCGGTCACTCTCGCCGGTCATTCTCGACCCTTCATGCATGAATGCAACGGGAGCTTGGGCCGCAGGAGCTTGGCCCAGGAGTCAGCCTGACAAGGCGTTCTTGGGGTTTGCCGACTACTTCCGTCGGAAATGACCGAGATGTTCCCCAAGCCACCTTTTCCAGAAGCAGCATCATTGCATATCCAATCCCATGCTGGTGTTGATCGGCGCCCCAATACGGAGTTAGGTGCACCCGTATCCTACCTAGGTAGGTAGGCTCTACGTAGCCAAAATAAGTGGCCGATTTTGGCACCATACCAAAATATCAGTATTTGCTTACAATAACTCGGGCTTTTCCTCTTCTAGAATCTTATACAACTCGTACTAGATCTCTTAGGTCCTACGCAGGTTATTTCCCACCTCATGCTGACTTGCGTTGTGCTTGAGGACAGGAATCAGCGTCATAGGTATAGATTTTGGTGTGGGCTCGTGTACCAAAATCGGCCATTTATTTCGGCTACGTAGAGGTAGGTTGGTAGGTACAGTAGGTACCTATCCCTTCGACCGGTGAGACATTGCCCACGCTAGCAAGGGGGGGTCGCGCGGGCCACATAGCATAAAATTATGTACCTTTGCATACAAATTTATTAGTAATATACTTTATTTAAATGCCAACGCGCCCACGCGTTACTTATATAATACGCGCCCGCTATAAAAAAAGCTCTACCACCCAAAACTGAGCAACCTAATACGCAAAAAACATAGTCTCTTCAAGATATAATTGATGAATTTGGACCAATTACAAGCGTTTATTATAAGCCTTTCAAATGCGAGCCTAAACAGATAGCAAGAGCCCTTTTACCTCTATTGTTCCCACGAAATGCACACCCATTCGACTACTTTAGCTTGTTTTTTACTCACGATATCCTTTGTACAATTACCACAAATACTAATCGATATGCGAACTTGCAAAGTTTATATGTATAACAAGAGAGGGCGCGAGAATGGTCAGATTTGCTTATAGAGGAGTTATATGTGTTTCTCGGTGCGATTATATATATGGGAATTTATAGAGAGCTTGCAATTGAGATGTATTGGAACATAGACTTTTCAAGGGGCCTTGTGTATACAATTTTAGCTCATATATCACTTTGCCGCTTTAAGTAAATCAAGAGGCTTTGCCATATTTCATGCTTAAAGAGTGATGAAAGAGCAGGGTATTATTTACTTGAAAATGAGGTTTGGTAATATAAGCTCGAGCTTCTAGCTTCTTCAATTCGAGCTTCTTCTTAACGATATTACTCTCCTTCTTTTGAAGTGAGTATTAATGAGCTTATAGTACGGTTTTATAGCAAGTTCGTCTTCTTCTCTTGCCCTACTACCCCGCTAATTACTTTAGATCTTTGCATACATATAAAATGCCGAATAAACCGATTCTACAAGGGTATAAGATCTATGGAATTGCAGATTATAAGTATATATTTAATTGGATTTGGAGCTTAAGAGAGAAGGGACTAGTAGAGATTGTCCTCCTACCAAAACTAACAAATACTAGCTATCTCGTACAAACCCTTGTACTCTCACTTCCACGCTCTCACCTTGCGATATATATGGATAACTTCTTTACATCTGTGCCTCTATTTACAGAGTTACGAGCTTGCAATTTCGGTGCTATTAGGACTACAAGACAATATAAGGAGTTTCCTCAAGGGCTAGTGGAAATTAAGAATCGATTTTCAACAAAGCTTAATTAGAATACCCTTCTTGCAAAGCCAGTCGACGATATCCTTTTCCTAGCTTGGCAGGATAATAATATTGTCCTTGCTATAAGTAATATCTATATAGTAAATATAGTA
>Ga0302325_10015941_pt1 | contig 15953 bp, 15 predicted proteins | sample Palsa_T0_2_FD_201948 | JGI IMG/M metagenome (GOLD analysis project Ga0302325, IMG submission 201948) | Peat permafrost microbial communities from Stordalen Mire near Abisko, Sweden - Palsa_T0_2 | ecosystem: Environmental > Terrestrial > Soil > Palsa > Peat permafrost | place: Sweden: Abisko... | reverse complement strand
CTGTGTCTGTCCCAGGGGAATCCGCCGCGCCACTTCCGCCCAGCGCTTCTCCGGCTAAGATAATTCCGTGGAGAAGACCGTCTATCTCTCCCTGGGCTCCAACCTCGGCGACCGCGAGAGCAATCTCCGCACCGCGATCGAGAAGCTCGGCCAACTGGGCAAGGTGCTCGCCGTCTCGTCGTTCTATGAGACCGAGCCCGTCGACTTCGCCGCTCAGCCCTGGTTCCTGAACTGCGCCGTCGCTCTGCGCACCGAGCTGATGCCCAAACTCTTTCTCTCCAAGATGCTCGCCATCGAGCAGCAGATGGGACGCCGCCGCAACCTGCCCAAAGGTCCTCGCACCATCGACATCGACATTCTGCTCTTCGGCAATTCCATCATCCGCGCGCCGCAGCTCGACGTGCCTCATCCCGCAATGCATCAGCGGCGCTTCGTTCTGGAGCCGCTCGCCGAGATCGCCTCCGACGTGCGCCATCCAATCCTCAAAAGCAGCATGCGCGAACTGTTGCACGCCCTGCCGCACAATGGCGGTCAAGTGAAGAAACTGACGCAGCCGTGATAACGACGCAGCTCATCGCCGCAGGAAGGCCAGATCGAGAAACAGACGTTTCGCTGCGGTCAGCCTTTGAATGCCGCGATTATCCCAGTCCCGCCGCAGCGGGACGGAAGATCATAGCCCCCTCCTTCAGGGCGGGGTAGGCATAGAAAAAGAATCCGAGCCCCTCGGGGGCGGCACGGTTCTCAGAGAGAACAGCCCGCGGGGCGGAACAACAATAGCCCAGCGCGGAAGCTCGCAGCCCGTTTGTGGCTCGCGCCACTCCAATCCGGTAATCTGCTCTATAGACGACCTTGATTCGGAGGGATTGCTGTCATGGCGAACCAGACTCTTGAAACCACTTGTTGCGTTGTCGGCGGCGGACCTGCCGGCATCATGTTGGGCTACCTGCTGGCGCGCGCCGGCGTCGCGGTCACGGTGCTGGAAAAGCACAACGACTTCTTCCGCGACTTTCGCGGCGACACGGTCCATCCCTCCACTCTCGAAGTCATGTACGAACTCGGCATCCTGGAAGATTTCCTGAAGGTGCCGCACCAGGAGCTAACATCGGCGGGCGGGATTTACGGCGACTATCCCTTCACTGCCGCCGTAACCACTTCATTGCCGACGCACTGCAAGTTCATCGCTCTGATGCCGCAGTGGGACTTCCTCGATTTCCTCGCCGGCCAGGCCAGGCAGTTTCCCGGCTTCAATCTGCGCATGAACAATGAAGCCGTCGACCTCATCGACGACGGCGGGCGCATCCGCGGTGTGATGGCGCAGACCCCCGACGGAACGGCAGAGATTCGCGCCGACCTTGTCATCGGTTGCGATGGCCGTCACTCCCGCACCCGCGAGGCGGCGCACTTTGCAGTGCAGGAGTTCGGCGTTCCCATCGACGTGCTCTGGTTCCGCATCAGCCGCGGCGGCCACGATCCTGAACAGCTTCTCGGCAACATCAATTACGGGAGGGTGCTGATTCTCATCCCCCGCGGCGATTGCTTCCAGGCAGGCATGGTTATTCGCAAGGGTTCATTCGATGAGATCAAGCAGCAGGGACTGGATGAGTTTCAGCAGACGCTGCGCCGCATCGCGCCTTACCTCGGCGATCGGGTTGAGGAGCTGCGCGACTGGGACCAGGTGAAGCTGCTGTCAGTGCAGATCAACCGCCTGCGGCAATGGCACCGTTCCGGCCTGCTTTGCATTGGCGATGCCGCACACGCCATGTCTCCCGTCTTCGGTGTCGGGATCAATCTCGCGATCCAGGATGCTGTCGCGACCGCCAACCTGCTGGCCGATGCGCTGCGCCAGGGCCGTGTCACCGAAGCGCTCCTGGCATCGGTGCAACAACGGCGCGAGTTCCCTACTCGCGTAATTCAGTTCATGCAAATAAACGCGCACAAGGGATTGCAGACCGTCTTCCGCAATCCAGGTCCGGCGAAGGCGCCCTGGCAGCTGAAAGTTGCGGTGAACATTCCCGGCGTGCAACACGTGATGGCGCGCGTCATCGGCGTCGGCATACGCCCCGAGCACATCCGCGGCGCCAGAAAGCAGCCCGCGTGCGATGGACAACTCCTCAAGAAGATTGCGATCGGCACGGGCCTACTGGCGGCAGGAGTCGTCCTGATGGCGCGCATGGCACGAGGCTTCCGTCGGGGTTACGGCTGGGTCTAGATGCGGTCCCAGCCGCAAACGGCTGGGCTAATCTATGTCGCGCCTACGGAGCTGTGCGGCGGCGAATCGCAATGACATCGCTACCGGCATCGCAGCAGCCGCGGTTACAACTGAGGCACGTCATCAATTCTCAATTTGACTGCAACGTGGAGCGGTGTTAATTTCGAAGGACACTGGAAAGGAGGGTGATCCCAAAAATATGATATCTGATAGTCATTGTAGTATCCCAAGTGAGGTGGCTGAGGCTTAGGGCTTCCGCTCTAAATCCTCGCAAGACTCCTGGCTTTTGGGCGTCTGCCGCTGGGGCCACGCAGAGTGGACAGCCTCAGGCCAATTCCAACAGCTAACCGGAAAGGACCCGTCGGCGCCGAGCGCTGCGGGTCTTTTTCTTTGAAGCTTCGAGCTACGAGTTCAGGACCTGGACCTGCGTTTCGAAATGCTTTCGGCTCGCGGCTCGAAGCTTGTAGCTCATGGCGCGAGGTCATCCATGCAACCAACCATCTATCCTGGCGTGAACGTTCCCGTCCTGGAAACCGAGCGCCTCCGTCTGCGCGGACACCGCCTCGATGATTTCCCCGCCTCTGCTGCGATGTGGGCCGACCCCATCGTCACGCGCCACACCACTGGCAAGCCGCAGACCCCCGAAGAAGTTTGGTTGCGTCTGCTGCGCTATATCGGGCACTGGGCCATGCTGGGCTTCGGTTTTTGGGCGGTGGCAGAGAAAGACTCGGGCGAGTATGTGGGCGAGTTGGGCTTCGCCGACTTCAAGCGCACCATCGAGCCTTCACTCGACGGGATGCCGGAAATCGGCTGGATCCTGGCCTCACCCTTTCACGGCAAGGGGTACGCGACTGAAGGAGTTCGCGCTGCCGTCGCCTGGGGAGACGAACACTTCGGCGCAATCAAGACGGCTTGCCTGGTCCAACCGGAAAATCTCGCCTCCATTCGCGTGGCCGAAAAATGCGGCTATCGCGAATACGCACGCTCGGCTTACAAGGAACACGAAGTGATCATGCTGTCGCGAGAGGTACAGTGAGCTCGCCCCTACTGCTGCGGTGGTTGCGCAGCGGGCGGCGCTGCTTGTTGTGTTGGCACTCCATGCCTCCCCACCGGCGCTTCGCCGGGCTTCAGTTTGCGGCAGCATCCGCTCACTATCGTGCCCTGCGGCAAGTTCACCTCCGCCGAGTACGGGAAAGTTGTCTTCAGCACGGTATCGTGGCACATAGTCTTGTCGATCGACGCCGAAAGGGCGTAGCCTCCATTGGCGGGCGCAAGGCCGTTGGCACGGTGCCAGTCCCACGCGTTGTCTTCCGGGACCCAATAGAATTTGCCGAGAAAGGTTTGATTAGGCTCATTGTCGCCAAGGTACCGTGCCTCGCCATTCACAAACTGTATGCTCCAGTTCGGGTAATAGCCAAAGCAGACCATGTCCGGCGCAATTTGCTGATTGGGAGCGCGCGGACTCTGGACCCTGGGCGATGAGGCAGCGGGAGCCTGTGGCGCTTGCGACGCTGGTGTTTGGGCGGGACCCTGCGCTTGTGCCCCGGCCGCGCCTGCAATCAAACCCAAAAACAAAATCGGCCCCACCCATAAGATCGTCCGTCGCATGGCGTTCTCCTCTTAAGAAAATACTCTCCGCTAAGGGCGGTATCAGTCAACTGGTAATTTGGCACCGATAGGGGGGCGCGATTACCCTTTTTTGCCATTCAGGGAGACTTGCGGTTCAAGTTCTAACGGCATCCCCGAACTCCGTCGCATTCACTAGGGAAGCTCTGATTAAGTCGGTTCCCCGAAGGGGACGGCCTTCAGGCCGTCCGTAAACGCCGCAATATCAATGCGGCTTTGGCCGCTGAGGGACTTCGCCTTGACTTGATCAGGATTTCACTCGAACGCCGATTCCAGCCGGACTCCGCCCTGACACCGCGAACCATCATTTGCGTCCCGTCTGGCCGAGTCCTTTGCGCACAACCTGCTCCACCGACTCCCGCAGCCCCATCGCAGGCAGAGCTTCCAAGCTGACCCAGCGCACATCGCTGACGTCGCTGCCCGCCTGCGCCTCACCCGAGGTCACCCGGCAAAGGTAGTCGATCAGCACATAGTGATATTGGGTTTTGCCCAGCCCGTCGGTGAAGATGCTGTCGAAGACGTCGAGCACCTCGCCCGGCTCCACTTTGACGCCGGTCTCCTCCAGCGCCTCGCGGCGCACCCCATCGCGCAGCTTCTCGCCCAGCTCCAGCATGCCGCCGGGGACGGACCATTCTCCCCGCAGCGGCTCGGTATCGCGCCGCACCAGCAACACCCGGTCGCCTTCGACGATCACGGCGCCCACGCCGATGAGGGGATGTTCAGGGTAGTCACGCTTCATTGGCACTTGGCACTTGGCACTTACTGTCGGCGATCGTTGAGAACCAAAGGCTAATTGCTAATTGCTAGTGTACTGCGTCATGCGGATGGGCAGTTATGACGTGCGGTCTTCGCGCGCTTTACCTTTTCTAGGATGTCGTTGGCTGTTGGTGGTCTAAATGAAGGGCTTGGGTTTGCGGTTGTGGTGTTCGAGGTAGGTGTGGATGGCCGGTTGCAATGCTTCCACGCTGCAACGGGCATCTGCCCTCCATTGTAAAGAACCCGGCCGGAATATACATGTTGCTATTTATGACCCAGTACACTAGTTGCTAATTGCTAAGGTAAGTATCCCCGCTGAACAAGGAATCTTACTTCTACCCGCCAACAGAGATGCAGTCATTATAGCCTCCCGCCAGCCTTCTCATTTGTTTACGCCGTAAACTCACGCCTCAACTACCAAAAGGTAGGGAATCGTGATACGATGGTTCCGTCATGAGCGGTAACCTCAAGTCGCAAATGCTGGCCTATACGAGCCTCACAGAATTACTGGAGAAGGCGGAGGCGACCCGTGTGCTTTTCGAGCAGGCCCGCGCCCCGATGCCTCCCGTACTGCTGCAAATGTTTAGTGGCACTAACGGTCATAGCGCGTCGGGGGCTCTAGCGCCAGTAGCGCCTTTCAGGCCGTCCGCTCCGCCGGACGCCGATCTCGATTGGATATGGGTGAAGATAAAGACCGCTACCAATGGGACGCTCGCACTCGCTGTATTGAAAACGGCCAACACGACGCTTACCGTCCGAGAGATTCACGAAAAAATGCGAGCGCTGGGAGTGGATGTGGTCACGGGAACAATCGCGAATACGGGAACCAGGGCACTGGAGAACGACTTGATTAGTCGCGATGACGAGGGCCGATGGACGTTACTCCAAACTGATCGGGCCCCGATAATTTACGAGGACTATCTTTGGGGCCCTCCGCAAGCATTTCAGATGCAGGAACAAGCCGCTTATCGCAGACACGCAGTCGTATATCTTCTGCGCCAAAACACGGTTGGCCTACAGCAGTCGCAGATTGAGGCAATGCTTCGCCAGAGCGAACTGGTAAGACCCCCAGTTCCTCTTAGCAAGTCTCTGCTAAAGATGGATTTGATGGCGTTGAAAAACGAGGGCAAAGCTCGCAGGATAGGAAATTCCAAGAAATGGGAGGCGACAGAGCCGATATAGGAAAGCGGGCTGCTACGTAGAGTCAGCCCGCCTCATGCCAGCACGAGATTCCGGTCAACAGTTTCCATCCATCCGACCGGGATGAAAGGAGGGCCAATGCTACTTGGCTTTTTCCTAGCGATCAAAGGCCAGTCAGGGCCAGAGATCGTGGCCGCGAGGGCTCCTTATGCCGCAAGGCGTGGGGAGCCTTCAAGGCTCTTTTCTCGTGCCTCGCCCAAGTATTTTACACGAAAGCCACGCTTGCAAGGAAATTCGTGTAGCATGGGCTTAACTACGGCTATGCCCTCAAAACGCCAACCGAAGGCTAAAACGGCTCATCCGGCTCCGTCATGGACGCGGGAAGGCTTTGATCGGCTGATGCGGAAGGCTGTGTCCACTCCCCCGTTTGACAAGCAAGCGACAAAAGGGAAATGAACATAGGCACAGGGGTTTCCCGCCGATTGTAGCGGAACGAATACTCGTTCAAGTAGGTCTGTAGATACTTCTTGCTGACCGAGTGGTAAACGCCTCGAATCCCGTTCTTTGTCAGGCTCCAGAACCCGTCAATGCTTTGGGTGTGCGTCTCTCCTAGCACATACACGCCAGCAGAGTGATTGATGCGGCGATGCGTGTAGCCCTCATTTTCAAGTCCGTTGTACGACGCATAATCATCGGTGAAAATCACAGACTCTGGCATAATCCTCTCTTTGGCGATGCCATGCAGGGTCTGCTTTGTAGCGTCTGTAGAAACGAGAGCAACAACACGACCCTTGCGTTCCACGATTCCGACCACGCACGTTTTCTTCGGGTCGGAAGCAGAGGGCCGTCCCTTCTTGCTTCCGCGTCTGCGCTTCGGGCCGTAATAACTTTCGTCCATCTCGACTGATGAACCCTCCAGTTTTATCTCTTCGGCCATCAGTAAACGAATCTGCTTCGCCATGCGCCACGCGGTTTTGTACGTGACGACAATCTCGCGTTGAATCTGCTTCGCGGAGATACCGCAACGGGTCGCGCCCATCAGAAACATTGCGTGAAACCACGAGCGCAGGGGCGTGGTGGTTTTCTCGAAAATCGTTCCCGCCAGAGGGTAGATGTGATTCCCGCAGAACTCGCACGCATAGGCAGTGCGACCCGTCACGCGATAGTGCTTGCACTCCCGCTCACACTTCTCGCATAGCGTCACGCCGTTAGGCCATCTCCGCTCTTTGACATGCTCAAGGCAAGCGTCATTGTCTGGGAACTGGCGCTCGAAGTCATGGATGCTGTACCGTTGTGCTGTCGGGATTGACTGCCTCTGGTTCTTCATGGCAAGAACATTGTGGCATAGTCAGTTCCTTGTTGTCAAGGGATACTTACCATTGCTAATTGCTAAAACAGTCCCAGCTTCTTCTTTTTCTTGACCTTGTCGGAGCCCGCGGTAGTCGCCGTGGTGTAGATGGGCTTGGTCTCGTTGGGACTGGCGCCGGTATCGATGTAGCCGGGCTTGATATCGATGTAAGCCTCCTCGCGCAGCTTGGTGAGGTAATCGCGCAAGGCAGGCTGCATCTTGACCATGTAAATCTGTTCCTGAACCTGAGTTTCAACTTCCTTCAGCGGAGGCACGCCAGCCGCCTGATGTTCCGTAACTTTCAGGATGACGAATCCCTGGTTGGTGCGGATGGGCTCGGTGTATTGCCCAGGCTGCAGGTCAAAGACTTTCGACTCATACGCCTTGGACAAGGTGCCGCGTTTGAAGTATTCCAGGTCGCCTCCCAGCGCGGCGGTCGGGCCATTAGAGTACTTCTTGGCCAGATCGTCGAAGTTGCCGCCCTTTTTCAGCAGATCGTAAACTTGGTCGGCCTTGGCTTGCGCCTGTGCCACCCCATCGGGAGTTGGCGCCTCCGGCAGAGCGGTCTCGCCCTTCTCCGTCTTCACCCCCGTCGTCTGGGTGGAAATTAAAATCTCGCTCAGCCGCACCTCCTCAGGCCGGTCCATCTCGGCCTTGTGCTGATTGTAGTACTGCTGGATCTCCTGATTGGAGACGGTAATGTGCCCACCTACCTCCTGGCCAATCACCTTCTGGGTCAGGAGGTTGTTTTTCAAGTTCTGCTTGAAATCCTCGAACGAAATGCCCTGCGCCTGGGCCGCCTTCTCCATCTCTTCCATGGAGTCGGCGTGCATCTGCTGGCGCAACTCGTTGAGCCGCTTTACCAGATCGGTGTCGGCGGTAATGCCGAGGTCGGAGGCCTTTTGCAGCAGCAGTTGCTGGTCAATCAAATCCCGCAGCAGGTCTTTCTCGTGCTCCTTGGCCTGCTGTTCGGCGGTAGTGGCGTCCGGCTGCTGGTGTGCCTCGGTGAGCAACTGCTCGCGCGCCTTGCGCAGATCGGCTCGAGTCACGATGCTGTTGTTGATGCGCGCGATTATCTCCTCGACAACCGTGTCGTTTGTCGCAGTCTGCGTCTGGGCCAACAGGAACGGAGCGCCGAGAAGCACAGCCAGTGAAAGGAAGGAAAATCTCTTCATGCAATACCTGATCAGGCGCCCCACGCTCGGAAGTCCCACCTGGTTCCTTTGTCGATGTTCTTTCAGCTATTTTACTGCTTCCGGCGGGCGCGTGCTTGCCGGGAAAACGATATTGACGTGCGCGAATTACCACAGCCATACTCCGCACCATAGAATTGAGGGATGGAAAACTCCGGCACGCCTGTCTTCCAAAAGCCGAACCTGATCGAAAGCCTCTTCAACCGCTGCTTTGGATTCCTGGTAGGAATGGGACTCGGCCCGAAATACAATTACCTGTTGCAGGTACGCGGGCGAAAATCGGGGAAGCTGTATTCCACGCCCGTCGATCTGCTGGAGTTTGACGGCAAGCGCTATCTGGTTGCCCCGCGAGGACGCACGCAATGGGTGCGCAACGCGGAATCCGCGGGAGAGATTGCTCTGAAGAAAGGGAGCTGGCGGCAAAGCTTTCGACTGCGCGCGGTGCCCGTTGCCAACAAGCCCGAATTGTTGAAAGCCTATCTCGACCGCTTCAAGACCGCAGTACAACCATACTTCCCGGTTGCCGCCGGCTCCGATGCGCAGGCATTCGCGGTCGTTGCGGCGAACTATCCGGTGTTCGAATTGCTTGAAAACTGATCGCCGGGAACAGCAGATCCCTCGCGGCCTAAAGCCCGCTCGTGATGACAAAATAAAGAATTGGCAACGGCGCACCCATTCGGCAAGCTCAGGGCATGGCTGAACCTGCGTCCCTTCACGGGAACAGAACAGCCCCCGGAGTCGCTGCCGAAGCGTAATCGTCGTCACGGCGTTGCAGGGTGGGACGATCGTCCCCACCATTGGCCGGCTGGTTAGTAGTGCTATCCGCGGTCTGTGTACGGCGTAGTGTCGGCCCCTGTTTGTCCTGGGGGACCGCCTTCTTGCCGTTTTCGAAGGCCGCCAGGCGGGCCTTCACCTCATCGAACTCCGACGTATCTTCGATGTACTCGGGCCGCGCCGGCAGAATCTGGCGAATTTCTTCCTGACTCTTCAATATGCGGTCAGGCGTCTGCGGATGCGAGGCGAAGGCCTTGGCTAAGGCTCCCGGCTTCTGCTTCTCCAGCGCCTGGATCTTCTCGAAGAATGCTATGAAGGCTTGCGGATCGTATCCCGCTTTATACATGTATTGCAGGCCGAAGTAGTCGGCTTGCGCTTCAAAGTCTCGCGAGAACCTCATGAACGTTACCGGCAACGCCAGGCTCATGGCCATATTGACCGCCTCATAGACGCCCCAGCTATGAATGACAAACATCAGCGGAACGGTGGAGAGGCTGACGTAATTGGAGCGGGTCATCTCCTGCGTGGCATGACGAAGGATGACGTGGGAGATCTCATGCGCCATCACGCCGGCCAGTTCAGCTTCGTTATCGGCAGCAAGAATCAGACCGGTATTGACGTAGAAGAATCCGCCGGGCAGCGCGAAAGCGTTGATGTCGTCGGAGTCCACAACTTTGATGGTGAACGGCACCTTCGCGTCGGAGTTGCGCACCAGGTTCTGACCGACGCGATTGACGTACTCGTTGATGACCGGGTCCTGAATCATGCGCGCGCTCGACTCCACCATCATCGCGTACTGCTTGCCCATTTTGATGTCGGTGTCGATCGTGTACCAGTTGCCCAGGCTCCTTCCGGTCGAACCCACTTTGCGGTCCCCGATGTCGTCGATATCGGTCTTGCCCTTGTCGTGGGTGTCCTTGGGCGCATTCGCCGCGGGCGCGGTTGCCGCTGCGGTGTCGGTGGGGCTGCCTGTCCCATTCGCGCTGGTTGTAGACTGCGCGGCGGCGGCGCCAGTACTGCTTGCCGGCTGCGACTGATCAGAGGAATTGCTGGAAGCTTGAGTTGACGTCTGCGATTGTGGGTTGTCTTGTGCCAGCGCCGGAAGCGAGAGGCTGGCACCCAGCAGCACCGCAATCATCGCTGCGAAAGCACGCGATTTCATGGAAACTCCAGTGCCCAACTCGGACCGCACCTTGCCAGGGTGCTTCTTGCGCACATTATATGCCCGGAATCGCGTTGTGGCGTAATGGATTTCCGCAGCCGCCGTGGAATAACAAGATTTCCCCGCGCCCTGTGGGGCCCGCGCAGTGGCATTCGCCAGCAGGAACTGTCGAACTTGGTCTAGAATGAGCGTTTTGTCCCAGGAGACCGACATTATGGCTACCGAAACTTCGCCGCAAAAAATAATGCAATCGCTCCCTCTCGACGACTTCATCGGCGGCTTACGCAAGCTGCAGGAGATAGATTTCACCGAAGTGCGCGGCACGCTGCAATACCTGCAAACGAATCGCGTCGATCCGGAATCCGTCGAGCCCTATCTCTTCTGGAACCCGCAGCACTACACCCGCAACCTCATCGACAAGACCGAACTCTACGAACTGCTGGCCATCTGCTGGGAGCCGGGCATGAAGAGCTCGATCCACAATCACAAGGGACAGAACTGCTGGATGGCCGCTCCCATCGGGCGACTCGCCGTGCAGAACTTTCGCGTGATTTCGGAAGACCTGGGCGCTCATCGCTGCAATATCGTTCCCACTGATGAGGTGTTCATCACCGCTGAAAATCCCGTCGCCGTCGATCCGCTGAATCCGGTGCACGACGTCCACAACCCGCGCGAGTGGAACCAGCGCGCCGTCAGCTTGCATGTGTACTCGCGGCCGTTCGACTCCTGCATTGTGTATTCGGTGGAGCAGGGCTCGTGCGGCGAGATCGGATTGCAGTACACGTCGAAGTTTGGGAAGATCTGTTAGAAGAAGCAACTAGCAATTAGCAACTAGCTACGAGCCGCTCGTCAGTTGGCATCTGGTGGCTGGTTGAGACATTGTGCAGCCTCGCCGACTTAAGTTCTTCGGCAGCGGCAGGACTATAGTTCGCGATTTGAACTCAACAGCGCGACCGGCGAAAGATCGAGTCCCGCTTGGCGAGACGGAAGATGATAGCCCCGCCCTTCAGGGCGGGGTCAACGTTTCATATAAGAGCTGAGTCCCGTAGCGACGGCATAAGGCCCCGTCGATAGCGTTTCGTGTCTGCCGCCGCTCCGCGGCTCTCGCTGGTGCAAGGCCCTCCGAATCACATGAATAAACGGGGTACCCTGTCGCATCTAAGGTAAGAGGCTCAGAACGCTGCATCACTTCAAATCAACGATGATGGAAAAACGACGCGCAACACATTTACGAATTTGGGGTTCATACTGATGCATGGCGACGGTTCCCAGACAAAAAGGGAGCGAGTTCGCCTTAGATGAAAGATATCGTGGTGGGACAGAGGCACGAGGAGCGAGCAATGAAGTCACGGTGGCGGTTTGAATGTCTATTGATAGCACTACTGTTGGTCGTCTTATCGGCGGGAGCGGTCTTCGCTCAGGACCAGAGCATGGCTCCCCCTCCACCGGGTGATAATTCGGTGCAGCAGGGTGACTTGGGGCAGCAGGGTTATCCGGGACAACAGGGTTATCCGGCACAACAGGGCTATCCGGATCAGGAAGGCGCGCAGCAGCAGGACCCTCCGGGCCGCGTGGCCCGCGTGCAGTTTATGTCGGGCCAGGTTTCGACGCAGCCGGGCGGCGTGAACGACTGGATTGCCGCCAACATGAACCGGCCGCTGACCACCTCTGACCGCATCTGGACCGACAAGGATTCGCGCGCCGAACTGAACGTTGGCGACGGCTACATCCGCATGAACTCGGAAACCAGCCTGACCCTTACCAACGTCAGTGACAGCACCGTCCAGTTAGAACTCGATCAGGGCACGCTGAATCTCACGGTCCTCCATCTGGAGAAAGGCGAGATCTACGAAATCGACACTCCTAACTACGCTTTTACCGTGATGAAGACCGGCGTTTATCGCTTCGATGTTCTTCCCAGCCAGGACCAGAGCTGGGTGACGGTGCGCAGCGGATACGGCGAGGCTACCGGAAAAGGCGCTGCCGTGCGGGTCAATTCTGGAATGCAGATACGCTTTAGCAAAGGCAACTCGCTGCAGCATGCCGATTACAGCGCTCCCGCGCGCGACAGCTTTGAAGACTGGGCGCAGGTGCGCGACAAGCGGCTGGATGATTCCTTGTCCGCCCGCTATGTATCGCCCGGCGTGATTGGCTATCAGGACCTTGACGCTAATGGCACCTGGACGACGACGCCGGACTACGGCCCGGTCTGGACTCCTACCTCCGTGCCGGCCGGCTGGGCGCCGTATCGCTATGGCCAGTGGACGTGGATTGCTCCCTGGGGCTGGACATGGGTCGATAGCGCGCCTTGGGGATTTGCGCCGTTCCACTATGGCCGCTGGGTCACCTACGGCGGAGGTTGGGGTTGGGCTCCTGGTTCGCTGGGCTACTGGAATCCCTACTATGCGCCCGCTCTGGTCGGCTGGGTTGGCGGACCTGGGTTCGGTATTGGCTTTGGCTGGGGCGGCGGCTGGGGCTTCGGTGTCGGCATCGGATTTGGCTGGTACCCGTTGGGATGGGGAGCGCCGTACTATCCGCGCTACTGCGGCTGGGGACGCGGCGGGTGGTATCGTGGCGGCGGATATGTGACTGCTGGCTACTTCCACAACGTCAACGTCACCAACACGCATATTACGAACATCACGAACATCAATAACAACTATCGCAACGGCAATTTTGGGAACACCAACTCGATCGCGAGAAATGGTGTGACCTCGGCGTCGAAAGAGGCTTTCACGTCGGGTGCGGCGGTCAACAAGGTCGGCGGAGCTGTGCCGGCTTCCGCTCTAAATAACGCTCACACGCTGAGTTCGGCCAACGTCAACCCGACCAAGTCTTCGGTATTGGGCGGACAGACGCCGCGTACCAACGTTCCTTCTGCGGCGTCGGCAAATCGCTCAGTCGTGACGCGGGCGACGCCTCCGGCACGGCCTGCCAGCTTCAGCAGCGCCCAGTCCGCGATGGCGCGCGGCAACTCGAACGCGGGAACTGCCGCGAGCAATTCAACGCACACCGGGGTGGCCGGAGCGAACAACGCGCACAACACGCAGGCAATGGGCGGAGCTGAGCACGGTGCAACCGGAACCCAAACTCAGGCTCGCGCCAATGTGCCCAGCAATCCGGCAAACAATGTCCCGCGTCCGCCGTCAGCCGGAGGATCCAACAACCTGGGATCCAGCAACGGGGCGCAGTCACACAACGTGCCACGTCCGCCGAGCGGCAATGACAACTTTGCCCGCGCGAACAGCAACGCGGCCAACTCTGCCAACAGCCATGCCGCTACGACGGCTAACAATCAGCAGTACGGTGTGAACAACTCGACGGCGTCACGGTCATCGCAGCCGTATACGCCTAACCATTCAGGCAGCGCAACGCCGCAGTCCTCGACTTCATCGCACCAATCGGCGCCGGCGCGGAGCAATTCGCAAAGCGGCTCGCATGGCGGCAATTCGTCGTCGTCCGGGCGCGGCTCAGCGTCCTCGGTCCCAAGGCCGCCAGCCAACTACTCGTACCGTGCGGCGCCGACGTACTCGGCTTCCTCAGCCTATGGCCGGTCCTCGATGGGTTCCTATGGAGGCAGCAGCCGTGGTTATGGATCGAATGGGTCGTATGGCAGCCGGAGCACGGGTTCGTACTCCGCACCGCACTCTTCTGGCGGCGGTAGCTATCACGGTGGAGGTGGCGGTGGCCACAGCGGCGGCGGCGGCGGCGGTCGCGGCGGCGGCGGTGGTGGACACAGATAGCCAGCAGCGAATCGAACTCGCATCCAGGCGGCCTCACAAGGGCCGCCTTTTCTTGTGTGAGCTATCAAGCCGTCAGCTATCAGCCGTCAGCAAGTGCTCGCAGTTCACGATCCTAGCTGATAGCCGATAGCTGATAGCTGGCAGCTTACGGCCTGACCGCCCTACTTTTGCTGGTCATGCCCTCGGTCTGTGCCGAACAAAGCCCCCGCCTGTGATCCCTGAACATCGTGGAGCGCGTTGGCAGCTTATAATCGAACTGTGACCCGCTCTTTTGTAAAGAAAGTGGCCGACGCGAACTTCCCCAGCCGTTGGGGCCAGTTCCGCATCTACGGCTTCGAAGGGGAATTCGAAGTACCGCCCGCCGGCGCATCGTCCGCCAAGGGAAACGGCGCGGCCGGCAACGGCCATGCAGGAAGCGCGAAGGAGGAAGCGGTCGCGCTGGTCATGGGCGACATTCACTCCGCCCCGCCGCTGGTTCGCATCCATTCGCAGTGCCTCACCGGCGACGTCTTTCACTCCATGCGCTGCGATTGCCGCCAGCAACTGGAACTTGCGCTCTCCATGATCACCCAGGCAGGCGCGGGCATCCTGATCTACGAGCAGCAGGAGGGCCGCGGCATCGGCTTGATGGCCAAGCTGCAAGCCTACGAGCTTCAGGACCGCGGCCTCGATACCGTGGAGGCCAACGTCGAGCTTGGCTACGACAACGACTATCGCGCCTACAAGCTTCCCGCCGAAATGTTGCGCCAGCTAGGCGTGCGCGAAGTCCGCCTCATCTCCAACAATCCCGAGAAGGTTGCGGCCCTGGAAAATGCCGGAATCAAGGTAGTGGAGCGCGTTTCGGCGGAAGTCGAACCCTACGAACATTCCGAGAACTATCTGCGCACCAAGAAAGAAAAGATGGGGCATTTGTTCACGGGATGGTAAGAGGCGGCATTTGAGGGCTGTACCGAATAGATTAGCGGAAATTCGCCCTCCCGACCTATAATTTGCCCATGTCGCAGTTTACGTTTCCCATCATCATCGAAGCTGACGAGGACGGATACTACGTTTCCTGTCCGGCGCTGCAAGGCTGCTATAGCCAAGGCGACACTTACGAAGAGGCCGTCGCTAACATCAAGGACGCTATCCGTTTGCACATTGAAGATCGTCGCGCCGTAGCCTAATCATCGGCCCCTTCAATCGTTCGGCTCCAATTCAGTTGCGGCTTTCTCCGCATCGATTTCTGGCGCCATCTCATCCCGCTGGATCTGTCGCATCACGTCAATCAAACGCTCGTACACCTGGCGCAGTTGCCTCTCCGATAGCGGGCCCGGATTATGGCGCGCGATGTTCTCATAGATGATCTTCTCGCGGTCCGGTTCGTAGATGGGCATCGCGGAGTTGCGCTTCAGCTTGCCGATTTCATGGGCACATTGCGCCCGCTCGCTGAGCAACTCGACCAGCTTGCGGTCCAGATCGTCGATCTTCTTGCGCCACTCAGCGATGTCCATGGTTTCAGCTTCTGATATTGTTCGCCCAAAGTGATTCCACAATCAGTCTAGTCCTGCCTTGAAAGGGCACGCCTTCAGGCGTGCCGCCAAAGCCAAGAGGAAACCCGGCTTTAGCCGCTGAGGGAATAAGTCCTCAGGGCCTAACTAAAAAACCAATCTCTTCGCGGCCCTGACGACACGGCTGAAGCCGTGCCCCTTCAAACCTGGATACAGCATGACACCACTTTATCCGCTGGCCCTGGCAGGTTATACATTCGCGGTGAGAGAAGTCAGAAACTCCGAGACGGCGGCCACCTCCCGAGCGCGATTTTGCTCGATGCATTGAACGATGGCGCTGCCCACCACGGCGGCATCGGCAAAGCTGCCGACCTCCGAAAATTGTTCCGGCGTGGAGACTCCGAAACCCACCGCAATCGGCAATTTGGTGTGCGCCCGCAAGCGCTCCACCAGCGATCGCGCATCGCCTGCCAGTTCCTGCCGCGCGCCGGTGATTCCGGTACGCGAGATCG
>Ga0302325_10015940_pt1 | contig 15953 bp, 12 predicted proteins | sample Palsa_T0_2_FD_201948 | JGI IMG/M metagenome (GOLD analysis project Ga0302325, IMG submission 201948) | Peat permafrost microbial communities from Stordalen Mire near Abisko, Sweden - Palsa_T0_2 | ecosystem: Environmental > Terrestrial > Soil > Palsa > Peat permafrost | place: Sweden: Abisko... | reverse complement strand
CTTGATCGCCGAAAAGGAATCGCTGGCGCGGAAGTGGATGTGGATTTGACCGATTTGCTTTCCGTCAAGAGCGGCGCTGAGCTTGTCGATGACCGGAGCAGTGGTATCGACCTCAAATCGGGAACCGACGCGCTCGGCGTAAAGCGCTTCTCCGGGCGAGTGCGAGGGCGCGTCGGAGGCGATCACCTTTACCGTGTAGCCCCCATCGGGCAGAAGGCTGGCGTCAAAAGAATAGTAACGATCGGTGAGGTTGTCCTTCAGCAGGAGCCAGCGTGATTCGCCGTCGCCGCGGTAGTAGACGGTGAAGACGAGCTGGTCGTCGTTGTCGTCATGCACCTGCCAGCGAACGCCGATCGAGTCGCGGTCGCGCAGAGCCGGCGGCGGAGGGTCGAAACGCGGCTGGCCGGGAGTGGTCGGCTCGCTGCCGGTCACACGTGGAATCGGCTGATAGTGGTATCCGGGCTGCACCACGATTTCGTCAATTTCGGGGGCCACGTTTTTCGGCAGGTAGTTGAGCACGACGTCGTCGACGCGCGGAGCGGGATTGCCCGCGCGGAGCACGCACTTCCACTGCACGAAGCGCGCCGGCGGAATCTTGAGTTCGGCGTCGGCGGCAGGATCGACCCGGGTCCAGTGACTCCAATTGCGGTCGGGGTTATCGACGTTGCCGCTGCGCGCGTAGAACTCCACACTGGAATTGCCGGCGCTGCGAACGCTCATGCGTCCCCACAGGGAAAACATACGTGCGTCGAAGACGTCGCTTTCATACGTGCCTTCCGACTCGAGGCCAGGACCGAGGACGAAGACTTTCCCCAGGTTACTGCTGGAGGCGTAGAGCCCACCGCCCGGCGCGGTGGCGAAAGAGGTGATCTGGGTGGCACTGGCTTTGATCAGATCGGTGAAATCGTCGACTCCGTTGATGGCAAAGATGTGACCGCGATTGCCGGTGCCCGCGAGCAGACGTCCCTTCTGATCGAAGCCGAGAGCGTACACCAGATCTTCGTGGGAGGTCCACAAGCGCGAGGGCGCGCCATCGGGGGCGATGCGATAAATTTCGGAGCCACCGGTAGCGCCGACTCCGGGCGCGGGAAACGTAGGTGCGGCAGGAGCAGGGGTGACCGAGATATTGCCGGCGGCCGGGGGCGGGTTCTGGGCCGGTACGACCGTGATGGCCATTGCCGGGGCAGCTCCTGCATGCTTCTCTCCCGCTGCCGCCGCATAGACATTGCCCGCACGGTCGATGGCGAGGGCGGTAATTTCTTTTTTGGGCGCGCTGTAGAGAACGAACGCCTCGCCATTCGGGGCGATGCGATAGACCAGCCCGCTGCCATCGGAGCCGGCAATCAGATTTCCCTTGGGATCGAGCGCCAGAACGCGGATGTGGACTTCATCGCTTTTGAAGAACAGCGAATGCTGTCCGTTGGAACTGACTTTGTAGATCTCGCCGTGGTCGCCGGTCGCGACATAGAGTGCGTCGGCATTATCGAGCACCATGTCCCAGATGTACTTGGAACCGGGATCGAAGTAGGGTGTCGCGCTCCAGGAGCCCTTCGCGCCAGCCTTGGCACCCTTCGCTTCTTCGAGACGATAAACCTTGCCGTCGGGCGCGGTCGCGGCGTAGACAACGCGATTCTTGGCGACGACCAGAGACTGCACCTGCAATTCCTGCGGCTCAAAGATGGTCGCGATTTGACCGTCGGGCGTGATTCGATAGACGCGCGCCGGAGATCCGGCGGCGGCATAGACGTTGCCCGCCGAATCGGATGCAATCGACCAGATGTAGGTCGAGGGCGTAGTCGCGAGCGCCTTGAAGGCCGGGGCAAGTTCCAAGCCGCCCTCGCTGCGCAGCGCGATTCCGTTGGCGGTGCCTTTGGTCAGTTCGTCGAATTTCGATTGTTCCCAGGTGCGAGTGCCCTCGGCGAGAGCGAGTGCGGAAAACGCGAAAATGAAAAGAATAAGTGTCGAGAGAAGAGCGAGCGTCTTACGAGCCAAAGTCATACCTCATTGTAAGGGGTAGGTGCGGGTGGCGCGGGCGCCTCGCCCGCGAATTGCCGCCGGCGCGCAGGCGCCGCCAGAGCCAGATTATTTGACGTTAATCGTCAGCATCTGCGCGCCCGAGACAACATAGTCGAGCGAATCCGTGGAAGCTTCGCTGACCGACGACTCTCCAAGCACGACCATGTCCTGGGTGCCACGCATATTCTCCATGACGTTCATGACGGAAAGCGGCAGCGTCGGCATCACTTTGTCGGCGACCATGGCTTCGGGATCGGATCCGATGAGCGAAACATACACGCGATCGTTGGCGCGCTCCTTGTTCAGTAAGGCGATCGTCGGCGCGAGTCCAAGGCCGCGGTTCATCATCGGCGTCCCGCGGTGCACGCGGTCGAGCGTGTCTCCGTCGCTGACCAGAATGCGCAGCGTTCCCTTCGAAGTGGAGGTCGGAATTCGTATGGCAATCTGGCGCACCAGTCGCTCCCCGCGATACGGACGAATCACCGTCTCTACCGTAATCTGATCGCCCGGCCGAGCTTCGGTCACGTCGGTGCGCGCAGCTTCCAGCCGCGCGGAGCGGCGCTCGCGGACAAGGTCGAAATCGAGCTTTACGCCCTCAATGTCGGGAGTGTCGAAGGAATTGGTATAGATGCGCCCAAAACGATCGCCGATGGTGGCAGCAGCCATCGCCGCCGCCGGCTGCCCGTTGTCTTGCGGGGCAAACATGTTCCGCAGGGTGACGTCGGGGTACCCCTTCACGCTGAGCAACCCATTCATGCGGTAGGTAATGTCTTCCCCATATTCGTTGGTGCTGTGCAGCGCGTTGAAGACGGTGGCCATCATGGCCAGCGGGCTCAGCCGCGCGTTATTGAGAATCTCGTAATGGAATTCCTTGGTCGCCGCACCACTATGCATGGCCACAGTCACGGGGATCATCTTCGACTCGCGCCCGGGTACGCCCAGGATGCCGTTCTGACGGTCCTGAACGAAGGCGCCGATCGTTTCTGTGGTGTTGACGATCTTGAACGCATTCATCGGCGAAGGCAGCGTGGCCAGCACCGTGGCCTTGGTCATCGGCAGATCCACTTCGCCAAACTGCAAGAGCGGATGTCCGCAGGCGAGCAAGCGGTGCGGATCGACGTAAGTTACGGTGCAGGTGGCGGCAATATCCATGTCGCCGCGAACCAGCACGGCGCTGACGGCCGACCCCGCCTCGATCGGCTCCGGCTGTTTGACGTCGCTCGCCGAGCCAATGCCCATCACCGGAACGATGCCGGCGGCAGCAAATTGCGACCCGTAGCGCTGCAGGGTCTCATCGGAAAATCCGTTGAACACGAGAGGTGTGTCGATCGGTCTTAGATAATTGCTGTAGTTCTGGGGCGGGAATGCCGCATTTCCGCCGGGAGTCGCGGTTTCGGTGATCGCGTTTTGGTCCGCCACGTTTTCGTTTGCATTTGAAAGATCGGAGTTGAGCAGACTGGCGCGCATCGGCGCCGGGCGACGATCGAGCGCACTGATCTCGAGCATTTCCTCGATCGGCGTCACACCGGCAATCGGTTCCTTCGAGAACTCGCCGATGCGAAAGGCAAGCGCCCCCGCCAACTTGCCGTTGATATAAACCGGGCTTCCGCTCATGCCAGCCACCACGCCGGTATACTCGGGCTTGGTGCCGTGCAAACGGACCAGGATAATGTCGCCCTTGGGACCGTTCACGTTGCGCATCACGCCCAGAACTTCCACGTCCATCGACTCGGGTTTCACTCCCTGGAACACGGTTAGCGCGGCGCCCTTCATCCCTTCATGGATCTGATCAAGCGGTATGATTGCCGGAGAGGTCGCGGCCGCCGCCGGCCGGTTGTGCGCAGTAACTTCTTTTTGCGCATGAACAACGACGGCGGACAACAGAATCAAAAGGACGGCGATAGGACGTGTGGCGGTTCCCATGAGTAACCCCGGAGGTCAGACAACGACCCTTCACCTGATTAGACTCCGCGTGCTTATCAGAAGGTTTCGCCAGGGGAGGCGGTTTTTCTTAAGACCCGCAAAATATCCCAACCGCAGAGTTCTTGCATCTATACTAGCACAGGAGTTTTCGAGGTTTCCCCATGATTTCTCGCGTTTTTGGCGGTCTAGACCGCGCCCCGTCGGCTTCCCGTAAGCATCTGATCCCACTGGCGTTTGTTCTTTGCTGGATGGTAGTGGCGACCTTCTCGGTGCAGGCCCAGGCCCCCCCGCAGCAGCCGCCTCCGGCCAATCCGAACCAGCAGGAGACCCCGCCCGAAGCGGGTGGGCCGCAAAACGACGTCGGTCCCTATGTGATCCCGAAGAAGAAGGACGAACCACCGCCTCCAGCCCCGGAAAAACCGAAGAAGATCGAGAACATGCCCGACTACTCGATCTCTGTGAACGTGCCAGTGGTGAACCTGGACGTGCTGGTAACCAGCAAGGACGGGCAGACCATCCCGGGACTGACGAAAGAAAACTTCAAGATCTTGGAAGATGGACAGCCCCAGCAGATCGCGAGCTTCAATCAGAGCCAGGCCCCGATCACGGCAGTCCTTCTGATCGAATTTGCGGCCTCGAGACCCTTTTCGGGAGGATATCAAGCGTATAACTACATGGTGGACGCGCTCAACGCTTCTTATACCTTCGCCAGCACCCTAAGAAAAGATGACTGGGTTGCGGTTGAGTCCTACGACATGAAGCCGCAAATCCTGGTGGACTTTACACAGGACAAGCGAGCAATCGTCGGCGCGCTCAACACGCTGCGCGTTCCGATGTTCAGCGAGCGTAACCTCTTCGATGCGGTGTTCGACACGCTCGACCGGATCGATCGCATCGAGGGCAAGAAATACATCATCCTGGTGTCCTCCGGAGCCGACACTTTCAGCAAACTCACCCTCGATCAGACTTTGAAGAAGATCAAATCCACCAAAGACGTCACCATTTACCCGATCAGCATCGGCTGGACATATCGAGAAAATGTGGACGCAGCCAGTATGGGCCGGGACCCCTATGGCAGGAGCGCCGGATGGGCCCAAAATGACAATCAAATGAGTACCTTCGCACGCCTGACCGGCGGCCGCGCCTACTTCCCGCGCTTCCAAGGTGAGTTACCGGAGGATTTCCAGCAGATCGCGGCCGACATCCGCAACCAGTACAGCATCAGTTACCACCCGAGCAACGCCAAGCTCGACGGCACCTACCGCAAGTTGAAAGTCGAGCTGCAGGCTCCCGAAGGTGGTCCGCTGAAGGTTCACGATCAGAAGGGCAAGGAAGTGAAGTACATCGTCTACGCGCGAGAAGGCTACACGGCAAAGCACACGGTGGAGTAAGCTCTCCGCGTCCGATCTCGCGGTACCATCCCAAGCGCACGAAGGACTTGTGTACTTGATCGGGTCCCGCTCGCTTCCGGTTCGCCCCTGCGTCCGCTTGCCCTGCACGCTCCCGCCCGCCTGATTTACAATCCCCAGTTCCCCTCAGGAGAAGCGCCGTGATCCCACGTTACACCCGGCCCGAGATGGCTCGCATCTGGAGCGACGAGAACCGCTTCCGGACTTGGCTGGCGGTCGAAGTCGCCGCAACCGAAACGCTCGCCGCCGCGGGCATCATACCGAAACAAGCCGCGAAAGCGATCCGTGCCCGCGCCAACTTTAATGTTGACCGCATTTTTCAGATTGAGGCTGAGGTCAAACATGACGTCATCGCTTTCACCACCGCCGTCGCCGAGATCGTGGGCCCGCACGCCCGCTGGTTTCACTATGGCCTGACGTCAAACGATGTGGTCGATACGGCGCAAGCGTTGCTCATCCAGCAGGCCTCATCGTTGATCGCCGGCGACCTGGAGCGTCTCGCCGAGGTGCTCGAACGCCGGGCCTTCGAGTTCAAGGACACGCCGATGATCGGGCGCACGCACGGCATCCACGCCGAACCCATCACCTTCGGCTTCAAAATCGCCAACTGGTATTCGGAGACGCAGCGTAACATCGCGCGCTTTAAGGCTGCGGCCGAAGATCTCCGCGTCGGCAAATTCTCAGGCGCGGTCGGAACCTTTGCCCACCTCACGCCCGAACTGGAGGAGGCGATCTGTGCGCACCTGGGACTGAAAGCGGCCGCCGTGTCGTCCCAGGTGATTCAGCGCGACCGCCATGCTTTTTATCTGGCGACGCTCGCCACGATCGCCTCGACGCTCGACAAGATCGCAACCGAAATCCGCCACCTGCAGCGCACCGAGGTCCGCGAAGCCGAAGAGTATTTCAGCGAAAAGCAGAAAGGCTCCTCGGCCATGCCGCACAAGCGCAACCCGGTGACGAGCGAACAGATCTCTGGACTGGCGCGCGTGGTGCGGGCAAACGCGCAGGCGGGATTCGAAAACGTCGCGCTCTGGCACGAGCGCGATATTTCGCATTCCTCGGCTGAGCGCATCATCATCCCCGACTCGACCACCCTCGTCGACTATCTGTTAAATAAAACCGCGAACCTGATCGAGACCATGTTCGTCTATCCCGAGCGCATGCGGGCGAACTTAGAGAGCACGCGTGGCCTCGTCTTCAGCGGACCGTTGCTGCTTGACCTGGTCGAGAGCGGCATTTCGCGCGAGGACGCCTATCGCCTGGTGCAGAGCCACGCCATGCGCGCGTGGAAAGAGAATCTCGACTTCCACGAGCTGATTTTGAACGATCCCGAGATTCGGGAACGCGTGCCAAAAGCAAAGATCGAGTATGCCTTCGACCTCAAGCGGCAGCTCCGCAACATCGACAAGATTTTCGCGCGCGTGTTTCGAGGCAAGGCCGCCGTAAACAAGGGTGCTCCATCGCCCAAGAAAAAAGGTGGAAAGCGGAAGAGATCGCGCTGAACCTTACCCGGCTCCTCCGGCGTCCCGGCGGTGAAAGGCCCTTGCGCTACGCACCAACTCCAGCAGTTCAATCAACTGCTTCAACTTTTCATGTCCGACGTGGCGCAGCATTTCGCGACCGTGCTTTTCGATCGGCCCATCCATTTCTCGCAGGAGTTTCAATCCGGCAGCGGTGATCTTCCCGTAGATGATGCGGCGATCGTGCCGGGCACGCGTCCGTTCGACCAAACCGCGATCTTCCAGACGATTGAGCAGTCGCGTAACGTCGGGATCGTGCGTGATCATACGCTCCCCGATTTCGCGGCAGGGCAAACCCTCCGGCCCAGCTCCCCGCAGGATGCGCAACGCGTTGTACTGGGTGCCGGTAAGTCCGAACCCCTTGAGCCATTCCTCAACCTGCGCCTCGAGCGCGTCGGCGGTGCGCAACAAGGATAGATAGGCTTCCTGTTCCTGGCTGGCGAAAGGTGTTTTCTGTTGGAGTTCCGCCTGCAACCCTTTTACCGGCAAAGCGCGAGGCATACTCGGAGATTAGTCGTTATCACAAGTATTTGTCAAACGTCTGGAACCATTGCTCGAACTCGTGTCGCTTGTAATAGTTTGTAAAAGCGCCCGCCCGAAACATCCCCCGCCAACCGCCGGGCATCTATTTAACTAACCGGTTAACACGATGGACAACCGGAATTCGAGTAAAGGATGGCAACCATGAAGAAACAGGCATTCGCACTGATTGGGTCGTTGCTCGTCCTGCTTAGTATGACTGCAATGGCCGCTACCGGCCGGTACGATCAGCAGGTTCAGCAGGCGGCCAGCCAGAAGATTCAGGGCACGAAGCAACTGAAGAACGTGAACTCGAGCGTCGAAGATGGCATCGTGACCCTGACCGGCACGGTCAGTCTTTATCAGGACAAGCTCGACGCCGCCAAGAAAGTCAAGAAGCTACCGAACGTTTCCGGCGTTCGCAATGACATTGCGGTTGCGGGAGAAACCGTGCCCGATGGCGAGCTCCAGCAAAAACTGGCAAAGAAGCTGGCCTATGACCGCGTCGGATACCATGACAACGCGTTCAACTATATCGCGCTCGACGTGAAGGACGGCGTGGTTACGCTGAGCGGTGATGCCGTGTGGGATGTACCAAAAGACTCGGCGTTCGGAATCGTGGCGCGCACGCCCGGCGTCAAAGACGTTGTGAATGACGTGAAAATCCTGCCGGTTTCCGGTTTTGACGATTCGATCCGTGTGCGCACGGCGCGCGCGATTTATCGCGACTCGGTGCTCGGCCGCTACGCCAGCGACCCGGTCGACCCGATCCGCATCGTAGTGGACAACGGACACGTGACCCTCTACGGAACGGTCCAGAGCGCGATGGACAAATCGATTGCCGGCATACGCGCGGGTTCGGTGCCGGGTGCGTTCAGCGTTGAGAACAAGCTGGTGGTGGATTAACTTGTGGTGGTTTTGCTGGTGAGGGACTGGACAGCTGGTGAACGACTGGACAGTTGATTCTCTCCTGGGGCGCGGCGCGAGCCGCGCCATTTTTCATGGTTTGAACCTGGCCGGTTCCGAGTCTCACCGGCCCTGCGCGGGAGGTTTCCACTTGTTCAGGAAGGCCAGAAAATCTTCCGGGGAGAGCGCCCGAGCGTTCTCGAATTCTCCGTTCTTCTGGCTGTAAACCAGCTTTCCATCGGCATCGAGGACGGCCAGTCCGGGAATGCCGCGCTTCATCGGGACCTCGTACTTGGTCATCAGGTCCGGGTTCTTCTCGCCCGCTTTTCCGATGTCCACGTGCACGACTTCATAGTTGGCGGCAAGAATCGGGGCCAGATCCGCACTATGAAAAGCCTTGTCGAGCACATGGCAGTCGTAGCACCAGTTGGCTCCAAACACTAGAATGACGCGCTTGTGCTCCGCTGCAGCCTTCGTCAGAGCTTGTTTGATTTCAGCGTGTGCATCGGCGCTTTCGTTGTAAATGTCTTTCTCTTTCTTAACCGATTCGCCAAAGCCGGCTCCGCTCGGAAGTCCCACGGCCATCGCGAGACAAAACGTCAAAACCCACCTGTGGAAGCTCATCGCGTGATCTCCGGCACCTGAGAGGTGACGTTTCAGTATAACAATCGAACCGCCCGCCCCGAGCGGCACAAGGTCACAAATGATCGAGCGTTCCTAGTTCGCCTTGCGGGAGTGCACCAGTTTCAAGCTGTCGCCCTGCAGAATGCGCTGGATCTGATGTTTGGCGTGCACCGTCCAGGGCCCGGTGGTGTCGAGTTTCACGTAGGCGCGCCAGTGCTGCAGCGCTTTCCGGGGCTCGCGGATCTTCTCGTAGGCGAGCGCGATGTTGTAGTGCGCGTCGGCGTAGGTGGGCGCCAGTTGAATTGCGATCTTGTAGGTGTTGATGGCTTCCCCGACGCGTCCGGTTTCGTCGAGCACGTTGCCCAGATCGAAATAGGCCAGCGCGTACCGCGGATCGATCTGAATCGCCGAGCGATAGTGCCTTTCGGCGAGCGCGTATTCCTGACGGTTGTAATATAACGTGCCCAGATTGATGTGCGCGGCGGCGTGCATGGGATCCATTTCGAGCACCTTCAGATAAGTTGTGATCGCCTCGCTCTGCGTGGAGGGATCTTCTTCCAGCATAATCCCGCGCGCAAACAAGTCGGCAGCGTCGGTAGTCACCAGTTCCGGGCCATTTCGGGGCGGGCTCGTCAGGACTCTACTCTCTTCGGACGAGAAATCGAACATGAACTGTCCCGCAATCGGCTCGAGCAGCCGTCCCTGGTGCCGGAAAGCCACCCGGTGACCACTCTGGTACGCCCCCGCCTCGAGCAGCGGATTCTCCATGCCGGCAACCTGTTTCTGCATGGCTTCGAGCGATTGCCGGATGACCGCCGGACGAACGCGCTGCGCGCACAGGTCGCGCACTTTCTTGATTTGCACCAGGTCGAAGAAAGAATAATCTTCGCCCGCCGGCACCAATCCCGCCTTCTCCCAGGTTTGAAGCTGGCGAGGAGCAAGACGAAGAATGCGCAGCAAGTCGGCGCGGCTGTAGCGATACACGGCGATAAGCTTTCGTCAATGATTATCCGCAACTTGCTCGCGGGAATGCAAGTAGCAAGCCGGTGGAATCTGTGGAGAATCGGATGGAAATGGCACAGAAGTGGTAGCCGCTGTTGGTCCTTCCTCGACTGCTTTCCCAGTCGCCGAAACCTGTTTCGCGGTTGAGAACATTCGGGTTGAATGCACATCACGTTATCCGCGAATGGGTTTGAGTTGTCAGCGCCCGTTCAGGAGGCGCGTTCGAGCCCGGTGGCGAAGGCGTCGAGCGAGAGCGAGCGCAGCAGGTTTCGGCGCAGGCCGCGCTCCACTTCTCCCAGGCCTTCGGCGGCGCGCTGCACCCAGGCGAAGTCGGTGGACTGGGACAGTTTTTCGAGCTCGCCCACAATGTCCGTATTGTGGACCAGTTGCGGCGCGCCCGATTGCAAAAACATCAGGTCTTCGAGCAACGAGTAGAGGGTGCGGAGCAGGTTGTCGATTTTCTCGCGGCCCTCGGTGCCGGGCCGGTAACTCTCGGTAATTTTGAACAACTCGCTATGATCGCCGCTTCCCAGGGCGGACTTCAGCATCATGAGCGCGTGGCTGCGAGCGGCAACGTAGCGTTCGAGATCGAAGGATAAAGCGCGCCCGATGGCGCCTTCGCTGAGGCGGGCGGCGAGCGCGCGCTGCCGGGCATTCCAATGGGGACGCCGCTCGGCGAGCCGGCTCTCGATTTCAGAGGAAGCGAGCGCACGCAAGTGGAAGGTCATGGAGCGGGAACGAATCGTGGGCAGCAATTCGGCGGGGTTCTCGGTGAGCAGAAAAATCGTGGCGAACTCGGGCGGCTCTTCCAGAACTTTGAGTAGTGAGTTGGCGGCCTCTTTCATGAAGGCCGAAACGGTGAAGATATAAACGCGTTCGCGCGCTTCCCCGGGCCGATAGTAGATCGTCTCAATCACATGGCGAACCTGGTCAACCTTGATCATCAGTTGTGGTGGGTCGGGTGGGATGACGAGGACATCAGGATGAGTCTGGACGAAGAGCCGGGTATCTTTCTTGTCCGAGTCGCGCAGATTCTCGCGGGCCTCGACCATTTCGGCGAAACGCGCGTCGAGGTCTTCGGATTGAGCGATGCGAATGCAATTCGAGCAACGGCCGCAGAAATCGGGTAAGCCGTTGCCGTCCGCCCCTTCTGTGATCGGCTGCTCCAGGCAGTTCATCGCGCGGGCAAGCATCAGAGCCAGGGTGTATTTGCCGGATCCGCGCGCACCCGAAAGAATCACGGCGTGCGGAAAGCGGTTGCGCGCCAGCATCTCGCGCAAGCGATGGATGGTTTCCGGGTTACCTGCGAAATCGGAAAAGGGCATAAGAACGCGCCTAGCCGCGGGCTCGAGGACGGAGGACAACCGGGGTCTTCATATCTTCAATTTCTTCCGCACCAACTCCATAATAACCGTATGCGTTTCGCCCGGTGTGCCGCGGGCGTTTATGACCTGCACTCGATGAGGCTCGCGGGCGGCGATGGCCAGATATGCGTGGCGGACGCGTCCGAAAAAAGCCCGGTTTTCCTGCTCGAAACGGTTCTCGTCTTTTTCCGAGCCTTTGTCCGGCCTTGCGCCTTTGTGCTTTCGGTTGCGCCGCCGGGCGCGCTCGACGCTGAACGCAACTTCGTTGTCGAGCAGAATGGTCAAGTCGGGTTGCAGGTTGCCGCACAGGACTTCGTGCATCTGCAGCACCGGCTTCGTTCCCAGCTTACGGCCTCCTCCCTGATACGCCTCGCTCGAATCGGTGAAGCGATCGCAGAGGACGATGCGTCCTTCCGCGAGCGCGGGCAGAATGACCTCGTGAATGTGCTCGGCGCGGGAGGCGAACATGAGTGCCATTTCGGTCAGCGGATTCATTTCCGCAGTGGCGGAGTGAAGCAATACTTCCCGAATCCTTTCGCCCGTGGGCGTGCCACCCGGTTCACGGGTCACGGTTACAGAGATGCCGTGGGCGCGCAAGGAGCGAGCCAGTTTCTCGACTTGAGTGCTCTTGCCGCTGCCATCCAGACCTTCGAAGGTGATAAATTTTCCGCGCGCGGGCACGTCGGAGATGATAGCAGGCGACCAAGGTCCGAATGCCTGGGACCAGCTGCGGCCGCGATCGACTCCGGTAGACTGATATATTCAAACTGAGAGGTTCACGCGGTTCTACTGGAGGAGGAATGGGTTTACGTGGGGGCAGAAGTTTTCTTGCTCTGGCAATTGTTCTGCTGTCATCCTTGTTCGTTCTTGGTGCAAATGGCCCGACCGTCGCGCTTTCTGTGGATGCCTCGGATGCGCCGCGCAAAATCTTCCACGGGCAATTGCGCATTCCCGCAAAGCCCGGAACGCTCACCCTCTACTATCCGAAATGGATTCCCGGCGAGCACGGGCCGACGGGTCCGGTTACGGAATTGACGGGCCTGAAGTTTTCGGCCAGCGGAAAGATGCTGCCATGGCGGCGCGATCTGCTCGACGGTTTTACTTTTCACGTGGAAGTCCCGCTGGGCGAGAACGAAGTCGTCGCGAATCTCGACTACGCCTCCCCCACGTCGGATGAGCCCGGATACAGCGCGAGCATGTCCGCAACCGAAAAGTTGTGCATCATCAACTGGAACACCTTGTTGCTCTATCCCGCCGGGTACGGTTCCGATCAGCTCACCTATAGCGCAAGCCTGCGTTTGCCCGCCGGATGGAAGTTTGGCACCTCGCTTCATGTTTCCAATCAGTCGGGGAGCACCATACAGTTTGCCCCGGTTTCGCTGACCATGCTGGTCGATGGTCCGGTCATCACGGGCGAGTATTTGAAGGTCGTGCCATTGACGACGCCCGCGGAAACGACTCCGGCCGAACTCGATCTGGCGGCCGACAGTCCGGCCGCGCTCGATGCTCCGGAGGAGCTCTGGGAACACTACCGGAATCTGGTGAAGCAGGCGGGAATCTTATTTGGCGCGCGGCACTACAACGACTACCACTTCCTGCTCACGCTGAGCGACCACGTCGCGCATTTTGGGTTGGAGCATCACGAATCAAACGACAGCCGGATCGACGAGCGGTCGCTTGTCGAAGAGGACGGACGGAAAATGAGCGCTGGACTGCTGCCGCATGAGTATGTGCACTCGTGGAACGGCAAGTACCGGCGTCCGGCGGATTTGGCTACGCCCGATTACGAACAGCCGATGCAGACCGATTTGCTATGGGTGTACGAGGGCCTGACATCCTATTTGGGAGACATGCTCTCGGCTCGCAGCGGCGAGCGCACGCCTTCGCTCGCTCGTGATGCGCTGGCGCAGATGGCCGCGGATCTCGACCATCGTTCGGGACGCGTCTGGCGCAATTTGCAGGATACCGCGGATGGCGTTCCCACCATGCAGAACGCTCCCAAGGCTTGGGACGATTATCGCCGGGGTCTCGATTATTACGATGAAGACGTTCTGAATTGGCTGTGGGCGGACGTGATCATCCGTCAGCAAAGCAAAGGCGCGAAATCTTTGGACGATTTCTGCAAGCTGTTCTACGGCGCGCCCGGCGGCCCGCCGATGGTGAAGCCCTATACGTTCGACGACATCGTGAGCGCGCTCGGCCAGATCGTTGCCTATGACTGGCGCGGATTCTGGACGGACCGGCTCTCCAACCACGGTCCGGGGGCACCACTCGGCGGCGTCGAAGGCAGCGGGTGGAAACTGGTTTACGACGAATACCCATCGGAACTGGATCGCGCCGGAGACCGCGACGGCAAAGCGATCGGTGCGCATTACTCGGTGGGATTGATGATCGGCAGCGATGGCGTGGTTCGGGATACGGTCGAAGGCATGATTGCCGCCAAGGCCGGCATCGGACCCGGGATGAAAATTATCGCCGTCAACGGCCGCGGTTTTTCGCCGGATGTCTGGCACGACGCCGTTCACGCTGCCAAGACCAGTCCGTCGCCGATTGAACTCATTGTCGAGAACACGGATTATTTCCGCGTCGTGAAACTCGATTATCACGATGGCGAGAAGTATCCACACCTCACGCGGGACGAGTCGAAACCGGATCTGCTGACGGAAATTGATCGGGCGAAATAGAACGCAGGAGAAACTAGGGACAGCCACCTCGACTGCCCGGCGGAGCGCAGTTCCGCTGCGCTCTTAAAGAGGCTTACGGGACCACAAACCAGGCGTGCTTCGCTCGCTTTCGCAGCCCGGGGCGGCTGTTCCTACGCGTCGCTCGAGATTACTTCAGCAGCGGACTCATCCAGCATAAAGCCCAGAACTTCCTGTGGAATCGGCGCGCTCCACACCGGCGAAAACGACTGCCGGTGCAGGGGCGAGGGGCCGTGCTCGCGCAGCGCCGCAAGGTGGTGGGGCGTGCAATATCCCTTGTTCGATGCCAGGCCGTACACGGGAAAGACCGGGTCCCATGCCGAGACCATACGGTCGCGTTCGACCTTCGCGAGAATGGAGGCGGCGGCAATCGAGGCGGAGAGCGCGTCGCCGTGAATAATCGGGTATTGCGGAAGCTCGCAGTCGAGTCTCATCGCATCGACCAAAAGATGATTTGCCGCGGGCGTCAGTTGCTCGACCGCATGAAGCATGGCGAGCCGCGAAGCGTGGTAGATATTGATCTGGTCGATGCGCGCGGAATCGACGGCCGCTACTGCCCATGCAATGCAGTGCTGGCGAATCAAGACCGCTAACTCTTCGCGTCGTTCGGCCAGCAGCAGTTTGGAATCGCGCAGGCCGCGAACCCGATATGCCGGATCGAGAATCACCGCGGCAGCCACGACCGGACCGAACAGCGATCCGCGGCCGACTTCATCGACCCCGGCAACGTGCTCCGCGCCCGCGGCCCATGCCCGCTTTTCAAAATTGAGTGTGCACCGCAGTTTTTTCAGAAGGCGCAACTTGGCGGCGGATGCCGAGAGCTTCCCGGGGTTTGAGGGCCTTGGCGTGCGCGTGGTCTTCGACACAGAGTCTCGACAGCATCTTCGCCGAAGAAGCGGTGAGAAGCAAGAGCAGATGTTCGGGTAGTTCGGGTAGTGGGTCAGTCTGATTTCCACAGGCTAACGAGGATGCTGAACCTTCCACGTGGCCATTTGCTCGAAAGCTTTTTTATTCTTCGCTATGATAGCGGTCCATTCTGAGTGTTTCAGTTTTGGTCGGACCCCATAGTAGTTTATGAGCATGGAAACAAAGTCTTCTAAGCAGACACGAGACGTAGGGAAATGAACGCGCGGAACTGAACGGACGTGCAAATGTGGATCACGAACCGCGGAATCATTCGGATGCCAGTGATATGCCAGAATCTCTCTCGACGCTACATCGACGCGCTGCAATAGACGATAACTGTATTCTCGCGTCGAAACCTTGAACTCTCCCGGCTCTTTTGGATCGGGACCGGCCCCTAGAACTTGAGTGAAAGAGCGGAACAATCTGCCGCCTGATTTTGTTGCGAGCTCAACGGGAGGATTAAACCAAACTTTATAGAGTTTTTTCGACTGCTGGAAGGCAGTTAGATATTCATCGGTTATGCATGAAAGCGTCTCGTGAAGATAGACCAGGAAATTCTCGGCAGCTTCCTTCTCATTTTTTCCGGCCACGTGCCCGCCTTGGGAGGGGGGCGAGAAGGGCAAGCTCAATTACTCCGGGGCAGGCATCAGAATCGAGCGCGCGATACTTACCGGCCTTCCATTTTGAGATGAATTGTTGTCCCGATACACCGAGCACACGTCGAGCATGAGCGTCAACGATGGCAGCCGCTTCGCGGCGGGTGATCCATTTGACACTGGAGAGGACGCGCTCCTTGGTGCTTTGCGACATGTTTTCCCTTCCCTCTAGCTCTTTGGTCCGAAAGAATGAACCAGTCGGACCCTTCTGTCTTCTAAACTTTGATACGTCGGCCTGCATGTTCCGATGGTAATAGTTACGTAATGATGCAAAATATTGCAAGATGGGTATCCCCCTCACTCAGGTAGCCCCTACAGGTTGTGGTTTGCCTTTGGTTTTCCCTGAGGTGGGGTGAACAATCCGGTAGTAAGTCACGGGATCGACGGCCACGGTTTGTTGCACGAG
>Ga0302325_10015939_pt1 | contig 15953 bp, 10 predicted proteins | sample Palsa_T0_2_FD_201948 | JGI IMG/M metagenome (GOLD analysis project Ga0302325, IMG submission 201948) | Peat permafrost microbial communities from Stordalen Mire near Abisko, Sweden - Palsa_T0_2 | ecosystem: Environmental > Terrestrial > Soil > Palsa > Peat permafrost | place: Sweden: Abisko... | reverse complement strand
GATCTCGCGCAGACGGGGCGAGTACAGGGCGCGGGCCACGTTGGACGTACCCGGTCCGGAGCCATTGGCCAGCAGCGATAACTCAGGAAAGCCGGTAGCCGCCGCAAGACGATCCATCGCATATTCGCTCAGGGGAGAGTCCTCCGACAGCATGTCGACCAAGCCCCAATCGTTCGGCAGGCCGAACTTGCGATGCAGGTGCGGCCGTCGAAAATCCGCGTCCACCACCAGCACTCGCCGGCCGGTTTCGGCGAGGGCGATGCCCAAATTTTGGATGACCGTCGTTTTCCCTTCCGCGGGCCCGGGACTGGTGACGAGAATGATCTTTTGGGCCTTCCCGCTGGCCTGATTACGTAAGATGGACGCCAGAGTGCCCCGAAACGATTCGGTGACGAAGGAAGGACCGCTCTGCCAGGTAACCATGGCCGACGCGGGATTCTCTCCGTCGCCGTTGAGCGCCATACCCTTGGAATGCAGGTACGAACGCCAGGTGGCGACTCCGTTGGCATCCGCTCCGAGATTCGGAATGACGCCGAGCTCGGGCGCATTAAACATCTGGCGCGACATACCCGGCGCCCGGATACTGGTATCCATCCGTTCGCGCAGAAATGCCAACCCGCCCGCGATCACGATCCCCAGCAACGACCCAAAGGAGATATTCAGAACCGGCCGCGGCTTAAACGGAAGTTCCGGAGGCGCGGCCGCTTCCACGATACGGATGGGACTGGCCGGCACCGAGCTGTTTAACCCCGCTTCGCTCTGTTGCATCAGAAGCGACTGATAAACCTGATGCAGCGTATCTGCCTCGCGCCGCAGAGCGTTGTACTGCGCAGCCTTGGCTGCTTCCGATCCCACGCGCTGGGATTGGCTGCCGTAATTCTTCGACAGCAGCCTCTCCTGGCTCAGCGCGGCTTCGTAATCGTTCTTGATTCGGCTGACCACGCTGCGGATTTCGTTCTGGTAGTCTTTTCGTACCTCAGCCAACTGGGCGTCCAATTGGCGGACCTTCTCATGCTTGGGGGTGTACTTGACCTCGAGCGCGGCCTTTTCCTGCTCGAGCCCGTTGATCTTGGCCTGGTGGCCTCGCAACGCGGCGTCGTCCAAAACCTCGCCCAGCGTCTCGGGAGGATTCTTGAGCGTAAGTTCATAGCGCGTCTGTTTGGCGATGCGGTCGGATTGAATTTTCGCCAGCTCGCCTTTCAATTGCGTCAGCTTGGTGTCGTCGAGCGTGGTGTCCTGGCCCGCGAACACATTGCCGGAAGCCTGCACGAAATCCCGCTGATGCTCCTCGGCTTCCTGCATCTTCGATTTGGTTTCCTCGATGGACGCCGCCAGCCACTCGCTGGTCCTTTGCGAGGATTGCATGCGCGACCGGGAATTGTCCTCCTGAAACTCGGAAGCCATCGAATTCAGAAACTGCGCGGCCACGTCCGGGCTGCTCGACTCGCAGCTCAGCTCGATCAAGCGGGTATGAATCACCGGCCTCGCGTCAAACGTCCCCATGGCCAGGCCAATGCCTTGACGGGCATTCTCGAGCGGATCTTGCGTAGCGGGGTGAATGCGCTGCCTCAACCGCGAAAAGAGGTCGCGTCCGGTGGGGGCCAGCGGCACGCTGTCTTGCTGCAAACGTTCTGCGCCGCGCTTGAGGAACGTCCCGCTGCGCAGTATGCTGACTTGAGTCTGGATGTCCACCTCCGTACCTTCGGCGCTCTCCAAGCCGTTCTTGGTGTACGTGCCGCCGCCGTTACCCACTTCGAGCAACAAGCGCGTTTTATAGCGCGGAGAACTCAACACCACCGACGCGAAGCCTCCCGCGGCCCCAACCAGCAACAATACCAACAGCAAGAACCAATGCCGGCGGATAATGCCCTTGATATCCGCCGATGGGGCGGTCTCCTCGGCGCTCGCCGCGGGAGACTGATAATACTGCCGCCCGTTCTCCACAATGACCGGTTTTTCGCCGTAGGGGATGAGATGATTGCGATCGTCCCCGGAACCATTTGGAAGCAGATCCATGATGTTTACTCGCCTCCCCGACCATTGCTCTCGGCTGAATTGGCGCCCGACGAGCACTGGGCGGTGCTCTCGGCGAAATCATCCAGACCCGCGAACGGAACCTTGCTGGGGTTCAGAATCTGCAACTGCTCGGTCACTTCCGCGATCAGCCTTTCCAGCCGGTGCATCTTGTCCGCCAATTCCTCGTCCTCGCGTTGCCGGTTACCGTCGGCGATCAGCCGCTGTACCGCGCTCCGAGCCAGATCCGATACGCTGCGGGCCCCTGCCTGTTCGCAAACGCTCACAAATTGGCGAAATTCGTCCTCCGATACTCGGAAGTACACTAACCGCTCTCTCGGCTTTAATACTGCCACAAACTTGCCCTCCGGTTTTTCAGCTGCATGGTCCCCTCAAAACCTAACTTCACCCCCATGACAGGTTCACTAGGGCAAGCTACCGCCCTTTCTGTCCCAATCATGGTGCGACTAGACGCTCCCAAGCGCGTCCAAAATCCTCTCTCTATGACAGTTGTCAGCGCTTACTCATGGAGTATGCAGGATCGTATGACAAGTGTCAATGAACTAACGGGCTAGGTTTCCTATTGAGGGTACTAGTATTAGCAATCTTGATGAAAAATAGGAGACACTAGGACCATGCAGCCCTCGCCGTTTGCGGCTCTGGCGATCCTCGGTCTAGCTCCTTGGCTGGTACAGGCCCAGGCTAAAACTAAGACTGCCCCCCCGGACCGGACCAACTTTGTGAATTGTCTCCAGGGACTCTCGGGTTGCGATCTTTCGCTGCTCGCTTCCGACGAACTCGCGAAAGTGGGCGCCGAGTCCAAGAAGCGCAATCTGGATTACTGTTTGAACGGCTCCGCGCTCTGCGATCCGACGCGTCTCAGCGCGGCGGAGGCGAGTTCGGTTCAAGCCGCCCATTATCGGCGCAATTTAGAAAAGTGCATGAACGGAGAGAACGCCTGCGATGCGCTGTCACTCGCCGCCAAGGATATGGCTGCGGTGAATTCCGCCAAGGCCCAGCGAAATTTCGACAAATGCGTCAGCGGAGCTCCAACTTGCGACGCCACTGTTCTGACGAAAGAACAAGCCGCCTCTGTACAGGCCGCCTCTCAGCGCCGTAATTTCGACCGCTGCCTGAACGGATCTTCCCTGTGCGATCCCTTGCGGCTTGCGCCCAATGAAGCCGCGGCGGTACGGGCGGCCGCTCTCCGGCGGAATCGGGACCGTTGCATGGAAGGTTCGTCTACTTGCAATCCCCTCGCTTTAACGGAATCAGAGGCCAAAGACGTTCGCGCCGAGGTGCACCGCCGCAATCTCGCGAACTGTCTGAACGGATTGGCGAACTGCGATCCGGTGTCGCTTCAGAATTCGGACCTGGAAAACGCGCGGGCGGCGTTTCGCCAGCGCAATGTGGAAGCCTGCAAGCGGGGGCTTCCCGCCTGTGATCCGTCGGTTCTCACGGGCCCCGAGATGGCCAGCGTCATGGCGGCGTTCCAAGCGCGCCGCAGCCGGATGGAACGATTAAAGCCGCCCGCCAAACCCTGATCGACTTCGCCCTGGCCCGAGCCGCGGCGTGTTAGGCTGGCACGATGACACGAGCTTCCGTCGCCCCCGTCATTCTCCTTGGGCTTTTCATCCCACTTGCGCGCGGCGCGAACGCCGACTTCAATTTGCAAAAGATCGGCCCCGGCGTTTGGGCCGCGATCGTGAACGATGCTGGAAAAGCCGGGGGCAACGCCGGATTCGTGGTCGGCGACGATGGAGTTGCGGTGATCGACACCTTTCAAGACCCGGAGCCTGCCCAGGCGCTCGCGGCCGAGATTCGAAAAATCACCAAGCTGCCGATTCGGTTTGTCGTCAACACGCACTATCACCTGGATCATGTCAACGGCAACGATGTATTCGCCGCCGCGGGAGCCGTCATTGTTGCGCACCGGAACGTGCGCGCTTGGATGCGGACGGAAAACATCAAAATGCTCGATCCACCCGTGACGAAGGAGAAAACGGCCCGGGTGGCGTCGCTGACGCTGCCGAACGTGGTCTACGACGATCGCATCGATCTCTATCTCGGATCGCGCCGAGTCGGGGTTCGATACTATCCCGGCCACACCGGCGGCGATTCGGTGGTCTGGGTACCGGACGCGCGCGTGGTGTTCTGCGGCGACATGCTGTGGAAGGATCATATTCCGAACCTGATTGACGCTTCGACCGCGGCCTGGGTGGCGACGCTCGACGCATTGCCGAAAGACTACGGCGTGTCCACCTGGGTTCCGGGCCATGGGGGCGTGGCCGACGCCCGCGATGTTCGGGCCTTCCGTGGTTATCTCGCGGATCTCCGCGACTCGGTTCGCGCGGAACAAGTCCGCGGGAAGTCCGGCGACGCGCTGGTGAACGCGATCCTGCCCGGCCTCCAGGCGAAGTACGGGAAATGGGGCTTCTTCAACGACTACGCGCGCGCCGGCATCGAACAAATCGCGGACGAGCTTTCGGGAAAAAAGAAAGTGCCGCGGCCAGTCGCCGTCGGCGCCCGGTGACGAGCGGGCCTATCGCGCCGCGGCGTCAATCCGGCTGCGATCGGCGGCGGCTTCGAGCAGGATGGTTTGATGCGCGATGCGGGCGAGCGAAGCGCGGTGCGTGATCAGAATCGCGGTCCGACCCTCGGAGACTCGCACCAGCGTGTCGGCGATGGCGCGCTCGTTGGCTTCATCGAGCGCCGAAGTAGGTTCGTCGAGAACCAGAACTTTCGGATCGGCCAGCAGCGCGCGCGCCAGAGCGATCCGCTGGCGTTCCCCCGCCGAGAGCGTTTGCCCGCGTTCGGCGAGGATCGTGTCGTAGCCTTCGGGAAGCGACAGAATGCGCTCGTGAATCGACGCGGCTCCGGCGGCCCTCCGAATCTCGTCGTCCGTCGCGCCGGGCCGGGCGTAGGCTATGTTCTCGCGCACGCTGGCGCGGAAGAGATAGGGAACTTGATCGACCAGCATCACCGCGCGGCGCAGGTCCGTCAAAGTGACATTGCGCAAATCGCGTCCGTCGATACGAATGGCGCCCTGTTCCGGGTCATAGAAGCGAACCATGAGATCGGCCAACGTCGATTTGCCGACGCCGCTCGGCCCCAGGATGGCGCAGATCGTTCCGGGCGCCACTCGAAAGGACAGATCGTCCAGAACCGCTCCGCCGCCATAACCGAACGAAACGCGGTCGAATTCGATTTCACCGCGAACGTTCGCGAGCGGCGCGGCGTCAATCCGGTCGGTAATCTCGGCCTGGGTGTCGAACAGTTCCCAGACGCGCGCGAGCGAGACTCCGCCGGTCACCAGGTTGCTGTACAGACTCATCATGTTCTGCACCGGCGAGAGCAGGCGCGTATGGTACGCCATGATGGCTACCAGCGATCCGACGGTGAGCGCGCGGTCGATCACCAGCTTTCCGCCGTATAGAAAAAGCGCCGCGGTGGAGAGCGTCAGGATCGTGCCGGGAACGGCGCCCGCCAGAAACGCGGTGAGCTGCATGCGCATGAGCGCGTCCAGGAAGTTTTGGTTGTGGCCGCGGAAGCGTTCCACCTCGCGCGTTTCGGCCTGCGCCGCCGTCACCAGTCGGATCCCCAGCAGCGTCTCGAGCAGGAAACTTCCGATGTCCGAACTGCGTTCCCGAACCGTCCGCACGCGCGCGGCCAGCCGATGCTGGTAGTGCTGCAACGCCCACACGCTGGCCGGAATCGCCGCCACGCTCACCAGGAAGAGACGCGGGCTGAGGGAAAGCATGATGGCCGCGCTCCCGATCAGAAACACGACGTTCGAAAGAATGCTCAACAAGCTATCGGAGGTCACTCGTTGCACCTCGGCGATGTCGTTGTTGATGCGCGAAACCACGTCGCCGAGCTTGCGCTGCGCCCAGAATCGCGGCGACAGAGTTTGCAAGTGCCGATACAGGGCGAGGCGCATGTCGAAAAGCACTAAGGCCGATACCCGCACGTATTGATAGCTGGACAATATGTTGAGCACAAATCCCAGCACCGTGACGCCGAGCATCAATCCGCTCACGAGCAACAGCATGCGAAAGTTGTGCTTCAACAGCGCGTCGTCGATCAGCAACTTCGAGACATACGGTTGCAACAAGCTGAATCCGGTGGCGGCGATTCCCGCCAGCAACACTAAGACCAGGCGGCGCCAGTACGGGACGACGAATCTAACCGCGCGGCGGTAGCCGCTCAGAGGAATGCCTCGATCCGGCATGGTCCTCTTTTTCATACCACATGTGGCCATTCGCGTCGCTTGCAACTCGACTTTTGTAGGGCTCCCGAATTCGCCTATAATGAAACCTCGTATTCAGCAAAGAGGCGGCCTTGATTTTCGACGATCTGCGAGCGATTCAAAAGCAATACGGGTATCTGCCGGGCGAGCAGCTGGAGGCGCTCAGCAAGCGCACCCAACTGCCGCTGTACCGGATTCACGGAGTGGCCGACTTCTTTCCGCATTTCCATTTGACGCCGCCACCCAAGGTCAGCTTCAAGGTCTGCACCGACATGTCCTGCCATCTGTGCGGGGCCGACGATCTGCGCACCGGCCTGGAACAGCGCTTCCAGGGCATGAACCCGACCGACCTGAAAATCGGCGAGGTGTCGTGCTTGGGCCAGTGCGACGGAGCGCCCGCGGTTTCGATCAACGATCACATCTATCGCGGCGTCACGGCCGCGCAGGCCGAAGCGCTGGCGCTCACCGCGCTGGGCGGCAGCGAGTTGCCGCACATGCCCGGCGACGCGCGCGTCACCGGCCTGGCTTCCGATCCCTATCGCGATTCCGAGCCCTACGGCGCGCTCCGAACCGCGGTCGCGACGCGCGACTGGACCGGGGTGATCGCGCAACTGAAAGCCGCCGGCCTGAGCGGCATGGGCGGCGCCGGATTTCCGACCGGCTTCAAGTGGGAAGCGGTGCGCAACGCGCCGGGTCCGGAGAAGTACGTGGTCTGCAACGCCGACGAGAGCGAGCCGGGCACCATCAAGGACCGCTTCATTCTGCAGAACCTGCCGCACCTGGTGATCGAGGGCATGATTCTGGCCGGCCTGGTGACGGGCGCGCACCAAGGCATTCTGTATTTGCGGCACGAGTACGAAGGCGCCGAGCACGTGCTGGCTCACGAGATCGAGCGCTGCTACCGGGCGGGCTTGCTGGGAGCGGGCGTGCTGGGCAGCGATCTGGCCTTCGATCTGGAGTTGTTCATCAGTCCGGGCGGCTATATCTGCGGCGAGGAGAGCGCCTTGATCGAAGCCATCGAGGGGCACCGGGCGGAGCCGCGCAACAAGCCGCCCTTTCCGGTGACGCACGGCGTGTTCCACAAGCCCACCGCGCTGAACAACGTGGAGACCTTCGCCAACGTTCCGCAGATCCTGATCAACGGCGTGGATTGGTACAAGGGGCAAGGGCTGGGCGGGGCGTCGGGATTGAAGTTCGTGGGCATCAGCGGCGACGTGCGCAATCCGGGGATCTTCGAGATTCCGATGGGCCTGCCGATGTCGGAAGTGATCTTCAACCTGGCGGGCGGCATCGTGGGCGGAAAAAAGCTGAAAGCCTTCGCGCCGTCGGGACCTTCGTCGGGTTATCTGCCGGCCGCGGCGGCCGACGTGCGTCTGGACTTCAAGTCGCTGGCCGCCATCGGATCGATGCTCGGCTCGGGCGCCATCGTGATCTGCGCCGAGGGCCGCTGCATGCTGGACATGGCGCTGAACGCGGTGAAGTTCTTCCGCAACGAAAGCTGCGGGAAGTGCGTGCCCTGCCGCATGGGGACGCAAAAACTGACCGACATCCTGACCGGCTGGACGCGCGGCCAGGGCAACCGCTCGGACATGGGCATGGTGGAGGATCTGACCGAGACCTTGAAGCTGGCCTCCATCTGCGGTCTGGGCCAGTTCGCCCACGTGCCGCTGACTTCGGTGCTGGAGCACTTCCGGCCGGAGATCGACGCGCATGTGTACGACCGGCGCTGCCCGGAGGGCGTGTGCCCGATGCGCGAGCCATTTTGAAAAACGAAAGCAACTACAGCAACAGATGAGCGACCAAATCCAACTCACCATCGACGGCATGCCGGTAGCGGTTCCGGCCGGGACCACGGTATTCGACGCGGCCCGCATGCACGGCATCGCGATCCCCACGCTGTGCCATCAACAGAACGAGACGCCGGTGGGGGTGTGCCGGGTGTGCGTGGTGGACATAGAGAAGGCGCGCGTGCTGCAGGCCTCCTGCGTGCGTCCGGCGGAAAACAACATGGTGGTGTCCACCAACTCGGACCGGGTGCGGAGGGCGCGGCACACCTTGGTGGAGCTGCTGATGGCGGATCATCCCAGCCCGTGCGCGCGGCAGCGGCAATCCAACGATTGCGAGCTGGAAACCATGGCGCGGCTGGAAGGCATCACCCAGCCTCGCTTCGCGCGCCGACTGTCGCCGCGCGGCCAGGACAACTCGTCGCTGGTGATCGCGGTGGATCACGAGGCCTGCATACTGTGCGACCGCTGCATCCGGGGCTGCGACGAGATTCGCCAGAACAACGTGCTGGGGCGGCGCGGCAAGGGCTTCGGAGCGGGCGTGGCGTTCGACTACAACCTGCCCATGGGAAATTCCTCGTGCGTGTCGTGCGGGGAATGCATGGTGTCCTGCCCCACCGGCGCGCTCACCAACAAGAGCGTGATCAAGACCGTGCTGCCGGGCGACCCGGTGAAGGTCGAAGAGCTGCAGCAACTGGCCTATTTCCAAAAAGTCTCGGGCACGTTTCTGGAGCTGAACAAGAACGCGGTGGTGCGGCGCCGCTTCCGCAAGGGCGAGATCGTGTGCCGGGAGGGCGAATACGGCTCCACCGCGTTCTACATTTTGGAAGGCCAGGCGCACGTGTATCTGGACACGCCGCTGGCGCACGTCAAGACCGGGGGCGGATCCACCGGGTTTTTCAGCAAGCTCACCAGCCGCCTGGTGGGACGCCAGCAGGAACGGCGCCCGGAGGAAGGCGCGCGCTTCAGCATTCCCATCGACGCCTCGGTCGACCTGCCCTACGACAATCCGGTGGCCACGCTGGGACCGGGCGACCTGTTCGGCGAAATGACCTGCATGAGCCTGTATCCGCGCTCGGCCACGGTGCGCGCGGCCACCGATTGCGTGATGTTCGAGATGCTGCGCAACGTGCTGGACATCATCCAGCGCAACAAGACGCTCAAGGCGCAGCTGGACGCCAACTATCGCAAGCGGGCGCTGGACGACCATCTGCGCAGCGTTCCGATGTTCGCCACCATGACGCAGGAGTTCATCGACCTGCTGCGCGACAAGGTGGAGCTGGTGCGCTACACCAAGGGCGACATCGTCTGCCGGCAGGGCGACATCGCCGACAGCTTCTACCTGGTCCGGCTGGGCTTCGTGAAGGTATCGGAACCGCATCCGGGGGGCGAGCTGGTGCTGGCCTATCTGGGACGGGGCGGCTACTTCGGCGAAATCGGATTGCTGGGCGAGGGGCGCCGCACGGCCACCTGCACCGCGCTCGATCACGTGGAGCTGGTGCGCATCCACGCCGACGAGTTCCACCAGATGGTGGACCGGTTCCCGGAGATTCGCCACAGCCTGGAGCAGCTGGCCTACGAGCGGCAGCAGCAGAACCGGCAGCGGCTGGAAACCGCCACCAGCATGCCCTTGGACGCGTTCCTGACGCAGGGCCTGATGGAAGCGCAGAGCCTGTTGGTGCTGGATCTGGAGCGCTGCACGCGCTGCGACGCCTGCGTGCGGGCCTGCGCCGACGCGCACGACGGCGTGACGCGGCTGATCCGCGAGGGCCAGCGCTTCGATCATTATCTGGTGGCCACCTCCTGCCGGCATTGCCGCGATCCGTTGTGCATGGTGGGGTGTCCGGTGGGCTCTATCCGGCGGCGCAACTCGCTGGAAGTGATTATCGAGAACTGGTGCATCGGCTGCGGCATGTGCGCCAAGAACTGCCCGTACGGCAACATCACCCTGCATCCGTTCAACGTCATGGAGGACGATCCGATGAATCCCGGGCACCGGAAGGCGGTGGTGAAGCAGAAGGCGGCTTCCTGCGATTTGTGCACCGAGCACGCCGAACCGACCTGCGTGTACGCCTGCCCGCACGACGCGGCGCATCGGGTGGAACCCAACGAATTTTTCCGCTGGCTGGGCACCCCGCTGGCCGCCACCGAGGCCCAGAAACACTAACGCCCATGCGGATCGATCACACTCACCGTCCCTGGTTCGTCGTCACGCTGATCGCGGCCGCGGTTGCGACGGTCGTCTACATCTTATATGCGGTCAACACGCCCACCGGCCCGCGCGGCGGCAGCGCGCTGGGTCTCACGTTCGGCATCCTGGGCTACGGCCTGATGCTGTACGCCGGATTGATCGGCGCGCGCAAGAAAGTGCCCACCTGGCGCATCGGACGCGGGCAAACCTGGATGCGCGGGCACATCTGGCTGGGCACGCTGAGCCTGCTGATCATTCTGTTTCACGCCGGCTTCGCGTTTCGAGGGCCGTTGACGACGGCGCTGATGATCCTGTTCTTCCTGGTGATCGCCAGCGGCATCGCGGGCGCGGCCCTGCAACACTTCGTGCCCAGTGTCATGACCCAGCGCGTGCCCATGGAGACCATCTACGAGGAGATCCCGCACGTGCGCGTGCAACTGTGCGAGGAGGCCGACAAGCTGGTGGCCTCCATCTGCGGCCCCATGGACGCCGACGACACCGAGGAGCCCGCCGCGGCCGTCACCACGCTGGTGGAAATCGAACAAGGCGACAAAGCGCGCTTCCGCGAGATCTATCTGCAGCAGGTCCGCCCCTATCTGGCCGATCCGGAAGCGAGGCAAGCCGACCTGGCCGATCCGCTGCGCTCCACGCAGATTTTCGAATCCATGCGCAGGCTGCTGGGCGGGCAGTTGCACGGCGTGCTGGACGATCTGGAAAACATCTGCGAGGAGGAACATCAGTTGAGCCGGCAGATTCGCATCTATCGCTGGCTGCACGGCTGGCTGCTGATCCACGTTCCGTTGTCCATCGTATTGCTGGTGCTAGGAGGGGTGCACGCCGTCATGGCGCTGCGCTATTGATCCCATGGCCGGACGAACCCGCACCACCAAGAAACTGGCGCAGCGCATCAATCTGAATTACTTCAAGACCCTGCGCGGCATCCCGCGCTGGCGGCGCATCCTGTCCGGCGTTTTGGTCGCGCTCGGCGTCGCGTGGCTGGGCTGGTACGCGCTGGCGGGAACTCCCAAGCCCTATAACGCCGGACCGGTTTCGCACACCCACACCCTGATCGGAGGGAAGTGCGAAACCTGTCACGCGACCCAGGCCGGTTTCGAGCACAGCGCCACCGATAAAGCCTGCCTGACTTGTCACGACGGTCCCATTCATCACGCCGAACAGACTTTCTCGCCGGCCTGCGCCAGCTGTCACGTCGAGCATAAGGGCGCGTTTCGGCTGGCCGCCACCACGGACGAAGCCTGCACGCAATGCCACGCCGATCTGGCGGCCAAGGATAAGAACGCGCCGCCGCGTTTTGTTTCAAACATCCGCGGCTTCGACGGCACGCATCCCCAGTTCGCGGTGCTGCGCTCGGGCCGCATCGATCCGGGCACCATCAAGTTCGGCCACCAGGTGCATTTGAAGAAGGATTTACGAGGGCCGCGCGGGCCGGTGCAATTGCAATGCGCCGATTGCCATCGCCCGCCAGGCTTGAACCAACCCTGGCCGTTCAGTATCGCGCAGATCGCTCCGGTATCGTTGTCGGCCGCCCTGCCCGACCGATCCTACATGGAGCCGATCAACTACGAAAAGCATTGCGCGACTTGCCACACGCTGCAGTTCGACCGGCGCTTCTCCGAAAGCGTGCCGCACAAGGAGCCCAAGGTGGTGTACGATTTCGTGGTCGAGAAACTGACCGGCTACATCGCCGAGCATCCCACCCAGATTCCGCTGGTGGACGAGCCGGACAAGCGGCTGCCCAGCCGTCCGCCGCAGCCGCCGGCGCGCAACGCGCGCGAATGGGTGGCCGAGCGGCTGGCCGATTCCGAGCTGCTGTTGTGGCGCAAGGCCTGCAAGGAATGCCATCTGGAAAGCTTTCCCAACGGCAACGACGCGCTGCCGGTGGTGTCCAAGGCGGCCATCACGGCGCGCTGGCTGCCGCATTCCAACTTCGATCACGAAGCTCACCAGATGGTGGCCTGCGCTGCTTGTCACGCCAAGGCGCCCACCAGCAAGGAGACCTCCGACGTCCTGATCCCCGGCGTCCAGGTCTGCCGCGACTGCCATCACGCCGGTAAGGAAGCCGCCGAAGCCCGCTGCTTCGAGTGTCACAACTATCACGACTGGACCAAGGAAAAACCCCCCGTCGGCAAGTTCGCCGTTTCCCAGCTCGGCAAATAAGCGGCTCGAAACCTGTAAGCTTAAAGCCCAGGGCAACATATTGACGCCTTTCGACGTCAATGCTGAAAAGAGCCTGGCCCAGAACCGCAATGAAAATAACGTCGGCGTTCCTGTGCTTGCTGGTGGCGGCTGGGATTGTCTCGGCGCAACCTTCCGGCATCACCGCGCCATCGACAAAGACCGGGACCGTCGATGGCGTGGTGACCAACGCAATCACGGGCGAGCCCGTCCGGAAAGCGGTTGTGACGCTACGGGGCGTATCGCAGACCTTTGCTTATCAGGCTGTCTCGGACGCCGCCGGACATTTTCACTTCGATAAGGTCGATCCTGGATCGTATAACGCGACCGCCGCCCGCGATGGATTCGCAATCCAGACGCCGGGCCGCCACGAGAAGCCCATTACCGTTAGCGAGGATCAGAACGTCACCGACGTCGCGGTTCCGTTGAAGCCGTTGGCCTCGGTCGGCGGGCATGTTCTCGACGACGAAGGAGACCCAATCATACTCGCGAATGTGCAAGCGATACGGACGACGTACAACGAGGGGCGAAAGCGATTGAATCAGGTCGCCGCGGTCCGCTCAAACGATCTCGGCGAATTTCAATTCGTCAATCTGGATGCCGGCCGATATTATTTCCGCGTCTCGGCGCAGCCGCGGCCGGCCAGCCTTCCGCCGCGGACGCGCATGTCCCGGATCGAGCAGGCATATCCGCCGACCTACTATCCGACCGCCGCTGACCTAGGCCAAGCGACTACGGTCAATGTCGCGCTCGGCACGGAGGTGAACGGCATCGACTTTCGGCTGCGCAGGACGCCCGCTTATCACATCCGCGGTAAGGTGGTGGACGGTCTCACCGGCCAGCCTGCGTCGAACATAGCTGTGCAGTTAGCCCCGGACGAAGCCGAATTTGTGCCGGGAGGAGAGACCGCGGTAGCCGTCCAACCAGATGGCGCCTTCGATTTGCATGCAATCGTGAATGGATCGTACATGGTAAGCGCCGAGAACTTCCAGAGTGGGGCCACGATGTTCGCCCGCCAGCCGGTTCAGGTCGACGATCAGGACGTCACCGTCGTCTTGACGCTGTCATCCGGGTTCGACGTTTTTGGCAGAGCCGCAGTGGAGGGCCCCGCGCCCGCCCAGATGAACGCTCAGGTTCTCCTCAATTCCGAGCGGCCGCACAACGGATCAGTGCCCCAGGCGGAGATCGCCCAGGATGGAACCTTCGAACTGAGCCACGTGACCCCCGACACCTATCGCATCGCCGTGCTCCCTAGCGCTCCCGGGCTGTACGTGAAATCGATCCGTTTCGGAGACCAGGACGTAACGGACGGCCGCATCAGATTGTCACAACCAGGCGGTGCGTTAAATATTCTGTTCGGCACCGATGGGGGCCAAATCCAAGGATCGGTGGAATCCGCGTCGGGAGAGGCCCTGCCAAACGCTCCGGTGACTCTGGCGCCGACGGGCCAACACGAGAACCGAGCCGACTTGGTTAAGGTGGCGGGCGCCGACCAGTACGGCCACTTCAGCTTCCAGGATCTGGCGCCCGGAGACTATCAGGTCTTCGCCTGGGGGGACCAGGAAGTCGATTTCGGCCTGATTCAAAATGCCGATTTTCGAAAACTGCTGTCCGGCCAAGCGGCATCCGTCAGCGTAGGATCAAACGGGAGCGAGTCGGTTCAGTTGCGACTGATCTCGGCGGAAGACATCGAGCAGGCTATGAGCAAGCTGCCATGACGATCCCCATCCTGATCGCCGCAGCTACGTGGCTCGCTCAGCAACCAGCTCCTCAGCCGCGTGCCGCCAACGTCGAAGGAACGGTGGTGAACACCCTCACCGCGCATGGCATCGGGCGCGCCATGATGATCCTGCGATCTCAAGATACTGCCCAAGGGACGAGTTACGCGGAGGAGACCGACGCGAATGGTCAGTTCCGCATCAACGACGTCGCGCCGGGCGAATATTCAATCTCGGCGGATCGTCAGGGCTTCTTCGCGCAGCCCAATGGCGCGCCTGGCGCACCGCCGCCGCGCATCACGGTCGCTGCCGGGGAGCAGGTCACGAACGTCGTGGTCAAGCTCACTCCCACGGGCGTAATCAATGGCCGTGTGCTCGATCAGGACGGAGAGCCCGTCCGAGGCGCAATGGTTCACGCCATGCAGTTTGCCATCGTTGCCGGCCAACGGCAGCTTCGCAGCATCGTACAGGTTCAATCCAAAGAGAACGGCGAGTTTCGTCTGTTCGGTCTGCGGCCTGGCAGTTACCGCATCCAGGTGTCGGGCCAGACTACGCGGGCCGTGTGGCTGGAGCCGCAAGAGATTCGAGGACCGCGCGCTCCATTGGGCTATGCCCCCACTTTTTTCCCGAGTACTGTTGATGCTGCGGGTGCCGTACCCGTTGAGCTTAAGGCCGGCGCCGAGCTGCGTGGATTCGATATCACGGTTCGCATCACCGAGACAGGTCGCTCGGTCCGAGCCAAGTACTCGGCCGCCGACAATGTCAGCATCCAACCTCAGCTCATTCCTCTGGATCGTCAAAGAAACGGCTATGGTCAATCCATGCATAGCTCGGGAGACACGATCGAATTCACCGGAGTCCTGCCTGGCTCCTACATCTTGCTGGTCACGCGCGTCGAAGACGGCGCGCGAACGTACGCGCGACAGGAGGTGGAAGTCGGCGACGCCGACGTGGATGCAGGAACTTTGTACTTTTCACCGGCGGCCGACATTCATGGCACTGTCAGGATAGAAGGCAAGCCTTCCCCGCCCCTGCCCCATCTCAGGCTGTCCCTGCAGCCTGTGGGACCCTCGCCCAGCAGCTCGCCCCACGCCGAAGTCAAACCGGACGGCAGCTTCGTGTTGACCGGAGTGACGCCGTCCGTCTATCAGATCGCGCTAACCATTCCCACCGAATTCTACATCAAGTCCATTCGATCGGGCGATGCAGAATTGCCGGATCGGCGCTTGGACGTGACGCGCTCGGAGATGGGGCCGATAAGCGTGATTCTGGGCGCGGACGTAGGCCGGATTGAGGGAGTAGTCGTGCTGGCCGACGGGAATCCAGCGCCGCGCGTCCGCGTCACCCTATTTCCCGACGGAGCTCATACCGGACGCCCGGATCTTTTCAAGTTCGCATTCACCGACGATCAGGGCAGCTTCCATTTCGATAAAATTCCGCCTGGCGATTACCGGCTCTTCGCTTGGCAGGACGTGCAGCCAGGCGAACCCCAAGATCCCGAATTCCGGAAGAAGTTCGAAAAGCAGAGCGCTCTAGTGAAGCTCGGTCCGAACAGTCACGAGACCGTTCCGCTGACCGCTATCGTGACGATGCCCGACGATCCCCGGTAGCCCCCGCCGGCGGCCCGGGCGGATCGTTGGAGACGGTGTAAAGCCGGCCGTCGCGCAGGAACATGCGTTCGGCTTCCTGGCGATTGAAGGGGCGCGATCCGCGCCGGTTGAATACCGCCAGCTGGTTGCCGCTCTCGTCCACCGCCCGGTCGCGGTCGATGCCCTTGGATACCGCCAGCGCCGGACCTTTGG
>Ga0302325_10015934_pt1 | contig 15955 bp, 13 predicted proteins | sample Palsa_T0_2_FD_201948 | JGI IMG/M metagenome (GOLD analysis project Ga0302325, IMG submission 201948) | Peat permafrost microbial communities from Stordalen Mire near Abisko, Sweden - Palsa_T0_2 | ecosystem: Environmental > Terrestrial > Soil > Palsa > Peat permafrost | place: Sweden: Abisko... | reverse complement strand
GTTCTCCGCCGTTCGGCTTTTTGCTCGAATCAGTCGCCGGCGGCGAAGTGCGCGGGCGCTATTCAATTATCGGTCTTGAGCCCGATGTGATTTTTCGGGCCAGCGGCCGCACCGCCGAAATTAATCGTAAACCGCAAGACCCCCAAGCGTTCGTGCCTGCGAACGCCGAACCTCCGCAGGCGCTGCGCGAACTCATCGCCGAAAGCCGCATTGTCCTGCCTGATGCATTGCCGCCGATGGCAGCCGGCATTTTCGGATATCTCGGCTACGATGTGGTGCGGCTCCTCGAAGATTCCCTTTCGACGCCGGGACCGGATCCGATCGGCATTCCCGATGCACTCCTGGTGCGGCCGCGGCTGGTTGTGGTCTTCGACGCCGTCGAAAATGCCATCACCTTGGTTACGCCGGTGCGCCCACTTCCGGACGTGACCGCGAAAGCCGCGCTGGCGCGCGCCGCGGAGCGGTTATCGACAATCATCGATGCGCTCGACCGGCCACTCGACAAATCGGCGCATGGCAGCGACGGCGGTCCGCTCGGAGGGGCGCCGCGCTCAAACACGACACCGGAAGAATTCAAGCGGATGGTATTGCGGGCGAAGGACTACATCCTCGCCGGCGACATCTTCCAGGTGGTCTTGTCGCAGCGCTTTGAAATGCCGTTTTCGCTACCGCCCTTCGCGCTCTATCGCGCGCTGCGGCGTGTCAATCCGTCGCCTTATCTGTTTTTTCTCGACTTCGGCGATTTTGCGGTCGCCGGCTCAAGTCCGGAAATCCTCGTCAAGACCGCCGACGGAACGGTGACCGTGCGGCCGATTGCCGGCACCCGGCCGCGCGGCGCATCACCGCACGAGGATAAGCAGCTTGAAGCCGAGCTTCTCTCCGATGCCAAGGAACGGGCCGAGCATTTGATGCTGCTCGACCTCGGGCGCAACGACGTCGGCCGCGTGGCGGAGATTGGCACCGTCAAGGTCACCGACCAGTTCTTTGTCGAGCGCTATAGCCACGTGATGCACATTGTCTCCAATGTTCAAGGGCGGCTGCGCCGAGATCGCGAGCCGCTTGACGCGCTCGCCGCGGGCTTTCCCGCCGGCACCGTCTCCGGCGCGCCGAAGGTCCGGGCAATGCAAATCATCGATGAGCTGGAGAAGGAAAAGCGTTCGCTCTATGCCGGCTGCGTCGGCTACTTTTCGGCCGATTCTGAAATGGACACCTGCATCGTCTTGCGAACCGCATTGATCAAAGATGGGATGATGTATGTCCAGGCCGGCGCCGGCATTGTCGCCGATTCCGATCCTGACCTCGAACAGCAAGAATGCGTCAACAAGGCGAAGGCGCTGTTCCGCGCCGCCGAAGAAGCCAAGCGGTTCGCCAGTGCCGGTGGCCGCGGACAGTAGCAAGCTTTGGTGATAAGCAATCCCGCTGCAACTGAGGTCGTGTCGTTCTGGCGCCAAGCCGGCCCGGACCGGTGGTGGGAAAAGAACGACGAGTTCGATCGTCTGGTCCGCTCCACATTCCTGCCGCTGCACGAGGCGGCGGCGCGCGGCGAGCTTGCAGCTTGGGAAAATACCCCCGAGGGCGCGCTGGCGTTGGTCGTTTTACTCGACCAGTTTCCGCGCAACATGTTTCGCGGTAGTCCGCACGCCTTTGCAACCGACCCGCTGGCGCAAGCTGTGGCGGAGCGGGCGATCGCCCGCGGCTTCGACGCGGCGATGGACGAGGAGATGCGGATGTTCCTCTACATGCCGTTCATGCACTCCGAAACTCTGCTTCATCAGGACCGCTGCGTCGAACTCATGGCGGCGATGGCGGATGACGGATTGGGAAAATTTGCAACCGTCCATCGCGACATCATCGCCAAATTCGGACGTTTCCCGCACCGGAACGGCGCGCTTGGCCGCGCGACCACTCCGGCAGAACAGGATTTCTTAGACGCCGGCGGATTTGCCGGCTAACGAAAGTCGAACGGTACGCCGGGGGCCGTTTCCATGACTGCGCGCGAAGACCTTTCTCGCTCGACCGCCGAAATCCCTGTACTGATCATCGGCGGCGGGCTGGTTGGCCTGTCCACGGCGATGTTTCTGGCGCAGCACGGCGTCGCCTCGGTGGTCACCGAGCGGCTGCGCGGCGTTTCGGCGTTGCCGCGCGCCGCGCATTTTCACTTGCGCACCTTGGAATTGTTTCGTTCCGCAGGCGTAGAAGACGACGTCCGCCGTCAGTCGGAGCGGGAGTTCACGCCGGAGGGCGCGATCGTCGCGCTGGAATCTCTCGCCGGCAAACAGACCGCCGCCTTCATGCCGAGCCTCAACGAAGGCGTCGAAGCCTTAAGTCCGTCGCGGCGGCTGTTCATCACTCAGCCGGGCCTTGAACCGATCCTGCGGGCCCGCGCCGAACAAGCAGGCGCGAAAGTAATGGACGGGACCGAGCTCGTCGCGCTGACGCAGGATCGCGACGGCGTGACCGCGACCGTGCGCGAAGTCGACAGCGGCCTCGAGCAGCGGCTGCGCGCCAAATATGTGCTCGGGGCGGACGGCCCGCACAGCAAAACCCGCGAACTCCTGGCGATTCCATTCGACGGCCGCGGCGTATTCTCCAACAGCATCACCATCTATTTCCACGCCGACGTCGCCAAACTGATGAGCGGACGCAATTTCAGCGTCATGTACATCATCAACCCGGCCTTGAGCGGATTCATGCGGCTCGACAAGGACAGCCAGTCCGGCTTTCTCGTGGTCAACACCGTGGGCGATACCAGCCTCCCGGAAACCGGCAATGCCGCTGCCGACACCGGCGAGAAGCGTCTGCTCGAACTAGTGCGCGCCGCGATCGGCACATCTGACATTGCGGTGAAGATCGACGGTGTCGCCCGCTGGCGTGCGGTATCGGACGTGGCGCGGGGCTACGGCGTGGGCCGGGTGTTCATCGCCGGCGACGCCGCCCATGTGATGCCGCCAAACGGCGGCTTTGGCGGCAATACTGGAATTCACGACGCGCACAATCTCGCCTGGAAACTCGCCTTCGTCCTCAACGGTCACGCCGGTCCCGATTTGCTCGCAAGCTATGACCTCGAGCGGCGGCCGGTCGGCAAGTTCACGGTCGAGCAGGCTTATACGCGTTACGTCACGCGCACGGCGCCTTATCTCGGCGCCAAGGACTATGAGCCGCAGGCCAACGATTTCGATATTGAGCTCGGCTATCTCTACCGATCGCCAGCGGTCGGCGTCGAAGATTCATCCGACACCTTGCATGAACATCCGGATGCCTCCGCGGGGCGTCCGGGCTCGCGCGCGCCGCATCTTTGGATCGAGAAAGCCGGACGCCGGCTATCGACGCTCGATTTGTTCAACACGGACTTCGTGCTTTTGGCCGCGCCGGGCGGCGCGGCGTGGCTTGCCGCGGCGCAGCGCGCCGGAAATCATTTCCCCGATCTTCCCTTCGTCACCTATCGGTTTGGCGGCGACCTTGCCGATCCCAGCGGACGGTTTGCTGCGGTCTATGGCCTGACTGATACCGGCGCGACGTTGATCCGGCCTGACGGATTTGTCGGTTGGCGCGCGCAGACACTGCCCGCGAACCCGGAATCGGCCCTGCGCGAAGCCCTGGCGTCGCTATTGGTCAAAGTTTGAGGGCGGTCGCTCCACTATGACGTATTTGCAAACAGGACGGCGAAATTATTTTTACTGTTCACGAAATGCGGCGCGGAAAATTAATCATGCGACGCATTCCGAATAAAAACTTGACAGCATCGGAGTCGCGGTCGTTACACTCCAAATCCAGTTTTTAGCAGCACAGGGGCAGATCATGAAAACACTTTTCGTCGCGCTCGTCCTCGCCGCCGCAACTTTGACCGGGTCGTCGTCATTTGCCGCCGACGAACGCAATGTGACCGTCGTCAACGGCACCGGATATGGCATAAAATTCTTGGGCTTCAACAATCCCGGCGACAGCGATTGGTCGGAAAACGAGCTCCCGCCCAGCAGCGTGCTGCCCGACGGGAATAGCGTTTACGTGAAGTTCAACACCCAAGACAAAGGCTGCAAGTGGAATGTTCGCATCGACTGGGCCGATGAGGGCTATCCGGGCGTACTCTGGCGCGATATTGACCTTTGCAGCATAGACAGCATGACGCTGCGTTACGATCGCGCTACTGACAAAACTTCAGCCGAGCTTAAATAAATAAATCACGCAGCGCCCGGCTGGCTGAATACGCGGCGGCGCCTAATCGGCGCCGCCGTTTTCTCCGTTCTCCTCAGTGAGCCGCTCAACCGACGCGACGCGCTCGCCTTCGGCGGTGGAGAACACAATCACTCCTTGAGTGGAGCGCCCGGCGATGCGAATGCCCTCGACCGGGCATCTGATCAATTGACCGCCGTCCGTGACCAGCATGATCTGATCGCCCTCTTCCACCGGGAATGAAGCGACGATCGGGCCGTTCTTCTCGGTAATCGCCATGGCGACGATGCCTTTGCCGCCGCGCCCGGTGGTGCGGTACTCGTAGGACGACGTGCGCTTGCCAAAACCTTTTTCCGAGATCGTCAGTACGAATTGCTCGGCCGCCGACAAATCGACGTAGCGAGTCTGCCCGAGTTCGATCGCGCCGCTTGCCTCCTCGGCATCGGCACCGTTCTCCTCGGCCTCGATCTCGCCGTTGCCATTGCCGCCGCGACGCACTGCATTGGCGCGCTTGAGATAGGCGGCCCGCTCGTCGGCGGTCGCCGCTACATGGCGCAGGATCGACAGCGAGATCAGTTTGTCGCCATCCGCCAGATTGATTCCGCGCACGCCCATGGAGGTGCGGCCCTGGAACACGCGCACGTCGTTGACGGCGAAGCGGATGCATTGCCCTGACGCAGAGGTCAACAGCACGTCGTCGTTTTCGGTGCAGATCTGAACGTCGACAATGCCGTCGCCCTCGTCGAGCTTCATAGCGATGATGCCGGAGCGCCGTACGTCGGAGAAATCGGAAAGTTTGTTGCGGCGAACCGTGCCGCGGGTCGTGGCGAACATGACGTCGAGCTGTTGCCAAGTCGACTCATCCTCAGGCAACGGCATGATGGTGGTGATGGTCTCGCCCTGCTCGAGCGGCAAGATGTTGATGAGCGCCTTGCCGCGTGCCTGCGGCGCGGCTTGCGGCAGCCGCCAGACCTTCTCCTTGTAAACCTGGCCGCGCGAGGAGAAGAACAAGACCGGAGTGTGCGTCGAGGCCACGAACAGGCGGGTCACGAAATCTTCCTCGCGCGTCTGCATGCCGGCGCGGCCTTTACCGCCGCGCTTTTGCGCGCGGTAGGTCGAGAGCGGCACGCGCTTGACGTAGCCGGCATGCGAGACGGTGACCACCATGTCTTCGCGCTGGATAAGGTCCTCGTCTTCCATCTCGCCTTCTTGATCGATGATCAAAGTGCGGCGAGGCGTAGCAAACTCGTTTTTGATTGCGGCAAGCTCGTCCTTGATGATTGTCTGGATGCGTGCGCGCGAGCGCAGGATGTCGAGATAGTTGGCGATTTCCTCGGCCAGCTTATCGAGTTCGGCCTTGATCTCGTCACGGCCGAGCGCGGTGAGCCGCTGCAGCCGCAGGTCGAGGATCGCCTTGGCCTGCTCGCCGGAAAGCTTGGTCGTGCCGGCTTCGGAAACGCTATGCCGCGGATCGTCGATCAGCGTGACCATGGCGGCGACGTCGCGCGCCGCCCAGTCGCGCTCCATCAATTGTTCGCGCGCCTCGTTGGCGTCCTTCGAGCCGCGGATCAGCCGGATCATTTCGTCGATATTCGCCACCGCGATGGCCAAGCCCACCAGGACGTGGGCACGGTCGCGGGCCTTGGTAAGAAGGTGCTTGGTTCGCCGATAGATCACCTCCTCGCGGAACGCGATGAAACACGTCAGCAGATCCTTCAGGTTCATCACCAGCGGCCGGCCGCTGTCGAGCGCCACCATGTTGGCCCCGAACGAAGATTGCAGCGCCGTGAAGCGGTAGAGCTGGTTGAGCACAACGTCAGGCACGGCGTCGCGGCGCATTTCGATTACGACGCGATAGCCATCCCGGTCTGATTCATCGCGCAGCGCGGAAATGCCTTCGAGCTTCTTTTCGCGCACCAGCTCGCCAATCCGCTCCACCATGTGCGCCTTGTTCACCTGGTAAGGGATTTCAGAAATGACGATCGCCTCGCGATCGCCGCGCAGCGTCTCGAATTCGACCTTGCCGCGCATCACAATAGCGCCGCGGCCGAGGTGGTAGGCGGCACGAATGCCCTGGCGCCCGAGAATGATGCCGCCAGTCGGAAAATCCGGGCCCGGGACGATGGCGATGAGGTCCTCAATCGACAGTCCGGGATTCTCGATCAGTGCCACGCAGGCGTCGATCACCTCGCCCAGATTGTGCGGCGGGATATTGGTCGCCATGCCGACGGCGATGCCGCCGGCACCGTTGACCAGCAGATTGGGAAAGCGTGCCGGCATTACCACCGGCTCACGTTCGGAGTTATCGTAATTGGGCTGGAAGTCGACGGTGTCCTTGTCAAGATCCTCGACCAAGGAACCCGCGACACGCTCAAGCCGCACTTCGGTATATCGCATCGCCGCCGGCGCATCGCCATCGACCGAGCCAAAGTTCCCCTGCCCGTCGATCAGCGGTAAGCGCATGGAAAAGTCCTGCGCCATGCGCACCAGTGCGTCATAAACCGCTTGGTCGCCGTGAGGATGGTATTTGCCGATCACGTCGCCGACGACGCGCGCCGATTTCCGGTACGGCTTGTTCCACTCGTAGCCGTTCTCGTGCATCGAGTAGAGGATGCGCCGATGCACGGGCTTCAAGCCGTCGCGCGCGTCAGGCAGTGCACGCGCCACGATTACGCTCATGGCGTAATCGAGATAGCTCTTTTTCATCTCCTCGGTGATCGAAACCGGGCGAATATCGGACGGGCCGCCGTCTATCGGCGGGGTATCACTTTCGTCAGCCACGCGATTAAATCCTGGCAAGAACCGAGCGCGAATCTGCGCTCGATTTTCTTAGCCGATCGGGCGTTATAATGCCACTTGTTTCGACCTTACGCACGTAAGGTTTTCCTCTTAAATTTCAATAGGCTACCCGACTATCGCGGCTGCTCCACCGAGTCTTTTCAGGTCCCCATTTGCGCGACCGGCGTGGACCGTGAAATCGCGATCTCCGCCTCGTTCATTTCGGCCGGAATGTCGGCGAAAAGCGGGGTACTTAAATAGCGTTCGCCGGTGTCGGGTAACATGCACAACACGGTCGCCCCATTTGGCGCCTCGGCGCAAACCTTGAGCGCTCCGGCCAGGGTTCCGCCGGCGGTAATGCCGACGAATATACCTTCCTTCTGTGCGAGTTCACGGCTGTAGCGCAGCGCCTCGGCGTTGGGGATGGGAATGATTTTGGCGACGGTGTTCGTACCGATCGCATCCTCGGTGAGCTTAGGAATGAAATCGGGCGTCCAGCCCTGCATGGGATGGGGCTTGAAAGCCGGATGCGCGGCAGCCGGCGATCCGTCTTCATTGCGCGATTGAGGAATGCCGCTTTCCAATAAGGGCGCGTCCTGCGGTTCGCAGACAATGATCTTTGTGTCCGGACGCTCTTTGGCCAAAACGCGGGCGACACCCTTGAGCGTGCCCCCGGTACCGTAACCGGTTACCCAGTAATCGAGCCGCTCACCGGCAAAGTCGGCGATGATTTCGCGCGCCGTCGTCCGCGAGTGCATGTCCGGGTTGGCTTCGTTCTCGAATTGCCGTGTCAAGAACCAGCCATTCGTTTTAGCAAGCTCGATCGCTTTGACCACCATGCCAAAGCCGCGCATCGCCGCCGGCGTTAGCACGACCTTTGCGCCAAGAAAACGCATCAGCCGCCGGCGTTCGACGCTGAAAGTCTCCGCCATGGTGACCACGAGCGGATAGCCCTTTTGCGCGCACACCATAGCGAGGCCGATGCCGGTGTTGCCGCTCGTTGCCTCGATGACGGTTTGTCCCGGTTTGAGCTCGCCTGAGCGCTCCGCGGCCTCGATAACGCCGAGCGCCAGCCGGTCCTTGACCGAACCGAGCGGATTGAAGGCTTCGATCTTGGCGTAAAGGTTCACGTGAGGCGGAGCGAGCCGGTTGATCTTGACGACCGGCGTGTTGCCCACTGTTCCTAGAATGTTTTGGTACTTGGCCATGTCCCTCTCCTTTGCGCGCCTTTCCGCGCTGTCTTTGTGCCCTCACCATGACAGGCGTCGGGCTCGCCGAAAATAGCCCTCACGCCCTGACGCGATCGGCTTATTCAGCTTGACGCTCGGGCAAAGCGATCACATCGTCACGCCGCCGCATCGGAAGAACCCTCGACCGCCGCGGCTTAAGCAATCGGCCCTGTATGCCGCTCGATTTTGCCGTTTCGGCGCTGGTGACTTTGTTGGTCGTGGTCGACCCGATCGGGCTAGCGCCGACATTCCTGGCGGTGACCGAAGGGCTGCCGCGCCGCGCCCGCCGCAGCGTTGCACTGCGCGCCAGCGTGATCGCCGGCGCCATCCTGATCGGCTCGGCGCTGATCGGCGATTGGCTTTTGCGCGCGCTTGGCATTTCGCTGCCAGCATTTCGCATTGCCGGCGGACTTTTGTTGTTCGCCATCTCCTTTGAAATGGTATTCGGCGCGCGCATCCGCCGCGAAGGAGAAGTCGCCGAGCAGGCGGTTGAGGAACACGTGCGTAACATCGCCGCGTTTCCGCTCGCCATCCCGCTGCTCGCCGGACCGGGCGCCATCACGGCGACGGTCTTGCTCGCCGGCCGCGCAGGGCGTGATCTGGTGCTCGTCGGCCTTCTGCTCGCCGTCGTCGTCTTTGTCGCGCTGGCGTCATTTTTCTGCTTCGCCGCTGCCGGCCGCATCAGCCGGCTGCTTGGCCTGACCGGCAATATCGTGCTGTCGCGGCTTCTTGGCGTGCTCCTTGCCGCGCTCGCCGTTCAATTCGTTGTCGACGGAATCCGCGCGCTTATTCCCGCTTAGGCCGGTGTGTCACCGACCTTGTGGTTCACTTTCTGCTGCCATATGCGGGTCGCAAATGTTTCATGACGGCTTGCAATGGTGCCGCTTCCCAGCCGAGGAGAGGATCATGGATCACGACATCCACGAGCATCATGAAAAAGCCGCTCACCATCACGATGAAGCGGCGAAGCACCATCGCGAAGCGGCAAAGCATCACAAGTCCGGGCATCACGAGAAAGCGGCGCATCACTCGAAAGTCGCCCACGGCCATTCGCTGCACGCCACCGACCACCACCACCACGCTTCTAAAAAGCACGCCGAACATCACAGCTGACCGGCGAACGCGCGCCGCCCGCTGCAATCATGGCCGGTTGAGCAAATGCCGCGTGGCGGCATCGCCCGCGGTGTTTCACTTGAGCGTTACTTGGGCTTCACCGAAGATCGCGCGGCGCCGCTCGAGGCTTTCCGCCGGCCAAAGTTTGCGCGAGTCATAGTAGGAGTCGAAGGCTGGAACGCCTTCCGGCAAAGTAACCCAGGGAAGCTTCGACCGGCCGTAGATGTGTACGTCTGGTTTGAGCGCCGCAGAATCGTCGAGCGTGCCGACACGCACGAAGCGCAGCTTTTGTACGCCGCCATAGGTGCTCCACAGCGCCACCCGGCAAGACGGGCAGCGATAAATCTCCTGCGGCTTGCCGCTCGGGGTCGGCACCGCGACCGGTTCGGGATTGCCGGCAAGAAGCGTAACGCGATCGGCTTCGATCAGCGCGTTGAGCACGAAGGCGCTTCCGGTATGCCGCTGGCAGTCGCGGCAGTGACAGCAATGCACGAACATCGGCAGTGACCCGAGCTGGTAGCGCACGGCCCCGCACGCACATCCGCCTTGCAGATCAGCGGCCATCGTGTTCTCCAAGAAAATATCCTTCACCAAACGCGCGGCTGCCACACCATCAGCACGAAAATGGCGACGACCGCGGCCAAGGCCGGCCAGCCCAGACAAAACCAGAGGACAAACAGACGGCGATATTGATCCGGCAGTTTCTTTGTCGTCATCGCCGCTTCGCGCGCCAGGTCGCGCATGCGGATCTGGATGAAGACGACCGGCAGCCAGCACAGCAGCACAAACAGATAAAGGAAGATCGAAAGCACGATCCACGATTCTTCCAGCGGGAGGAGCCCGATCGACCGCGCCAAGGGCCAGCCGCTCAGCGGCAGCACGACCATGCCGGCGGTGATGAAAATTAGATTGGCCACGACCGCAATGCGGGTCGTCACCGCAATCACGCCGGGATGCTGCGTGCGATTCGCCGTGAACAAGAAGAAGGCAATGCCAAGCCCGGCTCCGAGCAGGACGCAGGCGCCCAGCACGTGAACGAACTTCCAGATAAAGATCAGTTCCATCGGCACTCGCCGGGAATCGCCGCGCTCACCGCATGGCTAGTGGTCCGATTCTAACATTCGCATCAACTCTCGGCACCCTCTCCTGCGGCGGCATAAAGCGTCACTGGCCGAACACAACGGCGTACATGATCCGGCCCGGGAAGAGCGTGAATAACCCGGCGATCACCAGCGCACCAAAGAACAACGAAAGCATCGCGATGCGATGCTGCTGGACACGATGCCGCCGGGCGTGAAGTACCGCCACCGGCAACATGACCAGGGTGAAAATCGCCAACAGATGAATCGGACTCCAAGGCCCCCACAGCCGGATTGTGTGAATCCAGAAGGCGCTGACGCTGACCGCAAGCATCAGCGCGACCCACACCCAGCCGATCGTGCGGTGCGGGATCGTTCCCTTAGGCGCGCCGAGCTGGACGGCGCCGAGAATAAAGGCCGCCATTGCCGCAAAAGCGTGAAGTCGAATGGCGCCGTCGGCCGCGAGCAGCGGGGCTAGGGTCATTGACTTCGCCTTAAATCACCTCTCCCCACCGGGGAGAGGTCGGCGAGCAGCCAACTGCGAGCCGGGAGAGGGGTTTAGTCACGCGGTGTTGCCCCTCTCCCGCTTCGCGATCTTCGATCGCTCAGCGACCTCTCCCCACTGGGGAGAGGTGAAGCAAAGCATGATCACGCTGTCGTTCCCCGCCCCGTTTCACGTCGCACGGGGCGATGAATCCTAGAACGGAATCTCGTCGTCCATATCGCCGCGCGAGCCGCGCCCGCCAGCGCCGGCCGCGGCGGCAACTCGCCGCGTCGGACCCGAGGAGCCGAAGTCACCGCTTGCTTCTTCACCGCCGAAATCGCCGCCTCCGCCCCCGCCTGCCGCGCTGCCGGCGCGATCAAGCAGCGTGAGCTCGCCGCGGAAGCCCTGCAGCACGACTTCGGTCGAATAGCGGTCCTGGCCCGATTGATCCTGCCACTTTCGGGTCTGCAGTGCGCCTTCGATGTAAACCTTCGAGCCTTTCTTGAGATATTGTTCGGCGATCCGGCACAGGTTCTCGTTGAAGATCACGACCCGGTGCCACTCCGTCTTCTCCTTGCGCTCGCCCGTGGCCTTGTCTTTCCACGAATCTGAAGTCGCGACCCGCAGGTTGGCCACGGGGCGGCCGTCCTGGGTGCGACGAATTTCCGGATCGGCGCCCAAATTGCCGATCAGAATGACTTTGTTGACGCTTCCCGCCATGACACGCTCCGTTGGCTTCGCCTGCCTCACCTAGCCGGCGTGGCTACCGCCGATGCAAGCGCGATCCGATTTATCCACATCGGGCGGTCGCTCTTACCGGCCCACCGCATTTATGTTCTTACTTTGTTCCCATCAAGGGTGCAAGGGGCGCCGTCAATTGGGTGTTAACCATCGCTCGAATTATGCGGCGCTGCGAAGCTGGTCGGCTAAGGGTGGCGGCATATGCCATTAACCAAAATTCGCCAGAGTTTCGTGCCAGAAACGGCGGGATCGGAGTGCATCGGGGTTAACCAGATCGGCGACATTTTATTGGCGCATTGTACGTGCCGAATGTCTCCAGGTTGTGGCCTTTGGGTCACACCGTTTCTGGGGCTGGTTCGTTAGTTTGGGTGTGATGGGGCAAACGGGGCGTCATGCGAACAACAACAACACGAAATCACGCGAGTAAGGAGAACGTTGCATGAAGCGGATTCTGTGGGCCGGCGCATTCGCGCTCGTCGCCGGAGGACAAGCGCTAGCGGCAGACTTGCCGCCGCCCGTGGCACCCCGCGCGCCCGCGACCTACGTGCCGACAACCGCCCCGGTTTACAACTGGAGCGGTATCTATATCGGCGCCAACGGCGGATACACGTTCGGCACCAGCAGCTGGAGCAATCCTGCTATCGGCATCGCGACCGGCAACTTCAACACTAACGGCTACCTGGCCGGCGGCACCATTGGCGCCAACTACCAGTGGGGTGGCGCGGTTCTCGGCGTCGAAGGCGACTGGGACTGGTCGAACCTCAACGGTACCAGCAACATTGGCGGCTGCGGACCGGGCTGCGAAACCAAGGCCGACTGGCTGAGCACCGTGCGCGGCCGCGCCGGCTGGGCGTTGGACCGGGTCCTGCTCTACGGGACAGGCGGCGCTGCTTTCGCGCCGATTCAGGCTGGCTTCAGCGGCGGACCGTTTCAGTCCACCACCCAAGTGGGCTGGACCGCCGGCGCCGGGCTTGAATTCGCCTTTGCGCCGAACTGGACCGCCAAGGCCGAATATCTCTATGCCGATCTCGGCAGCTTTACCTGTACTACCAATTGCGTCGGAGGAGGCGCGGCCCCACTCACAGTCAAATTCACCGACAACATCGTTCGCGCCGGCATCAACTTCAAATTTAATCCGTGGTGACGGATCCATCGCGCGAATAGCGCAGTTGCGAAAACCCCGGGCCGCGGCCCGGGGTTTTTGCTTTGCGCCGGGAGCAACGCCAAATTGCCTTGGCGTTGCCAAGATGAAAATATGCGCCGCTGCCGTCGCCTCTCTTACCGGCACTTCACCATGAAGCTCGCTAGCGCGCGAACCTTTTCATGACGCTCGAGTTTTTTCGCGGCGACGCCAATCGGCCGTGGCGATGGATGCTGGCGATCGACGCCACGATCGCCGCTCTCTCCTTCATCTATCAAATTTTCTTCCACGTCCCGCTGCTCGAATACAGCCAGTATCTCACGACCTATCACTTCGGTTTCGCCCGGCGCGCGCTGGTCGGCAGCATCATCGCGTTGTTCACTGACCATGTGCCGATTTCTCTGGTCTATATCCTCGGCATTATGATTTGGCTCATCACCGTCGCGCTTTTTCTCGCGGCCTTCCGCAAGGCGTTCGGGTTCACGCAGAAGACTTTTGCGCTGTTCGTCTTCGTCATCGGCTCGCCGTTCTTCTTCAAGAATTTCATGATCTCACTCGGCTATTTCGACATTTACGGCTGCGCTTGGGCGCTCGTGGCGCTGCTGATCGGCATCGGGCCGCTTTATCCGCTGATCATCGCCCTAGGATGCATCGTCCTGATCCTGATGCATCATCTGCATTTTCTGCTTTATGTGCCGACCATCGCGTTCATTGTCGCGCTCCGTTACGGGCGGCGCCCGGAATTGTCGGCCGGCAAGGCGGTGTACGGCTTATGTCTCGGCGCTGTCCTCACCGCGGTTTTCGTGGTCACCGCTCTGTTCGGCCGCATGCCGGTGCCGATCGAGACCTACCTCGCCTATGTCAGCGCGCGCGCGACCCACCCGATCAATCCGGATACCGCGCATCTTTGGTACGCGACGCTGCCGCAGGAAATGGCGCTCACGCGCATGCTGTTCGTCCACAACGCACTGCGCTTCCCGGTTTATGCCGCCTTGATCGCCCTTCACATTCCGGTCGCGCGTTATATCGGAAACCTGATCGCCGCCCTGCCGGCGCGCCTGCTTCGCATCGCCGCCATCGCAGGACTCGCCGCCATCACCGCCGCCTACGTCGTCATTTTCGTGGTCATCTTCGACTACTCGCGCTGGGTATCGAATTGGGCGGTGTGCATGTTTCTCTGCATGTTGGCGCTCAAGCTTACGTCCCCGGCGAATCCGGACGACGATGCTCCGCTCCGCCCTGGCGACCAGACCAACCTCGTCCTGGGCTGGATCGCCACCGCCATTCCGAGAGTGGGGACGACCATTCCGTTTTGATGGGCAATTTTCCGCGTTTTTCCCCCGTAAAAGCCGGGAGCCGCGCTGGCAAATCCGCCACGTTCTCACTATGTTCGGGCAGTCTGTGCTGACGGCACTGGCGGGCTCTTTTTCCGCTCCTTTCCGCGCAAGCGGGAATCCACAATGCCGCAGGATAGTTCGCCCACAGTTCGGGTCCCCGTCCGGCGGGGACGAGCGGATAAGTGAATGACCGACCTGTTCGACAGTTCCGACAAAAGCGGCCGCCGCCAGCGCAGCCGCGCTGCGGACTTGCGGATGATCTCCATCCGCGGCGCGCGCGAACATAATTTGAAGAATATCGATCTCGACCTGCCGCGCGACGAGCTGGTGGTCTTCACCGGCCTTTCCGGCTCCGGCAAGAGCTCGCTCGCCTTCGACACCATCTATGCCGAAGGCCAGCGCCGCTATGTCGAGAGTCTCTCCGCTTACGCGCGGCAATTCCTGGAGATGATGCAGAAGCCGGACGTCGATCAGATCGACGGCCTGTCGCCCGCTATTTCCATCGAGCAGAAAACCACGTCGCGCAATCCGCGTTCGACGGTCGGCACGGTCACCGAAATCCACGATTACATGCGGCTTTTGTGGGCGCGCGTCGGCGTGCCCTATTCGCCCGCCACGGGGCTGCCGATCGAAAGCCAGACCGTCTCGCAGATGGTCGACCGCATCATGGCGCTGCCGGAAGGCACCCGGCTTTATCTGCTGGCGCCGGTGGTGCGCGGCCGCAAGGGCGAATACCGCAAGGAGCTCGCCGAATTCGGCAAGAAGGGCTACCAGCGCGTCAAAGTCGACGGCAAGTTCTACGAGATCGGCGAAGTGCCGGCGCTCGACAAGAAATTCACCCACGATATCGATGTTGTGGTCGATCGCCTGGTGGTGCGTCCCGACATTGCCACCCGGCTCGCCGACTCGCTCGAACAGGCGCTGAAACTCGCCGAAGGACTCGCGGTGGCGGAGTTGGCGGACCCACCACCGGCTTCAAACGGCAAGGAAGACGTGGATGGCCGGGTCATAGGCAAGCGAAGCGACGCCGTTCTTCGAACTACTATCCCCGGCCATGACGAGAAGAAGACCGAGCGCGCGAAGGCCAACCGGCAGCGCAACGAGACCGCCGAGCGCCTCATTTTCTCGGAGCAATTCGCCTGCCCGGTCTCGGGCTTCACCATTCCGGAAATCGAGCCGCGGCTGTTCTCGTTCAACAACCCGTTCGGCGCCTGCCCGAAATGCGGCGGGCTCGGCGTCGAGCAGCACATCGATCCCGATCTCGTCATTCCCGACAAGGAGCGCACGCTGCGCAAGGGCGCGATATCGCCGTGGGCGAAATCGTCGTCGCCCTATTACGTGCAGACGCTCGCCGCGCTCGGCAAGCACTACAAGTTCACGCTCGACACCAAGTGGAAGGATTTGCCGAAGAAGACCCAGGAGGCGATCCTCTACGGCTCGGGCGAAACCGAGATTCGGTTCTCTTACGACGACGGCATGCGCGCCTATGACACCAAGCGGCCGTTCGAAGGTGTCATCACCAACCTCGAGCGCCGCTTTCGCGAAACCGATTCCGATTGGGCGCGCGAGGAGATTTCGCGTTACTTCACCGACGTACCTTGCGAGGCCTGTCTCGGCTACCGGCTGAAACCCGAAGCCTTGTGCGTGCGCATTGCCGACAAGCACATCGGCGAAGTATCCGACATGTCGGTCAAAGGCGCAGCCGCCTGGTTCAGCGAGCTACCCCAACGGCTGACATCGAAACAAAACGAGATCGCCGTGCGCATCCTGAAAGAAATCCGCGCGCGGCTGAAGTTTCTGGTCGATGTCGGGCTCGACTACCTCACGCTCGCCCGCGCATCGGGCACATTGTCCGGCGGCGAGAGCCAGCGCATCAGGCTCGC
>Ga0302325_10015932_pt1 | contig 15956 bp, 18 predicted proteins | sample Palsa_T0_2_FD_201948 | JGI IMG/M metagenome (GOLD analysis project Ga0302325, IMG submission 201948) | Peat permafrost microbial communities from Stordalen Mire near Abisko, Sweden - Palsa_T0_2 | ecosystem: Environmental > Terrestrial > Soil > Palsa > Peat permafrost | place: Sweden: Abisko... | reverse complement strand
CTGCCCCGCGCCGGGATTCTCCGTACGCCGCGCTGATGAGCGAGAGGCTGCCCGGCACCAAGAGCGCCGCCCCCACCCCCTGGATGGCGCGGGCGATGATGCAGGGCAACGCCCCGTGCGCGAGCCCGCACGCCATCGAGGCGATCGCGAAAATCGCGACCCCCGCGGAGAAGAAGCGCCGGCGACCCAGACGATCGCCGAGCGCGCCGCCCACGAGCACGAGCGAGGCGAGAAACAGCGAGTACGCCTCGACGACCCACTGCGCGAGGTCCACGGAGATGCCGAGCTGCCGCTGCATCACTGGCAGCGCGACATTGACGACAGTGCCGTCGAGAAACGCCATGCTCGACCCGAGTATCGCCACCACCAGAGCCCCGCGAGGGTCCCTCGCCTTCGACGGGGGCGCGCCGCGCATGCGCGGAGGGACGGCGACCTCGAGCATGTGTCACGATACCTGAAGGTGCAGCCATGAAAGCTGTCATCAGTCGCCTCTCAGCACTCGGCGTATACCGTCAGGGTCGCCGGGAAGAGCGCACCGACGCCCCCCTTCGTCCTGGTCTCGACAAGCTCGCAGCATCACCCCAAACTCCGTGCTGTCGGATGTGGAGGCGGTGTCGAGTTGGGGTTCCACCGGGCGGCGACAACGAAGGTAGTATCAACCCGGTGAGCCATTCCATCGCCCGCACGCCCGCGCGAGCCGCTGCCATCGCTCACGGCGGCGTGGGTAGCCCGCCCGAATGGTCCGACGGGTGCCGGTCTGCCGTGGACGCGGCGTTGATGGTGCTCGAGGCAGGCGGCGATGCGGCGGACGCAGCTGTCGCGGGTGTCGTCCTCCTCGAAGACGATCCCCGTTTCAACGCAGGCACCGGCTCTTGTGTGCGCCTCGACGGCCAGAGCATCCAGATGGATGCATCGGTGATGCGCTCGGATGGCAAGTTTGGCGCGGTGGCGGGAATCGAGCGGGTGAAAAACCCGGTGAGGGTCGCGCGGGCTGTTATGGACTCGCCACACCTGCTGCTGCAGGGCGACGGCGCGACTCGTTTCGCGCGCACGCTCGGCATGACCGACTACGATCCCGCGACGCCCGAGAGCTTGCGCCGCTCGCATAAGCAACAGGCGGTTCTGATGAGCCAGGACACGCCTCTCGAGTGGAGGAGCTTCGACTGGCGCACACACTGGAACTTCGACTCCCCAGTGCCCGAGAGGCTCCGGGCGGATGCGAACGCGCACGACACCGTCGGCGTGGCCGTGCGCTCGGCAAACGGGAGCTTCGGCGTCGCGCTTTCTACAGGGGGTCTCTCGCTCGCGCTGCGGGGCCGTGTCGGGGACGTCCCCATCCTGGGTGCGGGACTCTACGCGGGTCAGGACGGCGCCGTAGCCGCAACCGGCAGCGGGGAGCGCGTGGTCGAAGTGGCGCTCGCCCGCAAGGTGCATGACCTTCTCGCGTCGGGCTCGAGTGTGAAGGATGCGGCCGACGTTGCCGTTGCCCTCATTCGCGGCAGAGGCGACATCGGCGTCATCGTTATTTCCGCGCAGGCGCTCACAGCCATCGCCGATCGGCCGATGGCATGGGCCGGGCGTGAGAGCGGGTCCAATGCATGGCTAGGACCTTCAAACCCGCGTCAAGAAGGGTGAGCGTCGAGGCCGCTCGCAGAAGCCGCGAGTTGGCCCAGGAGCGATCGCCGTTGGGGACGGATGGCGCCCTTCTGAGGGCGGTACCATTCAAGGGATGCGACGGGCTCGGTGCTGGAATAGCGCGTGACTGCGACCGAGGTCCTCGCCGAACTTCTCCGCCTACCTGCTGAGGAACGCGCCGTCCGGGCTATTGGTCGCAACGGCGTTGAGATCGTGCTGAGCGCGCCAAAAAAAGTGCCCCGGTTTTCCGTCTCGGGGCAAGGACGTTCAGGAGCTTCCCTATTTCTCCCGGCTTCGGCTCGACCTTGCCGCCGCGGTTGCCCAGCTGGCCTGCCGGCAGCAGCGTCTTCAGGCCGTCCGCTCCGACCACGACGCGCACCTTATGGATGTGCGACGCGATCTCCGTGAGCGCCTCCAGCTCCTTCAGCCGCAGGAGCACCGGCCTTCTCTCGGCCTTCTCGGCTTCGATGACGCGGTTGAGCAGGGCCTTCATCTCACCAGGCAGAACCACGTCATTGACGCCGACGTGCTCGATGCGAGCGCCCAACTTGTGCGCCTCGGGCACGGTGCGCTGCTCGAGGAACCGCCCTTTCTTGCGATCGCGTCAAGTCCAGCGCCGAGACCTTCTCCGCGGAACGCTCAATTTCCACTATCGGCCGCCCTCATAGTCGCCTACCTCGCGTCGGCAGCCCCCCATACCTTCTTCGAGTCACCAAATCGACGACGGCAACGGGATGGGGCTTGCCGGGACGAGCGTCGCGACGGAGACGTGCGGCCAAGTAAGCCCATGGAAATTGAGGAATACCTCCTGGGAGTATTGAATTTGCGTCGTCGAGAAGACGATCGTCCGCGGGGATGTGATCTCGACCGTCGGTTGGGCGAGAAATGTGGGAACCGGGCCGCCTGTTGCCTTGGCCACCTGCGGCTTCAACTCGAGCGGTGGCTGACCGAGCTTGAAGATCGGTACAACGATAGTGTGCTCGACGGTCTCGATCCAAAACGTGGCCCGCATGCTGACGGTTTGCGCGTTCGGTTTGGTGACCGCCGGGTCACCCAGCAAGAAGGCGATGTTGTCGCTCCCACCGCCGAAGAGAGGCGCGTTCGGAGTGGTATTGATGTTGATCGTAACGGTCGAGGTGATTTTTTGCCCGCTGATGTGATTGCGGAGCACCGTGTTCGGATCGTTCAGGATGGGCTGCGTGATGGTATTGGCGGCGATGAAGCTTGTCAGGTCCTGCGGAATCCGAAACGTCTCCTTGTTGTTGGCCGTCTGGCTCGGAAAAGTGATCTTCGTGTTGGGCGGCGCCGTCAGGAATGGAGTAATGTCAACCGCCGGGATCGTGGGCGGCCCGTTGCTCGTCGTCGAGGTGCCCTGCGCGTCGATCGTCGTGCCGTGCGGGATCGATGCCATTCGCACCAGGGACACCTGTTCCGATGGAGTGCTCGTCACCGGCACGATCATCCAGAGGCCCGGCTCGAGGTGGATTCCGGTCGGTTGCCCGGGGTTGGTAACGTCTTTGATCGACTGCAGATAGGGCACGCCATTGAGGAAGACATCGCCCTGCGGAGTCGTCCCGCGGTTGGGCACCGCGCCGAGGCTCGGCGAGAACGACAGCGTCTCAGATGTGAGGTTGAGCTCGAGAATGTTGTCGATACCCGCGGGCGGAGGCGGAGGCGGGATTGGCAAGGGCGTTGGTGTGGTGGCGTTATCCGGGCGGAATATGGTATTAAAACCGGTTCCGGCGAACGTGCCGGTGAAGGCAGCAAGGGGGCCGAGGCTCGGCGGGGCCGCGGTGGGTACCGTGGCCTTGTTCGTGCCCAAGATGGGCACCTCGGTGATCCTGAAATCGCTGGGCAACGAAAGGGTTGCCCTCAGCTCTCCTCCCGGCGATGTGATCTCTAGCTTGTTGGTCATGAATCTAATCTCCTGAGGTTGGAATGGTAAAAAAAAACGTCGTGTGCGACCGCACAGCGATCGGTGCTCTTCCTATCGCGATGGCGAACCCTATGACGGCGCCATACAGCGCCATTTCACCCCCTTGCATCGGCGCCCGCTATGGTTGCGCGTTTACGGTTGTGGCGCGGCCCCTTCAGGCCCGCAGGCATACCTACACAATTTCATCCTGGTGCGGCCATAATCATTTGTCCCTCGCGCGCGCCAACGAAGGGCACAGGCCTCGCGCGCGCGACACCGCGCTTGTCCCACGTACCAGGCCGCGATGGCGGCTCGCGCAAGTGTCTAACAGGGACCTTCTTCGCGGCAGAACAAAGGGAACCTGGACCTGTTGGCTCAGCCAGGCATTTGTTCCGGGTTCCTCAGATTCATCCGAACGTCCTTTGCGGCTCGTGTTTGCGAAATGCGGCGAGCATGTCCACGGGCCTGTGGATTGGGGCACTTGTGTATGGTCTCGCCGATCAACCATTTTCGTCACTCAGCGGTAGGTCGAGCGAATGCGCAGGGGGAGCGCGTGCGCCTCGATCCACTGCTGCTCGTGGAGTGGCGCCCCTGCGTTGACCAGCCGCTCGCGTGACTTGATCGCGCGAAGGAGAAGAGCCCCCTGCCAGAAGCCCCGGTGAACGAGGCCAAGGTTCGGGAGTGGTTACTCTCCGTGCGCCCGGCGCGGTTCGCGTGACGCGCGCTGGGCACGACGGCTTTCAGGTGCGATGGCAATCGCGACATGTTGCGCAATCGTTTGTTCGAACGCTGAAGCGATCTCCTCAACCGGGAGGTCTTACGGACGAAGACCCGCCGTCAGGTCGTAGCGCGAACGGCTCCGAGCCTAGCGCTGTTCGTTCGGGAAGGCGCAATGTGAAATTCGTGCATTAGATTGTAAAAGTGCGCCCGGGTTACCCCGAGGCTGCGCGCGGCGTGTGTCAAGCACCCATGGGCGCGTTCGAGTGCGCTCGTGACGAGTCCCCGTTGGAATCGCTTCGTTTCCTCTTGAAAGGTCCCTCGGGATCCGGCGCTCGGCACGATCTCGCCCTGCTCGAGAGCGAGGCGAGCGGGCTCGATCGTTGACCCCTATGATACTGCGGCTCGGACGCTCGCCAATTCGACGACGGCTGCTAGCTGGCGCACATTGCCTGGCCACGACGCAGCGGCGATGGCCCGCAGCGCAGATTCCGACAAGGTGACGGGAGCCAGCTCGTATTTGACTTGCGCCGTCTTGCAAAAATGGCGGGCAAGAAGCGGAAGATGCTCCGGCCGTTCTGCGAGGTTGGGCATGCGGATGGACACACCCTTGAGGCGATACAACAGGTCTTCGAGGAACCGGCGCTCACGCACAGCCTCGTCGAGATCGACGTTCGTTGCGGCAAGGATACGGACATCCGCCTTTCGCAATGGCGCGCCGCCGAGCGAACAGTACTGACGTGAATGCAGAAACTGCAAAAGCTTGGATTGGCCTCGCGGCGAGAGCTCCGCGACTTCGTCCAGAAACAAAGTGCCACCTTGCGCGCAAGCCACTTTCCATCCAGCCTGCGCGTTGCTCCGGTGTACGCACCCGGCAACGCCCCGAAGAACTCGCTTTCGATCAACGTATCGGGAATGGCCGAACAGTTGATCTCTACGAAGGGCCAGTCACGCCGCGGGCTTCTCGTGTGAATCCCCTCGGCCAATTGTTGTGTTTTCCCGTGCCGTTCGCCCCGGTAATGAGACGGGGATTTCGATGGGCGCGATGACTTCCGCTTCGTACAGAACCGATCGAAGAACGGGGCTCTCGCCGACGATATCTGCGAATGCTCTCGCACCCTTACCCCGCGTCGCCTCGTCGGTCGCCGCCTCCGTCAGCGCGAAGGTTCGTGCTGTTGTCATCTGGAGTACTCCACTTTGCTTGGAGCGACGCTAATCAGGGCGCGTTAAGATGACTATTGCAGACGATTTTAGGGCGCAGGACCGTACCTGGAACGGAACCTGCGAGCGCCAAGACGGTTCGCGCGGGTTGCAGTACTCGCTGTTGCAATGGACTGTAATCGCCGGCCCGACCCGCGCGCGGCTATGAGCCTTGGCGTCGCAAGACGCGCATGAAGGTCATGAGCCTATGAGCGTGGTCTCACCGGGACCTCGTGCGCACCCCTCCCCGAATTCAATGATCATGAACGCTGGCGTAGCAGTTCCAACAATTTGTCACCCGATGCCCATGCGTTCGCTATACAAGCAGGCGGGGCTTGGGTTGACGATGGCGCACGGGGTTCCGCAACTTCCGGCCGGCCTGGGCGAGGGAGATCTCGTCGACGGAAAGTATCGCATCGGAGCCGTGCTCGGCGCGGGCGCGATGGGAACCGTGGTCGAGGCCTATCACGTGATGTTCGCCGACCGTTTTGCGATCAAGTTTCTCAAGCCTGGCCGAACGGGGTCGCATCCCGAAGCTAGAGCGCGCTTCATCCGCGAGGCGAGGGCTGCCCTTCGTGTTGACAACGAACATGTGGCGCGCGTTTTTGACATTGCGGCCCTCGACAGCGGGGACCTCTACATCGTCATGGAACACCTCGAGGGGTGTGATCTCGCACGGTGGCTGGAGAAGCATGGCCCCATGCCTGTCGAGATGGCCGTCGACTGCATCTTGCAGGCCTGCGACGGCATTGCAAAAGCCCACGCGCTCGGGATCGTTCACCGCGATCTGAAGCCCGCCAATCTGTTCTTGACGCGCAAGGGCGCTAGCGAAGCCACGTTCGTCAAGGTGCTCGACTTCGGCATCTCCAAAACCACGGGCATCGTGCCAGCCACCATAGACAGCGAAAGCTCGGGTGGGGCAGACACGGGTACGGCCGCCATGATGGGATCCCCCTACTACATGTCACCCGAGCAGATGGAGTCTGCGCGAGACGTCGACGCGCGGACGGACATTTGGGCACTGGGTGTCATTCTATGCCAGCTCGTAACCGGAAGGTTGCCCTTCGACGGCGCCTCGCTCGTGGAGGTCTACCGGAAGATGATTTCCGCGAGCCCTCCGCTTCCTGCCAGCTTGTCGACTTCGACTCCTTCCCTCGAAAGCGTGGTTCGCAAATGCATCCAGCGTTTCCCGGATGACCGGTACTCGACGGCCCTCGAGCTCAGGGGAGCGCTCATCCCCTATTCTTCCCGCGCGGCAGCCGCGTCTTCCACGGCGTCCCACGTTCCAAACAACGAGCCCCGCCATCGCCCGACGTCGAATGATGCTTCGAGTCGTAGGCTACCGGGCGACGCTTCGACGCTGCAGTCGCGCAACGACGTGGCGCCGGTCGTCGAGGTCGGTGCCGTACGGCCCCGTCCCGCCAGTTGGGCGCGAGGGGCCGCCGTCATCGCTCTGGGCATTTGCGCCGCTGCCGCCGCCGTTTCGGTTGCTGTCCTGAGCCAGCGAGCTCACAAGGCGGCGAGCGAATCGGCCGTTGGCAGCGTTCCGCCACAACCGACGCCGAGGCTGAGCGACTCATTGATGACGCAGATTCCTGTCTCCGCTCAGGGCGCGGAATGGCGACCATCGGACGCCTCAGCCAACACGACGCTCGCGCAACCGTCCGCAACCCAGGCAACCAGACGATTCGAGCCGGACGTGAAAGCGGGTGCCGCCTCCAGGCGTCGAGCCCCCGCCGTGGCAGCCGCGCCATCGACCGTCGCAACTGCGCTGCCGACCGTGGACCTGCCCGTTGCAAGGGCGCAGGGGTCGGGCTCGATTCCGACGCCAGCACCGAGCGACGAAGTCGACGAACTGCTTCGAGAGCGGAAATAGGGGTTCGCCATGGCTCGGCTTGTCTTCGCCATTGCCGTTTGCCTCGCCATCGCGGATTTTTTTTCGCGCTCTGTGGCCAGGGCCGAAGAGGCGAGTGACGGTTCGGATGCTGCCATGTTGTTCCAACAGGGCAAAGAACTGATGGACCAGCGTCGGTATGCGGAGGCATGTCCCAAGCTCGCGCGCAGTCGGACGCTCGAGCGCCAAGTGGGAACGACGTTGAACTTGGCGCTTTGCTACGAGCGACTCGGCAAGACGGCGAGCAGCTGGGCCATGTGGTTGTCGGGAGCCACCGAGGCTGCGGAGAAAGGACAATGGGAACGCGAGACCCTGGCACGACGTCGCGCGGCGCTGCTCGAGTGGCGTTTGTTACGCGTCACGATCCTGGTTGCCCCACAGGAAGACATGGGATCGATCGACCTGCAGCTCGATGGCGAACCGGTTCCAAGATCGCGCTGGGGGGCTCCGACGCCCGTCGACCCCGGACCTCATTGGGTTCAGGCCCTCGCGCCGGGAAAGCGGCCGTGGGTCTCGACGGTGGAGGTCGACGAGGAGCACGTCCCCATCGTCCAAGTGAGCGTGCTCGAACCGATGGGGCAGGCCACTCGAGAGGCTCCTCGACCAACCCGCGCGTCGGGGCGAAAGACGGCCGCGATCCTGTTGACCGGGGCCGGTATCGCAGCGCTCGTGGGGATGTCCGCCCTCGCTTTGGTGGCGAAGTCGACGTACCAAAGCGCACCATGCTCGGGCAACGATTGCAACAAAACGGGCGTCGACAGGCGCGATGAAGCGAACGTGGAGGCTGGCCTTGCGACCGTCCTTGGCGTGAGCGCGGTGACCGCCCTGGCGGGCGCCGCGGTGGTCGCGTACGGTTGGCCGGCTTCACCTCGAAGCGCGACGGTGCAAACGTCGCTTGGGACCAGCGCAGTCGGTCTTTCTTTTCGGGGGCGATGGTGACGGGCCGCGAGCTTTGGCCCGTCGCGGCGGCCGATGCGCCTCGTGCTTCGGCGACCACGCGGCGCGTTGCTAATTTCTGCCTCGTCGTAATCGTTGCCCCTCTTCTGGTTGAAGAAGCGGGGTGCAGCAACGTCCTTGGCTTTCAGGACGCCGTCTACGTGAATTGCATTCTGAACAGCGACTGCCCCGGCTCGCTCGTTTGCATCGACCGCGTTTGTTCCCCCGAATGCAACACGGACAAGGATTGTGAACGCACACCCGGTCGCCCGACATGCGAAGACAACGCCTGCGTGCAGGAGGACGGCGGCGCACCTGATGCCGGAGACTGCGCGAGCGTCTGCGCGTCGGGGATCTGCTTCGACGGTCGTTGCGGAACCCTCGCGACCTACGGGTACGCGCCCACGCCGAGCAGCGCGGCGCCCTTCCAGATTGTCGCCTCCGGCCTAGGCCCCTCATCGCCGGCGACACTCACCGGCGTGCTAGTGCGCGTCTTCAGTCCCGGAACGGTCGTCAAGCTCGGGCTGGTGTCGATATTTGGCGGCGAGCACATCTACGTCGGGCTCTACAGAGATGGCGGCGGGATGCCCACCGAGCTTCTCGCGCAGAACGCGCAGCCCATCACAATCCCCGGGACTTCCGAATATTCCAATGCGGAAGACGTGGACATACCGGTGCCATCCTACGTCATTGACTCGGTGGTCGATCCCGTGAACGGCGATGCCTATTGGATGCTCGAAGAATCTGACCAACCAATGGTCTTTCAAGTCTCGTCCGCGACAACTTCCAGTTGGTACGAGTTCGCGGAGCCCGCCTTCGGCTCGCTGCCAGCTCGAGCGCCGGCGTCGTCCGCCTGGAACACCCTCCCCACTCCAGCACTGTTTCTCACGATGGCCCAGTAACCGTTAACCGCTTCGAAAGAGGAGACGAACATGTCCAAAAGCAATCCCCCTGAAACACTCCCGCGTGACACCACCCTCGCTGCCGCGCCCGGGGCAGTAGCAAACACGATACCTCTTGTCGGCCAAGTCGGATGGGTTAATAACAATGGTCCGACCAACAATTCCGCAATTGTCATCACGGGACCGCAGGACGGTGAATATCAAATAACCTTTGGCCCTATACTGAACAATACAGCGGCACCTGTGACGGTCTCGGCATACATTTTCATCGGCCAACAGGCCCTTAGCCCGGCTTCCGCCCAGCTGCATGCACTGCCCTTGAATCCCGACCCTGCGAACGTGCAGCCCGGCACGACGAGTCAACTGATTTGGAAGCTCCTAAATCCGGGTTCGGGGACAACATGGATCTGCACCACCCCGACATTGGATGTTTCATTTCCATGCTCGATTTTCGCACAGGGTTTCGTTCAGGGTGGCGCAGTCAACGAGAGCCTGGCGAATTATCTCAATGCGTTCAGGGTGATGTGAAAAAGGGCGCAAACGAAATTCGACAAGCTCTCCTTCATATTCCGATGGACAATGGCTCGAGTGCATTGGTTCGCGTCGAGCACAAGGCGAAGGATAGCGAGCGGAAGCTCGGCACCTTGGATCTCCACGTTGTGCGAGCTTGAGTTCCTCCGGGAATTTACCCAAGTATTGCAGCCAGGAGCACACACCATGGGACTTGCCTTGAGGAAGATCGCGACAGGTACTGTGGCGCTGGCACTCGCCGGCTGTTCTGGAAGCCCTGTCGTCTCAATCGACGACTCGGGGAAGAGTTCTCCGCCGGATTCCACGACTTCACTCGACGCGGGCCCGGACGCAACAGCGGATGCCGGGCCCGACGTCGCATCCACCGACGCTGTCACAACGATGGCTACAGGCGAAGATGCGGCAGCACCGGACGCAGATGCCGGACTCGGTGCTGCCGCCGACGCGTCGGCCGAGTCCTCACGGGACGGTCAGGCGCAAAGCGACGCGACGTCGCTTGACGCTTTGAGCCAAACGGATGTCTTGATACAAGCCAAGGTCGACTCGGGCGACGCTACCTTGGAGGCGGGCGAGGTGGACGGCTCCAGCGTCGACGAAGCCTCAATCGAGGCCGGAGGGCCAACGGAGGACCTTCTACAGGGACGAAGTGCAGCGTGCCTGACCTGCGGAACGCCATGCATCGATCCCAATCAGGATGGCCTCACCTGTGACGGCTTTTCCGGCGCCCAGCTTACGACGTGTTTGCAGGTCCTCGGCTGCGCGCTCGGGGCCAATTGCGGGACAACGCCGTCATCGCCGAGTTGCTTGTGCGGAGCAGCAGATGCTTCGGCTTGCGCAGCAACAGCATCGCCAACCGGGCCATGCGGAGAATACTACCTCGCGGCCTTCGACGGTGGCAGCATCCAGGACATCCTTTCGGAGTTCGGCGACTTTACGAGCCCTGCGGGGATGGCGAACCAAATCGTCTCGTGCCTTCAAACTCCCGTCGTGGGATGTCCCGCGTGCTTTTGATTTCAGCGCCATGACTCTAGGCGACTCGAGGGGAACGATTCAGGAAGCGGCAACGGGACGGACCTGCACTATAGAGCCCGATTACATCGTTGGCCGTGCCCCGCCACCCGCAACCTGCCTTCACATCAACGAGCCTTACGTCTCCGGAGTCCACGCAACCTTGCGCTGGGTTGGCGATGGCTGGGTCGCCCGTGACTTGGGCAGTCGCAATGGGACGTATGTGGAAGGCGAACGACTCGCCTCCGGCGAAGAAAAGAAGCTCGCACTTGGAGCGCGCGTGGGTTTTGGCTCGCTGAGCGACGTTTGGGTCTTGATCGATGATTCACCACCGAAGGTGATGGCCGTTCCCGTTGCCGGCGGGGAGCCGGTCCTCACCGAGGGCGACCTTCTCGCGGTTCCGTCGTCCGAGCATCCTCATGCGACAATCTATCGGTCGACCTCTGGAACGTGGATATTGGAACAAGCGGCCGGCTCGACCGTCGGGGTGAGAAACCGCGAGATGTTCGAGGTGGACGGCATCCTCTGGCGATTCTGTTGCCTGGATACCTTGTCCTCCACGGTAGCGGCCGGCGGAGCCTCACGACCCACCATCCGACAGGCACACCTCGAATTCGGTGTATCGCGCGACGAGGAGTTCGTACAACTGCAGGTGACGTCCGGTGGGAAAAAGCACGACTTCGGCTCCCGCGTACACAATTACTTGCTCCTGACTCTGGCGCGACGCAGGCTCGAAGACTCCCGTGAGGGACTTGCCGAATCCGCATGCGGATGGGTCGATCAAGAGGATATTGCGCACGATCCGAGCATGGCTCCCCCGCGGCTCAACATCGACATATTTCGGATCCGTAGGCAATTCGAAGCTATCGAGGTCATCGATACCGCGAACATCATCGAAAAGCGCCAGCGTCCGGCGCAGCTTCGGATCGGCACAGGGAACCTGCGGGTCGTGGCCCTCTAACAGCGGTCGTGGCGAGAAAGTGTCGCTGCCGTTCTAGGGTCCCACCCTGATGCAGTGATTTTACGCCAAGAGGCTGCAACGGCAGCCAAGCGCAAGAGTCAGCCTGTCTCGCGTGCCCACTCGAACTCTACAGCCGTGCGCCCAACTGAACGTCCAGCATGAGTCGAGTCACCTGCACCCAGCCGAGCCGCACGTGTGGAACGTATTTGGATCTAGGGGGACGACAAGGCCGTCCAGACCGAGCGCCACGCGTACGAATGAGGCGATCGGCTCGGCCTCGCTCTTCGACGCGTAGTCGCCAACGACGGTCTGGTACAGGTCTTCGACGCAGAAAACTCTGGCAGCGACCAATCCCACGCGCTCTGGAGCACTGAGTTCAGCTTCGAGCTTAGCGCCGACCCAGCCGGCTCGATGACACGCGACCAGCTCGGTCGCCTGGTTACCGACGGCGACCCCCCAGTGCTGTTCGGCCTGCGCGATGCCTGCATCCTGGCATGCGGAGGTGAGCACGGGAGGTGTCGCTCCCGGATATACGCTGTCCCATAGACCAAGAACGAGTGAGCAGTTTGCGTTCGAGCCCATCGTCCCGCTAACCCTCGGTGCCAAATCCTTCAAAAGATCGAGTTGCTCCGCTCGGTTCTGGTCACGGACGCCCTGAGCCGCTTGGTGAGCTTGTGCCCACGCACTTGCGGCAGCCCGCGCGTTCTCGCTTTTCTGGTCGTGCGCCTGGCTTGTGTGTGTATACCACGCGACCAACAACCCGCCGATGGCAGTCACCGCGCTCGGGGCAATTGCGCCGAGTAAGCGTTGCGTTTGCCATTTGCCGCACCGGCTCCCTTAACGAGAACGCCCTTGCAGGCATCGCTCAGTCGGGCGTGCAAGCCCGGTCGCAACTCGTTCCCCCAACGCCACACGTGGATCCTTCATAGCCCAGTCCCCTGCCTCCGCCGAGGGAATCGCTGATAGCCGCGCCTGACCCCTTTCGTCCATAGTCATTTGCCTTGCCCTCGCTGTCATTGGCATACGGGTATCCCGTAATGCAACCCCGAACATGAGCCCGCTCCGAACCGGCGACATGGCTTTCGCGGCGAGATGACTGCATGGCCGTTGACTTTGCTCTTGGGCGCGAGCAACGTCCCAAGTGACGGGAGGGTGATACCTATGCATGTGCACCCAATGAGTGGATCGATGTGGGAGCGTTTGCATTGCCATTGTCCGGCAACACCTCGGGTGCCAGTTCGCATACGGCGGCGATGGTCCCTCGCTCTTTTGGCCCATGCAGCCCTCGCCTACGCGTGCCAGCCGGCTCCTGTCGCACCCGCCGCTAGTGCTCCGGCTCCCGTAGCCACAACGCCAGCGCCGCTCCCGACCCCAACAGCGACGCCGGCACCAGTAGCGGGCGCGGCGAGTGCCTCATCACACGAGGACTTTGATCGCAGCGTGGCGAAGCGCCGATTCCCGCCGCCCCTGTCAAGCCACATGCCGTACGACGTTGATGTGCGTCGAGTGCGCCACCTGGACGCTCATGGTGCAATACGTGAGGCGCAACGTGAGTTCGATATCTTCGCGTGGCAGACGTTCCTCGCGCTCAATTGGCCAGCCGCCCCCGACGGTCGCCCCGACGAGACCCTTACGCTGGCCGATGCGAATGGCTTGCGCGTGTGGAGCGGCTGGCGCAGAGCGACGTCTATCTTCCTGCCCGACGGTGGGAAGCCACAGCCCTGGACGGGTCTGCCCGAACCTACGCCGACGCTCTTTCGATCGAAGGCAGCATGGCGCGCGCATCCGACGTCCGCGAACGAGAACTTCCAGGCCTTCACAGGGCCGCTCGTCGATCAGAACGGTAGGTGGGTGCGTTACGAGGTGCTCGTCGACCGCGAGGAATTCGAGTACCTCTACGACAATGCCCTTTACAACCTGGAGGGGCAGATTGCGTTCAGCCAGCGCCCCACCGGCAACGAGGTCTCCTTCCCAGTCGATGACGCGGAGCGCGGGCAACACGGCGCTACCGAGATCAAGCTCGCATGGAAGGAGCTGGACCCGAAGAAGGACGACAAGAGTCGTTTCTTCGTGGCTCGCGTAAAGATCTCCCCGGCGGAGCCACTCAAACAAGGGCAGACCGAAGTCCCCGCGCGCGAGGTGGATGCGGGCCTCGTCGGTATGCATATCGCTGTGCGCACTCGATCCTCCCCTGAATGGATATGGGCCACGTTCGAGCAAATCGACAACACGCGGGTCAACCTGGACGCAAACGGCCACGCCGTGCGTCCGAATTTCTTCGACCCGACCCGTCCGAGCCTTCCCGTCAACGTCCTACCGCCCAAAAACGCGATCCTAGACCCAACGACGGGTGCACCAAAGCCCGCCGGTGGGCAGACGCCAACCACTTGGATCGAGTCGCTCACCAAGACCCCCACACAGGTCAAGCGAATCGATGTTCCACCGCAAGGCAGCCTGAACCCTCTCGACAAGACGCTCGCGGACGACGCGGCGGAGCTGAACGCCGAGGTGCAAGGGCGCCTGAAGACCCTCGGTTCGGTCTTTCAATACTACGAGCTGATCGACACGCAGTGGCCCGTTCACCCCAACGCGCCCGCGTTTGCGGGCGGGGGCGGGAGCGCTCCCGAGAGCATTACGCACAAGGTGCCGGGCGACGTCGTGCCCGTCTTCCTCGTCAACACCACGATGGAGACGTACTTCATGAAAGGACAGCAGCCTGCCGGTGCCCTGGAGCAGGATGATCGCCTGGCCTCAACTGCTCCGACGATTGACGAAACGTCCGTCATCGGCACCGAGAGCTGCGTTGGATGCCATTACTCTTCGGGAATCGGCCTAGCCTTCAAGAAAAACGCGGACGGGACCGACATGTTGGACCCCGTCACAAAGCAGAAGGTTCCAATTTTCGGCGAAAATAGCCACTTTGGGAAGACCGGGAACGCTAACTTCAGCTGGCTGCTGCAGATCGAAGTGCACAGCACGTCCGACCCCGTGCCACCCGGCGCCCACAATCCCGCGCGATTCCTCGACATCGGCCCCGCGATGCGCGCGCGCTCGCGGATCCGCGCGAACGTCGTGGTGCCCGAAGCCAAGCGGCCGAACCCTTAGGTTGTCCGGTCGCCATGGATTCTTCCCAGTCCTCGTTCCGCTTCGTACGGGTCGACGAGTTCACGCCGAACAGTAGCTCCGGCTGGGCCTCGTTCGGGCCGGTTACCGCCTGCAACCCGGACGCCACAGGCCTGATATTCACTCTCACGGGAACGAGCCCGGGACAGGGCAGCCCTGCCCCTGTGCTCAAGATTACCATCCTCGGCCCGAGCGCCTTTCGACTCCGGTTCAATCCGGCGGGCGACTATACGCAAGATGGCTCCTTCGCCGTCGTTCAGCCGAATCTGGGCGCCGTGACGCCTCAGGTTGTGCAGAACGACGCGACGAAGCTCTCCGTGGACCTCGGTGGCATTCGCCTCGATGTCCTGTTTTCACAACTCATGATGCAAGTCTACCGCGGGGGTCAGTTGATCAACGCAGACGCGGGCCAGGGAATCGTCTACATCCCGCGCACGACGGGCCCACTCGGGGGCAAGGCAGTCGCCAACTTCAAGGTGACGCCCTCAGGGGCGAATTATTTTGGATTCGGCGAAAAGGGTGGCCGCAAGCTCCGTATGAACGGAACGAACCTCACGTTCTTCAACTACGACAACTTCAAGTACGCCGGTGGAGCGTTCGACCCACAGAATGATCCGTTCGGAGTCATTCCGCAGGGCGAGTGCTCAGGGCCTCTGAACGAGAGCGAGCCGCTTTACAATTCGATTCCCTTTCTGATCGAGGACAATCCGAGCCCCGCGGGGGGCGCGCCCTATGCGTACGGCATCTTTCTCGACAACGAGTCCCAGTCGTATTTCAACCTCGGAGCGACCTCGGACATGCAGGGGCAATATTACTTCGGCGCGCTTTACGGCGAGCTCGATTACTACTTCATGGCGGGCGACGACGCCGCCTCCGTCATCGACCAGTACACCACTCTTACGGGTCGACCGGCGCTGGCCCCCATGTGGGCGCTCGGCTACCACCAGGGCTGCTACGGCTACTACAACCATGACAAGGTGATGGCCGCGGTCATGAATTATCGCGCGGCAAACATTCCGCTCGACGGGATCCATATCGACGTCGACTTTCAGGACAACTATAGGACTTTCACGGCCAGCCCGGAGAAGTTCCCGGGCGGTGGCGCTCCTACGTTCGCGGCGCTGGCGGCCGTCG
>Ga0302325_10015927_pt1 | contig 15959 bp, 16 predicted proteins | sample Palsa_T0_2_FD_201948 | JGI IMG/M metagenome (GOLD analysis project Ga0302325, IMG submission 201948) | Peat permafrost microbial communities from Stordalen Mire near Abisko, Sweden - Palsa_T0_2 | ecosystem: Environmental > Terrestrial > Soil > Palsa > Peat permafrost | place: Sweden: Abisko... | reverse complement strand
GGTTATTCCGACCTTCGGAGCGATGCGGAGCCACTCGGGGAGCCAACTGCGCCAGTCGCCCCGGTGCCTGCTGCCGAGCCCGCATCGCCGCCTGCGTCACCTCCTTCGACGGAAGTCGGGCTATAGGTCATCGCTCGGGCAATCCACGCGAGGAGAGACCGGGCTTGAGCCATGCGCTGGGATGAATCGCACGATAGTCCGGACGTCGTTGATCGCCGCGGTGACGAGCCGGCGCGCGCCGGCGGCGGCCTTGGAGGCATGCTTTTTCTCGTGCCTTGGCTCCTGCGAACTCCGTACGGATGGGTCGTCGTTCTCGGCGGTATCGTGTTCTACGTCGCGCGAGGGGTCCTCTTCGGAGGCGCGGACCCGCAGCGCGTGCAAGACGTCATGCCGCCCAGCGCGAGCTCGCGCGCGGAAACCCCCGAGGTGCATTTCGTATCCTTCGTGCTCGATGACGTTCAGGCCAGCTGGGAGCAGCAGTTCGCGGCCCAGGGGCGAGGCTATCGGCACGCAAAGCTCGTCCTCTACACCGACGCGACCGACACGGGATGTGGCTTTGGCGACGCGGCAACAGGCCCATTTTACTGCCCGACCGACGAACACGTTTACATCGACCTCGGCTTCTTTCGAGAGCTCTCCGGCCGACTCGGGGCGCGTGGGCAATTTGCCGAGGCCTACGTCATCGCGCACGAGCTTGGGCACCACGTCCAAAAGCTGCTGGGGATCAGCCAGCGGGCCGACTCGATGCGATCCACGACCGGCTCTACAGGGTCTTCGGTGCGTCTCGAGCTACAGGCTGATTGTTTTGCCGGAATCTGGGCGCACTCGACCGAGAAGCGGGATCTCCTCGAATCGGGTGACATCGAATCGGCTATTGGCGCGGCAGCAGCGGTCGGCGACGATCGATTGCAGCGAATGACGAAAGGCACCGTGACGCCGGAATCGTGGACGCACGGGTCGTCGGGGGAGAGGGTGCGCTGGTTTCGTCGCGGCCTCGAGACGGGATCGCTCAAGAGCTGCGACACTTTTTCGGCTAAGCAGCTCTGAAAGTGCGCGCGAGTCGGGCGGGGCGGCTGCGCGCATTCTCGAAAGGACCGGATATGTCGAGAAAAGCGCGGGTACGCCAGACGCTCGAGTGGGTTGCCATGGCGACGCTGCTCGCCGCATGCAATCCGCACCCAAGCCCCACGTCTGACGAGGCTTCACTTCTTTCGGACGCCGCAGCGGCCTCCGTCGCGAACGGCTCACCATCGGCATCATCCGCGCCACCCGAACCGGGCGCGGACTCGTACGCCGACAAAGATCCAACCGCCCTTCAGGACTTTCATCCGGCGCTCGATGCCCACGGCACGTGGGCCGACGATCCGAAGTACGGGACGGTGTGGACACCGAGCGCGTCCGAGGCGGGTCCCGACTTCGTGCCCTACGTGACCGCCGGCCACTGGGTCTACGACGAACTTCTTTGGACGAGCGACTACGAATGGGGCTGGGCTCCGTTTCATTACGGGCGATGGGTTCTCATCGACGGCCGTGGATGGTCGTGGATCCCGGGCCGAGAGTACGCACCCGCTTGGGTGGACTGGAGAACGGGAGATGAGTATCTCGGCTGGGCGCCCACCCCGCCGCTTTTCGTTTGGCGCGGGGGCATCGCCGTGACCGTGGGCTTCGCTCCGCCGCCGCCCCCCTTCGTCTTTTGTGCTCACGCCGATCTCTTCGCGCCGCAACCAGGGCGCATCGTCATCGTGGGACCGCGAGCGGTGGAAATCGAAGGCCGGACGCGGATCTACGCGGAGCCCGGCCAACGCGAGCATTACCATCCGGGGCCGCCTCTTGCTTCCCTCCACATCCCTCCGGACCGCGTCGTGCGCGCGACGGGGCATGAGCACGGATGCGAGAGGGCACTGGCCTTTGCGCGCCCGTCAACCGCGGTTCGCTTCGGCGCCCATGCGCCGGCGTTCCGACCCGAGCCCGCGAGAGAGCTCCCCCCGCACAACGGGCCTGAGCCTCGACCCGAGGCTTTGCACCCGGAGGGGCATCCTGAAGGTCCGCACCCCGAAGGACCGCACCCCGAAGGACCGCACCCCGGAGGTCCACACCCCGAAGGTCCACACCCCGAAGGTCCACACCCCGAAGGTCCGCACCCCGAAGGACCGCACGTCTCGCATGCAAACCCTCCTCAGGTTTCGCACGGCGCGCCGCATTCCTCGGCCCCGCCGCCGAGAGGGAAGAGATAAGCGCAGTCCTCTACTTTCCACCCATTGACGCTCAATCACAGCGAGCGTCGCAGTATGCTCACGCCCCGTGAATAGCCGCGTTCCGAAGGCAGCCTTTCTCGATCACATCCCGGTCGCGCTGACTTTTGGCACGAGCGGCCTACGGGGCCTCGTCAAAGACATCACGGATCTCGAGGCCTACATCAACGTCAAGGGCGCGCTGCGATACCTGCTGAGCAGTGGCGACATTCTTCCCGGAGGGCGCGTCGTGCTCGCGGGGGATCTGCGGCCGAGCACCGACCGCATCATGCGGGCTTGTGCTCGGGCGATTGTGGACTCCGGATGCGACGTAGAAAACGCCGGCAAGATCCCGACGCCTGCCCTGATGCTTCACGCCGTTGCCCTTCGACGCGCGGGCGTAATGGTGAGCGGAAGCCATATCCCATTCGATCGCAACGGCATCAAGCTCGGAAAAAGCGTCGGCGAGGTCCTCAAGTCCGATGAACCCGGGATCACACAGCAAGTGGAACAGGTACGCCTCGAGGAGTACGGCAAGACGGAGACGATCTCCGCCTTCACCCCCGCGGGCATGCTCAAGGCTCCGTTCGACCTTGCTCCCCTCGATCGCGCGGCCGAAGAGCGCTACGTCCGGCGCTATCTCGCTTGCTTCGCGCCCGGAGGTCTCGCGGGTCTGCGCGTGCTCGTGTACGAGCATTCCGCAGTCGGGCGCGACATCTTGGGGCGCATCCTGCGCGAGCTCGGCGCCGAAGTGGTCCCTGCGGGGCGCGCGGAGACATTCATTCCCATTGACACCGAGAATGTCACCGGTGAGCTTCTCGATCGACTCGAGGGTCTCATCGATGCAAGCGCGAGCGGCCGGACGATTGACGCCGTCGTATCGACCGATGGCGACTCCGACCGACCTCTGGTCGCCGCGGTCTTGCCCGATGCTGGGGCTCGCCCGGGTACTCGGCGCGTTCGCTTTCTTCCCGGCGATCTCCTCGGCATCGTCGTGGCCGAATACCTGAGCGCCGACGCTGTCGCGGTCCCGATCAGCGCGAACGACGCGGTCGAACAACGTCTGAAGGAGCGCGGGGTTTTCCTCAGGAAGACGAGGATCGGCTCGCCCTTCGTCATCTCGGGGATGGACGAAATCGCGCGTACGACGACCCCCAGGCGGTTTACACGCATCGTCGGTTGGGAGGCCAACGGTGGATTCTTGGTCGGTAGCGACATCGAGATCGGCCGAGAAATCCTGGGCGCGCTTCCCACACGCGACTCGACGCTGCCTATCTTGGCCAATCTCTTTTCTGCGGCCGAAGCGCGCATGGGGCTCTCCGCGCTGTGGGATCGCCTGCCTGCTCGCTACGGCAGCGCGGGGCTCATCGACGACGTGCCGGTCGTCATCAGCCGCGCCATCACGGCACGGTTGATTCCGCCGGGCGAGGTGGTCGAGGTGGCGTTTGAGGGAGCTGATCAAGTCGTCGACCTCACTCGTCCGGGGGTCGCCCCGGGCGCCCTGACGCGGCCGGTGACCGATGTCTGGCGCGAGGAGAGGGCAACTCTCACGGGCTTTTTCACGCCGGCTCTAGGGTTCGACGAGATCGTGCGAATCAACGTGCTCGACGGCGTGCGCATCTACTTCAAGTGCGGCGACGTGGCGCACATCAGGCCCTCGGGGAACGCGCCTCAGCTTCGGATTTACGCAAACAGCGACTCGCAGGCCCGCGCCGATCGAATCGTCGAGCTCGGATTGCTGGAGCCCAACGGCATCTTGCGATCGATGGAGAGAGCGATCGGCTAAATGACCGAGCGCAACCAAACGCGCTTTTGGATCGCTGCTAAGGGTGCACCTTTTCGTGCTTGGCGAGCATCTCGACGAACTTCTCGATGCGACGGGCCCTGGTCTCCACCTTCTTTGCCGCGTGAATCCGAAACAGCACCGCATATCGGTTGTATGATTCGAGGGTCTCGAAGAAGCGAGCCGCGCGGGGATTGGCCGCAAGGGCTCGGGCCAGATCGGGCGGCACGGTCGCGGACCTTTGACCCTCGTACGCAGCCTCCCAGCGACCATCCTTCTTTGCCCGCTCGACCTGAAGGAGCCCGGGAGGCCTCATCTTGCCTGCGTCGATGAGGGCTAGAGCCTTGTCCCGGTTGATCTTCGACCAGATGCTCTTCGGCCCTCGCCGTGAGAACCTTTGAAGCCACCAAGCATCGTCGAGCTTGTCCTTCTGCCCGTCGATCCATCCCCAAACGAGGGCGACCTCGATGGCCTCCGCGTAGGTGACCGACGACGCCTTCGCTCCCTTCTTGGCGATCTTCAGCCACAGCCCCGGAGATGATGCGTGGTGGTCGGCTAGCCATTTCGACCAACCATCAGCATCGGCGAATGAAAGGACCGATAGGCTTGCCGAGGTGGCTTTAGGGGGCACGTTTAGGGAGCCTTTTCGCGGGGGCCGGCCGCGGGCCTTTGCACGATAGCCAGCGTCTCTTCCGTTTCGGCCGAACGTAGTCTCTCGATACGGAGGCAGCAACGGCGGCAAAGTCCGGTGATGGCTCGCGCTACACTGAGCTCAATGACCCGAGCTCGGCCTCCGTCGGCGTTCGGGCTCTACCCCCTCGTCTTCCTGGCGGGCGTCGCCGCGCTGTGCTGGGAGGTGCTCTGGCAGCTCGAAGCTTCGCTCGCCATCGGTGTGTCCGCGAAGGGCACGTCGATCACCCTAGCGGCCACCATGGGGGGCATGTGCCTCGGGTCCATCATGATGGGGCGTCTCCTGCGCGCGCGCACCGTCGAGCACCCTCTGCGCGTCTACGGCAGCCTCGAGCTCTTGGTCGGCGTCACCGGGGCCTTCTTTCTCCTTCCCGGGTTTCGCACCCTCGAACGGGTCGATGGGGGTCTCTATGTTGGACATCCTGGGCTAGCCGCGATCGCGCACTTCGCGGGCATCGTGTGCATCTTGGGGCCCGCGACGCTCGCGATGGGCGCCACGATTCCCGTCTTGGGCCTGATGGCACGCGCGACCCGATCCTCGATCGCCACGCTGTATGCGGTCAACACGGCGGGTGCCTCGCTGGGCGTGCTCCTCGTGAGCTTCGTGGCGATCCCTCACCTGGGCATCGAGCTCGCCGTCACCGCGACGGCTTGCGTCAATCTCGCGGTCGCCGCCTCGTGCTGGCTGTTTCGCATACGAACGAAGGCCTCACTCGAGGAGGCGGAGCACGGCGAGGCCCTCGTCGGCACCCCAGAGCGCTACGGCGCGCTCGTCGTTCTCGTGACGGGTCTGATCTCGCTCGGGCTCGAGGTCGCATGGTTTCGCGCGCTACGCGCCGCGTTCCTCAGCACGACGCAGGCTTTCGCCATCATGCTCGTATCGGTGCTCATCCCGCTCGCGGTCGGCGCCCGCCTCGCGAAATCGTTCGCCGACAAGCGCGTACCCCTCGGGACAATCTTGGTAGGCGCCGGCGCCGCCGTGCTCCTCGCCACCCCAGTCGTCGAGCGATTCGACCGCCTGACTTCGGCTTCGCCTTTGGGCTTCTGGGCGACGAATGCTCTGTGGCTCGGAGCTTCTCTCGCGGTCCTGGGTCCGTCGATGGTCCTTCTGGGGGTTTGCTTGCCGTGGATTCTCCGCGAGCACGCAGCGCCCCACGCCTGGGGGCGGCTCTACGCGGTCAATACTCTCGGCGCCGTGGCTGGGTCTCTGCTGGCCGCATGGGTGCTTCTTCCCGCGATCGGCTTCGCGCGAACGGCGTGGCTGCTCGGCGCCGCCCCGCTCGTCGTCGGCGTCGCCATGCTTCGAGGACGGGTGCGCTGGGCCGCGTCGGCGGTCTTCGCTTCGACGCTCGCGGTGGCGTTCTTCGGCGAGTCCGGCATCGGGCGTGACCGCGTTCAAGGGAACTTCAACAGCCCCGTCACGCGCGTGCTCGCATTCGACGAAGGGCCGAATTCTTCCGTCGCCGTCGCCGAGACGAAGCGCGACGGCCGCATGTTGGTCATCGACGGCTTCGTCGCCACGGGCCAAAGCATCGGGACCCATTACATGGCGTGGATGGGTCGACTCCCGATGGTGCTCCACCCGAATCCGCGGAGTGCTCTCGTCATCTGCTTCGGGACGGGACAGACCGCGAACGCGGTACGAAGCGAGGGACCCGCGTCTCTCGACGTCGTCGAGCTCGATCCTGCGGTGTTGCGCATGGCGCCCCTTTTCACGGCCAACCAGCGGGTCCTCGACGACCCTCGCGTCCATCCCATCGTAATGGACGGCCGCGCATGGCTGCGACGCACCGACCACCGCTACGACGTCATCACGCTCGAGCCGATGCCGCCCAACTTCGCCGGGGTAAACTCGCTTTATTCGCGAGAGTTCTACGAGCTGGCCGCTGCGCGGCTGAACCCCCAAGGGCTCATCACGCAATGGGTTCCTTTTCACCTGCTTTCGGTGCACGACGCCCTATCGATCGCCGCGACGTTCCAGGAAATATTCCCGGATGCGCTGCTGTGGATCGACCCCAATGGCGGCACGGGCATTCTCGTCGGGCGCAAAAGCGGCGGCGTTGCCCCCATCGGCCAGGAGTGGCCCGGATTGGCGAGGTCCGGCATCAGCAGAGATATGAGTCCGGCCGAAGTGCGTAGCCGCGTGGCGCTCGCGCCCTCCGACCTCGCGCGTTACGCGCGCGCAGGCGAGATCATTACCGACGACAACCAGCTCCTCGCCTACGGACCCCAGCGCCACCGCGAGTACGTGCTCACCGAGAACCTCGGGAACACGAACCTGGCGGTCCTGCTGCGCCTCGCCGAAGGCCGCTAGACGAAACGCGGTCGGAGAGGCGGCCGAAGGGAGAGTGAGAGCCGCCAAGCCGCCAAGCCCGCAAAAGGAGGGATCGTTGTGAAGGAGCCCGACGAGGCCTCGGACGCTGACCTTCATCTCTCGTGGCGGCTTGGCTGGCTTGGCGGCTCCTCCCCATCCGCGCCGACTTCGCGCAGTGGTTCTAGCTAGGTGCGAACGCGCTCGAGGTAAGACGCCGGCGCAAAGCAGGCGACGAGGATGCCCCCCATCAAGAGCGCGAACCAGACGACGGGCCCGAACATGAGCCCGATCATCGTGTGCATCCCGAGGCCGACGACCAGCGCCGGCATTCGCGTCCACCGCATCGAAAACCAAAGCGGCGCTCCCACCTCGAAGACGAGGACCAGCCCTTGGAGCGCCGACCAGATTGATCCCGGAAGCACACGCATGATCAGCCACGCCACCTCCGTCTGATACTGATCGTGGAGATGCGTCCACAAGACCTGATGCGTCAGCCAATCGCCTCTGGCTTTGGCGATGCCGGACGCCGAATACATCGTGCAAAGAAAGATCTGGAAGAACCGAATGACTCCGCCGTCGACTTCGGTTGGACGCGGTGCGCCGGGGTTGCGCCGGCGGCGCAGCCAAGCGTCGACCCCATATCGGGCGCCGCTCGGACTTAGAAACAAAGCAAGCGTCAAGACGGGCGCGAGCTTGTTGACCGTGAACGCCTCCAATCGGTCGGCAAGGGTGGTGTACCCGACGAGAAGCGCGAACATCGCCGCGGCTGGCTGCGTCGCGAGGCCTGCAACCAAGCACAGGCCAGCCGCTGTGATCGCCACCGCGACCGTCCATGCAGCGGCGACTGGCATGGGCGACAGGTAGAGCGGTTGACGCCAATCGCCGCCGAGATCCGGAACGTGAAAACCAACGGGACTCAGCCAGTGGTCCGCGTGCACTAGCCGCGACGACAAGAATCCGAGCACGGCCAGAGGGATGACGATCCTCAGGAGCGCCAAACGCTCGATGGGCTGAGGCTCGGCTAGCCAGTCGCGAAACCGGAGGTAGCTCATTGCGGCGACTGACAGCGGTCTTCGGCGACGCGGGGCGCGGTCGTGTACCAGTACTTGCGCGTCACCGCGGGCGGAAACTCGTCGATCGACATCCAGCGCTCGCGCGGTCCCGGCATTCCGAGCGGCGGAATCGGGGCGCGGAGGCTTAGGAGCATGACACCTCCGATGCGCGTGTCCGGGTGCGCGCGGTTTTGCGCCTCGACGAGGTAACTGTCGAGCGACTCCAAGACGCCTCGGTCTCGGTGGTAGAAGTGCATGGCCCGACCGAACTGGTTTTCCTTGTCGTCACGGCGGATGGGGAAAAGCGGCCGAACATCCATTTCTTCGAAGCGGCCGAGATCGCAGCGCCAACCTCGGACGCGCCATTCGATCACGTCCTGAGCGGCCCTCGGGAAAAGCTCGGCCACCTGCGTGAAGAAGTGAACAGGCAGTGGCAACAGCTGGGCGGGCAGCGTGCTACCGGCGGCATCAAGCCAAACGGAGAGCAGGTAGATTGCCCCTCCCACCCCCCCCGCACGTCGAAGCCACAGCGGAGCCCACGGCCGCGCCACTTCGACTGCGACCGATCTCGCCATCGGGCGGGCATTCTACAGGGAAGAGAGGGAACAAAAGGTCAGAAGATGAGAAACCAGCGGGGGGTCACAGCGGGCACGCAACGTAGGATTCTTGCCATGTGCCATCGGTGCACGTCAGCGCGATCCCACCCGCACATGCGCCGTAGTCGCAAGACTGAGTCCCTGAGCAAGGCGAGCCGATGCGAGGGCGCGGGCTGGGGCAAGCCGCGGTGGCGGGCGTGCAGTGCCAAGTGGGGCCGCCGAAACCGCCGTCGATCGAAATCATGGGAGGCCCTTCGCTACCGCACGAGCACGTCCCCGCTGGATAAGCGCAAGAGGACCCGGCGGTATCGCAGTGGCTGCCTGGCGTGATTCTGTCGTAGGTGAGCGGGCACGTGTTGATAGGACAGGTCGGGTCGGGCGCGTACGACCAGACGCTCTTGTCGCAGGAGGCGAGCGAGTTACAAGACAGATCGGGGTTCGAGCCGTATTCGCAATCGAGCCCGTTGTCGGTGCACATGGACCCAGCGGCGGGCTCACTCGCCGGGCACGGGGCCGACCCCGAGGAGCTGCCCGAGGTTGCCCCGGAGCCCCCACTCGACGACCCAGACCGCGCGCCGCTCGACGAGCCACTGGCTCCAGTCGATGAGCCGCTCGTGTCCGCACCGCTCGGGCCCGAGCTCCCGGACCCTTGTACGCTACCGCTATCTCCGAGCCCGCTCGACGAGCCGGAGCCTCCCGTCCCCGCCGTTGCACTGCCGCTCGACGAGCCGCTGTCTTGAGCGCCGCTCGACGAACCGCTGCTCGAGCCGCTTGCGCCCCCTCCGCCGTCGGGTCCTAGGAAGGTAGCGCCCCCACATTGGACGAGCGCAAGGTTGGTCAACGCAGCAAGTACCCAACTCGATCGAAGCAGCCTAGCCATAGTTTCCTCGATGAGAGCACTAAGCACGGGCCATGCCGCCCGGGCTGAGGCCGATCGAGTCGGATCGGGACAACCGGCGGCCGCAGCGCTGAGCCGACGCTGTGCCAGGGCTGATCGCCGCGTCATGGTGTAATTCGGGATTCGAAAAACGAGAGAGCCGTCTCTCGTTCTCTCGCCTACGGCAAGCTCTTGGCGACGCCTAGAACGGCAGCACACGCCGCAAACGCGAAAAGTAGAAATCCGAGCAACCCGACTCCTCGCGCGGCAGCGATCTGCCCACCGCGCAGACGCTTGGCGCGAGCGCCGATGATGTGATGAAGAGCAATCACGACGAGCGCAAAAGTCAGCTTCACGTGCATCCAGGGCATGTGCGCGTAGGCCATCGGAAAGAGCGCAATGCGCGCGGCTCCCGTCGCGAAGCTCACAAAGAACGCCGGCAGCGCCAGCCGAACGTACACCCGACGCGCCAGCGTGCCCGGATCGGCCGGGTCTGCCATGAATGGAGCATTGGCGACGAGAAGCGCGACCGAGAGGATCGCGCCGATCCACACCAGGTTCGCCACGATGTGCGCTGCGATTAGGGCTGTCGCTAGAGGGAGCCAGGGCACGGAGGCGAGACTAGCCCAAAGCCGACCTCCGATGGCAGACCATCCGTCCGGGCATGGGGCCTCAGCTCGAACCGCAACTTTTGGGCGCAGCGGTGCGATACTCAGGCGCGAGCATCGATGTCTTTGCTGTCGGGGTCTCTCGTCCGTCTCGAGCCACTTGCCGCGCAGCATTGCGGGCCGCTCGTCACGGCGGCGTCCGAGCAGCCTGACCTCTACGCGTGGTCTGTCGTTCCTCGATCGGTGCCGGCTATGCAGGCGTACATACACGCTGCGCTCATTTCGCAGGAGCAGGGCCATATGCGCCCATTCGCAATCGTCGTGCAGAGCGACAATCGGGTGGTCGGGACCACGCGGTACTACGGGATCGAACGATGGTCATGGCCGCCTGGGCATCGCGAGCATGGCCGCCCGACACCGGACGTCTGCGATATCGGCTACACGTGGCTCGCACGTTCTGCGATGCGAACGGGAGTAAACACTCAGGCAAAGAGGCTTCTCTTGCAGTACGCGTTCGAGACTTGGCGGGTACACCGTGTCGGCCTCCGCACCGATGCTCGCAACGCTCCTTCCCGCAGCGCTATCGAGCGCATCGGCGCAAAGCTGGACGGATGCTTGCGATGCGAGCGTCCAGCGACCGATGGCGCAGTCCGTGACTCGGTCGTGTACTCGATCGTCGCGAGCGAATGGCCGGCGGTTTCGGAGCTCCTAGCTCGGCTCGAGAGGGGCCCACGATAGGCGGTGTTCTTTCATTTCGGCCGCAGCTTGTCACGAACGCGGAGGAGCTCCGTAGCGAGCGCGCGCGCCACGCGTTCCTGGTTTTCCTCGCTCCCCTTCGTGGGGGGCGACGCATAGCGTGTCTCTCGCGAGCCATCGCCTCACTTACCTGGCCGGCGCGCCGCCGTCAGCGCCGCGGCTTGTCGTCGGACAGCGGCGACCTCTCGTGCCATTCGGGCAGCGGCGCGGGCGGCGGTAGCACCGTCACCGACGGCGCCGCATCCGGCGGCCCGCTCGTGGGGAGATCGTGCCGGTTGAAGACACCCAGCGCGATCGCGCTACCGCCGACGCCAACGAGGGCAAGCGCAGCGGCAAGCAAGAGAACCCATCGACGGTCGAACGCGCGAATCGGAGTCGGCGGAGCGCTGACCCAGGCGCCGCCCTCGAGGGGTTCTTCGCGGGCCGTGGCCAGGCTCTTGCCGATCGCCGCGCCCCGGGCCCGAATCGCCTTCGGGTCGAGCCCGTGCCGAGCCAGCTCGCGATCGAGCTCGGCGTCGCTGAGCGCCGTGATGCGCGCGACCTCCTCTTCGAGTCTCGGGTCCTCGAGCGCGTCCCAAGCTTCGTCCGGCAAGCGTTTCTTCTTCGAGGGACTGGGCGACGAACCCCCGAACATCGCGACGAGCCTACCGACCATCTTGGGGTACCGGCGCCGCTCGCTTCTGTTCTGGTTGCCGCGCGCCTTGCGCCCGACGACGACGAGGTGCTCGACCAGCGTGCTCTCGCCTCCTGGCGCCCAGGGAGCCTGACCCTCCAAGTAGCGTTTCACGCCTTCTTGAACGATCTCGAGCGCGCTCCCTCGCCCAAAGGTGAGCGCGATCGCAACCGCCTCGGCGTAGACGCGAGGCCAGTCGATGGCATTGGGATCGAGGTCGGACATGAGATCGGGACGCTTTCCGGGGCTCCTTTGGCGAGCTTTCCAAAGCGGGATGGGGGGCGCCACGTCTACTTTCGCAGCGCAGCGTCCCCCTCTTCCCTGGTTGTCACCCCATGGCTACCGGGGCGCCGTTGGAACAGCCGTCGCGCCCGTGCTTGTCGCAGGGGCGGTCGGGCTGGTCGATACCGGCGCGGTTGGCTGCGGCGCAGACCCAGTGACGGGCGTCACGGCGATGCCGACGACGGCACCCTTGACGCTCTTTTTCTGGTTTGCACCCATCGTGTGCCGCGCTGCGCGTGTTGCCACGCGCTTTGCGGCCGCAGCCGTCTTCACCTCGACGGTGAGCGGTGTCCGCGCCTTCAGACTGATTCCGAAGTCGGCGAGGACATCCGGCTGGTTGGCGTAGGCCGCCTCGATGAACGTCACCAACGCACCCATGAAGGTGCGCAGTGCCGGCATCTGGGTTGTCTCCGTCACCAGCTTCGCCTTGGTCGAAGCCCTTGTGGCGTCCACGTCACGTCGCAGATTCACGAGAGTTTGCAACTTCTCGGTCACCTGCGCCGGCGTGTACGAGCTTCCCCCGAGCATGACCTGCGCCGTGCTCGTGAGATGCTTGTTCGTCCCCGCGATCAACTGCTGCGCGAGGGCGACCACCGTGCCTTTCGATTCCTTGTTGCTTGCCACGATCCGTTTCTCTCCTTTCTAAAGGCGGCTTCCGCATCGACGCCCATGCCCCAGTGCATGGTTGGCGCTACTTTCGCGACCCTCATTAAGGAAGGACGCGAAAACGCGACTTTTGCCGTGAGACGATGTCGATTTTTGGGTGGCCGCATCTCCCGCGCTCACGGGTTCGCCCATGAGGAGCTCGGGCTTATCTCCCCCGCTCAGGGGAATGCCCGCGTGCTTCACCGGTGTGTCTCCCCCGCGCGTGGCGTCATGGCCGAGGAGAACGGGTCTGTCCCCCCCGGGCACGGGCATGCCCATCCGCAACATGGGTGCTCTTCCCCTCCTCACGGGCATGCCCCTGCCGGTTCATGGGCGCGTCTCCCCCAAGCACGGGCGATACGTTGGCGGCATGGCTCTATCTTCCCCGCACTCATGGCCACGCCCATGGCCTTGATGGGTCCGGCTCCCCCGAGCACGGCCGCGTTCGTGCGAAACGAGGCTGCGTCTCCCCCGCTCATCGGCGCGCCCATCCGCGACGTCGATGCCTCTCCCCCGCTATTCGGCCCGCCCGCAAAGCGCAATGCCGCACCCGTTGGTTCGGCCGCGCTGGTGGCGGCGTCGATGGTAGTGGTCCATTTTCGGGAGAGATGCTCGCGCGGTTAGCTCTGACTGAGCGACGATGGTCGCTGCCCACATTCGCGCTTCTGGCGACTGCCTGCAGCAGCCTCGGGGCGGCGGATGACCCATGGCATGGCGACCCGTTTGCCGACGCCGCGCCGCCGAACGAGACGGCGGACGCCGCTTGCCCCGACCCTCCGAACGAGGGTGGCGTCGTCACGTGGGCCGACTGGGTCAGCGGTTTCTCGAATGTGTACTGTGTGGCTTGCCACAATCCGCAGGCTCCGTGCGGCGGGAGCGGGTGCCACATTCCGTCGAACTCCGCGGTCTATGCGCTCTTGTTCGATATGCGCGAGAAGTCGGCGTGGACCGAGCGCGCCGCAACCATCCATTGCGGCATCGTCGTGACGCAGGATCCTGCTCGGACTTGCGACGTACCGCCGGAGACCTATCCCAAAATGGCTCCCGGCCGCCCGATGCCGACGGACGAAGCGCGCGCGGCCGTCGCCGACTGGCTCGAGGCCGGCAGTCCCTGACGGCGGTGCACGACACGCCCGGCGCTCATTCCAGCAGGGCTAGAAAGGCCGTACCATGAAGATTGTCGGACCCGACCAGAATTGTCGGACCAGAGCGGATGGAGACGGCGGCCGGTGGCGTTCGCTTTGAGCCAACTCCAGGGCGTTTCGCCTCAATCCAAACGCCGGGCCGAACTTGAACGCAACGCACGCTGTTTGTGATCCATTGTGGGCACCGTCCTCGTGGAGCGTGGTCATTTTGCGAAAGACCCATCGTTCCCGCAGAGTGCTCGGTCCCTCAGGGTCCATCGATATTCCACGTCATTGTAGAAGCGTAACCAGTCGGGAAGGGCGATGGCGATTCCCAAAGGCGGTGCCGGACTCCTGGGCGGCGCGAGGGCAGCTGCCCTCGCATGGCCTTCCTGACGTCGCTGTCGCTGCCTCTGGCACACCGGCTGCACGAGTTCCCAACAACGCGGGGGGCATTCGAGGAGCGGGAGTAGACGCAGCTGGGAGCCGGGGGGCGTTCATCCATGTCTCGAGTGGAAAGAGCCAAATCAAAGATGCCAAGCGACGCCGCCTCGGCGCGCCCATCCGGAACGAGGCTGCGCGTTGACCCTTCGCGGCGTCCCGGCGTTGGCGAGTACGCGAACGCGCCCGCTCGGCTCGGGAAGGTCGACGAGGGCACAAGGTTGATCGCGAGCGAGACACCGGTGTCTGCGAGTGTCCGTCCTCCAGTCGTCCGGAAAGGCCATGAACCTAGCGCAGCAAAGGCTGTGGCTCCGTACATCGTGATCGAGTACGTCGCAGGCGAGCGCGTCCCGAGGACGGAGGTTGGGCGAACACCTCCCCGCACGGCGAGGGTGCGTAGAGAACCGAGAGCCGAGCCCAATGCCAAGGACTCGGCGCGTACCCGACAGCCCGAAGGCGATGACCTGGCGGGGCTGCGCATGAGCCTCGACCGGGCACTGAGCTCCCTGTGGATGGCCTATCAGCCAATCGTGCGAGCGGCGACCGGTTCGCTCTTCGGGTACGAGGCGCTGCTGCGCAGTGACGACCCCGCCATGCCGGCTCCCGGCGCCTTTCTCGATGCGGCCGAGAAGCTCGGGCGAGTCTACGACGTCGGTCGGGCTGTTCGCAGCAAGGCATCGCATTCGATGAATCGTGTGCCGTTTCCGGCGTTGCTCTTCGTCAACCTTCATTCCATCGATCTGAACGATGAAACACTCACGTCTCCGGCCTCTCCGCTCACGGCGATCGCCTCGCGAGTGGTCTTGGAGATCACCGAGCGTGCTTCCCTGGAATCGATAGACGACGTGCCCTCGCGGGTTGCGCGGCTCAGAGAGTTGGGGTTTCGGATCGCCATCGACGATCTCGGAGCGGGCTACTCGGGTCTGACGAGCGTGGCTCTGCTCGAACCCGAGTTCGTAAAGCTCGACATGGCGCTCATACGTGACATTCACAAGAACCCCGTGAAGCGAAAGCTGGTGAAATCGATGACGACCCTCTTCAAGGACATGGGCATCACGGTGGTCGCCGAGGGCATCGAAATCGTCGAAGAGAGAGACACCATCGTCGAGCTCGGCTGCGACCTCCTGCAAGGGTATCTCGTCGCGAGGCCAGCAAAGACTTTCCAGGGGTGCGCAAGTGATTAGGCCTCCGACGGTTCTCGATTGCGAAGACTCGTCAACGGACTGGTCGAATGCCCTCGCCGAGGCTTTGGGCGAGAGGAGCACAGCCCGGGTCGGCAACTGCGAACTGTGTTGCGAGCTGGGAACGGGAGGGATGGCGACTGTCTATCTCGGCATCCACCGCGGCGCGCAGGGGTTCGAGAAGGTGGTGGCCGTGAAGCGGCTTCTCCCGAGTCTCTCCACGGACCCCCACTACGTCGCCATGCTCGCCGACGAAGCTTGGGTGTCGTCGAATGCCAATCATCCGTGCATTCGGGATGTCTTCGACCTCGGGATGGACGACGCCGGGATGCCGTACCTCGTGATGGAGTTTCTCGCCGGGGAGCCGCTATCGCGAGTGTGCGTCGGCATGCGCCGTCAGCCAGACCTTCTCCAGACGACCCGCCACCATCGCATCGTCTCGCGCATCATCGCGAGCTGCTGTCAGGGCATCCACGCCGCTCACGAGCTCTCGGATCGACACACGCCACTCGATCTGGTTCACCGCGACCTCACACCGCAGAACCTGTTTGCCTTGCACGACGGAACGGTCCGAGTGACCGACTTCGGAATCATGCGCGCACGCGTGCGACGTCAGCGGCCCAGCGGCCAGATGGTGCTCAAAGGCAAGACGCCCTACACGTCGCCCGAGTACGTGGGGCGCAAGCCGTATGACCGGCGCAGCGAC
>Ga0302325_10015925_pt1 | contig 15959 bp, 12 predicted proteins | sample Palsa_T0_2_FD_201948 | JGI IMG/M metagenome (GOLD analysis project Ga0302325, IMG submission 201948) | Peat permafrost microbial communities from Stordalen Mire near Abisko, Sweden - Palsa_T0_2 | ecosystem: Environmental > Terrestrial > Soil > Palsa > Peat permafrost | place: Sweden: Abisko... | reverse complement strand
ACGGTGGAGAGGCGCTGGGCCGGGATATCAATCTCCTTGAGCAGAGAGTTGCAGTAGTAAACCAAGATACGATCCGAGATGTGGACCAGTTGCACCCGTTCCCGTGCCAGCGCCTTACTGATCTCCCAGCGCTGTCCGTTATGTCTGAGTTGGCCCTGCGATCCCAGTGCTTTGATTTCCGCGCCTTCCGGATACGGCCAGGGCGGCGGCTGAGGGTTGTAACGGTGCGGACTCGGAAACCAGCGCGTGGCGGGCGTTTGCATGCCCAAGGCCTCATGAGGTCGGAGATAGTTGTACTCATAACGAAACTGATCGAGCCACTCCTGCTCCATCTCGGCCTCGCGCAGACGCCGGCGCCGGGCCATCTCCAGCGCGAGGTGAAAGCGCTCCACTTTGCCTTGAGTCTGAGGATGGCGAATGCCGCTAAACAGGCAAGCAATGCCCTGTTTCATCAGCCACACCTGTAACTTCGTCCAGCCGCTGGGCGCCTGCGCATTCCACCAGGGCGTGCCGTGATCCATGAGCATGGCCTCGGGTACGCCATGGGTGAGGAAGGCCTGCTCCAGATGTTCCTGCACGGCTTCGGTACGGGTGGTTCCGATTTTGGTCAGGGCGACGACAAAGCGGCTGTGATCGTCGATCACCGACAGCGGCCCGACCGGCTGCTGGCATCCCTTCGGACTCTTGAAGTCCATCTGCCAGAGCTGGTTGGGAGAGTCGCGTTCAAAGCGCCGCCAGGCGGGCAAGCGCCGGTCGTCGGGACGCACCAGTCCGTGGCGCAACAACACGCGATGCACGGTGATTACGGGTAAGGGAATGCCTTCGCCGCGGAGCAGGTGCTGCAATTTGCGCGCTCCCCAGTCGGGACGCTGGCGCCGCAACTCGGTGATACGCTGCTCGACCGCTGCCGCGGTTTGGTGCGGCGAATGCCGGGGCCGGCGGCTGTGCTCCTCGATCCCGACCACTCCCTGTTGGCGATAGCGTTTCAGCCAAACATAGCCGGTAGGCCGGGAGATGCCGAACTCGGCACACAACCGACTCAGATTCTGTTGTCCCTGTTGGGCCCGTACGACAAACTCCACCCGTTGATCGCGTACCGCCATCGTTCGCCACGCCATTCTCGCCCGCTCCCCAGCGGACGCTTTACACTGCCGCACTCGCTCCGCTCGTGCGGCAGTGTAAAGGATGTGGTGATAACAACTGTAAAGAATGTCATGGAACAGAACAGGTGAACCGCTGCGCCACCCAAAATCAAGTGCGACACCGACCTGTTCCGCAGCCTGCTAGGGCTGGGCGCTGTAACTATCTGATTCCAGCGGTCGTGGAAGGTGCGCAACCGCTAACTCTGCGCCACAGACCGAGTTTCCACCCGAGCGCGGTCACCGTTCGTACGTAGCGTATACTTCTTCTGCCGGGGTATGTTCCCCCTGACCGGAGCGGAAGAAGTGGGTAAGAGTGAGTCGAGAGAAAAGCTGGATCGCAATCTCCGCCGCTGCCTTTTGCTTTTGTGCGCGCCGGTCTATCTCCTACCTTACTTTTCCGGCGAAACCGGGGCCGACTATGGCGTGGGATTTTTCCGCAAAGCCCGGCTGCTTTGGACGATGTACCGCAACCGTTTCCGCATCGTGACTGCCTCGGGACTTCTTGACCAGGTAGTGATGGTCACCGACCTACTCAAGGTTCCGAAGGACGTGCAGGGGGTAGTGGTCGAGTGCGGCAGTTACCAGGGGGGCAGCGCCACCAACCTTTCGCTGGTTTGTGAGATGGTTGGCCGCGAATTGCACATCTTCGACTCCTTTGCGGGCTTGCCCGAGCCCTCCGACGCGGATAAACTCCACAAAATACCCTCCTTGCTTGAGATCAGAACGTTCCGCAAGGGCGACTTTTGTGGAACTCTCGAGATCGTGAAGGGAAACATTCGCCGCTACGGCAGTTTGCCGGTTTGCCATTTTCACCAGGGATATTTCGACCAGACCTTGCCCCAGTTCAAGGAGCCAGTAGTCTTTGGCTTCCTCGACGTGGACCTGCGGGCCTCGCTCGAACCGTGCGTCGAAAATTTGTGGCCGCTTTTGCAGGATCGCCGCCTGCTCTTCACCCATGAGGCCAATCACATGGAAATTGCCGGTTTGTTCTTCGAGCCGAACTGGTGGCAGTCGCGCGGTCTGGAAAAGATCCCACCCGGACTGGTCGGCGGCGGCTCGGGAATCGGCTTGTACATCTCCGATAAAGGCTTCTTCCGCAGCACGCTGGGCTTTGCCATTAAGAATCTCCAGGTAACCGATCTGGCAGCCTAGCACCACTACCCGTTACCCGCCCTCGTTTACCGGATACGATCCGCTACTGTTGCGGAGTCAACGACTTTAAATAGGCAACGACAGCTTCGGCGTCGCTCCGCTCCATGCGAAACTGAGGCATCGGAAAGCGAAGATGGTCGCCCGTGGTCCAGACACCGGTCGTCAGCAATTTGATCATGTCGGCGTCGTTGGCGGGTGGAGTGCCCCCGATCCGCGGAGCATTGAGTGGCCAGTCCGAAGTGGGCTTCGCCGGTACCCAGGGAAGCGGGCCGCCCTGCAGCCATCGCCTCCGGTCGGGATTTCCATTGCTGTCCGTGGGCGTGTGGCAGGTTCCGCACATCGCCACGCTTTCGACGAGATACTTTCCGCGGGCGACAGATTCTCCGCTGCCTGTGCTGTGACGCTCGCTCTGTGCAAATGCGGGCGTCCCCCCGCCCGAGAGCTGGGCCAGAGCCACGGCGACCGCAATGGCTGCGGTGCCCGACCAGAACGTAAGCTGAAACCCTGATCGTTTGCCAGCCTTCGTGCCTAACGAAGATCTTGAGAAGATTGATTTAAGCATTCATTTCACCTCGTCCATGCTACGCGCCGCGACCATACTGCCGGTATCGAGTCGGTGTTGTATGAACTCCAAAGACAACTGGCGTGACCAAAGAGTTTACACTCCCCAGCCAATCGTTGGTCAATGGAGATTTTTCAACGCGCTTCCTCTCGCGCTTCTCTTGAAACGACAGCCAACTCCACGGCTTTCATTGACTTGCCGGTTTCACCCTCGTAAGATTGTGGCGCTCATGATCGGCCAGACCATCTCGCATTACCGCATCGTCGAAAAACTCGGCGGCGGCGGTATGGGCGTCGTCTACAAGGCGGAGGACACGCGACTTCATCGCTTTGTCGCCCTCAAGTTCCTGCCCGAGGAAGTGGCCCGTGATCCGCAGGCGCTCGCCCGCTTTCAACGCGAGGCCCAGGCTGCGTCTGCACTGAACCATCCGAACATATGCACGATTTATGACATTGGCGAGCAGGATGGCCAGGCATTCATCGCCATGGAGTTTCTGGAAGGGTTGACGCTGAAGCACCGCATTGCGGGAAGGTCCCTGGAGACCGACGTGTTACTCGGGCTGGCGATCGAGATTGCCGATGCCCTCGACGCGGCCCACACTGAAGGCATTGTGCATCGCGACATCAAGCCCGCCAACATCTTCGTGACCAAGCGCGGACACGCCAAGATTCTCGACTTCGGGCTGGCCAAAGTGACCGCAATTGGGGCGAGGACCGATGCCGCAGACACCCGTACGGTGGAGACCCATCTGACGAGTCCGGGTATGGCCGTCGGCACGGTCGCTTACATGTCACCGGAGCAGGTGCGGGCCAGGGAACTTGACGCCCGAACCGACTTGTTTTCCTTTGGAGCAGTGCTCTATGAGATGGCGACGGGCACGCTGCCGTTTCGAGGTGAAAGCTCGGGAGTCATCCAGCGGGAGATTCTGGATTCCACGCCGGTTGCCGCGGTGCGAATGAATCCCGACCTGCCCGCCGAACTCGAACGCATTATCAACAAGGCGCTGGAGAAGGATCGCGATCTGCGTTTCCAGCACGCGGGCGATATGCGTGCAGATCTGAAACGCCTCAAGCGGGAGACCGAGTCCAGTCGTCCCGCAGCGTCCACCAGAACGGATGCTGCCTCGGCCGCAGGTTCGAGCTCATCTCTGAGCGGACTGAACACGCCTTCGCCATTCAGCGGCGCAGCGACCGCTATCGGCAGCGGGTCAGCCCAGCCGGCGCATCGCAGCAGTTCGGCGGTGGTCGCCGCCGCGAAACAGCACAAGTTCGGGCTCGTGGGAGGAGCGCTGGTCGCTCTCGTCGTCCTCGCGGCCGCAGGCTTTGGGGTTTACTCGATGCTTCATCGAGCCGCGCCCACTCCCTTCCAGAATTTCAGCATCGCGCAGGTCACCAACTCCAGCAAAGCTAGTGTTACCGCCATATCCGCTGACGGGAAATATCTGCTCACGGTGATGGATGATAAAGGCCTGAACAGTCTGTGGCTGCGCAATATCGCCACCGCGAGTGACACACAGATCGTCCCACCCTCGGCTACCATCCCCAGCGTCGCCTTTTCACCTGACGGGAATTACGTTTATTTTCGCAAAGCCGAAAACGCCATCAACAGCGATTTCAATATTTATCGCACGCCGGTGCTGGGCGGGACTCCACAGATCGTCGCCCATGACGTGGATAGTGCCGTTACGTTCTCCCCGGACGGTGAGCGGATGGCGTACTGCCGTGCCAATGATCCGGACCCGGGGAAGTGGCGGCTGCTCAGCGCAAGATTGGATGGCAGCGATGAAAAGGTGCTCCATGTTGAGCCGTTGGTCCACCTCCCCCGCTGGCTGGCATGGTCTCCAGACGGCAAAAAGATCGCCTATCCCGACCTTCCCGTCGGCGCATTTGGGGGAATGAGCTTCTTCGATGTGGATACAGGAAAAATAAAAACTCTGACATTTTCCGATAAATATGTTTTGGCATTGCAGTGGTCCGCTGGCGGTGATGGTTTGTTTGTTGCCTATGAGGAAAAAGGTCCTGACTCCTCTCGGAGCCAGATCGGGTTCCTCTCGCTGTCGGATGGGCAGGTGCGTCCTATTTCTCGTGACACAAATAGCTATTGGACGTTGACTCTTTCAGCGGATGGCAAGACCCTGGCCACGGTTCAACAAAAAACAGCGAGCAATCTTTTTATTTTGCCGAGTGAAGGCAGCACGTCCCCAACCGCAAGTCCCTTAGTGTTGGAGGGAGAGAGGATCGGCACTTTCAGCTGGACGTCCGACGGTAATTTGCTGACCTCCGATCGCACGCGTCTGATTCGAACCGATGTTTCCGGAAAAAATCCTACTGTTCTGCTCAGTGATCCGGCTGCCGGAATTCTCAATCTCTCGTCGTGTGGCGCACAGTATTTCGTGTTCCCCTGGGCGTTCCGCGGCGGCACCAATGCGATTGGTATCTGGCGTGTGAATGCGGACGGCTCCCACCCCATGCAGTTGACGGACGGCAATGACAGTGGCCTGGGCAGCGCCCCCGCATGCTCGGTCGATCACAATCTGGTTTACTTCTTTAGAGGCACTGAGCACCTTTGGCGCGTTTCATTGGATGGAGCTGGGAACGGCGCAGGGAACGGAGTAGGAGATGGACCCGGCAAAGTGGAACCCGTTGCTGCAACCTCAGTGCCTAAAGCCTTTCTAGCGGCGCGAGGAATGGGCGTTTCAGGGGACGGAAAAACCCTGGCATACCTGGTCGAATTCATAAATGAGGGGTCGGGAGCGGGCAGTCCGAGAATTGCCCTGCTCGACCTGACAACTCTAAGCACGCCGCGTCTGGTTGACGTCAATCCGCATATTTCAGCCGGCCCGCAATTCACCGCCGATGGCAAAGCGCTCAGCTACCCCATTCGCGAGAATGGCGTGGATAACATCTGGGTTCAGCCCCTCGATGGCTCTGCCGGCCGTCAAATCACAAAATTCGATGCGGAGCAGATCCTGCAGTTTCACTGGTCGCCGGATGGCAAGAATCTCGGCATCCTGCGCGGCCACACCGACTCCGACGTAATCCTTCTGAAAGAATCCAAGCCGTAGATTGATGCGGGAAAATTTGTTTCTGAGCGAAAGCTGTGCCCTCAGCGGCAAAGGCCCTATCTGAAAGAATGCGAGTACCGCAGCGGTGAACCGCTGCGCCGCCCAAAATCAAGTCCAACATGTCTCTGCAAAAGGTTGCTGCTTCCGTGATGGCGCTCTGACAACTGACAACTGAAAGCTGATTGCTGAGAACTGAGAACTGTTCTTAACCTGTGCACCCCTTGTGCAAATTCCGGTCGCGACGCGCTAGAGCGTCCCGCTCAATTCCGACTGCTGCGTCAAACCCCGCCGCTCACGCCCCGAACGCGGAACTCTTCGACCCATCCTTGACCCGGATTCATCACACCCAATTCGGGAATGAAAATCCACCGTTGCACCATTCTTATGTAATTGACCCGTGCTTTTTCTGCGCGTACAGTCGCTCCACCTGAACACAAGCATCCGCCGAGCCCGACCCTGCTCGGTCAAAACCAGAAACCATCAACGGCCCTGCAAAGGGCCAAAGAAAGTACTTATGAATCTCGAAAGCCCGTGGACCGTCTACCGCACCCGTTTCCTGGTGCGCGCTCGTCAACTCACCGAACCGCTCGTCTTCACCGATCCTCTCGGCCGCGAACAATCCGGCCGCCCCGGCGACTACCTGGTCGAGTCGTCGGACGGCATACGAAGGATCATCACCCAACCGCTCTTCGAAGATATCTATGTTCCGCTGACGCAAAGCAATATGGCACAAAGCAATAATGGAGCGCGCGACGTTCTCGCCCGGTCGCTGTCCCGAGCCTCGCCACAAGATCGCGCCCAAGCCACCGTCTGAAAAGGAGATAAGCGAAGTTTCAAAGTTTCAGGGAGTGGCTCAGTTTGAAAATGCCACGCGTATGGTTGAGGCTGGCAAACGGCAGGTACTTCGCTTCAGGATGACAATTTTTAATTGGTCAGGACGACGACCGAATTGAACCACTACCGGGTTTCAAAGAAGCGAACCAAAGCTTGCATCGGTGAAACTCAACAGCCACATGCAATTACCGATTACCCACCACTTTCGGGCCACAAGCTGTTGTATTTGTATCTTGACAGGCACCATATACGGGAGTACGTTAAGCATCCCAGAGCAGTTTTTCAGACCTCCGGTACAAGGAGGCTACGACCATAAAACGCACGGGGCGAGACTCAAAGTTGAGGTGACTGCGCGTCTTCCCCTTCACGGGAAACCATCCCTCCATAGTGGATGGAAAAGCAGATAGAAATCAGCGGTGACTTCCCCCGGCCCGGCCCCGCTTGGCATCCCCTCGGGGGGATTCATCAATGGAAACGGAATTGGAATTAGTGTAGAGACGGGGTTAGCTCCGTCTCCGTCGCGCCCGTTAGGAGCCCCGATGGAACATTTGATAGAACTGGTAGCCGCCTCTTTTGCCCGTAACGGCATACGATGCCCAGGCGACGATCCTAAGCTCGACCAGAGACTGACGGACGCGCCAATCCAAGCAGGGACGGACGGATTCGTCCGTCCAGCCAATAGCAGCCCGGCCGTCGTTAGCGTTCAAACCAACGTTCAAAGCAACATTCAAAGCGCGGCGCACGCAGCCCCCCAGACGATGCGTCCGGCCGGCTGCGCCCCGCTCCCAGAGCACAATTACCGAAAAAGTTCGCAAGCGATTTCTCCGTAGCGACGGGGCTTGCCCCGTCTCCGCCTCTTTGTCAGGCTCCGAAGGACGCAGGCTTTGTATCGCGTAAGCGATACCGTAAGTTCAACGAAATAAAGGCCCTTTTAGGGGCCGGGTGCCACTATTTCCATTGTAGAAATTGGGCGCCGATGCAAGATCAACTGCTCTTTGTCATCATCTAATCAGGAGAGGGAAATGCCCGAAGTGCGTGACCAGATCAAAACTCAAGCCCCCGCCGTCCCGACCAACGTCCCGACGAACGCCTCGACCAAAAAGAAGGCCCCAGGCCTAACCTTCCGCCGCCTTTTCACTAAGCCGGGAGTCTCGCCCTACAACGAGGTCGAGTGGGAATTCCGCAACGCTCAGATCACCGACTCCCAGGGAGGAATGATCTTCGAGCAGAAAAACGTCGAAGTCCCCAAAGACTGGTCGATGACCGCGACCAACATCGTCGCTTCGAAATACCTTCACGGACAGGTTGGCACCGACGAGCGTGAAACCGGCGTCCGCCAACTCGTGGCCCGCGTCGCCGAGACCATCCGCGACTGGGGCATGAAAGACGGATACTTCCGCAGCAGCGAAGACGCCGCCACCTTCCACGACGAGCTCGTCCACCTGCTGATCCGCCAGCACGTGGCCTTTAATTCGCCCGTGTGGTTCAACGTCGGCTGCGACCGCATCGAACCCAAATCCGACGCCACCAACTGGCACTGGAACTACACCACGCAGCAAGTGGAATTCGGCGCAACCGGCTACACGCGCCCGCAGTGCTCCGCGTGCTTCATCAATTCAATCAAAGATTCGCTCGACTCCATTTTGACGTTGGCGAAAACCGAAGGCATGCTCTTTAAATGGGGATCCGGCACCGGGACGAATCTCTCCCCGCTGCGTTCCTCCACCGAAGTTCTAAGCGGCGGCGGCACAGCCAGCGGCCCGCTCAGCTTCATGAAAGGCTTCGACGCCTTCGCCGGAGTCATCAAGTCCGGAGGCAAGACGCGCCGAGCCGCCAAGATGGTGATCCTGAACATCGACCATCCCGACATCGTTGACTTCATCAATTGCAAAAGTAAAGAAGAAGCCAAAGCCCACGCGCTGGTCCTGCAGGGATACGACGGATCGCATCCCGATTCCGACGCCTACAGCAGCATCTTCTTCCAGAACGCGAATAACTCTGTCCGTGTCACCGACGACTTCATGGTAGCCGTGATGCGCGACACCGATTTCTCCACCAAAGCCATCGTCGACGGCCGTGTGGTCAACACCTTTAAGGCCAAGGATCTGATGGAAAAAATTTCCGAAGCCACCTGGCAATGCGGCGATCCCGGTATGCAGTACGACACCACCGTAAACCGATGGCACACGTCCAAGAACACCGCCCGCATCAATGCCAGCAATCCCTGCAGCGAGTACATGTTCCTGGATGACTCCGCCTGCAATCTTGCCAGCCTGAACCTGCTGAAGTTTGCGCCCAACGGAACTTTCGACGTGGAAGCCTACCGCCACGCCGTGGACGTCACCATCACCGCGCAGGAAATTCTGGTGGATAACGCCGGCTACCCCACGGAAATCATCGGCAAGAATTCGCACGACTATCGTCCGCTGGGATTGGGCTATGCAAATCTAGGCGCACTGTTGATGGCCGCGGGCCTGCCCTATGACAGCGACGCCGGCAGAGACTATGCCGCTAGCGTAACCGCAATCATGTGCGGCCAGGCCTATCTGCAATCCTCAAAAATCGCCGAACTATGCGAGCCGCTGACTCCTATAACCGACACCGTACAAACCAGGCTGGGAGTTACTAAGTCAGAAGACATGCCCGGAGCTGCCTGCCCTGGCTGGTACATCAATCGTGAACCGTTCCTGGACGTAATAAGAATGCACCGCGCTAGCGTAAACAACATAGGGGCTGGCACGAATCACGTAGCGACGGCCGCCCCCGGCCGTACGGAGCGAAGCTCCGCCGCCGCCCAATTGCCGGAGTTAATCGAAGCCTCGAAGCAAGCCTGGGACGAAGCCCTATCCCACGGAGAAAAGCACGGCTACCGTAACTCGCAGGTAACTGTGCTGGCTCCGACCGGCACCATTGGCTTCATGATGGATTGCGACACAACCGGGATCGAGCCCGATCTAGCTCTTATTAAATACAAAAAGCTAGTAGGCGGCGGCATGATCAAGATCGTGAATAACACCGTCCCCGGAGCTCTTTTCAAGCTGGGTTACACCCACGAACAAACCGACGCGATCGTGAGTTACATCGACGCGACCGGCACCATCGAAGGCGCGCCGCATGTGAAGGACGAGCACCTGGCCGTATTCGATTGCTCATTCAAGCCCTCCAAGGGGACGCGTTCCATCCATTACATGGGACATCTCAAGATGATGGCCGCCGCTCAGCCCTTCATCTCCGGAGCCATCTCGAAGACCGTCAACCTGCCCAACGCCGCCACGGTAGACGACATTTCCGAAGCCTACATTCAGGCCTGGAAGCTGGGTCTTAAGGCCGTAGCCGTCTATCGCGACGGATGCAAGCAGTCGCAGCCGCTCTCCGCCGCGGGCAGCAAGACCGCGAACTCCACCAAGGATGACGCCGCCCGCAACGCAGCCGCGTCTCATGCCCGCATCGACGAAGAAGATAACCTCGACGCTCCGCCGCGCGCTCTCCGTCATAAGTTGAAAGAAGAGCGCATGTCAGTAACTCATAAGTTCAATGTAGGAGGCCACGAGGGTTACATCATAGTAGGCCTCTATCCGAACGGCGAGCCGGGCGAGATCTTCGTCAAAATGGCAAAAGAAGGTTCCACCGTCTCCGGCCTCATGGATAGCTTCGCCCTGGCTGTCTCCATCTCACTGCAGCACGGCGTGCCGCTGAGACTGTTCTGCGAAAAATTCGCCCACACCCGCTTCGAGCCCAGCGGATGGTCCAGCAATCCCGACATCGGCTTCGCCAAGTCGATCATGGACTACATTTTCCGCTGGCTCCAAATGCGCTTCCTGAGCGGCCAGCAGCAGTTCCTCTTCGAAAACCTGCGTCCGAAGCCGGTAGCGGCGCCGGAAGGAACATCCAGCCTCGACCCGTCCACAACTCCACCGGCAACTGAGAACCGGGAACTGAGAACCGGTTCCATCCACGCCGCCGACGCCCTGGCCGGAATGATCGACATGGGAGACGCTCCCAGTTGCCACGTCTGCGGAAGCATCATGGTACGTAACGGCAGCTGCTACAAATGCATGAGCTGCGGGAGCACCAGCGGCTGCAGCTGAGTTTTCTCGTGTGGGAACGGGCGACTCGCCGTTCAACGCGAGTTAACCTGGAGGCGTTTTCGGCGGAATACTAGCGGTGCTGGCGCATGCATTTCAAGATTGTCGGCCCTATCGCGAACGTGGAGCAGATTGCGTCCGGTGCCGCGATCCGTGAGCGCAGGCGGTTGTGGAAGGCCTATGGTAAGGGACGCTGGAGGAAGTTGAAAGGCACGGCCGACGTGGAGTTTCACGATGGTACGATATGCCATGCCGAAATCCACTGGTACGAAGCGCATGGCATCGGAGCGAAGGAATACAAGATCAAGCGCATTCTTGACTAACGTGAAACGCGAAGCACAATTCGTCATCTGCATCGGCAATCGAGGCTATGCTGCTTCCCTTGAGTTACGCAAGATTTATCAGGTCCTCCCCGATAAAGAAGGACTGAAGCGCCATCAGATTCGCGTCATCGATGAGTCGGGCGAAGACTACTTGTACCCCGAGGAGTACTTCGTGCCAGTGAAGTTGCCGCAGGCCGTCGAGCAAGCCGTTCGCAAGACCACCGCGTAACCCTAGACAGACGGTCTCGACAGCTGCGGCAAAACACGAGGTGTATACATTTAACCGCACTCGTCTCTCACTGTTATCAATGACTTGCACCCACCCAACGCTCGTAATGTCTCATCTTGATACGGCTAATTTACAGTCTTGTACGTACACTTTTATCTCTACAAAATGTTTCACGTCAAACATTGTACGTACAACCCTGCGCTTGGGATTTTCGGACCTTGAGCTCTTGGGCGGTGGCGACACGCGGACAGGAGTGTCCGCGCCACATGGGCGCACTCCAACCTGCGCGGCCGCCCGTGCAGAAACCTGGATCTGTTGTTAATCTCTCTGGGTTACTAAATCAGACTCCACAGATAACCTGGAGAAACATACAAAATGAAAAAGCGAATCAGCATAGCTCTCGCGGTAGTGGTTCTTGTGGCGCTCGCGGTTGGGCAAGATGCGGCGAAGAAGGGCGCGCCAAAACCGGCGGTTGGGCCATCGCAGGCTCTGCTCGATAACTGGAACGACGTCGGGCGGAAGTTGATTGCGATGGCGGAGGATTTTCCTGAGGACAAGTACGACTTCAAGCCGGTGCCGGCGGAGCGCAGTTTTGCGGAGCAGCTGTTGCACGCGGCGAATTCGAACTATTTCTTTACCAATCCGGCGATGGGTCTGAAGCCGCCGGCTGAAGAAGATCCCAAGCGTGAACAGTACAAAACCAAGGCCGCAGTCGTTGAGTTTGTGAAGAAGGCGTTTGCCGACGGCGCGGCGGCGATCAAACAGAAGGGCGATCGCGGGCTGAACGATTTGATGGTCGATCCGTTTGCCAACCAGCAGGTGCGCGTCTCCGATATGGCTTGGGGATTGCTCGAGCATTCCGGCGAGCACTACGGGCAGCTGGTCGTGTATTACCGGGTGGCTGGGCTGGTGCCGCCGGAGTCGCGGCCAAAGAAGTAGTGTCGACGCTGATAGCATAGTCTTCGTGCGACCGCTGCTCGACGTCCGCGACCTGAACATCGAGTTCCCTCAGATGAAGGCCGGGGCGCGCGTCGCAGCGGTGCGCGGACTTTCGTTTTCCATCGCTCCGGGCGAAGTGCTCGGCCTGGTCGGCGAATCGGGATCGGGGAAGTCGGTCACCTCGTTGGCGATCATGGGGCTGCTGCCGCCGGCGGCCGTGGTAACGGGGGAAATTACTTTTCTGAACGACGAAGGCGAGGCCACGCGGCTGACCACGCTGCCTGCCGATCAGCTGCGTCAGCTTCGCGGTTCGCGCATGGCCATGATTTTCCAGGAGCCGATGACCGCTCTCAATCCAGTTATGCGCGTGGGCGACCAGATTGCGGAGGCGGTGTTGGCTCATCAACGTGTTTCCAAATCGGAGGCATGGAGACGAGCGGTCGAAGGCATGCGCGATGTGGCCATCCCCGAACCTGAGCAGCGCGCGCGCAGTTATCCGCATCAGCTTTCTGGAGGCATGCGGCAGCGCGTGATGATTGCCATGGCCATCGTCAATCGTCCGCAACTGCTGATCGCCGATGAGCCAACCACCGCGCTGGATGTCACCATTCAGCAGCAGATTCTCGATCTGCTCAACGAGCTGCGCCGCAAATTCGGATTGGCGATGCTCTTTATCTCGCACGATCTGGCGGTGGTCTCGCACGTCGCCGATCGCGTCGCCGTCATGTACGCGGGCAATCTGATTGAACTCGGCAGCAAGGCTGATATTTTTCGCGCGCCAGCGCATCCTTATACGCAAGGGCTGCTGCGCGCTATTCCGACGTTATCGACGGATCGGTCCGTTCCGCTGGCGACGATCGAGGGCACGGTGCCTCCGATCGGGCAGCTTCCTCCGGGATGCGCCTTCGAACCGCGCTGCTCGTACCGGATCGCGGCTTGCGCGGTTAAACTTCCTCCGCTGGTGGAAGTCGGCGCCGGACATTGGGCGCGTTGCCCGGTCGTTAATGCGGTGCGAGGGTGAGTTTCGGAAGTTGTGCAGTTTGAAAATTGCTGTCCCTCGGCGGCTAAAGCCGTATTTAAAGTGATGCGGTTATCGCAGCGGTGAACCGCTGCGCCACCCCAAATCAAGGGCACGTTTTCGGACCTTGAGTTCCTGGGCGGTGTCGACACGCGGACAGGAGTGTCCGCGCCACATGAACGCACGGCTGGGCTTCCTTTCAAGATTAATTCAAACTTCATCACTACCCGAGTTTCGATTGCATATTTTCGAGCTTCGGCGGAAACACGGGTGGGGGATCTTCTGATAAAAATAGACGGCATGGGGACCAATCGGCTCGAAGCTTTTAGTGACGGCGTGATTGCCGTGATCATCACGATCATGGTGCTCGAGCTGAAGGTTCCGCGCGACGCTTCGCTGGCCTCGCTGCGGACGGTCGCGCCGCAGTTTCTCAGCTATGTCCTGAGCTTTGCGGTGATCGCGATCATGTGGGTGAATCATCATCACTTTCTGCACGCCGCCCGCCGCGCCGATGGACGCCTGCTGTGGACGAACAACCTTCTGCTGTTCTGGATGTCGCTGGTTCCTTACGTCACCGCCTTCATGGGCAATAATTATCGCGATCCGAGGGCGGTGGCTCTCTATGGAGTTGTCTTGAGCCTGTGCTCGGTATCGTTCGCCCTGGTGCGCTCGGCGATCGCGCAGCACCACCGCGATAATCCTGACGCGCTCCTTTACCATCGCCGCATGTGGTTGAAGAATGTTTACTCGCTGCTGCTTTACATGGCCTCGGTGGTGCTGGCGTTTGTCGACGTTCGAATCTCGTATTTCATCTTTGTGTTCGTGGCGCTGTCGTACTTTTTGCCCGAGCGCAAGCTTGCGGAAGCGGAAGCGCCGCCTGCTCGGGGCTAGCGGGGCTGGTGCGGCGGTCGTGCCGCTTCGTCGGCCGAGAGGTCGGCAACCGGCGTGTCCAGGAGAAATGAGACGTAGTGGTGCAGTTTCGAAACGGCTGTCCCTCAGCGGCTAAAGCCGCAATAAAAATACGAGGCTAACGGCACGGCTGAAGCCGTGCCCTTTCAAAACGAAGCCGCGCCCTTTCAAGACGAAGCCACGCCCCTTTCAAAACGAAGGCGCGCCCTTTCAAAGCCAGTTCACACGGCACCACTACAAAATCAGACACGGGCTCGTGCTTTGCGGCCAAGAGAAGCTATAATCCTCCCCTTGTGCGCATTCTTCTTCTGAGCGACATACATAGCAACCTGGAAGCGCTGGATTCGTGTCTGGCCGCCGCTCCGGCCTACGACCTTGTCGTCAATCTTGGCGATACGGTGGGCTACGGGGGCAATCCCAACGAAGTCATAGCCAAAGCACAATCTTTGGGACGTGTCTTCGTGCGGGGCAATCACGACAAAGCGGTTGGCGGACTGATGAATCTTGAGGACTTCAATCCGGTCGCGGGGCTGGCCACGCTCTGGACTCGGGATCAGCTCAGTCCCGAAAATCTCGACTGGTTGCGCGCGCTTCCGCAGGGTCCGGTTCACGTCGACGAACTGCCGGGGATTCAGTTCGTCCACGGCTCGTCGCTCGACGAAGATGAATATATGGTGAGCGCCCGCGATGCCATCGAGCCGCTCATCACCGATCCCGTCCCGGTCACGTTCTTTGGACACACACACCTGCAGGGTGGCTTCGTGCTATCGGGCGAGATCAGTGAAGCCTACCGTCCCGGATATCGCACGGTGGGGCAGCCCGAATCGTCGGACTGGCCGCTACGCAGGGATCGCCGCTATCTCATCAACCCCGGCTCGATTGGGCAGCCGCGCGACGGCGACTGGCGGGCCGCGTTTGCCGTGTTCGATTCCGAAGCGTGGATTGTTACTTTTTATCGCGTGCCCTATAACCTGCGGGTGGCGCAGGAGAAAATCCTGGCCGCGAATTTGCCGCAGCGGCTGGCGACGCGGCTGGCCACGGGAAGATAAAGTAAGGACAAAGTCGTTTCGATGGCTGGGCGGACGAATGCGTCCGCCCCTACGTGGGCAAGAAGGCGGAGGGGCAAACTATTCCCGTCGAAACATCAAGTCTTCCAGAGCCATGCGCCGCACCTGCCAGAATTCGCGCTCTTCCTCATTGGCATGGAGTCGGCACTCCCCATTGTCATTGAAGGCCACGGTCACCTGAAACAGGGAATTGTTTTTGTCGTCGAGCACTGCAATTTCGTGCTCGGCGAGCTTGAAGGTTACGGACCGCTGCAGATCTTTTGACTTTAGAAGAACGGTAAACGCGTCGGTGTCCCCGGTCAGGGAAAACTCATAAGGTGCGTTCTGGGGGCGCAGGGCGTTGCGAGTTTTGACGTCCTGTTCAACCTGTTGCCGGAGTACCGCGAAGACCTTGGGGAGCGAGCAGGAGGAACGCCCGGTTACCCAGTCAAACTTCGGTTTATCCTTCTCGGCTGTCTGATTCGCTTTGTCGTCCACTTGGTCGGCCATGTTTTTATTTTAAAGCACTGCTCGCTGTGGCGAGCCGGCAGAGGCTCGGCATCCGGCCACAAAAATCCTGCCGAATACCTCGAAGCGGAGGTCGTGACAGGGGGGCGATGCGAGCGCGACATCGCGGGCCAATCCATCCTGGGTTA
>Ga0302325_10015924_pt1 | contig 15960 bp, 13 predicted proteins | sample Palsa_T0_2_FD_201948 | JGI IMG/M metagenome (GOLD analysis project Ga0302325, IMG submission 201948) | Peat permafrost microbial communities from Stordalen Mire near Abisko, Sweden - Palsa_T0_2 | ecosystem: Environmental > Terrestrial > Soil > Palsa > Peat permafrost | place: Sweden: Abisko... | reverse complement strand
GCTGCAGATTGCTCGAGTCCACGACGTCGAAGTCGACCAACCCCAGCGTCCCTACGCCCGCCGCGGCCAGGTAAAAGGCCAGGGGCGAACCCAGGCCGCCGGTGCCCACGCACAAAACCTTGGCGGCCTTAAGTTTCAGCTGCCCCTCCATGCCTACTTCGGGCAAAATCAGGTGGCGGGAATAGCGCGCGATTTCTTCGTTGTTGAGCGACGGCGCTGCCATCGCGGGTACTTCGGTAAGTGTGGCCATTTCAGGTCCTCCGCCTGCAATAGAAGGGATAATCGACAGGCTGTCGCTATCCTTGACCGCCGTGTTCTCTTTCTCGGTCAAGTAGCGAATGTCCTCGTCGTTGAGATAAACGTTCACGAAGGCGCGTAGCTTGCCTTCTTCCGAATACAAGTGCTTCTTCAATTCCGGATGAGTGCTGGTCAGTTCGTCCAGCGCCTCGCCTACCGTCGCCGCCGCAACCGTCACCGTGGGCTGCTTGCCGGCAAACTGACGGAGCGGGGTCGGGATGTGAATCTTCATTGGTCGCATCTCTCTTTCTAGTTTCATTGCGCCTCGCCAGCCGGGGAAACAGGCTGCTCAAGCATTCAATTTGGTAGGTCGGATTGCGGCGCAGCGGCCATCATCTCACGGTGCGCCCTGGCATCTTTACGGGGCCGGCGGTCGACAGCGTTCGGGACACACCTGAATCTCTTCGTCCTCGAACCGCTTGTCATCCTCGCCCGCGCCGGCCAGAAAAAACGAGTTGGTCTGCCTGGCCACTCCCGTTTCCACGCTGGTGATCAGGTAAGAGCAGCCCAGCCAGTGCGCTTCGTTAAGATCGGTCGGCGACCAGCGAGCGGGATGGTCCGGATGGGAGTGATAAAAGCCCACGATATCCAGGTCGCGCTCCCGTGCCTGGCGTTGAATGCTGACCAGCTCCTGGGGCGCAATGTGGTAGCGATTGTGCGCAGAGTCGGTCCGTGTATTGCCCGCACGCACCGCCGCCTCCACCTCATTGGTCCCGTCCAGCGCCTTGCCGAGCAGCACCCCGCAGCACTCATACGGATAGGTCTCTTCGCCATGCTTGCGCACCTGGCTGTATACCGTATCGCTGATCTTCAGCATCAGCTTCCTCTGCTCCATGCTCGAACTGGCCATCATTGCTCCCAAAAGCGCTCGCTCAAGTACTTGTCGGCCGAGTCACACAAGATCGTGACTACAACGGCGCCCTTTCTTTTGGCCGCTTCTTCTTCCCCTATCCTGAGACTTGCCGCTACGGCTGCGGCGGCAGAGACACCCACCAGCAACCCCTCCGACCGCGCCAGATGCTTGGCCATCTCATAGGCACCCTCAGTCGACTGTTGCACGTGGCGGTCTGCCAGGCGGTCATCATAAATGGGGGGCACGATCGCCGTCGCCATATACTTCAATCCTTCCAGCCCATGAAACGGCGAATCCGGCTGCATGGCAATGCACTGGATCGCAGGATTCAGCTCCTTCAGACGGCGGGTCACCCCCATGAATGTTCCGCTGGTGCCCAGCCCGGCGAGGAAGTGGGTAATCTGCCCCTCTGTCTGCTGCCAAATCTCGTTCGCTGTACCTTGATAATGCGCCTTCCAATTGGCTTCGTTGCCGTACTGGTCGGCGTAATAGTACCGGCCCTTGTCCCGCGCCAGCTCCCGCGCCTTCACAATCGCGCCATCGGACCCATCCGCCGGATCCGTCCAGATAATGTTCGCCCCGTAGGCGTTGAGAATCCGCTTCCGTTCGGGAGAGACATTCGAGGGCATGCACAACGTGACCGGGAAACCCATCGCCGCGCCGAGCATGGCATACGCGATACCGGTGTTTCCGCTGGTCGCATCCAGCAAGTGCCGGCCGGCCAGCAAGCCCCTGGCCTCGGCTGCCGCCACAATCGCGGAGGCGGCCCGATCCTTGACCGAGCCGCCCGGGTTAGCCCATTCGGCCTTGCCCAACAAAACTATGCCCGGGAGATGCGCTGTCAAACCGTCCAGGCGCAGAAGTGGTGTATTCCCAATCCTTTCCAGGATGCTACTGCCCAGCGCCGATCTCACTTCGGTTTGCACTTCGGTTTGCATTTCTCCCGTTCAGAGCCCCTGATTCTGGTTCCCAACCGCCCGCTCGTTGCGGCCACGAGAGCCAGTGTGCGAAAGTTAAGTGAAGCACTCCTAGTGTAGCGTCCAGTCGAAAAGCCGGCCAATTCATAGTCAGTCGTAAGCCATGCGAACAAAAGTACACTTCCTGACCTTCGACGAAGTCCTTAGCGCCCTGCGCACCTTGGCATTTGATGTCAAGGAGGTGCCCGGAGTCGCAAACGAGATTTTGGTGTGCAAATACGGGGCGGGCGCAATCCTGGCCCACGCAACCGGCCCTTCCGAAAGGAAGATTCCCCAGGTTGCCGTGAAGTGGGTGGAACGGCCGGGCTTTCTGGTGGGCGGCGAAGTGGCCACCCTGCTCGACCGCGGATACCAGAAATTCTGGAAGTCCAGCCGCCTAGAGGTCCCGGCGACAGCGGATTCTTTGCAGGCCGTGCACCGCTTTGCCGAGGAACTGCGGGAAGTAATCGGCGAGCCAAGCCTGTACAACGAGTCCCTGGGTACGACGAGCGACAGCTACTTGTACGACCGCGTCAAAGGCCGCGATTTGCCGCTTGCCGAGCGCCCCACGCCAGCCTGGGAACTGCCTCCCAAGACGACCTAGGCTGCTCTGAATAAGTCCCTGGGAAGTCCCTCAGCGGCTAACGCCGAGTTCATTTCAAGGCATTTGCGTACGGCCTGAAGGCCGTACCCTTCAAGACCAGCCTTAATCTAGAGGTTCCCTAGATTGCATTTCTGGCTAGGGCCACCGATGCGCGGGTGGCCCATCTACTTCTTCGAGCGCTCCCGCTGCAGTTCCCGGTAGACCTCGCTTTTGGAGACGCCTCGCTCGCGCGCCACCCGCTTGAGCGCTTCTTTCTCATCCAGACCCTCAGCCTCCATGAACTCCGACACCTGTTGCGCTACGGTGGCGCCCGCTTTGGTTTGTGGGGCGAGCGGGCGGGCCTCGATCAGCAGCACGATCTCGCCCCGGATGCGCTGACGGGTTTCCAGCACAGCCCGTACCTCCCGCGCCGTGCCGCGCAGAAACTCCTCGTGCAGCTTGGTCAGCTCCCGCCCCGCGACCACACGCACGAACTCGCCCCAGACCGCTTCGACATCGGCCAGCGTCTGCAGAATGCGATGTGGAGCTTCATAGACGACCAGCGTGAGCGGTGCTTCGCCGGGTTGCATGCGGGCGGCTAAAGCCTCCAGCTGCGCCCGCCGGGCACCCGGCTTGGCGGCCAGAAAGCCAACATAGAGGAAGCACTCCGTATCCAGCCCGGAGGCAATCAGCGCAGTGAGCGCGGCATTGGCCCCGGGGACCGGGATGACGGGCACCCCCGCAGCCACCGCCGCTCGCACTAACTCCAACCCCGGATCAGAGATCGCCGGCATCCCCGCATCGCTGACCAGCGCGACCCGGGCCCCCTGCTGCAGCAAGGCTAGCAGCTCCACCGTCCTGGCCTGTTCGTTATGCTCGTGGTAACTGATGGTCGAGGTGGAAATGCCGAAGTAGTTCAGCAGCTTCTGCGTCAGCCGCGTATCCTCGCAGGCGATCCGGTCGACGCCCTTCAGGACGCGCAGCGCGCGCAGGGTGATGTCCTCGAGATTGCCAATCGGCGTCGCGACCAGGTAGAGCCCGGGATCGAGAGGGACGTTCTGCGGCTTGCCAGCGTGCTGGTTTTCTATCGACTCCGCCGGATCGTCGTACAACGACTATTCCTGGCTCTGGCGGCGCAGTTTCCGGCTCTCCGCCAGCAGGCTCATGGAGTGCATCAGGTTCTGCAGGGTCACGATGCCGACAATGCGTTCCCCTTCGGTCACCGGCACCAGCGAGAGCCCGCGCCCGGCAAAGCGGCTGATCGTCGTCCCCAGCGAGTCCTCCGGTTGCGCCACATGAAAGCTGCGCGACATCACCGCCTGCACATAGCCGTTGCCCTCGCTGCGCAGCGCGGAGAGGATGCTCTGGCGGGAGATGATGCCCACCAGGCTGTCGCCGCGTACCACGGGAAAATCGTCCTGCAGGCTGTGAATCGACTTGTGCAGGGCATCTTCCAGCGTGTCCGATGGTGCCAGCATGGAGAACTCGGTCAGCATAATGTCCTGCATGTTGACGGTATCCACCACGCTCTGGAAGAGCACGCCCTGATCTTCCAGCTGGGCGCCGATGAGGATAAAAAATCCCGCCATCAGCAACCACGCGTTCATCAGCACCAGGCCGGCAATGATTGCAGTCATGGCGAGGATCTGGCCTAGTCCGGTGGCCACGCGCGATCCCTGCGCTCTGCCTTGCGTCCGGGCAACGCCTCCGCGTACCACCCTGCCTCCGTCCAGGGGATAGGCGGGCAGCAAATTCAGAACACCGAGAAAAACATTGAGCCACACGATGCTGCGGATCAGGTGCGCGGGCGTAATCCAGGGCCGGTCCAGAAGGTTCAACGTGGGCGACATGCCGATTACCAGCAGGGCCACGACGAGGGCGAGACTCAGGTTAGCCGCAGGCCCGGTCACGGCCATGCGCCACTGCACTTTGCTGGCGCCCGCATTCTCCGCACTCTCCGCGTTGGCGTAGGCCACCAGGCCGCCAATCGGCAGCAGCAGGATATTTCTCAGTTGCAGGCCGTGATACGCGGCCACGATCATGCGCGCCACCTCGCGCACGGCCACCGCGCCCAGCAGCACCAACCACAGGCCCACCCCGCGAAAGACCGACATGTGGGTGCTCTCGGTATAGGCCATACAAACGCCCAGCAGCAGGATAAAGAAGGTGTGAATGCGCAACTCGACACCCATCCATCGTCCTAAAGGGAACGACCATCCACGCATTGCATCCGTCCTTGCTTTTGTCTTGATGCCCGGCTGCCAACCAGCGCTGCCTGTTTGCCACATTTATCGCAGAGGTTGTGAATCGGCCTGCGGCCACTCTTCCTGCATTGTAGAGCTTTCCCTGGGGCGAGGCTGCGGATTCAGTTACCATCGAATCGAATGCGCGTGATCGCCGGCACATACCGTTCGCGGCGGCTGATCGCGCCCCGCGGGCTCGCCACCCGGCCCACCAGCGATCGCCTGCGCGAGACCCTCTTCAATGTCCTGGCGGCGCGCATCGAGGGTGCTGTGTTTGCCGATCTCTACGCCGGCTCGGGAGCGGTAGGCATCGAGGCTCTTAGCCGCGGAGCGAGCCTGGTCTACTTTGTGGATCACGCTGCCCCGGCGATCGAGGCGATCCGCGGCAACCTTGCTTCGCTCGCGATCCGCTCCGGTTTCCACATTGAGTGCAGCAGCGTCTCCGCGGCGCTGCGCCGCCTGTCGATCATGGGCTCGCAGGGGCCGGGCTCGCAGGGGCCGCGCGCGCAAGGACCCTGCACCATCGTCTTTCTGGATCCGCCCTACCCCGCCGCCGGCGACTACGCCAGCACCCTTGACGTCCTCGGCCGGCAGGCCGCTTCCCTGCTCACGGCCGGCGGGATCGTGATCGCCGAGCACAGCCGCAAAATGCCTCCGCCGCTGGCGGAAAGCTACGGCCCACTCCGGCGCTACCGCGTCCTCGAACAGGGCGACGCGGGTTTGAGCTTTTATAGCCTTTCTTAGCAGAAAAGGCGGCACATTGCGCGGGGCATCTTCAGGGCACGTAACCCCCGCCCCGGTGCTGGCCTGTCTTCAAGTTGACCTCGAACTCGAGCTCCCGGTCGGTACTCATTTGCCAACCCAGCCCGATGAGGGTCTCCCCGCGCACAGCGGTCATGCGCACTCCATCCCAGCTCAGGCGGCCGGTTTGCCAGGCTTTCCCGTCACGCCCCCAGGCGAGCAGCGAATGAAAACTGGCAAAAACCAGCAGATGCTGCTCCGCCAAAGCCCATATCCCGGTCACGGGCCGGTACACCACTTGTTCCCATCGCGCGGGCTCGCGGCTGTCGATGAGGTAGGCATACCCCCCAGCCACAGCGCAGATCCACGCCGGATCAGGGCAGGCCCAGACCCCGGTGGGCACCCCGGGGCCGGCAAAACCCAGGGCGCAGGTGGCCAGGAAAGGACACCCCCCGCCGGGTTCTTGAGGCGGCCGGATCAGCACTTCCAGTGCCCCTCGCTCCACTTCTTCGACTTGTGCCGGGTAGACAAATTGCCGTCCCGGCAAAATCAAAGGCCGGCGGGCGAGGACCTCGGCCTCCCATGCATGGGGAAAGGTCGAGTCGATCATAGGTTGGGAAGTCGTTTTCCCCGCATCTGGCTCCACCGTCTGCAAGCATTATCACTTGACGGTGACGTGGTAGACGGCGGTTATGTGCAGACTTTAATGGAGAGCATTCTCCTCAACGGCGCGAATATCTGGTGACCGCGGGCGCGGCAGGTGTGAGGTACTTGGGAACACCCGCAGCGGGCAGAGGGGGCGCGAGCAGATAACCCTGGACGAAATCGCAGCCCAGGGTGCGCAGGCACTCCATCTGGTCGGCGCGCTCCACTCCTTCAGCTACCACCTGCAAACCGAGACCGTGAGCGAGCGCGGTGATGGCCTGCACGATGGTGTAGGTGCCGTTGGGATCCGAAATGCGTTCGACAAAGGAGCAGTCGATCTTGAGCGTGCTGACGGGAAGCTGGTGCAGGTGGCTGAGGCAGGAGTAGCCGCTGCCAAAGTCATCGACGGAAAAGTGGACGCCCGATGCGGCAAGAGTACGCATCTGCGACGCGACTTCAGGCCGGTCGCGCATGACGGTCGTCTCGTTGACGATCAGCTCGAGCAGCCGCGGGTCGAGGCCATGCCGGTTGGCGGCGCTGAGCACCTGAGTGGAAAAATCCGAGTGCAGGAACTGTAGCGGCGAGACGCTAAAAGCTACGCGCAGCGGCGTGAACTTCTTACTCTGCCACTCGACACTCTGGCGGCAGACCTCCTCCAGTACCCAGTTCCCTAAAGGAACAATCAGCCCGCATTCCTCGGCAATGGGCAAGAAGCGCTCGGGCGCGACGGCGCCCAGTATCGGGTGGTTAAGCCCTAAGCGCGCTTCCAGGCCACAGAGATTGCCGGTTATGGAGTATTGAGGCTGGTAATAGATCTCCAGTCCACCGTCCTGGAGCGCGTTGCGCATGAATTGCTCCAGCTCGTTTCCTTCGCTGGCCGCGGGACTGACGTGCGAGGGGGCAAGAAGATATTGACCGCCGCCAGCCTGCTTGGCGCGGTACATCGCGGTATCGGCTGCGCGCCGGAGTTGGGAGGCATCGGTCCCATCGTCGGGATAGATCGCAATGCCTACCGATGCCGAAACGTTGAAGCAGAAACCACCGGCTTCGATCGGCTGGCTGATGCTTTCGAGCACGCTGCGCGCGACGGCCAGGGCACTGTTCTTGTTGGGCAGCTCGCCCAGGATGATGGCGAACTCCTCGCCGCCCGTGCGGGCAACGGTGTCGACGGCGCGCAGCCGCCCGGCGATGCGCGCCGCAACCTGCTGCAGGCATAGGTCGCCGGCGTCGTGGCCAAAGGTGTCGTTGACTTGCTTAAAGCGATCCAAATCCAGGCAAAGGACCGCGGCGTGTTGTCCGTGGCGGGCTGCTTGGGCAAAACTCTGCTGCATTCGGTCTTCCAGCAGCAGCCGATTCGGCAGCCCGGTGAGAAGGTCGTGGTGCGCCTGATGAACCAGTTGCTCATGCAGCTGCTGGCGGGCGGTGACGTCCTGCACCAGGACGAAGCTGCACTTGCGACCCAGGTAGTCTATAAAATGAGAGGCCATGTCTACCTGGATGCAAGAGCCATCTTTCCGGCGGTGGGTCCAGGGGCCCGAAAGCTTAGTGGAGATGGCCTCGGAATTCTCCCTGAGAATCGCTCCCATGTCTTCCGTAGGCCGCAGGTCGCGCAGCGTCATACGCAGAAATTCCTGGCGAGAATAACCATAGTGCGCCACTGCGGCATCGTTGACCTCGAGGATGCGCAGCGTTTCCGGATCCTGGACCCACATCGGATGCGGATGGGCCGCGAAGAGAAGACGGTAGTGCTCCATGGCTCTTCCTGCGGCGAAGAACTCCTCTTCCAGAAGGGTCAGAATCATGCCGAAAGCGACAAAAAACTTAGGTACGTTCCACAACCCTGGAGGAATCTGAGCGGCCGGGATCAGGTAGTCACAAAGCAGGGAGACGGGAAAGACCGACGCCCACGCCACCAGGCCAAGGACGGCAGTGAGCACACCGACGGAGACGCGCTGGAAGTCGAACCAGTAAAGCGCGGCGAAGGCCAGGAACACCTGGAAGAGAATCGCCGAGATGCCCTGAACCGGCTGATGGTGGGCGATGGCGGAGACCGTCCAGATTCCGCCCACCGAAAAGGTCAAGGTAATGGCCGCCCACACCCGAATGCTCTGGCGAAACAAGCTCCCCGCCAAGGCGATGCCTGCCGCAGCAACCGCAGTCGCGGCAGCATACAGCGGCCACTGCCGGGAAAACTCGAAGACGACATAGTTGGTATAGAAGAGCGCCGGGAAGCCGATGCAGAACGCGGTCAGAATGCTGAACCACCAGGTCACGGAGATGGCCGAGGCGGAGAGGAGAAAACACAGCCCGGAGAGGATCAGGGCGCTGATGCTGAGGCTGTCGACCAGTCTTTGTCCCCAGCTCGATACGGCGGGGACCAGCAGCACTGCGAAATGCAGCAAGACGAAGAGCCAGCCGACAACCCAGCTACGCACGCGCGCAGTCGCACGTTTGCGGTAGATCGAGGCAAACAACACCACGAGCAGGCCCAATATCAGAATATCGATTACTTCGTTTTTCATGACTCACGAGACACGGCAGAGAATTTGACCAAGAAGTACGCCAGGAAGAGCAAACAGTCGGCTTTTCCTTGACTTAAGTATCTCCGACCTCGGCTAAGACTCAAAGTCACCGAAGTGTAACCGGATTGGGGAGAGGCTTTAAAGCATTTTCACTTACAGGGATGTGGCCGGCGGCGGTTATCTGCAGTTTCTGATTTTCCTGCGGGTGCGCTGAAGAGAGCATCCTCGCTGGACGGTGAGGCGGAACGGTCGCCCGGGGACACGGCTTTATGATCGCCAGCAGGTCATGAACCAAGCCGAGGCGGGATGATCACAAGCCGATGCTTGCCCGGCCGAGCGCCGGGTTGATTTTCCACGATGGTGTTCTGCTTCCGGCTTTGACAGGCGGCGGCAAAAGTCGGGACCGGGTAGGAAAGACGTACCTCAGGGGCTAAAGCCCGAATGGCCGCCTCAAGGGCCGTTATTTGGGACAGCGTATGCGACTTTCTTCACGGAAAGTCGCAGGCACTTAGCGGGAGGAGCGCAGTTAAACCGGCCATTCGTGGCAGCCCGACGTATTCTCCATCATTTACGGCACGACATACTCGTGCCCTGATACAAAACAGAGTTTTTCCGCAGCCTGTAAAGCCCACGTTGATTACATCGCGTTCAAGCCGGGGATAAATCCATGGCCTACCCTAAAACCAGAGTTTTCCGCAGCCTTTTGAGGCGGGCGAGCCGACCGGTTATAGGGTCCGCCGGACAGCGGCTCCGCAAATGCTTGCGTTAGCCAGCATTTCTGGCTTTCACTTGAATCTTTTGCCCGTTCATGGAATTGCTACGGAGTGCCCTTCCAGCCACGCTCCCCACGGACGGCGGTAAGGCGACGGTGGGCTGCAGGAAGGCCATAAGGGACGGCCCTCCCGTCACAGCTACGAAGCCGTTCTCAGTTCTTGTTCCGCGCGCAGCCAATCCTGCTCGGGCGAACCCTCCGGCCAACCGCGCTCAGCCCAATACTTCTCTGCCAGGCGGGTGATCTCCTCTTTTGAGGGTGCGGCCGCCTGCTTCTTTGCCGCCGGCTTGCGGCTCTTGGCAGTCGCCTTCGGCGCTTCTGAACTCTTGGTAGTCATCGGTGTCTCCTTGATCGCCCATCATCAACACAGGCACTGCCTTAATGATACGAAGGAGAGCCCGAATTGTCAGCCGCTAGTTTAGTAACTTTTGGGCTACCTGGAGGGACCTTGCACACAGTGGCTAAAGCGTTAACAACGTTAGCGTAAGCGAACGAGAGCCCTTCCATTTCCACTGCTCAGCTGTACTGGAAAGCGTCGCGAAGTGCGGCTTTTCTTGTGGAAAAACCTACACCGGTGGCAAAGCCGCGCCTAACCTCCCGATGCCGGGTTGTCAAAGCGTTCGGGCCGGCGGGAAATCGAATTGGCGAGAGAGATAGGCGGCTCCGCGTGGAGCAGCTGGATGCTCCATTCCCTCATCGGCGGTTTTGCCTGCTGCAGTTCCCCAAGGTCTGCTCTCCAGTTGCGGAGGTGGACCTTGTTGTCGAGCATGCGGATCCAGAAAGCGCGGTATTCGGCCAGGTTGAGCCCCTCGACGTTGGAGAACAGCTCCTGGTCCCCCAGTAGCCATTGCCACAGAAATCGGTCCTGGGAAGTGGGCTGGCGAGCGGCGAGTGCCTCATCGGCGAGCTCCTCGTCAGAAGGAAACGAATTCAGGGTATAGCCGAAATCTGAAAAATCGCTCTTTTCGCCGGTCTGCTCGGCGATGCGCTTAAGGGAGCGAGCCAGGTTGCGACGGGCCGGGCCGCGATACGACTTCTCCTCGATCAGCCCCTTGTAAAGACTGACCGCCCGGCGCAGGCCGCGGACATAAAGGTCGGTCCGCGAGCTGTTGTCGGCGTTCTCCTCGGCGATATAGAAACGGCTGCAGAGCAGGGCTTCGACAAAGGTGGTGTGTTTCCATTCCGGGTCCACCGCTGTGGCGTGGGCAAGATCCGCAAACGCCTGTTTCGACAAGGACTCGAGGCTGGCTCGCTCTGCCTTACGCAGCCACGATGGTTCGCCGTCTTGAGCCTCCAGCACCTGGTAGGCGGCCAACGCCCGGTAGGAATAGCCTTGCGCGATGCGGCGCCGTTCCACTGCCTCCGGGAAGCGCGCTATCTCGGTGAAAAAGTGGTCCAGCCGCGCAAACGCCGTCCATGGATCGGAGCGCGTCAGATGGGCCACCGCGGAAAGCAGCAGGCCGTTCAAGTAAACCGCCGCCTCCGGCTCCGAGGAAAGGTCGCGAAAGGCGAGCCGCCCATGGCCGACGTAGGCCAAGTGGTCAATATCGTCGATACTGGCCAGCGCGCGAGGGGAAAAGGCAGTTCCCTCCTCCTGAAAGCCCAAGGGTTGTTCCCCAATCGCTTTCAGTAATCCGGGCAGAGCGTCCCTGGCTTGTTCGCGGGCATCCCGTACCGCTTCCAATTGCGCGGCGACGGCTTCTACTTCGGCGACAGCCCGGGACGAATCCCGGTCCCAGGCCCGCGCCTGAAGGTAGACCTGGATCACGATCAGAGCCGCGATGATCGCAAATACACCCAGAAACAGCGCCGATACGGTGCGAATCCTGCGCTGTGCATCGGCTGCTTCCCGTAGGTTTTCCTGGGACTGACGCAGTTGGTCGCGCACCGTGTTCTGCTCGTCCCGGAGCTCATCGAGGGTGATATCGGAGTGCAGCGGTGGGGCTACGGAAGCCTCCCCGCTGGCAAGGGTCACCGCTTGTGCTCCGGCCACCTGGAGCTGCTGGCGCCGATAGGGCTGGGCTGTGGTGGGTAGGGTGGAGACGGCAGGCCCCGCAGTGGAACTGCCGGCCACCTGCGCCTCGGCGGGAAATCCGACCAGGACATACAGACAGGCCAGCAACCCGAAGACCAGCAGGCCCAGCGACAGCACGGTGATCCAGCCGTTGGTGTGAGTCCGCGACGCCTTGCTTGCGGGATCGCTGTGCATTCCGCCTCCGGATTACAAAGCTTAAGTATCTGCAACTTGGAGCCGCTGCGCAATCCCACTTCCGCGATAGCGGAATATTTCCCGCAGCGCGGCACTCGAGCATTTCTCACCAGATCAGAGCAATTGAGAGCAGGTTCGGTCTACACCTACTGGGCAACTGCTTTAGTGACGGTGATGGGCGCGGTCAAGCGGAAGGTCACGACGCTTTCCGCAGGCACAGAAACGTCCTTGTTACCGGTAAACGCGGCGCCTGCGGTTCCGGCGCCCGCACCGAGCAGACCGCCGATCAATGCCCCTTTGCCACCGCCGGCCAAGCCGCCGATCAGCGCGCCGCCACCGGCACCACCGCCAATAAACCCTGCGCTGTGCTTGCCCTTACCCGAGGCAGTCTTCTCATACGACGTGGTGCTGACGGAATAGTTGCCGACCCTTTGGACCGCTATACCCAGGGCTCCGTCGCCCTTGAACCTTCCTTGCCCTTTGGAAGCAACCACCGTCCCCGTGACGCGGGTGCCGGCGCGGAGGACATTCACCCCACCAACCAACACCGACTGGGCGAGCGCGCCACTAAAGCTGTCGCCCACACTGTTATTTTTTGCACTGACGGTCTGCTCCATGCGCACGACCAGCGCCGTGCCCGAGGGCACGGTATATTGCATCGGAGCGGGCGGGGGAGGTGGAGCAGCAGCTTGTGCCGCGCTACCATCGGGAACGCCCGGCGGTTGCCCGGGAGCGACGGGTGCGGGAGCCGGCGACGGAGTTTGTGCCACGGGCGCTGGCTCGGCAGCCGGAGTGCCGGGAGCCGGCGGCGGAGCTTGTGCCGCCGTCGCTGGCTCAGCAGCCGGGGCGGGAGCAGCCGGCTGCTTATTGCATCCACCCAGGAGGAGCAATCCCGCCAGTCCAATCGAGAGTAGGCGCGCGCTCGAATAAGCCTTTTGCCTTGGTACAGGGGCACCGGGCCAGTGCCCTACGCTGAATAACGCTTGCTGTTTCATCATGCACTCCCCTGGAAGCGAAAGTTTGAAGCGAAAGTTTGAAGCGAAAGTTTGAAGCGAAAGTTTCTGCGCGGCCGGTTTGCTTGAATTCCAGTTACTCCCAAATTAAAGCATTTTCACTTTTACGATGGCGAGCCCGACTTAATTAAGATGCGAAACCGGCGCTCCGCAACAGCAACTGACACGCTGTGCGGCGCTCGCGATTCAAAAAAACCGCCGCTTCTTGCCGGGTGGGAGATGGTAGACCTTGCTTGCACGTGGGCGACGGAAGCGCTCATCAACCGTCGGGCTATATTGCATGCGGTTCGACAGCGCCTTGAGGCAGAAAGCAATTACCTCAGGGGCTAAAGCCCACGTTGATTACATTGCGTTCACGCCGGGGATAAATCCCCGGCCTACCCTAAAACCGACCTTTTCCGCAGCCTGTAAAACCCTGATCTACCAATCCCGACCGATCAAAGCGAACCCGATCTGCCCGAGATTCCATCCGCAACGAAACGGGTTTGTTTCTTTCCAGTCGTCCACCCGCGTTGCCGACCGACAGGGGCAGAAAACGCGGTCTTGTCTGGTGCTGCGTAACAGAAAATCCGGGTACGCTGGGGACTTCAGCAGTCATCGTGTTGCTCGTTCACGGGCCATTATCCAGATCTGCTTCTAAGCAAAGCGCCGGGTGCCCCCAACCCGCGTGCATCCGGCGCCCCGCGTACTGCGCCCAGCCCCCGAGACGTCTGCTCTGAGCAAAGCCTTTTTTAGAACTGGGCCCGCTCGAGTCTCTGGCGAAGACTGGCGGCAAGCTCGGCTACCAGCTCCAGCTTGCCGGCCAGTTTCGGTGTCACCTCAGGTTCGGCGAGCGCGAGTTGCGACTGCAGCAGCAGCCCGGTGATGGTGGATTTCAATTCGCTCTCCAGCACGGACGCGGCGGCGCGCAGAGCCACTACCTGCTGCTGTTCCCGGCGCCCAATCGCCGACTGTACCTCGCGCGCCAGGCGCGAGCCGCTGCATAGAGCGAAGTTGATCTGCAATGTCACCGCCATGCCGGAGTTTCTCCACAACAACTCGGCGCCGGCGGGATTGGCCTCCGCCATGCAACTATCCAGCACGACTACCGAGTAGTCCCGCCGGCGAAGTGCGGCCAGCCCGGCGCGATAGGTGGCGGCAACCTCCACGGGATAGCCCAAAGTATCGGCGAGCGAGACGGCGAAGCTCCCAGCTTCGGCCATGGGACTGACGATCAGAACACTATGCGGGGCAAGTGAGGGCACAACCACCTCCTAAAGGTGCGACTGGATAACGTTGCGATGGGATCGGAATACCCGGGCAGCGGGCGGGCACCGTGGGATCAGTTGGCAGGGTCTCGCGCGGCATGGCCCGCCGCATCATTTTCCACCGCTCCCGCATTGTGGTCGGTGATGCCATATTCCTTGAGCTTGCGGTAAAGCGTGGTCTTTCCGATACCCAGCAGGCGGGCAGCCAGAAGCTTGTCTCCATTCAGTTTGCGCAGGGTCTCGAGAATGGCCTGTTTTTCCAACTGCGCCAAGGGCAGGACCGGCCCCCGCGCCGCGCCGGCGGCCGCCAGAGCGGGCGCGGCAACCATCACGGGACGGCGATTCTGCAGATGAAAGTTTTGCAGCTGGGTCGGCAGATCGCCCAGGTGGAGGACGGGACCGGAGGAGAGGGTGCAGGCGCGATCGATCGAATGCTCCAGCTCGCGAACGTTGCCCGGCCATTCGTACTCCATCAGGATGCGCAGAGCATCGTCGCTCAGGGTGTGAGCAATGCCGGTTTCGCGTGACATGCGATCGAGGAAGTGCCTGGCCAGCAGGGGTATGTCCTGCTTGCGCTCGCGCAGCGGAGGGATCCTCAGGTTCACAACACTGAGACGGTAATAGAGATCCTTGCGGAAGCGCCCCTGTTCCACCATCGCCGCCAGATCGCGGTTGGTCGCCGCCAGAATACGGACGTTGATGGCTATGCGATGGGTAGCGCCGACCGGACGCACCTCCTTTTCCTGCAGGGCGCGCAGCAGTTTGGCCTGCAAATCAAGCGGTAGCTCGCCAATCTCATCGAGAAAGACCGTGCCTCCCTGGGCCGAAGCCAGCAGACCATCCTTGGAACGGTTGGCCCCGGTGAACGCCCCTTTCACGTAGCCAAAGAGCTCACTCTCCATCAGGGTGGGCACCAGGGAACCGCAGTCGACGGGAACGAACGGACGATCGGCGTGGGGGCCATTGGAATGAATTGCGCGCGCCACCAACTCTTTGCCCACGCCGCTCTCGCCCAGGATCAACACCGGGTGCGAGCTTTGCGCCACCTTGGCCAGGATGCGGTACAGCTTGTCCATCTCCGGGCTGCGGCCAATCATGTTGCCCAGGCCCTGCGGAGAGCGCAGGGCTTCGCGCAGCCTGCGGCTGGCACCTTCCGCACTGCGGCGTTCCATCACGCGCTCCAACACCGCGGCCAGTTCGTCCATGGCAAAGGGCTTGCTGAGGTAGTCCGTGGCCCCGGTGCGCATCGCCTCCACCGCGGCGGGCACGGAAGCATAGGCCGTCATCACCACCACGCCCAGCTCCGGATTGAGCGCCTTGACCTCGTTCAACAGCTCCAGGCCTTCCCCTAGCGGGGCCTGGAGATCGAGCAGCATGATGTCGACACCCCGATCGCGCAACAGGGAGCGCGCCGCCGCTATCGTGGAAACAGTTTCCGGCACCAAACCGAGGTCAGCCGCGATCTCGCAGCACGCCGAACGGATGGCTGCATCCTCGTCGACTACCAGAAGATGAAGCTTGCCGGTGCGCTCCACGAGTCGCGACATAGTTGTCACAGGAAATGTAACTGGAACAGTTATCGCCATTGTACGCAGATTCCTTCCTGGCCTGGTAGAGGAACTTCCTCACCTGCCTGTTCTATCGACATTTATATCGGCGCCGTGCAGCGCCTTCGCGCAAAAACATGCAGGGGACAATTTCTCTGTTCAATCAACACCGCCCCGCAATGCCGACCCCTTCGTTGCCGCGTGCTCTTCCGGGCTCATCTCCGATTTCGTGCTTGGGGCGAGAGAGCATGGCAGCAACCCATGAGCAAAAAATGGGACCGAATGCTCAGATCGAAGACCGCTCCGCCGGAAGCTATCGTTCTTGCTTGCAC